>ERZ857775.2287-NODE-2287-length-19115-cov-9.320672_pt1 | contig 19115 bp, 17 predicted proteins | sample MGYA00519698_ERZ857775 | MGnify/ENA primary metagenome ERZ857775 (study PRJEB31778, sample SAMEA3449363) | human gut metagenome | biome: human gut; feature: human-associated habitat; material: faeces | place: United Kingdom | collected 2010/2012 ...
GGTGGCAATCGTTTTGCGATTTGACCGAGTCGGCAGACGAGAGCCATCCCCTACAACCAAACGGAATGTATGGCAATAATTGTAGGGGGCGGCGTTCCCGACGCCCCGACCACACAAACGAATATCGATAAATTATATATTCTAAACCTTCCCATGACCGGAGATTTAAAAGGAGAACCTTAAAATGATACAAACCAAATCGGGATTTAAAATTAAATCATTACTTTTTATATTCGTGTTTATAACACAAATGCTTTCATTTAAATATGCATTTGCGGCACGGAATTTCGGCGATGATTGCCTGAATGTATCGGCGGTCGGCGCGGCGGCATATGAAATAGGAATATGCCGCCCTGCGGCCGTTGCGGTCGAGATAACAAATCCGTATGATTTTGCCAAACAAGCAGAGGTAACGTGCGAAATATCCGATCTTTCCGATAACAGCGTATTATATACAAAGACGTACGAATATGCGATTTCGCCGAACACCAAGATTTTGAGGATAATCCAAACGGATTATGCGGCATACGGAACATTTAACATATCCGTCACCGCCAAATGCAATGATATAAGTGTTTCAAAATCAACGGTGTATTCAAATGCTGCGCCTGTGAATGAAAAAGCTGATTTTATGGGGTTTTCCACACACTTTGCATTCCAAAACCGCGAAAAGCCGAGTATGTCTTTTCCTCAAATAGACGCGAGCGGCGTGGGTTGGATAAGAGATGAGTTTTACTGGCGTTCGGGCGATACTTCGTCGGGATATAAAGTTCCCGATTACGTCCGCGAATATATTCAATACGCCAAAGACAACAATCTCAAAATTTTAATGGTACTCGATGATGCAAACAGCATACTTCCGCGGACGGACGCAGAGGTTGAAAAGTTCGCAAAATTTTGCGGCTTTGCGGCAGGAGAGCTTAAAGATGACGTTGACGCGTTTGAAATATGGAACGAGCCGAACCTTTCACGCATCGGAGATAACGGCGCAACGGGCGAGCAGTATACAAAAATCTTAAAGGCGGCATATAGTGCCGTAAAGGCGGCAAACCCGAATGCGACCGTTGTCGGCGGTGCGCTCACGGCGATGAACTATCCCACCGTTGATGCAAGCATATCGGGAATATGCAAAACGGGCGAGGAGTTTTTGACAGAGATGATGACTGCCGGTGCGACAGAGTATATGGACGCATTCAGCTTTCATCCCTATACATACGGGGTATATTATTATCCCGATGAAACAAACAAAATGACCCTCATGCAAAATGTGAATAAAGTAAAGGGTATATTGGGGTCAAACGTTCCGATTTGGTTCAGCGAGTGCGGATATTCAAACAATACCTTTTTGACCGAAGCCGACCAGGCGATTGCGCTGACGCGTATCGCAGCACAGGTTAAATACGAGCCACAAGTCGAGCGTATGATTGTTTATAACTATCGCGAAAAGGGTACGGATGTGAATGATGCCGAGCATAACTGGGGCATTGTGGGAATCGACCACACGCCCAAACAGGCATATGCGGCGATTGCAAACATAAACGCCCTACTCGGTTCGTCAGAGCCGTTTTACAAGTTTGACAATTCGGATGCGAAATTCAAGGCATACGGATTCAACGGCACGGACGGCAAAAAAGTTTATGCGATTTGGGCGCACCGCAACAGAATGGAATATAATTCGCCCTCAACAGCGGTGCTGACCGCCGTATCGAACAGCGGCGCGGCAACCGCAACCCAAGATTCCATATCAATCGGTGTACCCGATGATATGGAGCTAACGCTTTCGGATATGTACGGAAACACGCTAAAGACCTTGAATATCGGCGAGAGCTATACAGTGACATACGAACCCGTATATGCGATTTTGCATTATAAAAACAGGACGGTTAAAACGGACGGAAACACGGTCAGGGTTTACGGTGTGACCGAGCCGAACAGAGATGTGACGATGAGGGTGTATGAAAGCATATCCGTATTCGGAAAGACGGAGTATATCGGACAGAAAAAATCCGACGCATACGGAATATATTCGTTTGAATTCGAGACGGACAAAACCAAAGCGTATACTATGCTGATAAACGATTCATCATCAGCGTTCGAATCGGGTTTAGGCTCGGGCGGCGATGAATTTGAGATTGCTTGTACATTCTATGATACATCGGGAAATGAAATTAAAGAGAAAAAAGATTTATATAATGCCGACAAAATAAAAATCAGGACTGAAATTACACCGAAAAACGGTTCAAGCACCGCGCCCGAATTATACGGCGGCGTGTATGTCGGCGACAGGCTGTGCTGTTCGAACGTTGCCGAGCCGAGATTCGGCACTGACGGAAAGTACACAGCCGAAACAACGCTTGACATTATCGGTGAGAGCAACAAAATCAGACTTATGTTCTGGCAGAGCGATATGCGCCCCGTGCGCGAGAGCCTGAGTATAGAAAAATAAGGATTATGTATTGAATAAATTACAATATCGGAGGAAATTCATAATGAAACACATATTTACGCGTTTTTTAACAGCAGGTCTGATAACAGCGGCAGCCCTGACGGCAAACGCCGCCGCTGTTACATATCGGACGGACTATGACTATAAAAATGCAAATTTAAAAATCCGCGGTTCGCTCGGCGAGACGGCTGTGAGTGATGATGTTTCGCTTATAATAATTAAGCCGAACGCGTCGTTAGACATACTCAATGATATAAATAACCGCAGCAATGCAATTTTGTATTGCCGACAGACAAAGGCAACGGACGGCAGCTTTCTTTTTGATATAGACTATCAAAGCGAAACGGGCGTTTGTGACGCGATTCTTACCGCCAACGGCGGCGATGACAAGGAGGAGTTTAAAATTACGGTTGTTTCACCCGAGGATTTCAAAAATGCGGTGTTGTATTTGAATGCGGCGGCGAAAGTGTCCGATGAAGAATTTATAAAAACAATAAATGATTATAAACTCGCTCTCGGTTTTGACTTTGCGCCCGATGAAAGCATTGATTTTGATTCGGCGATGAAAAAGTTCAGAAAATATGTTATGTCGAATCCGCTCAATACCGAAAAATCGGATGAGAACATTCGTCTGTTTAACACATTTGAGATTATTCAGGGAATCAACCAAAAGACAATATCGGATATTGGAAAGTATATGGAAAAAATAAATATCGATGAGGATATTTACAACGATTACCAAAAGGCGGCAGGCACAGCGGCGCGCCGCGAATACTTTTCGTCAAAGGTTTTAAACGGAAAAATCGACGGTATTGACGATTTGACGAATCAAATCAAGCTGGGCTTGGTTTTCACGCAAATCCGATATACCGACGGTTATGAACAGGCGGTGAATATTTTAGACAAATACAAATCCGTTGTCGGCATAAACGAGAGTATTGATTCATATGCGGTCAAGAAAATATGCGGAACAGATTTCAATTCCGCAGAGGAATTGGTTACGGCTTATAAAAAGTATAAGAATACCGATAATTCATCATCCGGCGGAACGGGCGGCGGCAGCGGCGGTGGCGGAACGAGCAAAACAAACACAAGCCTGAACGGAAGCTATCAGATGCCGAGCGAGACGATACCCGACAAAGAGCCGGTGAAACCCGTCTTTGATGATATAGAGGGTATAGACTGGGCATACGAGGCGATTTCGGCGCTCAACGATTTGGGAATAATCAACGGAACGGGCGAAAATCGTTTTGAACCGAACAGGAATGTTCTCAGAGAGGAATTTGCAAAGATAATCGTGTACGCGATGCAGTTAGATAACGAAAGTCCGAATTCGAATGTATTCAATGACGCGAGCGAGAATGACTGGTTTGTTAAATTTATTAATATCGCGGCGGACAACGGACTTTTACAAGGTACGGGAGGCGGAAAATTCGGTGTTGGCAATAATATCACGCGTCAGGATTTGGCGGTTATATTATTTAACGGAATACGAAAGAATCATACGCCCGAGAGCGCGGACACTGATATTAACAGCGTTCCGTTTGAGGACAAAGGCGATATTTCGGATTATGCAAAAGAGGCGGTTGCGTTCTTGTATAACAAAGGAATCATAAACGGTGTATCGGAAAGCGAGTTTGCGCCGCTTGCATCGGCAACCCGTGCGGAAACGGCAAAAATGGTTTGGCGTGCGCTCGAATATTTGAGATAACAGTGAACGGAGGAGTAATGATTATGAATAAAAAGAATTGTTTTAAAAAGATAATAAGCCTGACGCTTGCTCTGTTTGTGTTATTTAATATGAGTTTTGCGTTTTCCGCGGACAATAAAGACACCGCTGCGGACAGTGAAATAACCGAGATAATGGATGTGCTGAGGTTGCTCGGTATTATTCCCGACTATTATGATTACAACGCCGATTTTAACGGAAAGGCGTCAAGAGCTGATTTTTCGGACGCGGTTTATAAGATTATGAACACGGGCGCATACGGCACCGAAACCTTGTATTATTATGACGTGCCGAAAACGCATTGGGCGTTTGACGCAATAAGCTATCTGACCGAGCGCAAGATTATAGGCGGTTCTTCGGATAAGTTATTTGAACCCGACGCGGATATAAAACAGACCGAGGCGTACAAGATTTTGATTACGGCGATGGGTTACGGCGAGTATGCGGAAAACAACGGCGGCTATCCGAGCGGATATATCAAGGCGGCAAGTATGACAAAAATTTCATTGGGAATACCCTCAAAGACGGATGTGACAAGACGTGATATGTTTGTTATGCTCTATAACGCAATGCTCACAAATATTATGGAATCCGACAGCTATACTGCGGACGGCAACACGTACAGGGTCAACAAGGACGAAACGTTTTTGTCGATAAATCAAGGCATTTATTATAACACGGGCGTTTTGACGGCGGCAGAGCAAATGGGTATAAAGAATATCATTCCGACCGAAGATGATGAGGTTATTATTGACGACAAGCAATATAAGTCGGATATTAATTTAGCGGATTTTTTGGGTGAGGATATTGAGGTTTTATACCGATATGACAGAACAAATGATGAAAAGAGAATAATCCGGGCAAAGAAAAGCGGAGTGACCGAAAGCCTTAGTATAAATGCCGAAAAGGATACTTCGTTTGATTCCGACAGCTATACTCTTAAATATATCGATGAAAACGATAAATCAAAGACCGTTCAAATAAGCCGAAGTGCGACATTTGTTTATAACGGCAGAGAGATAGGCGATAATATTTCAAAGGCGTTATCCGATGTTTATGCGGATATAAAGCTTATAAAAAACGATGCTCAATACGATGTTGTTATAATTAAAGAATATTTCAATATTGTTGCCGATATTATAGACACGGACAGCAAAACTATATATGATAAAGTCAATCCGTCAAAAAATATCAGCCTTGACGAAGATAAGTACGATAAGCTGAATATTTGGAAATCGGACACACAGACGGCGGATTTTGAGGATATAACAAAAGGAAATATAATCAGCGCGTATATTTCAAAAGACGGAACGTATGCCGATGTCTACATAAGCGGAAAGACGGCAGAGGGTACAGTTTCGCAAATCAGCACCGAGGGCGGTGACACATATTTGTATATCGAAAATATCGGCTATAAATGCATAGACCAAAGCTTGGTTTCAACAGTTAAAGCCGGGGATAAGGCTATTCTCTATCTCGACAGAAAGAATCATATCGCATACGCCGATGTCCCGATGTCGAGTTCGTTCGCGGCGTACTTGATTAACTCGGTGATAAGCGATGATTTTTCGCCGAAGCTTAAAGCGAAATATTTAAAAGAGGACGGAAAGATTGAATATGCCGAGTTTGCCGAAAAGGCAAAGGTTGACGGCGTTACATATAAGACCGCGGCAGAGATAATGAAGGCTTTGACATCGGACGGCAGCGCCAAATCGCGGCTTATGCTCTGTAAAACCGATTCCGAAGGAAACATAAAAGAGGCTGATACATCGACCCGAGACAGCAGATACGAGGGCGAGAACACTTTGCAGACAGAGGTTGGATATAAGACAAGCCAGAGATATAAATCATCGGGATTGATAGGCGCACTTATCAATATGGACTCGAACACAAAGGTTTTTTGTATTCCTGCAAGGGGAGATGTCTCGAATGCCGATGAAAAAGATTTTGCGGTTTTAAGATACAATGCGATTGACAATGACACCTTTTTGAATGCCGAAAGCTATAAGACAACCGAGGACGGCGGAATGGCGAAATATGTTTGTATCTATAATTATAATATGAACAGGTTTAAGTCGGCGACTTTGCCCGTTTTGGTGTCGGATGTATCGGACGCGTTAAATTCAAACGGACAATCCGTTAAATGCCTGAACGGCTATCAGGACGGTAATGCGGTGAGCTTTAAAGCGGAAGAAGATTTTGATATTGATTCGGTCGGAATAACATCGGGCTGTTTCGTGCGCGTTGCCTTGAACTCGGATAACGAAATAACGCAGGCACGGGTTTTGTATGACCCGTCAAAGACGGACGGAAAAACATCGTCAAGTGATATAAATAACGATTATCGGACGGTTGTAGGTTATGCCAACTGTATTGCCGATGGCGTAATGTACATCGGCGAAAACAGCGGCGGAGAGAAAACTCTCGGAATTAAAACCTCGGGTCTGTCAGTGCTTGTATATGACAGCACTCAACGCGAAAAAGTAAAAACAGGCACGGTCAACGAGGCAAAAACATATAAGAATTATGCCGATGATTGTTCGAAAGTTGTTTTGCTGACGCGATTCATGGCTCCTGCAGTACTGGTAATATATAAATAATTTATTCGGAAATGAGTAGTTAGAAAAATATAATTTGTTTTACTTGTTTTAATAACCGCAGTACGTTTTTCGATGCAAGCCGTATTGAAAAAATCACAGCTGTGTCAGAGATGACAAGAAAATGGGGATACAGATATATTATTTTGTATCAGTTGTGGTGACAATGACTGTGTTTGTGCTGAACCTGAGTGGCACCCATCTTAAATTTAAAACAAAAATTCCTGCAAACGCTCGATATAAGCTCGTTTGCAGGAATTTTGCCTTTGATAATCACAACATTAATCAAAGGCAGAATGTCATATATGACGGAATATAAAGGATATTATCCTTTTTGCTTAAATTCTTGAGATGAATAACATATCCATTGCCGATGCGGTTCTCAACAGCATAAAAAAGTGTCTAAGTCGTTCAGATACTTTTCAAAGGCGTCAATAACGATTTGGCTGATGTCATTAAAGTCAATAAGCGGGGCAATCCCTCATTTTGTGTAAACCTCAAATTTAGCTCCAAAATGATGATATAATCTAATTAGTTTTTGTGGACTGAGAGTCGTATTTCGGCTTTCAGCCCTTAGTTATAATATAGCTTAAAATTATCGGCATGTCAAGGGCGCCCTCGTAAGAGGGTGTCAGACCGCTGACAAAGGCAAAGTCAGCGGTCTGGGTTGTACCTATCGGTACAACTACTGCAAATATTTCATTCTCAGAGCCAATGAGTTTTGATGATATTGAAGATAAGATATACATTCAAAATGTCGATGCAGGCGAAAGAATTGCTGTTAACTATACGCCATCGGCAGACGCAAAATCGGTGAGTATTAATTTTGGTGAACTAATGTCACCGAACAGTGATTATGAATTTGTGATATCTGATACATTATCACTTAGTGAAAACAAAAGCGTTTCATTGCCGCGCGAGTACAAGTGGTCATATAAGACGGCTGATGATGGCGGATTCGGAATATTTGGTGATGCGATAGTTATTGACAGTGAAACAAATACAGCAAAATTCAAAGCCAATATTATAAAATCGGATAATGCCGAATATAAGGGTACGATAATTATTTGCGGATATGCGGATAAAGAGGTTGATGGCAAGGTTTATACCAAACTGGAAAAAGTTGACGTAAAGAAATATGATATCGATACAAAAAGCATAACATCATATGAAACAATACCTATAAATTTAACCGGAATAAATAGAATTAAATGTTTTATAAGGGATACCGATGCAAATAAAAATATATTAATATCCGAAAAACGTTATAACATTAATGCGTACAAACCAATTTCGGATTTTGTGTAAAGTTTTATAAAATTTCCGAGGTTTATATAAAAGTGACCACTAAGCATAAAGCGCAAAAAATATTACAATTGATATTACAATAGGGTTGAAAAAAGATAAAAATAAGTGAAAAGAGGGAGTATATTCTACAATAACTGTAAAATATACTCCCTCATAAATTTAAAACAAAATCCCCGCAAATGCACTTATATCAAGTGTTTGCGGGGATTTAACTTTGGCAGGGGTAGTAAGACTTGAATGGCTCCGCCCTCTTGCGGTTAGCGGTTTCTGCCGTCGATGTCCTTTTCAGTGAATTTCTTCTTTCCGCTCCTGCGGCAAAACCATTTCATCGGTTTTGTCATCATAGCTTTTGCATAATACTCTGTCAGCTGCTCCACATCCGGATGCTCCGGCATAGAGAGGATGAACGCACCGATCATCGCACAGTTGACGATGTTCATCTTAAAACGGTCCGCGTTCTCAAACTCAGGCAACCCTGCAATGATTTCCCTGTATCTCGGCTTTGCCTTTCTTGTGATACCATTCGCCATATCAGCATCATATCCGAACACCGCCGTCAGCTGCTTTCGGAAGGAATGGGCAAATAGCGCCCACATTCCTATGGGCATACCTATGTGTTTCATTGTTTTGCTCCTTTAACACATCGTTTTCTGTCATTTGTTTCTGAAGGCAATCTTCACAATCTGCATTTTCATCATTTTATCGCCGACTTTGGCAAGGAAACGGAAAAAGCCGCTGACGGACGGGTCACGAAGGTCATTGTGGCCCAGCATATAGCCGCGGCTCGTGACTTGCAAGCGGTTGTCCCACAAGGAAAGCTCATCTTTCGCGTCCGAAACGGCGAAATATGCACACACATCCTTGATTTTCGCACTTTTGAGCCAAGTTTTTGCTATCATTTTCACCGCTGCCCGGTTAGCTGCGTCAAATACCAACACACCGCCGTGAAAAGCGTCCGCCATTGCTTGCACAAGCGCTTTGACTTGCTCGGTTAAGAAATAGTAAATCACACCGGAGGCGAAGAATATCGCACCGCCGGAAGTATCGATTTTTTCAAACCATTCGGTATTATTCAAATCGCAGGGGATGTTTTCCTCACGCTCATCGGCGGGCAAAAGCTCGTTACGCACGGCTATGACATCGGGAAAATCCAGATTGTATATTTTACAGCTGCCGTTGTCGCAGCTTCTTCCGGTGTTGTCCAGTCCGCAGCCAAGATTGACTACTGCGGCTTTTGGGTAATCTTTTAAATAGTCCCTTACTTCCCATGCCAAATCATTCTGTCGCATGGCAACCTCCAGCACACCGAAACGCTGCATCAGACTGCGGGAGTTTTTCTCTGCCACAGAAAAATCGTAGTCAATTTCATTAATTAAGCGAACCGCCGTTTCATCCCGATAGAGATTCGGATACAGTTCCGTGCAAACCTTTCCGGCATACAGCGGAATGATAAGCGTTTCCTGTACAGTGTTTTTCTCAATTTTGTATTTCATAATTATTCTTCACTCCTGTTTTGTGCTCCACTTTGCCTATCCCAAAGCTACATCTAACACCATCATAATACCAAATCCCGCCGCAAAGAAAATCGTTCCTATGTTGGAGTGCTTTCCCTGCGACATTTCGGGAATCAGCTCCTCCACCACAACATAGAGCATGGCGCCTGCGGCAAAGCTTAGAAAATACGGCAGCAACGGTATCACGAGCTGCGCTGCAAGAAGTGTCAACACTGCGCCGATAGGCTCGACAGCACCGGAAAACACACCGCCCAAAAACGCCTTGCCCTTGCTTTCTCCCTCTGCTCGAAGCGGCATAGAGATGATTGCCCCTTCCGGAAAGTTCTGAATGGCAATGCCGATGGATAAGACAAGCGCACTCGCCGCCGTGATTTGTGCGTTTCCTGCAAGGAACCCTGCGTACATCACTCCCACCGCCATTCCTTCGGGAATGTTATGTAATGTCACCGCCAATACCATCATGGCAGTGCGCCCAAGTTTGCTTTTAGGACCCTCCGCTTGCTCACTCCCAACATGAAGATGAGGAATCAGACGGTCGAGCATGAGCAAAAACAGCACGCCAACCCAAAATCCGATTAATGCAGGGAAAAAGGATAGCTTGCCCAAATTTTCCGATTGCTCGATTGCCGGAATCAAAAGACTCCAAATAGATGCCGCAACCATCACTCCGGCGGCAAAGCCGGCAAGCGCACGCTGCACCGAAACACCGAGTGATTTTCTCATAAAGAACACGCCGGCTGAACCGAGCGTTGTGCCGAGAAAGGGGATTAGTATTCCGAGAAATATTTGCATTTGTCACACCGCCTTTTTGTTAAGTTGTTATTTATTTCTTCGACAGCCGAACTCATCTCGGTATTCGGGATGTTCCTTTAAATACGGGTCTTTATCGCCGCAGATGGTATAGTCGCATCGGCAGCCGTCCACGCAGGTGGTCGTCCGTACCAGCCTTGCATGAAGCAGCTCCATAGACGCAAAGTCCACATTGCACAGGGCGGGCATAATATCCGTAAGACCGTGCCTGATAGCAAATTCCGCTGCCGGGCACGTCGTAAATTCATAATAGATAGGCTTACCGTTTTCATAAGGCGCAACCGTCATCTCGTAATCGTGCCATTTGTCGCAGCTGCGTTTCGCCCGCAAAAACGCTCTGTACATCAGCTTCCTCCAGAACGGCTTATTGCAGTTCATGAACCTTAGCTTGCGAAAAGACGGCAAAATCAAGTTTTCCTCCATCTCTTCGATTTCCGGGAACGATGAAACCTCTTTGCAGACCGTATAATAACTCATAATGGCGATACAGTCATAGGTGCCGCCTGTACCGTTGTGGAAGTTCTTTTTGCCGCCCAAATCGGTGCGCCAGTCGGATAGAAAGTCCGCATACTGCCGCTGCACACTTCCCCATACGGCCTCCTGTTCTGCCGCAGGATAGTGAAGGGCAATTTTCGCACGTATCTCTTTCTTGCATGTCTTGGAATACAGTACGTGGACTTTGCGGTCGAATTGCAGTTTACTGTCTTTCATCTATTTTTCTTTATCCTCGCTTTCTGCTTACTTGAACGAGTCCGATTTCGGTTTGACCTCTTTCCGGCAGACAAACCAGGCAATACCCTTCACGGTTCCAAGCGTTACGGCTGTGTACATTTTCTCCAGCCGATTTTTCAAGCCTAAAGCCGTTTCATAGGGCGGCGTAAAAAACCCCGCTTTTTCGTAAATGTGACGGACGAACCAATCTGTCCGCTTATGCTCTACCGTCACATAAAAGCAGCCGCAGAATGTTCCGCCGGGTCTCAAAACCCGAAAAACTTCCCGGTATGCGGCATCCTTATCCGGGAAAGCGTGAAAGCCGTTCAGCGACAAAACGATGTCAAAGGTGCTGTCCGCATAGGGGAGAGCACCCACATCTCCTTGCCGGAAGGTTACATTTTTCAGAGTCAGTCGGTTTGCCTTTTCCTGTGCCTGCCCCATCATATCGGGCGAATAATCAAGACAGGTAATGTCTGCCGCAGGCATAGTCTTATAAACCGGCATGGTAAGAATGCCTGTTCCGACAGGCACCTCAAGCAGTTTACCCGAGAAATCTTCAGGGATACCCGACAGCGCCTTTTCAAGATAATCGTCACATTCCGCCTTGTTCATACCCCACACCAGGCGGCACACCGCTTTTCCGCTCAGAGTGGAGCAGGTGATCATACCGTCATAAAAATTATTGCCACCCGTTATTCGGTACGCACTGCGAATGGCGTCCTTTCGTTTCATATTCATTCCTCCGAATCATTGTTTTTACTCTTGTATTCCCATATATCCTTCTAAATACCCGCTTTTTGCTTTTTCTTCGGTATCATCAGATTCGTCATAGGCATCATATGGGGCTTTGGGATCATGGACTTTTTTTCTGAAAGGGGAGCAAAGCTCATTTTTGTGTGCAAAAGCGAAATCTATATTATCCGTCCAGCCTGTGTGCCCTGTAATAAACATCGGATGCAGATTGCGTTCTCGCAGCTTTTTCTCCAGTGTTGCCAAGGATTTCACCGCAAGGTTGTTGTCTTCCGCCAGCGCGGAAATAAAGCTATATCCACCGTCAGCACCGAACCAGATAGTGTCGCCGGTAAATAGATATTTGTCATCGATGAGATACACCATATGTCCCCAGGTATGACCGGGAACGAGGAAACATTCGATTTTGATGCCGTCAATGTCGATTATCTCTCCGTCCGAAAGCAACACTTTTTCGTTTTTGATCGTGACCTGAGGCAGCTTATAAAGATGATAGATGACCTTGCGGCGTACCTCACCGGTCAGATAGCGGTTTTCAATTTCACCGATGTAAAGCTTTGCCTTTTTAAACAATCCCGGACTGTCGATTTCAACCGCACCTACATGGTCGGTATCTTGATGAGTGATAAGTATATGGCGTATAGACTTTGGGTCAATCCCGAGCCGGTTCATTTTTTCTTCCAATCTGTCATAGTTATAGCCTGCGTCAATCATAATGGTTGTGTTGCCCTTGCAGTAGAAGAAGATGTTTGCAACCCACTCACGTACACAGGCAACATTCTCATCAATCCGACCGGTGTTCAGGGGTTTGAAAATCTCTTTGCCCCGGTACATCCTGCTCATTGCCTTTCTTTGAAATTCCGTTGCCCGTTTGGACATAGCGTTTCCTCCTTATTTTTTTGCCGCAACGCACAGCCAACCCATCTTATTTTTGTATGCCTGCACATCGTGAAAGCCTGCCTGCTCCAGATACGCTTTCAGTTCGGTGTCCTTATAGATTGTCATGCCGGTGATGATTTTAGTCCATTTCTCGTCTTTATCCGTATCGCCGTTGCTTTCGTTGCAGATAAAAAATATCCCTCCGGGCTTCAGCACACGCCAAACCTCTCGAAAGCACTGCGGCAAATCCTGCCAGAAATAGACGGTTTCAAACGCTGTGACCGTATCGAAACGGTTATCCGCAAAAATCATATCTGCAACACTGCCCTGCAAAATTTCACAGCGCCCCTTGGCAACATCTGCTTTATTGACTTTTTTTGATTTTTCCACACTGACGGCCGAATAATCAATACCGTTTACGATGCCTGCCGGGCATTTTTTCAGCATCCTTTTTATGTTTGCACCTCCGCCGCAGCCGCAGTCCAGCACTTTTGCGTCCGGAGAAAGCTTCAAAAACCGAAGCCCCCACCGTGCGACAAAACTATGCCCGATGTTCATCATAACAACCATAATTTTTCCGCCAAGTCCCGCAGGCTTGCGTGTGTTTTCAAAGAATGACATCTTGTTGCACCTCCGATTTCATACATTCCGCATATGTCAAGGGAAAGGACGCTTTCAGCACAGTGCTTTTCCGCACTCTCCAGCCGTTTTTCCGTAAGAAGTTTAAATATTCATTACTCGTCCACTTGCTGCGGAGAGGGAAGCCTGCCGATTTCATGAAAAAGGCTTTGACCTTACCTGAAAATGAATTTTCAGCATGGGTGAAGGTCGGCGCAATCAATACTCCGTTGTCCTTCAGCACCCGATGTATCTCGGCAAGAGCTTTTTCCGGCTGCGGCACGATGTGCAATGCGTTGGAAACGATTATAACATCAAATGACTTGTCAGAATGCGGCAGACAGAACATATCCAGTACCGAAAAATGCAGTTTTGCGGAGCGGCTGCTTCGCTTTGCCTCTCTGATCATTTCTTCCGAGGAGTCTGTTGCTTCAATGTGCTTTGCAGCGCCTGTAATATTTTTTGCGATAAGTCCCGTTCCCGTTGCAAGCTCCAGAACCGTCCTGCCCTTAACAACAGGCCAAATCAGTTCATACATCTTTTCGTATGCCGCTCGGTCTTTGCGCATAAATCTGTCATACAGACCGGCATTTCTGTCCCAAAAATTCTTTTTCATACTGTTTCACTCCTTAAAAACCGTATCTTCCGGCCGTTAATCACACCGTCCAGCTTTGTCCCGTAAGCTGAAGGTCGGACATCCTTTTAAATATTCCGTCTTTGTGAAGGAGCTCATTGGGGGCGCCTTGTTCCGCAACAACACCGTCCGACAAAACGACGATTTTATCCGCTCCGGCAACCGTTCTCATTCGGTGTGCGATAACAAGAACCGTTTTATTTTTTATAAGCCTTGAAAGCGCAGTCTGTATTGCCGTTTCGTTTTCAACATCAAGACTTGCCGTTGCTTCATCCAAAAGTATAATCGGAGCATCCTTAAGAAAAGCTCTTGCAATGGAAATTCTCTGGCGTTCGCCGCCTGACAGCTCACAGCCGTTTTCGCCGATGTTCGTATTCCATTTGTCGGGAAGCTTTTCGGCAAATTCATCGCAGTTTGCAAGGCGTGCCGCTGCCAAAACCTCCTCATCGGTCGCTCCTTTTCTTCCGAGCCTGATATTTTCCATAATCGTATTATCAAACAGCGTAACGTCCTGAAACACAATGGAATAAAGCGTCATAAGCGTTTCGGGGTCAATCTTTGAAATATCCGCTCCGCCGACAGTGATTTTTCCTTTTTGATTATCCCAAAACCGTACCGCAAGCCGGAACACGGTCGTTTTTCCGCCGCCGGAGGGCCCGACAAGTGCGGTCACCTCGCCCTGCTTTGCTGTAAATGACACGTCCTTAAGTACGGTTTCGCCGCTGTTGTATGAAAAGCCGACACGATCAAAGACAATATCACAGCCGTTGTTTGTGAGCGTATCATTCCCTGTCTGAACGGGGTAATCGAGAATTTCGTTCATTCTCGCAACGTTCGTGCGCATCGCAATGATTGCCGCAAGATTCAAAAGCGAGCCCTGCATCGGGTCGTAGAGCCTTGACGCCACAAGCAAAAACATAAAAAACGTAAGCACATTGAGATTTCCTTTTGTAAGCAGAACCGAGCCGGTAAGCGCAACCGAAGCAATACCGAGTTTGAGTATCATACTTGCGCCCGTTACAAATATTGCGGTGGTAATCTCTGTTTTTATGTTCTGGCTCTCTACCCTGCGAATTTTCTTTTTCAAAAGCCTGAGGTAGTTCCCCTCGGCATTGTTTGCCTTTAAGTCGCGCACCGACTCGATATATTCCTGTATCCCGTCCGCACAAGCCATTTTTACCGCCATATTTTTCAATTGCGCTCTGTCCTGAACCTTATAGCTCAGAAGCACTGTCAGTACGGAAACGGGGATTACCCATAGTGCGGACAGTGCCATACGCCAATCAAATACGAACATTCCCGCCGAAATAATCACCGTGGAGATAATCGAACCGAACAAGCCGGGAATAAAGTGAGAGGAACTTTGTTCAATTATCTGGCAATCTGCCATAATGGTGCTCGTAAGATCGGCAAGATCTTTTTTACCAAAGAATGAAAGCGGCAGTCTGCGTAATCTTTCGGCAAGGCTCAACCGTCTTTTTCCGCTTTCTTCGTATGTTGTAAAATAAGTGTTGTTATATTGAAACCATGTTGTAAGAAGTATCAGTCCGATGCAAACAACCGATCCTGCTGCGTAAAATGCGATTCTTCCGCCGCCGATACCGCCGCCGAGCATATCCGCAACAATATAATACAGCAAGGCGGCAGGCAGCATAAACGCTATATTTTGAAATACGCAGGCGATGATTCCTTTGATAAGTCCCTTTGCGCCTTCTTTTGATGACGCCGTTGCTCTTTGTATCAGTTTTATCATAATTTATCCCTCCAATGCCGTTTCGTTTGAAACCTTCCATTTAACGGAAGATTGATAGTCGTTTTGCATCTTTGCAAACAAGCCGTTCTTTTTCATAAGCTCGTTGTGCATCCCGCTTTTAACAATTTTCCCATCTGCAATCACATAAATACAATCTGCATTTTGAACGGTCGAGAGCCTGTGTGCAATCATAATAACGGTTTTTCCTTTGGAAAGCTCCGAAAAAGCCGCCTGCACCTTAACCTCGTTATCGGGGTCGGCATAAGCCGTAGCCTCGTCAAGAATAAGAACAGGTGCATTTTTAAGCACCGCTCTGGCAATCGTGAGCCGTTGCTGTTCGCCGCCGGAAAGATACACGCCTTTTGTGCCGATTACGGTATTGATTCCGTTCGGTAATTTTTCTATAATATCGTCGCAGCGTGCAATTTTAAGCGCCTCGGCAACTTCGAGGTCGCTTGCGTCGGGCTTGCCCATTTTGACATTTTCCGAAACAGTCGCCTTAATAAGCTTTGAGTCCTGAAACACAAACGAAACGCTTTCCATAAGTTTTTCCTTCGGGATATTGCGGATATCCGCACCACCTATTTTTATACTGCCGCCATTTACATCGAAGAAATGGGCAATCAGGCTTGCAAGCGTGGATTTTCCGCCGCCGGAGGGCCCTACAAAGGCAACCGTCTGTCCGGCACCGATATTCATCGAAACACCTCGGATTACTTCTTTTTTGCCGTCATAGGAGAAATGTACATCAGAAAGAGTAACGGAGGAATCCTTCGGATATTCTTTTTTTTCGCTCTCCGGCATAAATGCGGCGTTTAAAACTCCGTCCACACGAGAAAGGGCGTCGCTTACAATCATACCGTCCTCGCTCATAAACATAATTCTTGTCAGCGTAAGCGAGATAACCGGCGTGATTATGATGTAGAATATGAGGTTTAGTAAAAATTCGTTTGACACGCCGTTTGCACTAAACCATAAAGCGCCGGCAATCAGAAAAGCAAATACTCCGTTTGCTGCCGCAGTATAAATCATCATCGGCACACGCATATCTTTGGTGTAGGCAATAACCCATTTTGCATACTCGTCAATCGTGCCTTTAAATTTTTTGAAAGAAAATACCGATTGTCCGAATGTCTTTACCACGGGTATCCCGCGGACATACTCCACCGCCTCATTGGACATATTCTCCAGAGCGTTGTTATATTGCTTCATTTTTTCCGCCATTCGTTTTCCCGTCATGGCAGACATAATCGAAAACGCAATGAATACAGGGACAAGGCTTAAAAGTCCCAGCCGCCAATCGAATACAAGGAGCATTGCAAGAAGTCCCAGAGGCGTTGCGATTGCCGCATATTTGTCGGGGAGGCGGTGAGCAAGATAAGTTTCCGCCGCACCGGTGGAATCGTTTACGATTTTTCTGAGCCTTCCGCTGCCAAAGCTGTCAACAAAGCCAAGCGGCAGCTTTGCGATATGTTCGGCAAGATCTATTCTCATATTTGTCGCTATTCTGAATGCGGCAATGTGTGAGCACATTAGTCCGCCGGTGTAAACAAGAAATGACAAAAAGGCAAAAACCACAGCCCAAATGCCGTTGCTTACGATATTCTCCGACTCCGAAAAGTTCGGCGAAACCTCCAAAACCTCTTTGATGATTTTCCATATGTACCAAAACGGCACAAGCGCAATAAGCGCACTGGCGGCAGACAGAATCCACGAGGCATAGGTGAAATTCCTGTACCTGCCCGCATAGGATAAAAGCCGTGATAAATTTGATTGCTTTTTCAAAGCAAATTCCTCCTTACAGCAATTTTAATTATATGATAAAGAAAAACTGCTTGACTTTTCCGATATCCGTAGTGTAGTTAGACAAAGCTAACTATTATCCCAAAAAATCAGGGGCTAAAACCCCATAATTTTTTTCCACCCGGCAGAGTAAAAGGCTCTTAATTCCTCGGTGTATTTTACGGCGTCCTTATAGGGAATATCGTGAATAATAACCTCAAAGAATGCCGAAAACAATCCGCTTACAAGCATATGCTCAAGCGTCGGGTCAATCTCATATTCGGGATAACCGAGCTTTTGCATGGTGTACGCAAATTTATGCGTTGCGTCAACCTCTATTTCCACCATTTCGTGAATCAGGTTTTCGTATTTTGTACCCTCGGACGAACAAAGAATCAGCTTGAATTTCTCTTTGCCGGCATAACAGTAATCCAGCATTTCACGCATTCCGCTACCGGATTCGTTCTCCATTTTTTCACGCTGCTCCTTCGGCGAAAGCCTTTGAAAATCACCTTGGACTTTCTTAAACATAGCAAGAATAGTATCGTAGCATTCGCCGACAAGGGCGTCAAACAATTCCTCCTTGCTTTTATAATAGCCGTAAAACGCGCCCGTGGTTACGCCTGCGTCTTTTACAATTTTGCGCAGAGAGGCGGATTGAAAACCCTTTTCGGAAAATTCCTTTTTTGCCGCAGACAGAATTGCGTCAAGTGTACTTATTTCATTATCAGCCATTATTTCCCCTCCGAAAAGCTATATATAACACCGTTACATTTATTATAACAGTGTTATAACATCTTGTCAATAGGTTTTGAAAAAGTTTTTTGATTTTTTTCGCTGTGCCGGGCATTGTGTTTGACTTGACAGCGAAAGAACGCTAACGTAATACAAGTTGACTTGCAGTCAATTGGGCATATGCAAAATACGAATTTGAGCAAAAAGGCAATGAAAAAATGTGGATTTTCACAGTCATTATGTCAGCAGTAACGACAACAGATATATTGAGCACCTGTTGGAAATTGAAACGGTAAAACAGTACATAGACAGATGGATATCACCGCCTGTTTGGTCAAGCGCCAACACCCATGGCGGCGATGAGAAAAAGCGGCATAGCTTGAAAAGTATAAGCCGAGAATAAAAAATGTTTAAAAGAATAATGTGGCTGTTGTATGTAAAAGTCTTGGGTTCGAAGACAGAAAAAAGCTGCAAATTCAAATAAGCGATGATAATTGCAAGACATGGCGTTTCGTTTGTTATATAGATGATGCGGACAGCACGTTTTTCTATCCGCATGCAGCGGTCGATGAGGCAAATGAATTGATTTATGTCGCTTATGAAAATGCGGTTTGTCATTATATAAACAAATACACATTTGCCGAACTCGGTATCTGATTTATATATCGAGTGATGAGCGGCATAAAAGTTAAAGTTTATATTTTGCGTAAATAAAAATATTACAATAGGGTTAAAAAAGATAAAAATAAGTGAAAACTTTACTCCTGTTAAATTTAAAACAAAATCCCCGCAAATGCACTTATATCAAGCGTTTGCGGGGATTTAACTTTGGCAGGGGTAGTAAGA
>ERZ857775.2288-NODE-2288-length-19109-cov-7.038522_pt1 | contig 19109 bp, 15 predicted proteins | sample MGYA00519698_ERZ857775 | MGnify/ENA primary metagenome ERZ857775 (study PRJEB31778, sample SAMEA3449363) | human gut metagenome | biome: human gut; feature: human-associated habitat; material: faeces | place: United Kingdom | collected 2010/2012 ...
AGGGCCACTGCACCATCTCCGATATGTTCCATCTGGAAGCCATCAAGCTCATCAGTGAGAACCTGCGCGGCGCTGTCCAGAACACTCCGGAAGGCCGCGAGGGCATGGCTCTGGGCCAGTACATCGCCGGCATGGGCTTCTCCAATGTGGGTCTGGGCATCGTCCACTCCATGGCACACGGCCTGTCCGCTCTGTATGATACCCCCCACGGCGTGGCCTGCGCCATCCTGCTGCCGGTGGGTCTGGAGTACAACAAGACCGTTGCCGGGGAGCGCTACCGCGCGGTCGGCAAGGCCATGGGCGTGAAGGGCATTGACGAGATGAACGATGCCGAGGCCGCCGATGCCACCATCGCCGCTGTCAAGCAGCTGAGCGCGGATGTGGGCATCCCCGCAAACCTGCAGGGCATCCTGAAGGAAGAGGACATCCACTTCCTGGCCGAGTCTGCTTTTGCAGATGCCTGCCGCCCCGGCAACCCCCGCGATACCAGCGTGGAGGAAATCGAGGCACTGTATAAGAGCCAGCTGTAATTCGTAAACTGAACAAAGAGGGTCGGGAACACCGCTTCCCGGCCCCTTTTTGTTCCGGGAAAGGAGCGCTATGAACCTGAATTTCTATACTCTTTGTGTAATTTATCTGGTATATTCCTTTTTAGGCTGGGTAGGCGAGACCGTTGTTGCAACCGCAAAGGGCCGCCGGTTCACCAACCGCGGCGTGGCCTCCGGCCCCTTCTGCTTTGTGTATGGCACGGCAGGGGTGCTCATCACCATCGGCCTGAACGACCAGCGCACCAGCCTGGCGGCACTGTTCTTCGGCAGCATGATCTATGCCACGGTGGTGGAGTGGCTGACTGCCAAGCTGCTGGAACGGATCCACCACCGCCGCTGGTGGGACTACTCCGATAAAAAGTTCAATCTGGACGGCTATGTCTGCCTGCAATACTCCCTGCTGTGGGGTCTGCTGGGCATGGCGGCAGTCCGCTGGGGCAACGACCTGCTGTTCCGGCTCTGCGCCCACCTGCCGCCGCTGCTGTTCCACGCTGTGGTATGGGTCGGCATGGCGCTGGCCGTCCTTGACCAGATCTCTGCCATGGTGGTGGTCAGTCGGTATGCGAACCGCCACCCACGGCTCGAGCAGCTGAATCGGGAGCTGGGCAGGGGCTCGGAGAGGCTGCGGCAGAAAATTACCGCCAGCGTGGAAAAGCGGATCCAGCGGGCGTACCCTGCTGCGGCCCGTCCGGAACCCTCCACCAGTGCCGAAAAGCAGCTCTCCCTTGCCGACCTGCTCTGGCTCTTTGTCATCGGGGCTTTCCTCGGAGATGTGGTGGAGACCATCTTCTGCCGCATCACCGCCGGGGTCTGGATGAGCCGTTCCAGCCTGGTCTGGGGCCCGTTCAGCGTGGTGTGGGGGCTGGCGCTGGTGCTGGCCGCCATCCTGCTGCGGGGCGGCGAACAGAAGAGCGAGAGCCGCATCTTCTGGTTCGGTGTGATCCTGGGCGGTGCGTATGAGTATGTGTGCAGCGCCGTGACAGAGCTGCTGTTTGGCACCGTGTTCTGGGATTACAGCGGCTTCAAGTTCAATCTGGGCGGGCGCATCAACCTGCTGTACTGCTTCTTCTGGGGCATTGCGGCTGTGACCTGGATCCGCTATGGCTACCCGCTGGTGGCAAAGGGGATGAAGGCGGTCAAGCGCAGGATCCGTCCCTGGATGACCGCTCTGCTGGCCGTGTTCATGGCCGTGAACCTTGTGACCAGTGCGTTGGCGCTGGCCCGCTACGATGCCCGCACCAGCGGCGCGGCTCCGGCCAATGTGGTGGATGTGCTGCTGGATGAGCATTTTGACAATGCCCGGATGGAGCGCATCTACCCCAACGCCAAAAAGGTAGAGAAGGCTGGGTAAAAATGCACGATTTTGCTTGCGTTTTGCAGGGGAAACAGGTATAATACTTTTTGGATTAAAAAGGAGAGATTTTATATGCTGATCCCTGTATTATTGTTTATCGTGGGCCTGCTCTGCCTCATCAAGGGCGGCGACTGGTTCGTGGACGGTGCAACCGGCATCGCCCGCCGCTTCAAGGTGCCGGAGCTGCTCATCGGTGCCACGGTGGTGTCCATCGGCACCACCCTGCCTGAGGTCATGGTCTCCACCACCTCGGCCATGACCGGCCACGGCGAGATCGCCTATGGCAACGCCATTGGCTCGGTCATCTGCAACGCGGCCCTGATTGCGGCCATCACCATTGCGGTCCGCCCGGGCAAGGTGGACCCCAAGAGCCTGCGGGTGCCGGTGCTGTTCTTCTTTGTGGCAGCGGCCCTGTATGCGGGCGTGGCCTACACCACCGGCTACTTCAGCCGCCCCATCGGCATTGTGCTGCTGGCAATGTTCGTGGCCTACATGGTCTGCAATGTGCTGGCTATGAAAAACGCCCCCGCCCCGGAAGACGATGAGGACGAGCCGGAAAAGGAAATGTCCTTTGCCAAGGAGATCGGCCTGCTCATCCTCGGCGCAGCCCTGATCGCTGTGGGCGCAAACCTGCTGGTGGACAACGGCACCCTGATCGCGCAGGCGCTGGGCGTGCCGGAATCCGTCATTGCCCTGACCTTTGTGGCGCTGGGCACCTCTCTGCCGGAGCTGGTCACGGCAATCACCTCGCTGGCAAAGGGCCACGGCTCCCTCTCGCTGGGCAATGTCATCGGTGCCAACGTGTTCAATCTGGTGCTGGTCAGCGGCATGTCCATCACGGTGTCACCTTTCAGCATCCCGCAGAACTCCACCATCATGGGCATCAATTCCTCTCTGGTCATGGATCTGCCTGTGATGTTCGCGGTTATGCTCCTCCTGACTGTGCCCGCTCTGCTCAAGGGCAGGCTCTCCCGCTGGCAGGGCGTGCTGCTGCTCTGCATCTATGCAGCTTTCTGCGCCGTCCAGTTTGCAATGTAAGCCTCTGCGCCGGAGACCCGGCCCGGCTCCACGCCGGAGTGGGCGCTTTGGGGCAGAAAACCGTTTTGAGAAAGGCATCCTCGTTTGCGGGGATGCCTTTTTTCTGTCCCTGCAGCAGGGGCTGACCGGAAGAGGCGCTTTCTTAAGAAATCCTTAGAAAAATTTCGTGGAAAATGCAGGAAACTGCTGTTATACTAGAACCGAGAATGACAAAAAGGGGAGAAGACCATGGCAGAGCAGACCATTCTGATCGCGGAGGACGATCCGGATATCCGGGACGGCGTGCGCATCCTGCTTTCCGGCGAGGGATACCATATCATCGAAGCCGAAAACGGCACCCGGGCACTGGAGGTGTTCCGCCCGGAGGTCGATCTGGTGATCCTGGATATTATGATGCCGGGCATGAGCGGCCTGCGCGTCTGCGAGGAGCTGCGCAAGCTCTCCACAGTGCCGATCCTGTTCCTCACGGCAAAATCACAGGAGTCCGATAAGCTGCTGGGCCTGACCGCGGGCGGGGACGATTATCTGCCCAAGCCCTTTTCCTTTGCGGAGCTCAGCGCCCGGGTCAAGGCATTGCTGCGGCGGTACTGCGTCTATCAGGGCAAGGGGCAGGCCCCGGCCCGGGCCGAAAACCTGACCCTGTGCAGCCATGGCGTGAAGCTGGCGCTGGACTGCAACCGCGTCTGGGTGGACGGGGAGGAAATCGACCTGACCGAGACGGAGTACAAGATCCTGCGGCTGCTCATGCAGAGCCCCCAGCGCATCTTCCCGGTGCAGGTGATCTACGAGGATGTGTGGCAGGAGCCTTATTTCTACACCTCCAACGGCACCGTGATGGTACATATCCGCAATCTGCGGATGAAGATCGAAAAAGACCCGCAGAACCCCGCCCGTCTGCAGACCATGTGGGGGAAAGGGTACCGCTTTGTGCCCGGGGAGGAGAAGGATCATGCGTAAAAAGCTGGGACTTTCCGGCAAGCTGGTGTTGATGATCCTGTTCTCAGCACTGGCAAGTGCTGTGTTTCTGGTGGGAATGCAGGTCGTGCTGAACAAGGCCCTGTGGCTTTATTTTGACCAGCCGGAAACCCAGCAGAAGGCTGTGGAAAAGCAGGTGCAGGAGCTGCAGAACTATATCGACCGGCGCGGCCTTTCCAGCCGGGATATCGACAAGCTGGACGACTGGTCTGTGCGGAACGGCAGCACGATGTTTATCATTTACGACCGCTCCCGGATGCTCTATTCCTCCTATCCGCTGGTCACTCCGGTCTACGAGGGGTGGATAAACGTGACGGAAGCGGTTCCGACCGAGCACTGGCTCCCGATGTACTCGCTCACTTTTTCGGACAAAGAGACCACCGCCATGTTCTATTACAACGGCGTGGATGCCTATTACGGCAAGGGGTGCGAGATCCTGCTGCTTGTCAGCTTTGCCCTTTTCCCGCTGTTTTTCTTCCTGAGCAGCCGGAAGATCATCCGCTATATCCTCCTGCTCAGCGGGGAGATCCAGGCCATGGAGGGCGGCGACCTTGACCACCCCATCACAATCCAGGGAGACGATGAGCTGGCCCTGCTGGCCACCAGTCTGGATGGCCTGCGTCTGACCCTGCGCCAGCAGCAGGCCGAGGAGGCTCAGGCTGCCGCCAAGGTCAAGAGCCTGATCACTGAGATGTCCCACGACCTGCGCACCCCGCTGACCACCCTGCTGCTCTATACCGAGATCCTGCGCCACCACAAATACGAGACCGAGGCCCAGCAGGATGAATATCTGGCAAAGATCGACGGCAAGGCCCGGCAGATCAAGCAGCTGTCCGACAATCTGTTCGAGTACGCGCTGGTCACCCGGGACACCGTGGTGCAGCTGGATGCCCCGGCCCGCTTCTCCCAGATCTTTGAGGAGCCGCTGGCCGAGATGGTGGAGATGCTGCAGCAGCGCGGCTTTGCCTGTGCGCTGGAGCTGGGCAGCGAGGATGTGCTCCTGACCGTGCGGGCACAGTATATCCGGCGCATTCTGGATAACATCGGCTCCAACCTGATCAAGTACGCCGACCCGGCCCGGCCCATCGAGGTGCGGTTCCTGCGGCAGGAGGGAAGGGCGGGCCTTGTGTTCCGCAACCATGTCCTGCCCGCGCCCCCGGCGGTGGAAAGCACCAAGGTGGGCCTGACCAGCATCGAGACCATGATGGATAAGATGCACGCAGACTGCAAGATCGAACAGGAGAATGAGCAGTTTACCATGACGCTGCTGTTCCCGGTAGAATAAGACAACCCTCTCAGTCAAAGCCTACGGCTTTGCCAGCTCCCCCGAAGGGGGAGCCAATGCAGCACCTCGGATAGAGCCTGCATAGCCTCTCCCTTCGGGGGAGGCGGCATTGCGAAGCAAGGGCGGAGAGGGTCTCTTTTTACACTTTTTCCACCGAACTTAAGCAAGTCTTAAGAAATACCTCCGGCGAATGTTAAGAAAGGCCCGCTATACTGTTGGAAGAAGGGCGGGTGCGGCTTTGCACCCGGCCATAACATCAGGGAGGGGCAACCAATGCTGCGAAAAAACAAACAAACGCCGCAGGAGCAGAGCGACCAGGAATTCAATCTGGCGCTGGAAGTGCCTGCAGAACAAAGACCGAAGGGCTGGAGACCTTTTGTAAGGCGCAACTGGAAGCGCATTGCCGCTGCCGCCTGCGCAGCCGCAGTGGCCGGTGCGTTCCTGCTGCCCGGGAAGGGCGCAAAACCGGCAGGCGTAGATACCGCCTATCTGGAAAGCGCGGTGGAGCGCCGGAATATCACCAATGTGTTCAGTGGCTCCGGCACCATTGCCGCCGCCAACACCTACACCGTCAATGCGCTGGTGTCCGGCACCGTGCTCACCGCCGATTTTGCAGTGGGGGACACCATTGAAGAGGGAACGGTGCTCTACACCATCGACAGCTCCAACGCCGCCAACAGCGTGGAAAAGGCCCAGCTCTCGCTGGATCAGGCCCAGCGCAATTACGAGGATGCCGTGGATGCCCAATACGTCCGCAGCACCATCGGCGGCACGCTGGCTTCCTACAAGGTGGCGGTGGGCGATGTGGTCACCGCCGGGCAGGAGGTGGCCACCGTGCGGGATGCCTCCACCCTGCTGCTGACGCTGGAATTCCCGGCGGCGGATGCGGCGAACTTTACCGTGGGGCAGGCTGCACAGGTCACGCTGGACGGCACCTTTGAGGCCGTCTCCGGCACCGTGCGCTCCGTCTCCGGTGCGGATGCCCTGAGCAGCGGGAACCTGCTGGTGCGCACCGTGACCATTGCGGTGAACAACACCGGCAGCCTGACCACCGCGCAGGCCGCAACGGCCAGCATCAACGGGGTCAGCGCACTGGCATCGGCAAAATTCAGCTACCAGAACGAGCAGACCATCACCGCCTCCACCGGCGGCACCGTGACCGCCCTCTGCGTGAAAGAAGGCTCCTCTGTCAGCGCCGATACCGCGCTGGTCAGGATCTCCGGCAAGGAGCTGACCAAGCAGGTGCAGAATGCCTCCGATAACCTGCGCAGTGCCCAGATGTCCATGGAGGACACCGAGGATCAGCTGAACAACTATACCATCACCTCACCCATTAGCGGTACGGTCATCTCCAAGGAGGTCAAGGCGGGCGACACCGTGAACAATACCGCAGGCAGCACCAGCCTGTGCACCATCTACGACCTGAGCTATCTGCAGATGACGGTGAATGTGGACGAACTGGAGATCCTCTCCATCAAGGAGGGGCAGAGTGTTACCATCACCGCAGATGCCATCTCTGACCGCACCTTTACCGGCGTGGTCACCAGCGTATCTAAGGCGGGCACCACGGCAGGCGGCACCACCACCTATCCCGTCACCATCCGCATCGACGATACCGGCGACCTGCTGCCCGGCATGAATGCCACCGCCGAGATCACGACGGCCAGCACCGAGAACGCGCTTTCCATCCCAAATGCCGCTGTGGTGCGGGGCAATTATGTGCTGGTGACCAAGGATTCCCCCAGCGCTGCCAACGCCGACCCCAGCATGACCGCCCCGGAGGGCTATGTCTATGTCAAGGTGACCACCGGCACCAGCGATGATGATTACATCGCCGTAACAAGCGGCCTGCAGGAAGGCGACACCGTGGCCTACACCGCCAGCAGCACTGCCTCTGTCAGCGCTGACGGACAGATGGAGGAAATGATGGTGGTCGGCGGGCCCGGTCAGGGCGGCGGTGGAAGCGGCGGCCCGAACGGTGACGGCGCACCGGGAGGTGGCCCGCAATGAGCGCTTTGATTGAATTTGAGGATGTGTGCAAATATTACCGGATGGGTGACACCACGGTAAAAGCCGCCGACCACATCAGCATGAAAATTGAAAAGGGCGAGTTCGTGGCCATCGTGGGCCAGTCTGGCTCCGGTAAATCCACCTGCATGAACATCATCGGCTGCCTGGATGTGCCCACAGCGGGCAGCTACCGGCTCAATGGCCGGGAGGTGGGTAACATGTCCGGCAATGAGCAGGCCGAGGTGCGCAACGAGATGCTGGGCTTCATCTTCCAGCAGTATAACCTGCTGCCCAAATTGAATCTGCTGGAAAACGTGGAGGTGCCGCTGATCTATGCGGGCGTGCCCCGCGCCGAGCGCCGCCGCCGGGCCCGCGAGGCACTGGAGCAGGTGGGGCTGGGCGATAAGCTGAAAAACAAGCCCAGCCAGCTTTCCGGCGGCCAGCAGCAGCGCGTCTCCATTGCCCGGGCGCTGGCCGGGAATCCGGCGGTCATTCTGGCCGACGAGCCCACCGGCGCGCTGGACAGCCACACCGGCCGCGAGGTGCTGGGAATGCTGCAGGACCTGCATGGGCAGGGCCATACGGTGGTGCTCATCACCCACGACAACTCCATTGCCGTGCAGGCCCAGCGCATCATCCGGCTGGAGGATGGCCGCGTGGTCTACGACGGCGATGCCCGGGCACCGGAGGCCATCGTTCAGCCGACACTGAACTTTGAACCGGCAGAACAGGAGGGGGACGCATGATCTACGAGACCTTCCGCGAAGCAGTCAAGAATATCTGGAGCAACAAATTCCGCACCGTTCTGACCATGCTGGGCATCATCATCGGTGTCACGGCGGTCATCGTCATCGTGGGTTTGGGCAATGGCATGACCCAGAGCATCAAGGACAGCTTTTCTGAGATGGGGACCAATGTCCTCAGCGTCCAGATCACGGGCCGCGGCTCCCGCACTGTGACCGTGCAGCAGATGTACGATATCGTGGACAGCCACCCGGAGGTGTTCACCGGCATGTCGCCCACCACCACGCTGGACAGCACCGTGAAGGTGGATACCACCACCTATGGCTATACGAGCGTCAAGGGCGTGAGTGAGACCTACCTGGATATGATGGGGCGCACGCTGGCCCAGGGCAGGGGCCTGACCTATGTGGACATCACGGACAATAAAAAGGTCTGCGTGGTGGGCGATTACATTGCCCGTGCGGCCTACGGCGGCAACGCCATCGGCCAGACCATCAAGATCGGCAGTGAGAGATTTACCATCGTGGGCGTGCTGGAAGCCAATGTCAGCAGTACGACCGATCAGGAGGGCACCGACGATGACATGATCTTTGTGCCCTATACCACCGCCCAGCGCATCAGCAAGACCAGCGCCAGCTCCTACGGCGTGGTTCTGGTGAGCGATGAACTTGCCGATGAGGGCAAGAATCTTCTGGAAGTAGGGATCGAATCCATCCTCCACGCGGAGGACGGCTATTTCATCATCAGCTTGAGCGAGATGCTGGAGACCATGACCAGCATGATCAACATGGTGGTGGCGATCCTGACCGCCATTGCAGCCATCTCCCTACTGGTGGGCGGCATCGGCATTATGAACATTATGATGGTGTCCGTCACCGAGCGCACCCGGGAGATCGGCATCCGCAAGGCGCTGGGTGCCAAGGAACGCAGCATTCTTGCCCTGTTCGTCACTGAGGCAGCCACCACCTCCGCACTGGGCGGGCTGCTTGGCATTGCACTGGGCTATCTGTTCAGCGCTCTGGCCAACCGGGTGCTTCCGCTGCTGGTGTCGGATATGGAACTGACGGTGGCCCCCTCCATGACCTCGGTGCTGGTGGCCTTTGGCATCTCGGTGGGCATCGGTGTACTGTTCGGCTACCTGCCTGCCAAGCGCGCCGCAAGGCTGAACCCCATTGAAGCATTGAGATATGATTAAACCTCTCAGTCTCGCTTCGCTCGCCAGCATACGAGTTGCGGCTCCCAGCGTCCACTTCGTGCAAAGGATTGCACTCGTGTCCTGCTGGCCGCTGCCCCAACAACGCCTCCCTTCATCCGCCACTGGCGGCGGTCGTCGTTGTTGCCTGATCGGGGAGCCAAGTATCAATGAAACCCTTTGTTAAGGAGTTCGATATGAAAAAACGTTTTCTAGCATTTCTTCTGGCCGTTTGCATTGCCTGCTCGATGCTGGTGGTGCCGGCAAATGCCGCTGCCAGCAATGCGGCGGTGCAGACTGCCGTGACGCTGGGCGGCTTGACCAGCGAACAGGCCTCCGCCCTGAGCACCGCCCTGACCCGGGGCCAGCTGGCAAAGCTGCTGGTGGCATTCTCGGCCTACCGGGAGAGCGCCGCCACGCAGGGGAACACCGGCACCCTGTTCACCGACGTGGACAGCGGAAACGAATATGCCCCCTATATCCGCATTTCCGTCCAGCAGGGATGGCTCAGCGGCTACACCGATGGCTCTTTCCGGCCTGACAACGGTGTGACGCTGGAAGAGGCCTGCACCGCCGCCCTCAAGCTGCTGGGCTATGATGTTACTACCCTGAGCGGCAGCTTCCCGGCGGCACAGCTCAACAAGGCCGGCAGCCTGGGCCTGCGGGCCGGTTTGAGCGCCGTGCAGGGGCAGGGCCTGACCCTGGAGGATGCCGCTGTGCTCTTCTATAATGCCCTGACGGCCAGCACCGCTGAAAACCAGACCTATGCCGCCACGCTGGGCTTTACCGTGACGGATGGCCGGATTGACCTGTCCTCGGTGCTGCTCAGCAGTGTGGAGGGCCCCTTTGTGGCCGATGGCACTACCCAGCTGCCCTTTGCCCCGGCGGCGGTCTACCGCAATGATACCGTGGCCACAGATGCCGCCCTGAATGCCTACGATGTCTACTATTACAGCGCCAGCGCCAGAACGGTCTGGATCTACTCCCGCAAGGCGGCGGGCCGCATCACGGCGGTCTCGCCCAGCGCCAGCGCCCCCACCAGTGTGACGGTGGCAGGCACCAGCTACACGCTGGCTTCCTCGGCAGCGGCATCGGTCCTCTCGTCCTTCAACGGCGGCGGAGTGGGGCAGGTGGTCACCCTGCTGTTGGGCATGAACAACGAGGCGGTGGCCGTTCTGACCGGCGAGGAAGCCGACAGCGTGTTCTACGGTGTGGTGCAGACTGCCTCCCGCAGCCTGACCGAGGAAAATGGCGCGGATGTGCTCCAAAGCGTGCAGGTGGCCTGTACCGATGGCGTGACCCGCACCGTGAATGTGGACAAGAGCCTGAACTTTCCCACCGGCTGGCTGGTGAAGATCACCGTCAACGCCGACGGTGAGAACGCGGAGACCCTGAGCGGCCAATCGGTCAGCGGCACCATCCGTGCGGACGGCACCGCGCTGGGCGATGCGGCTCTTGCTTCGGATGTGGAGATCCTGGATACGACAGCGGAGGGGTTGGCTGGGACAGTAAGTCCCAGCCGCCTATCGGGGGTAACACTTTCTGCCTCGGATGTCCGTTACTACACCGTGGATGAGAACGGTGCCATTGACCGGCTCATTCTGAACGATGCCACCGGCGACCTGTGGACCTACGGTGTGCTGGATGATGTGACCAACCTCATCAGCACCGCAGCCAGCTCCACCACGAACACCGGCTCCGGCTCGTCCACCTCCAACACCACCGGTTCCAGCGCCTCTGACCTTGTGGCCGGTGCGGTGGAAAGCGTGATGCCCTCCACCAGCACCCTGCTGTATGGGCTGGTCGATGGCAGCATCGGCAGCACCCTGTGGGAGAGCGTGACCAGCAGCACAGCCAGCCTGGCAAGCTATCTGCTCAAGATCGGTGCCAACAGCACCACGGGCGTAGTCAGCTCGGTGCTGGATTACCTGAGCAGCGGCGCGAACTATGTCTGCTACGTCAACGGTGAGCAGACCACCTATAAGACCAGCGTGAAGTATCCCGTGCTGGCAGGCGGCATCTCGGTGCGCAAGACTGCTTCCGGCAGTGTGGGCACCATGGCCCAGCTGCTCCCGGTCACGGTGGATCAGCTGGGGGCGGCCTCGGTGCGGAGCGGCTCCACCCGCTACGAGACTGCCGATGACATGCAGGTGTATCTGTGGTACAAGGGCAAGTATTACGCCACCACCCTTTCCCAGATCAACGCCGAGGATTACAGCCTCATCGGCTGGTACGATGCCCACGGCAGCGCGGCGGGCGGAAAGATCCGCGTTCTTGTGGCCGTGAAAAAAGACTGACCGCGTCTCCGGCAGGCTGTGAAATGGGACGAAATCTGGTCATAAAAAGGCAGTTAGGCGACATTTTTCACGAATTATCCATTGAAATTCTCCCCCGGGGATGATATGATAGACCTGTTCCTGCGCGGCAAAAGTCCGGGAACGAAATCTGAAGTGGGAGAATTTTGTACCAGATGCAGAAAAAGAAGCTTTATCAGCTGGCTGCGGCCATCGTTCTTGTGGTGGCCGTGGCAGCTGCTTTGATCCTGACAGGGATGCGGAAAAGCACCCCTGTGTCCGAGGCGCAGGCCAGCTCTGTGCCGTCCTCCGCTCTGCCCGGCGGGGAAGCTGAGGGGCCCTCCAGCGCCGCCGCATCCAGCGAGAGCGCCGTCAGCAGTGAGGTGACGGAAGAATCCCCGGTTTCGTCCTTTTTGGAACAGCTGGAAGAGGAACTTGGCATTTCCTCTTCGGAGACAGCTTCGTCCAGTGAGGTTTCCTCTGCCGCCAGCGCAAGCAAGGCGGACAGCGTGAGCTCCGCAGTGTCCGGTTCCAGTGCCGCACACTCGGTGCCCGCGTCCTCTGCGGCTTCCGGTAGCCATGCGGCCAGCAGTCAGGCCCCCGGCAGCAGCCACGCCTCCAGCAGCTCCGCTGCTTCGGAGAATGAGGTGGATGCCAAGATCGACAGTTACATCCGCCAGCTGCAGAACCTGAAGAGGCAGACGGAATCCAAGCTCTACGGCGTGATCTACGAGGCCTACAATGAGTACATCTCCCACCCGGTGGAGGAGCGCAATCTGGGGATGAAGGTCTCCATCGTGGTGTCCAAGACCGCCAAGCTGACCAGTGTTCAGGGCGAGTGTGACAAGGAGTTCAACGCCATCCTGAAAGAGCTGCGCCAGTACTTGCGGGACAATGGCCGTGACCAGAGCGTTGCGGATCAGGCAGAGCAGGAGTACAAAAAGATGAAGTCCGACCTGACCAGCGAGTTGACCGGCATTGTCTATAACAGTGCGGTGGGCAGCGGCGATGGCGGCAAATGGATTCAGGAACACATTGAGCATAAGCGCTGAAATAGATAAGAGCCGTGCAGTTCAAACGCTGCACGGCTCTGCTTTTTATGTTACTGTACACGCTTCAACGCTGTGTTGATGAGATCGGCAAACTGCTCCAGACGTTCCCGGAGCTGGACGATGGAATCGATGTCGCTGTCGGAAATGACACTGACAGGAGCCGAAAGGCTGTTGACACCGGCTTCCAGTGTGCCGCTCAGGGCAGCGTTGACACCGTGGGCGGGGATCTCCACATGGACATCCACGGGGATGGTGTCATCGAAGAGCAGGGACTTCAGCGGCAGGCCCACCACAAGGACAGCCGCGTCCTCCCCCTCAGAGGGAAACTGGTAGTAAGTATAGTCCTTCTTGGCATAATCGGGGTGGACGACGCACTGGCGGCTGAGGGTCATGGTATAGCCGGACATCTCCTGCATGGCCACCTGCGTGTTGGGCACGCCGAGGATCTTTGCCAGCTGGGCCTGCGTGATGTAGTTGGGCAGAGACCACTCCGGCAGGAACGCACCCACCAGCGGCGCGCTGTCCGCGATGGAATCCCGCAGGGTGCGGTAGAGCCGCCCGGCATCGAAGTAGGTGTCGTTGGCATCGATATAGAGGTCGGTGAAAAAGTCGGTACCGCCGGTCTCGGCGCGGGCAAGCCCGCCGGAGGGGTACAGGTACAATTGCAGCTGCCCCGGCGAATACAGCCCGGCCACATCGCCGGAGGTTGCACCCACCTGTTTCAGAATATTGTACAGGGCCGGGGTACTGGAACTGTCCTGTGCGGTGATGTTATAGCTGAGCTCAAAGGCCGCACCCTTTTGTAAGGCACGGACTTTGCTGTTGACCAGACTGAAAAGGACCAGCGCAGCCACCAGACACACCGCCAGAATGCAGGCCACCACCGTGACCACGGCGCGGGAACGCTTTTTGGAAGATTTCATGGCAGAACCTCCTGTTCTCTTTATAAGGAATACGATCCAGAGCTTAAAAATCGTTCAAGCTGGCTTTGATTTTTTTATAATTTATTTGCAGGCCGCCACAAAGGCATCAAAGATCCCCTGCATGGCGGGGTCGGCAGCGCTGAGCCACTCAGGGTGCCACTGCACGCCCAGGCAGAACTTCGCGTCCGGTTTCTCAATGCCCTCCACGATGCCGTCCTCGCTCAGGGCCGACAGCACAAGGCCGGGGGCGACCTTGTCCACCGCCTGATGGTGCTGGCTGTTGACCAGAACGGTATCCTGCCCAAGAATGCGGGAGAGCAGGGTATCCCGCCGCACGGTGACGGTGTGGATCTTGCCCCAATGGTCGTTGTGGGGGACGTGCTCAAAGGGTTTGATGTCCTGATACAGATCGCCGCCCAGCGCAACATTCATCAGCTGGATGCCCCGGCAGATGGCCAGCACCGGCTTGTCGGCGGCAAGGAAGGCGCGCAGCAGCAACGGCTCGGCGGTATCCCGCAGAACGTTGGGCTCACCGCAGGCGGGGATGCGTTCCTGCCCGTAGAATTTCGGGTCGATGTCGCCGCCGCCCGGCAGCAGCAGGCCGTCACAGGCCAGCGCATCCTGCACGGCTTTGTCGGGGTCGTCCAGCTCGATCCAGCGCATTTCTGCCCCGGCCCGGGCAAGGCTTTCGGGATATTTTGCGTGGGCCTCCGCCAGCAGCTGGTTCGGCACCATGCGCGGCATTGCAATCGTAATAGCAGCAGACATTGTAGAAACTCCTTTTTACGTCAACAGAAAAACCCCGGAACATTCGTTCCGGGGTTTCTGGCGGAAAGATGGGGATTCGAACCCCAGAACGCTTTTGACACGTTACACGATTTCCAGTCGTGCGCCTTAGACCAACTCAGCCATCTTTCCACATCTTCAGTTTTCAGCGTTTCGGGCCGTGGCCCTCAGCGCTCCACTATAATACCTGAAAGGATGACTTTTGTCAAGGATTTTTTTGAAAAAATTTGAAAAATCTAAAAATCAACGTTTCTGCGCCATACATTTTTTTGTTTAAAAAAGCAGAACCTGATAATCCCCTTGACGAACCCATAAAAACGGACTATGATGTGGGCAGAGAACGGTTGGAATTTGCAGGTTCCGCTCGAAAAAGAGAGCCTGAACAGGAGGATGCGATATGAATTACGCTGATGTTTTGAACAATGCCCGCCAGTGCATCGGGCAGTACTGCAAGGCCTGCCCCGTGTGCAACGGCGTGGCCTGCAAAAACCAGATCCCCGGCCCCGGTGCCAAGGGCGTGGGCGATACGGCCATCCGCAATTATAATAAGTGGGCGGAGATCCGGGTGAACATGGACACCCTGTGCGAGAATGGCACCCCCGACACCGGTGTGGAGCTGTTTGGCAAAACCTTCAAGTATCCCTTCTTTGCAGGCCCTGTGGGTGCGGTAAACCTCCACTATTCCGACACCTACACCGATATGACCTACAATGACGTGCTGGTGCGCGCCTGTGCCGAAAACGGCATTGCCGCCTTTACGGGTGACGGCACCAACCCCGACGTGATGACTATGGCCACCAAGGCCATTGGCGCTGCAGGCGGCTGCGGCGTGCCCACCATCAAACCCTGGAACATCGACACTGTCAAGGCCAAGATGGAGCAGGCCAAGGCCAGCGGCTGCTTTGCCGTTGCCATGGATGTGGATGCCGCCGGTCTGCCCTTCCTGAAGAATATGACCCCGCCCGCCGGCAGCAAGAGCGTTGCCGAGCTGGCCGAGATCGTCAAGCTGGCCGAGCGCCCCTTCATCGTCAAGGGCGTGATGACCGTCAAGGGTGCCCTCAAGGCCAAGGAGGCCGGTGCTGCTGCTATCGTGGTCTCCAACCACGGCGGCCGTGTGCTGGACCAGTGCCCTGCCACCGCCGAGGTCCTGCCGGAGATCGCAGAGGCCCTCAAGGGCAGCGGCGTGAAGATTCTGGTGGATGGCGGCATCCGCACCGGCGTGGATGTGTTCAAGGCGCTGGCTCTGGGTGCTGACGCTGTGCTCATCTGCCGCCCCTTTGTCACCGCAGTCTACGGCGGCGGCGAGGAAGGCGTGAAGTGCTACATCGACAAGATCGCCGCCGAGCTGGCCGATACCATGCAGATGTGCGGCGCACACTCTCTGGCCGAGATCACCCGGGATATGGTGAGGATCTGATAAACTAGCATAAGAAAAGCGGCATCTTTCCGTTTGTACGGAGAGGTGCCGCTTTTTGGTCAGTCGTTTTCCGAGAAATAATCGCTGTCGATGCGCTTAATGAGGTAAGTCTTTTGAGTGGAAACACCCACGCCGTGCTCAATCATCAGGTTGGTCAATTTTTCACCGTCCACCAGAATGATGTGCTGTGCATTGGCATACTCCTTCGCTTTGGGCGAAAACTTGGCAGTGGTGATAAAAAGTCCTTTATCGACCCTGGGCGGCCCCATCATGGCACCTGCAAACTTTTGGAGTTCCGGTTTTCCAATCGTGGTGTCGGGTTTCCAACGCTTGGCCTGAATGTAAATGAGGTTGAACCCCAGCTTATCCTCGTGGACGATGCCGTCGATGCCATCGTCACCACTGTATTTGGTAACAAATCCATCGCCGTAGTCCATAGCCTTCATCAAATCAACCACAAGATGCTCAAAGAAAGCAGCGCTTTGATTCAGAATATCCGTCAGCAGATCGTCCGCCAGTTGATTGTTGATAAGAGTATACACCCGCTCAAAGGTCTCCTGCGGTGTTTCGGGCGCGTCATCCGGGACACTGGCCTGCGGTTGTGCAGAAGCGGTGCTGTCTGTATTCTGCGGCCGGTAGAAATCGAGAAACGCGGGGCACTTCTGAGCAAGAACTGCATTGGTAATTGGTTCTGTGCTGGCAAGGAGCGAGCGGCCAGCCGGTGTAATGGCAATATAACCCCGCTGAGGGGAGTCGATCATTTCAGCTTTCTTGAGATAGGTCTTTGCCCAGCCGACCCGCCCGGCATAGACTGAAGAACCATTGGAAAGCGTTTCGGAAAGATCCTCTTCGGTCAGCTGGAGCGTCTGAGCGATAGAATCTCGAACCTCCTTCATGGAATGCGACTGACCATCCTGTAAAACGGTCAACACAAGCCGATAAAACTCGTTATACTTTGGAAGAGCCATAAAACATCCTCGCAATCAACATTGATAAAGCAAAGTTTACTTCAACGTTCCATCCAATACCTGCTGGTAATACCAGGGCTTCGGTGCGCGGAAGGTCTTGCCGGAAAGGTCTACGAAGTCGGGGGAGGTGAAGCGGGGGAGAACCAGCTCCCAGGCGCAGAGAGCCTGATATTTCAGCTTAAGCTCCCGGTTGGCGGTGTTGTTGCCGTATTTGCTGTCGCCCAGGATGGGGCAGCCGATGCTTGCCATGTGGGCGCGGATCTGATGGGTGCGGCCGGTGATGAGCCGGACCTTGAGCAGGGCCAGACGGCCGGAGACGGCAACGGTCTCGTACTGGGTCTCCACGTCCTTGGCACCGGGCTGCTTGTCGGGCACGATCTTCACGATGCCCCGGTCTGCATCCTTGAGCAGGTAGCCGCCCAGGGTGCCGTCCGGCGGGGTGGGGCGGCCAAAGGTGACGCAGAGGTAGGTCTTTTTGACCTCGCGGTTCTTGATGACCTCAAGGAACAGCTGCTCGGCCTCGGGGGTCTTGGCAATGAGGACCAAGCCGCTGGTGCCGGTGTCCAGCCGGTGGCAGAGGGCCGGGGTGTACAGATCGTTCTCCTTGTACTCGCCCTGCTGGTTGAGGTAGAGCAGAGCACGGTTGAGCAGGGTGTCGTCCTCGGGGCCATCCACGGCAAGGCCAGCGGGCTTGTTCACCACCAGGATCTGCGGGCAGTCGTAGATGACCTGTGCCGGGCCGCGGGCGTTCTTCCACGCCGGGCCTTCCACCCGCTTGTCGGCATCCAGCACCTCGTCCAGAATGAACAGCTTGATCTCGTCGCCCGCCATCACGCGGGTGGAAAGGGGCTGCTTTTTGCCGTTCAGCTTGATCTTGTTCTCCCGCAGAGCCTTGTTCAGGCGGCCCGGGTTCAGCGCCGGGAACTGCTGCATCAGATAGTTGTCCAGCCGGGTGGGGGCCAGACATTTTACTTTTAAGATTTTCACGGAAATTTTCCTCTCTATCTTGAAATAGAATGTGTCTTTGAATCGTTTTTATTGTAGCGGAACGGAAACGTTCCGTCAAGCAAGAGAAAGAAGGTTTTCGTATGAGATGGAACCATAAAATAGTGACACTTACTGTGCTTTTGGCTATTGGAATAACAATGGTGGGCTGTGGGGCGTCCAGTTCCACGGCTGGAAGCACAGCGGCTTCCACGGCAAGCACGACATCTTCGGAGGCGCAAAAAACGGAAGTACACCCAATGCAAGGTGTTTTACTGAGTGACCCACTTTCGGATGGCACTTATCACATCAGCTTTGAAAGCGATAAAGTATGGGTCGGTGAACGCAAGAATACCATCAACGACGCGGTCGTATACGACTATGACCGGTACACAGCCCCAGAGATAGAAGCATTGAGCGAAGGCGATACCATTGTAACACATCTAAACGGGACAGAGGAAACTACAGCCCTGACCGTGGAGAGCATCGAGCGGGAAAACAACTATGTGACCATCAACGGCGGAATAGAAGAAGGCGGCATCGACTTATGCAAAGAGGAGGACCATTACCGGACTCTGACATGGGATGATTTTCCCGCTTATTATGAAGTTGGTGTGGTGAAGCAGCTTGTTATGGCAGACGATATCGAACTATCGGACGGCGCAGCAGACTTTGGAGCCGACCCAGTGATGGTCAAGGGAGACCGGGCGGTTTGCGATGCAATGAGCAGCGAAGAAGATGTTTATGGGTGGAATGCGGGAAACACGACCGTGACCATCCAAAACGGCGAGATGACCCATGTAGACCGCATCTGGGTGCCGTGACCTCTCAGGCGCTGCCGCTGGCCTGCCTTGTCTATGAGGAAAGGTTTTTGCCGGAAAAGAGTTGACAAACGCAGAGCCCATGCTATAATTTAAGTGTACGCAAGGGGCGAATATGCGCCTTTGCGGCAAAACGTGAATTATGACAGATGGCAATGATGGGGTCAGAAATGCACACCGCCGCCCAGAGAGAGCGCTCCCAGCTGCAAGGCGCTCCGGCAGGTCTCGTTTCGTGCCGCCCCGGAGCTTCCGGCGAAACAAGTCGGACGCAGCGCAGCGTTACCGCGCCGAAAGCGGCAGGGGACAAGCAGTTTTATCCTTTGCAATTTGGGTGGTACCACGGAGCAGTTTTACACAGCCTCGTCCCTTTTGGGATGGGGCTGTTTTTGTTTTTGCGCCTGCCCGCCCCTCTGCCATAACATCATAAAAACTGACGTGCAAACGCCAAGGACAATTGAGGAGAGAAAACCTATGCAATGGACCGGTTTGAATGAACTGCGTGAAAAGTACCTGAGCTTCTTTGAGAGCAAGGGCCACCTGCGTCTGGACAGCTTCCCGCTGGTGCCGAAGAACGACCCCAGCCTGCTGCTGATCAACAGCGGCATGGCCCCCATGAAAAAGTGGTTCCTGGCGCAGGAAGAGCCTCCCCGCCATCGTGTGACCACCTGCCAGAAGTGCATCCGCACCCCGGATATCGAGCGCGTGGGCATCACTGCCC
>ERZ857775.2295-NODE-2295-length-19076-cov-8.911361_pt1 | contig 19076 bp, 19 predicted proteins | sample MGYA00519698_ERZ857775 | MGnify/ENA primary metagenome ERZ857775 (study PRJEB31778, sample SAMEA3449363) | human gut metagenome | biome: human gut; feature: human-associated habitat; material: faeces | place: United Kingdom | collected 2010/2012 ...
CATACTGGTTTTCACGATATTTTTTACTGCGCACCTGATTAAAAATAGTGGCGCCCATTAAGGACGTTATACAGGAAACGGCAATAACAGCAATCCATTGATAAATGGAAATCCAGCCTTCGTCTGGTACAATATCTACATACCACGTATCATTAGGAATTTCGCATTCTACTGTAAGGCTGTTCTTAGGTATGTGTTCCTGACTTTGAGTCAGAACAACTCGGCTGCCTGTAGTTTCATCAGTTGTCCATATTTCATAGCAATAGGAAGCTTCATTTAATCGGTCCAAACCTATTTCATCTATAAATTTATCCCAGTCAATGACCATGATTACAAATCCCCAAAAAGAGTCATTGTCAATAGAATCACTTTTATAAACCGGATGGAACAGTAAAGCGCCGGTTCCTCCTTGTTTTAATTTATATGGTCCACCAAGTGTATAGTTTCCGGTTTCTTTCGCACGGTTTGCATCATCCTTACGCTCATGATCTGTCAGCATATTTATTCCAAATGCGTTCTCATTTCCCTGCTGTGGAAAAATATCAGTAACAACTCCATTCGGTGCAAGTTCAAAAGCTTTCACAATACCATTCTCATTTGGAAGCATTTCCGCCAATTCTGAAAATGAAGTCTGATCCAGATTATATCCTGCGAGAACTACATTTCCAAGAAACTCTGAAAGTTCAACATACTGATTCAATTGTGCATTGATTCGTCTTACTGTACTTTGGGCAGTATAAGTGGCAGCTGTCTTTTTCCCTTTTTCCAGGTTCTTTAAACTAATATATCCAAAAAGAAAGGATGCAATAAAAACAAGTAATCCAACAATCAAACTGTATTTTTTTATTTGTTTAGAAGCGCTACTTCTTTTTTCCATTCGCGGTTACCTCGTCATCTTCAATAATTTAAAATTACGTTAAGAACTAATTGCATTTTACACCAATATTTCCATTGTACGCAAGGAAAACGTTATCAGTACAATGGAAAAACGTCCTATAACTTTTTGGGCAAAATCTATTCAAATTTTTTACTTACATCCCCGAATAAGGGGTGACAACAGAGCGGAACCCAAATGTTAGCTGGACTTCCTAAAACCCATGTTTGCAAACCGGTAATTTTGATTAGCTGTCAGCTAACAAAAATCGGATTGCGTTAGCTGGAAATTGATCATTTTGAATGGAATTTTGTGTCACGAACGTGATTAGAAAATAACAAAAGCGTTCGTTGTCAGCTAATCCAGCTAACATTTTCGAACGCTTTGAAGCCCGTCGCCAAGAGGATTTGAACCTCCGACCCCTCGCTTAGGAGTATGGCATACCACCTCGTACACGATAACTTAAAATGACTTCTAATACCGTGAAATCCTTGAAAACACTGGGTTTTTTAGCGATTTGCTTATCTTGTGGTATCACCATGTAACGCCTGGTTTTTGCTAAGAATCAATCGTCCAATTAGCAAACTATTAGCAAATCTCGGCTTTCGGTTATCTGCATAAGAGCACCTTAGCCAAAGGCTATTATACAAATTATATTTCTCAACGGTTGTTTTGTCAAACCTTCAAAACTGAATAGGAATACTCAACGCCATAGGAATTTGCTGCCTATGGCGTTTTCTTATACACAAAATCAAAAGGAGAATAGTTGTTATGGAATTATCTGAATTGGAAAAACGTCTATTATTTCAAATTGAAAGTACAAACTCGGCGGCTGCTTTGAATGAATTGTATATGATCGGGAGATATGCGCCCGGACCTGCAGAACGAGAAGCCGCACAAACCCTTGTTCAAAAGTTGCGTTCTCTTTCCAACCATGAATGTATGGCTGTTATCAACGATATTCAGCGAAATTACCGGCTGCCCTATCCAGCCCGGACGATTGGAGAAAAACTTGCGGAGGCAAGACAGAAATCCGGGGCAGAGAAATTAAAGGGCCATGACATTATGGGATTGGAACGCTTTGCTGATGATACCCGTCACATGATTATCTTTGAGGTCATTTCAAATGATTCCCCTATGGGATATAAAGGAGATAAAATGCGACTTTTCCTTACGGACGCCGGATATAAAAAAGCGAAGGAGAATCAGGAGCAGGGATTTATTTCTATCAAGAATCATGCAAAGGTGGTCCGCGGACACCTTCATTATGAACATAAAGATCGAGAACTGTAATCATGCTGCATAAAGGCAGCGGAAAGGAGGCTGTAAAATGGCAGTGTTCAGAGTAGAAAAGACAAAAGACTTTACTATCATGTCAAATCACCATTTACGAAATGTAGCCCTGTCCTTAAAGGCCAAAGGCTTATTATCGCTTATGCTGTCACTGCCTGAAAATTGGGATTATACGACAAAGGGGCTTGCCCGTATCTGCAAAGACGGTGTTGATTCTATTGGTGCGGCAATCAAAGAATTAGAAAAGCATGGCTATCTCACACGGCAGCGAATTCGTGATTCACACGGGCGTTTAGGAGATATTGAATATACCATACATGAACAGCCGATAGCGACGCCTGCGCCCTTTTCACCTAAACGGGAAAATCCAGAACAGGTAAATCCAAGACAGGTAAAACCTGTTCAGGGAGAACCTAAACTGGAAAATCCCTCCCAATTAAATATACAAGAATCAAAAACAGAAGAATTAAATACAGATTCATTAAGTACACATCAATCAATCTATCCGGCTTCAAGCGAACCGTCTGCCCGTAATGATAGGATAGATAGGATTGAAGCATACCGAGAAATTATTAAGGAAAATGTTGAGTACGAATATCTTGTACGGCGGTATGGTTCTGAACGTATGGACGAATTAGTAGAACTGATGTTGGAAACTGTGCTCTCCCAACGGCCATATATCCGTATTGCCGGAGATGATTACCCGCGGGAGATTGTAAAAAGCCGATTCCTCAAAGTAACTTCTTCCCATGTGGAGTATGTATTTGACTGTCTTGACAAAAACACGGTAAAGGTACGAAATATCAAATCGTATCTTTTAGCATCGCTTTATAATGCTCCTGCTACAATGGACAGTTATTACCGCGCCGAAGTAAATCACGACCTTTACGGTCAATAGAAGGGAGGTGAAGCGCTATGACTAAAACGAGCGCCACAAAATGCCCGGTGTAACGAAAGAACAAATTGCACAGGCGCGGGAAGTTGATCTTCTTGCCTATCTGCAATCGTATGAACCCGGTGTTTTGAAATCAGAGGGGCGCGGTATTTATCGTCATAAAGAGCATGACAGTCTTGTATATTTCAGGAATTATTGGTACTGGAATAGCCGAGGGCGCGCAATCAATGCTTTAGACTATTTGACAGAAATACGGGGATATGGGTTTGTAGAAGCTGTTGAACGGCTGGTAGGCGATACTGTACGGGAAATTGTTCCTTATACTTCTTCCAGTAATACGCACAAGGCAGAAAAGAAGGAATTTTATCTTCCGTGGGTAAAAAGGTGTGCTACTTTCGCTGTTTCCTATCTACAGCGGCGCGGTATTCATTCAGATATTATTAGAAGGTGTATGGAAAAAGGCATTTTCTATGAATCTCGTTATAAAAAAGAAGCTGTCTGTGTCTTTGTTGGTTGTGACGATTCTGGAAAGGCCCGATTTGCCTGTGTCCGCAGTATTGCCGGAGATTTGAAAAAGGACATCAGCGGCAGTGATAAACGGTTTAGTTTTTGTTATCCTCCCGATCAGCCGGGCAGCCGCCAGCTTGCGGTATTTGAAGCGCCGATAGACGCGCTTTCCCATGCAAGTCTGCAAAAGCTGGAGGGGTGGCCGTGGAATGGCTACCGGCTTTCATTGGGCGGTACTTCTCCGGTTGCTCTTATTTCGTTTTTAGAACGTCACCCGGAGATTACCCGTGTTGCTTTATATATGGATAATGACCTTGCAGGGCTTACCAATGCCCGAAAAATCAAGGCGCTGCTGAAAGCAAATTTTCGTTTCCGAAAAATACGGGTATCTGTCAATCCCCCGCGCAGGGGAAAGGATTACAACGACAAGCTCAGGCAGACGATTCAACAAAATCAGGAAAAACAACGTGTAAACCGCCAAAAACAGGCGGTTGTTTCTATTTAGGAGGAAAATTCAATGAATACTGAAAAAACTGCGATTCAGGTAATCGCCGGTGCCGCCCGCTGCCCGGAATATACTCCCGCAATGGTAAAAGCATTGATGAAAAAGCTGGAAACAAACGATAAGGCTTTTGCACTTTTAATGAATGTTACCCCGTCCACTGTTCATCTTTGGGTAACGGGCGCAGCCCGCCCATGCAATACGGCCCGAAGGCTTATGCAGATTTATGATTCCGGGCCGGAAATTATTAGTAAAATTGCAGACGGGGAACCTGTTGGAGAAAGGAGGTCTGGCAGTTGAGCCGAAAATCTAAAGCGCGACTTGCGGAAAATAGTTATGTCAAGGAACTCCTAACAGTCTTAAAAGAAAACCCTTCCCCCAGCAGTCAAGACTTTATGGAAATGGTCGCTCATGTGGGAGAATTGGAAAATCGGTTGGCAGAGGCCGTCGATGAATTGAAAACCATGCGGCAGGAGTTACAGAAAGTACAGAGCCGTTCTTTAAAAGCCGTTTTGCAAAGAAGCTGCAAGGCTTTAGAATCCAATATTTCTTCCATGCGGCAGCGTCTTTCAGAGTTAAAAGACCATATTGTTACGGGCTGCAAAAATGCTCTTGCCGCTTTCAAAGAGCATGGTACTGTCGCCTTAGACGGGATTGGACGTTTCTTTCATGTTAAACCCATGTTGGAGAGTATGAAAAAAGCCGTAAATAACAGTATCAATGTTGATAATAAAGCGATTGACAAAATTCAGGCGTTTTCTGCGGAGTACCACCAAGCAGGCAGACACTTGAAAAACATGGGGCGTACCTTGATTGGCAAAGAACCGATACAGGAAGTCAAAGCGCCCGGAAAAATTGTAAAAGTGATTTCTGCTCCGTACAAAGCAGATCGGGCTTGTATGATGGCTGCTAAACGGAATATCGAAAAGGCTCTTGAAAATTTAGACCGCCTACAAGAATCCGCGCAGCGTAGACCCTCTGTTTTAAAGGCAATGCGTGAAAATGGCGAAAAACTACAGCCGCCGGTACAAAACGCTGCCCCTGCTAAAGCAGCGGATAAAGCGGAACTGTAATTATCCTGATTATAGCTGAGGAAAGGAGGTTTCCTATGCAAATTACTTTATTAACTGCTATTGCAAAGCGGTTGAAAGTATCTATTCCCGATCTTCGGGATTGGTGCCCTCTTTTATCCTTGCAGGCCCTTCTCGAAGTAGAAAACAATTCATTTCCCGTAGAAGAATGGAATCAAGCGCTAACTTACCTTTCCGGTCAAGTCTGCGCTTTTTCTAATGTCATGGAGGCAAAATCATATATCAAAACCATAATAAGGAGGTGGTGGCTATAAATGGCAAAAGAATTATTACATGAAGATTTTGGCGAAAAGATTGGCGGAGCGAAAAAAGACCTTTGGGCTGCCCGCGGCTTGTATGTAGATGATTTACTGGAAATGAATGAGCGTGAAGCTGAAAAGTATGTAAAAAAAGATAATGTCTGGAAAAAACCAAATTATCAAGCCCTAATACAGTCGGGGGAATCTCCTGATATTTTGTATTTCAAAAAAGTTATCCGTGACAGCCTAAACGCCTCTCCGCGTTTCCTTCGCACTGATGATACACCGGAAAAACGTCTTTCCAGACAGAAAGAATATATCGCAACCGTGCGTGAAATACAATCTGCTGTAGAAAATGTACAGACAGTAAAAGACGCTCTGGCCGCTTTTGAAAACTGTATGATACGCGGCGGTTATTGCGAATGGAAATCTTATGGTATCAGCGGAGCCTATATTTCAGCAACACAAAAAGGCAGGGATAATCCCGTTATAACAGATAAATTGATAAAAGCCTTGTATCTCAGAAACGAGCTGGATTTTCAAAGAAAAATCCGTTCACAGGCTGCAAAAAAACAGTTTGGCCTTCCTGCTGAACAAAAGGTTCCCAGCGGTTATGCCATTCGCTATAATGACGGGAAAAATACTTATTCAAAAAATAATGATTGGCAGCCCAATACCTACTATGTTACAAAAGGTTACTCTATTCTGAAAATGAATTTTGCCAGTCATGATGAAGCCCTGAAATGGGTTCAGGATTTTGCAAAGCAGCGCGGCGGTAATGGTAAGAAACGATTTGTTCCCCAGCAACTTGCCAGTATTCAGCGTACCGGACCTGATTATCGGCATGGACGAGATGTAACAGGACAGGATTATCTGGACGCTTTTGCTTTCCGTGGCGGTGAATTTGGAAACTGGCTGACACAGAATGACCGCCGGGCTTCTTTGAACATGGGATTTGACGCACTCAAAGATTTAGCGACTGCTTTGCAGATCAGCGAAAAGGATATTTCTTATCAAGGTACGCTTTCTATTGCCTTTGGCGCTCGCGGCAGTGGCAACGCTGCGGCCCACTATGAGCCACTGCGAAAAGTTATCAATCTTACAAAAATGCACGGAGCCGGTTCTTTAGGGCATGAATGGTGGCATGGATTGGACGATTATCTCGGCAAGAAATTTGGAGCAAAAAGGTATTTATCAGACCAGCCCAACCTTTACCCTCCATTCAAAAAATTGCTGGAGGTTATGAAATACAAGCCGGAAACGCTGGAACAGGCCGCCAAACGCGCAGAAAGTCAAGAAGCCCTAACCCGGAAACAGGTGGAACGAGCAATGGACAATCTGGTGCTCTCTCCTATCAAATATAAGGGTGATGATAAAGCACAAGCTGAATATAACGCTTTAAAAAGCGATTACTTTGCCGGTGTAGCAGGAGCAATGGATAAACTGAACGCTTTGAAAAAATCAGTTACAGGTCATGTAATTCCAAAGAGTGAGCGCTCTTATTTGGAGTTATACGAAAAAGTCTATCAGGAAAAAGCTCTCTCTCCTTCTCAGCCTCCCGTAATCGGCAAGGTAAAGACAGATTATTACAAAGGTTCCATTGAAATGGGCGAGATTTGCGAAAAAGACGGGGGTTATTGGCAAAGCAACGTAGAAATGACTGCCAGAGCATTTGCTACTTATCTTATGGATAAGCTGCCCTATCGTTCTGATTATCTCAATGGCCACGCCGAACACGCCATTGCTCCCAATTTTGATAAAGACGGCAATCCATATCTTGTATATGCCTATCCGCGTGGTGAAGAACGCAAAGCAATCAATGCCGCTTTTGATGAAATTATAGAAGATTTGAAACGGGAGAATATTCTTACTCATTCAGAACAGCCTCAAACCTTAGAGGAAATCCGACCCGTTGCTCCGATTCATGCAGCCCTTGAAAGTTCTCCGCTGAACATTACCGAAGCAGAGCAGCTTTCTCTTTTTGGCGGAGATAAGCCTTCTGTTTTAGGACAGCTCGCCGTGTCGAAGGAGCAAAGCAAATCTACCGCCGAAGTGAAACCTCTGAAATCCCATGAGCCGGAAATTTAAGGGGAGGTGAAAAAATGCCGGAAAAGAATAAAAATTACGAAGTTTATACATTTGGCGATAGCTTAACACATGGGCGTTCTTTGAAGATTGAACATGATATTGTATGTGAAAACACAGAAATTCCTTTTTTAATTGCGAAAGGTGAAGAAACATTACAGGCCATTCGGCAAAGCAGTGTTCAAGATGAAAATAAAGCCTATGAAATCGTCCTTGCGGCTGTCAAGCAATGGGAACAGCAGGCAGTCTTAACGCAAGCTGTTGACAGGGCATTGGCCTATCTTCACACACCAGAAGTTACGCACACCGGAAATAAATGGCAAAAATCAAATAGTTATCGCGCCGATAAGGAAATCAGCAATCGGGTTTACCGTATGTCCTGTAGCGTGTTGGAAGATACCAAATATGACCGCAATACGGAACAGAAAATTCCTGTTGCATGGTATGTTACATGGGAAGTAGAAATCAACTCCCCAAAGAAAGGTTTTGGCTGTAAAATTGCAGGGCAGACAGACAAGCGATATACCGATAAAGCTGCTGCTATAAAATATCTGGAGGGCAGAAAAAAAGCATATTCTCATTTGTTTGCTGAAATTTCCCCGCCTATCCCGCAGAAATACGAACAGCATTTTATGGTTAATGATGTTCTGCTGCCGGGATATAAGATAGAAGGCCAAGAATTATTTACGGATAGGCAAACTACCATTGCGGAAAATGACGGTATTCCAACATCTTTAAAAGAGCCGAAAACCTCTGTTTTGGAAAAATTACTCACCGCTAAAGAACAGTCTATATCTGTCAAAAAAATTTCTGTAAAGGATAAAGACACTATACATAGATAATCGGTAAAAAATTAAACGATTGGAGGTTTGTATTTGGAAAATGAAAAATCTTATTATTCTGTGCATGATTATGACACATTAGCTCCCGGCGCAGAATTAAAAATTCAGCACGGAGTTCGATTCAACCGTGACGCTGCTGACCTTTCCCCCTATATCAATAAATCCGCAGAAGAATTACAGTCAATGCGTGAAAACAGTTCTAAAAAAGAGCATGAAATTTTTGAGAAACTATGTGCTGCGGTTAAAGAGTGGGAAACGCAAGCGGCGGCCACTATGCTGTTAGATAAAGCGATAGAGTTTATTAAAACTCCTAAAATTAAACACACTGCAAATCAATGGCAGAAAAATGAATACGGCAACCGTGATGAAATAAGCAATATGGTTTATTCTATGAATTGTAGTATTTATGAAAAGACACGATATAACCGTGAATTAAAAGAGATGGTTCCTGTTTCATGGGAAGTTACATGGGGTGTCTATGTAAGAAATCCAATACCGGGCCATTATGGAAGTCAGATTGCAGGTCAGCAAAATAAAAAATATGCTGACAAAGCTGCTGCTGAAAAGTATCTGCAAGGCAGGATTAAAGCATACGCTCATTTATTTACCGAAATTTCTCCACCTGTTCCAAAAGCATACGCCGATCAGTTTAAGGTAAACGGCCAGCTTCTTCCGGGCTATACCGTTGAAGGGCAGGAACAACAGCACGATAAAACCGCCGCCGAAGTAACAAAATCTTTGGAAGGCGGTATTTTTATATGCGACGCCAAAAAAATTTCTATTTTAGAAAAGTTATCTACCGCTAAAAACGAAAGTAAAACTATGGCTGTTCAAAATACTATCAGGAAGGAGCGTGCCAAAGAAATTTGATAAAAACAAATAAAATTTTCTGCGGTGACGCGCTTGCCGTATTAAAAACTTTTCCGTCTGATAGTATAAATTGCTGTGTTACCAGCCCTCCCTATTATGGTCTGCGGGATTATGGCGTTGCCGGACAGATTGGCCTTGAACAGGCGCCCGGTGAATATATTTCCCGCTTATTGGCCGTATTCCATGAGATAAAACGGGTTTTAACCGCTGACGGAACTTTATGGGTGAATATCGCTGACTGCTATGCGGGCAGCGGCAAAGGTGCCAGTCATTGGGATAAAGAACATCGTCCGGCAAGCAAGCACCGTTATATTTATTCAACGGAAAATCCTGCGGCACAGATTCCGAAACAATGGCCGGATATAAAACCGAAAGATATGATCGGTATTCCGTGGGCGCTGGCCTTTTCATTAAGAAATGATGGCTGGTTTTTAAGAAGTGATATTATCTGGAATAAACCGAACTGTATGCCGCACCCTGTCAAGGACCGTCCTGTAAGCAGTTATGAACATATATTTTTGCTGGCAAAATCAAAAAAATATTTCTTTGATTATACCGCGTTGGAAGTACCGCTTGCCCCCGGCAGTGCGGAAAGATACCAGCGCGGTTTTTATTCTAACAAATATGCTTCTGCTTCCGGTAAAGTACCGGGGCAGTCACCGCAGGCAATCACCCTTCCCAGAGAAGGCGGACCTGCGCCGGAGGTAAGACGCGGGCGCGATGTATGGACGATTGGTACAAATAATTATCGTGCGGCTCATTTTGCTACTTATCCGGTGGCATTGGTAAAGCCTTGTATTCTGGCTGGCTGCCCGGAAAACGGAATTGTGCTGGACCCTTTCTTTGGCGCAGGAACAACAGGGGTTGCCGCGTTGGAGTTAGGCAGGCAGTATATTGGCATTGAATTAAATCCTAATTTTTGCAATATAGCAGAGCAGCGAATAAAAGAAAGGAGGCCAGAACTATGCTGACAGCAACACGCGGGGCGTATCTGCTTACGGTTGAACATGACGACGCCCCTTTTAATCCCCGTGACGATGATAATTTTGGGAAAATGATATGCTTTCATTCCCGCCATGATTTAGGGGATAAACACAATTATATAGACAAAGACGATTTTTTGCGGGATATGTATTTGAAAACTGTTGGCGACGATGAAAGAGGCGCAAGACGATATGAACGGGCACTGGATTTAATGAATCCCAAGATTAAAGCGCCTTTTGGTTCTCCGGCGTATGAACGGGAAGTTGATGAGAGGCTTTTGCGGGTAATCTCGCAAAAATATATTATGCTTCCACTGTATTTGTACGATCACAGCGGCATTACAATGAATACTACCGGATTTTCCTGTCCGTGGGATAGCGGGCAAGTCGGGTGGATATATGCTTCTAAAGAGGACGCTGTACGGGAGTTCCATGACAAGTCTTTTACTGCCGCCACAAAGAAAAAGGCCGAAGATTGTATGCGGGCCGAAGTCGCATATTATGATTCTTACCTTAGCGGTGAAAGTTACGGTTTTGAATTATATAAAGATGGCGAACTGGAGGATAGCTGCTGGGGATTTATTGGTGACTTTGAAAATGCGCTAAAAGATATTGAAGAATATCTTCCCGATGAATGTAGCGGAATTACTGGCGAATTGACTGAGAGAAATTCTCCCCGTTCCATGCTAAAACTGTTTCTCGACCATGCTCGATTGCAGGTTGAACAAGCCTCAAAAGATTTTGAAAAATCTTCCCGGCAGAAAACAATTCAGGCTGACGCCCGATAAGGATTACTACCTATTTATATAACATAAGGAAGGAGGCAGCTATTGCAGGAAGAACTTGAACGAAAATCAATTTCCGTCACTGTTCAGGCAACAAAATTAACAGGGCGGGTTTTACGGGCGGCTATTGCCGCTACACTTCGCAAAATTGAAGAAGAACGCAATACTCCCAAAGTTGGCCGGAACAGTATGCGCCGTCTTACCGCACAGACGCCTGACGCACAGAAAATTCCCGTTGAGTATCGGATTCGTTCTTTTGAGAGAATTGCCAGACGCTATAAGATTCGGTATCACGTTGAAAAGGAAATCGGTATCAAACCGCCTAAATGGACGGTATATTTCAAGGCAAATCAAGCCGACGCCCTTGAAGCGGCTTTCAAGAAGTATGCCCGTAAAGAGATAAAGCGTGGTGATAAACCTTCCCTTCTCACCCAGCTTGATTATTTTAAGGAGAAGTCAAAGAGTATGGCCCGCGATACCGTGAAGAACAAAGAACACGGAGGACCGGAACGATGAAAACCGCAGATATTCTAAAAAAATATGTACTGCCCAATCTTCCGTATCTGATGTTTCTCTGGGTTTTTGCCAAAATCGGTGAAGCGATACGACTGGCACCGGGAATAGACGCCTCCACAAAATTGTTGGGGCTTGCTGATGGATTTACATTAGCATTTCAGACGACTTTTCCCAGCGCGGCGACAGATTGGCTGGTCGGTTTGATCGGCGCTGCCCTCATTCGGCTTGTCGTGTATGTGAAAGGAAAAAATGCCCGTAAATATCGTAAAAATGTAGAATATGGCTCTGCCCGCTGGGGTAATAAGGCCGACATCGCACCTTTTATGGACCCAAAGCCTGAAAATAATATCATTCTTACGCAGACCGAAGGGCTGATGATGTCCGGCAGACCTAAAAATCCCGCTTATGCCCGCAATAAAAATGTTCTGGTAGTCGGCGGTTCCGGCAGTGGTAAAACACGATTCTTTATAAAGCCGAATCTAATGCAGCTTCACAGCAGTTATGTTGTTACCGACCCGAAAGGAACTGTTCTTGTAGAGTGTGGCAAGCTGCTTGCACGCGGCGCACCTAAGCTGGGTAAGGACGGAAAACCTCTCCGTAACAAAAAGGGCAGAATCGTATATGAGCCTTATCAGATTAAAGTATTCAATACGATAAATTTCAAAAAAAGTATGCACTATAACCCTTTCGCTTATATTCATTGCGAAAAAGATATTTTGAAATTGGTTACAGTGCTGATTGCCAATACCAAAGGAGAAGGGAAATCCGGTGATGATTTTTGGGTGAAAGCTGAAACTTTGCTATATACCGCGCTGATTGGCTATATTTACTATGAAGCGCCGCAAAACGAACAGAATTTTTCTACGCTGGTTGAAATGATAAATGCAATGGAAGTGCGGGAAGATGATGAGAGTTTTAAAAATGCTGTTGATTTGCTTTTTGACGCTCTGGAACAGAAAGCCCCGGACCACTTCGCTTTGCGTCAATATAAGAAATATAAGCTGGCGGCGGGCAAGACCGCAAAATCGATCCTTATTTCCTGCGGTGCGAGATTAGCTCCATTTGATATTGCCGAAGTGCGGGAAATTACTATGTACGATGAATTGGAACTGGATATGGTTGGAGATCGGAAAACTGCGTTGTTCTTCATTATTTCCGATACCGACGCCACATTTAACTTCCTTGTAAGCATGGCCTATACGCAGCTTTTCAATTTGTTGTGTGAACGGGCCGATGATAAATATGGAGGCCGCCTTCCGATACATGTGCGCTGCCTCATTGACGAGGCGGCCAATATCGGGCAGATTCCAAATTTGGAAAAATTGATGGCAACAATCCGTTCCAGAGAAATTTCAGCCTGTTTGGTTTTACAAGCGCAGAGCCAGTTAAAAGCATTATATAAAGATAACATGGACACAATTATCGGCAACTGCGATTCCAGCCTATTTTTAGGGGGCAAGGAAGAAACAACGCTGAAAAGCTGGAGTTCCCTTTTGGGGAAAGAAACGATTGATATGTATAATACCAGCGTTACCAAAGGCAATCAAGAATCCCACGGGCAAAACTTTCAAAAGCTGGGAAAAGATTTAATGTCAATGGACGAATTGGCTGTAATGGACGGTGGAAAATGCCTGCTGCAAGTACGCGGTGTACGGCCATTTCTGTCTAAAAAATATGATATTACCCAGCACCGCAATTATAAGTATCTTTCGGATTCCAACCCGAAAAATACCTTTGATATAGAAAAATATCTATCTACCGATTTACGGGTAAAGCCGGGCGATATATTCCTTAATTATGAAATCAGCCCGTCCGAGCTTGCGGAGGAATCCGCTGATGAAACCGCATAAGGCCACCGTTTTGTGATTTTTTATTCTAACGGACCTTATTTTTTATGCCTATTTTAAGGAGGTGCCTATTGACAAGGAGTCGTGATTCTCCCTTTTTAAGATTACCCTACAGGCTTTATTCATGTTCCCGCCGCCCGCTGTTTGCTTTTATTTCAGACAGCGGGCGGCTCTTTTTGTTTCAGGCCAAAACAGGCCGTAAATACCTATCAAATTTTAAATATTAAGGAGGTAACACCTATATGGATTTTTTCGCTTCTGCTATTGATACTTTGCAGATTTTAGTTGTCGCGCTGGGCGCCGGTTTGGGTGCATGGGGCGTCATCAATTTGCTGGAAGGTTACGGAAATGACAACCCCGGTGCCAAGAGTCAAGGCATGAAACAGTTGATGGCCGGGGGCGGTATTGCAGTGGTTGGACTGACACTGATTCCGCTTTTGTCTGGATTGTTCTAATAGCCGATGGATTGGTTATTTGGCTGGCTAACGAATTGGATAAAAGAGGGCCTAATCGACGCCATTACAGGGCAATACACAGGAATTTTTGAATCGGTAAACGACCAAGTAACCGATGTGGCTGCACAGGTAGGGCAAACCCCGCAGGGCTGGAATGGCGGCGTTTTCAGTATGATTCAAACCTTGTCTGAAAACGTCGTCCTTCCCATAGCGGGTATCATTCTAACTTTCGTGCTGGTTTATGAGCTGATTCAAATGATTCTGGAAAAAAACAACATGCACGATTTTGATACCTTTAATATCTTTAAGTGGGTATTTAAGACGTTTGTTGCTGTCTACATTCTTACGAACTGCTTTACGATTGTAATGGCCGTTTTTGATGTGGCGCAGACGGTAGTTGCAAACAGCGCGGGAATCATCAATGGAAATTTAGACGTATCGGCCTCCATGACAGACCTACAAACCCAGCTTGAAGCTATGGGCGTTTGGGAGCTGATCGGCCTATGGCTGGAAACAAATATCATCTATCTGTGTATGTGGATTCTTTCTGTTGTTATTTTTGTCATTGTCTACGGAAGAATGATTGAGATTTATTTAACCGTGAGTATTGCGCCGATTCCTTTTGCAACAATGGCAAACCGCGAATGGGGAGCAATGGGTACGAACTACCTTCGTTCTCTGTTCGCTTTAGGCTTTCAGGGATTTCTTATTCTTATCTGTGTTGCCATATATGCCGTGCTGGTACAGTCCATTCCATCGTCCGGCAGCGTACATGGCGCGATTTGGGGTACAGCGGGCTACACGGTACTGCTGGCCTTTGCCCTGTTTAAAACCGGTTCGTTATCAAAATCAATTTTTAATGCACATTAACACATTTCATTTATAGGAGGATTTTATATGAGTAATACCAATACTAACGCTGTTCCTGAAAAGACCGAAGCAGCACCTTTGAAGTTAGATGTACGGGTGCGCCCGATCACACCGAAAGAAAACCTTGTAGGGTTTGCAGCCGTTACAATCAACGATTGTTTTGTCGTTGAAGGCTTAAAAGTCTGCGCCGGTGAAAAGGGCTTGTATGTTAATATGCCCTCCCAGCAGGACGGGAACGGAAACTGGAGAAATATTTGTAAGCCAATCACCGCTGATTTCCACCGCCAGCTTAATGAAGCAGTTGTGGAAGGTTACAGTGTTGCGATTGAAAAAATGCAGGCCACCCTTGAAGCGGCAAAGGGAATGAATGATAAGCCTTCTCTCACCGGCGCTCTGAAAGAAAATGCCGACAAGGTGAAAAATCAGCCGGTGAAAGCTGCGGCAGCCAAAAGCGGCCCTTCCCGCTAATGGCTGAAACAAAAAAATATGGGATAATTTATGCTGACCCTCCGTGGCGCTATAATATGAGCCGGGGCCACGGGGTTGCTGAAAATCATTATCCCACTATGAGTATCGAAGAAATTTGCGCGCTCCCTGTAGCGGATATTGCCGCCGAGGACAGTGCGCTTTTTCTTTGGGGCACATTTCCCCAACTGAAAGAGGCTATGCGGGTAATCGACGCATGGGGATTTCGTTATAAAACACTGGCCTTTCTGTGGTTAAAGCAAAACAAAAAGGCTGACACATGGTTTTATGGAATGGGATTCTGGACACGTTCTAATGCAGAAGTGTGTTTGCTGGCTACCCGCGGCCACCCAAAACGGCAAACTGCCGGGATTCACCAATTTGTGATTACCCGTATCGAGGAACACAGCAAAAAACCGGATATAGTACGGGATAAAATTGTTCAGCTTGTGGGCGATCAGCCGAAAGTAGAATTGTTCGCACGGCAGAAAGTACCCGGCTGGGATTCATGGGGGAACGAAATAGAAAATGACCTGATTCTTTCGCCCCGCACGGAAGGAGGAATGACCTTATCGAATACAAAGCAAAACAACTGTTGATTGAAAGGCTGGACGAGTGTTTAAAGGTTCATGCTGATATATTGGACAGTACGGATATTGGAGATATTTACAATTTACAGGATTTGGCGAAACTCCACTACTATTTGAAAGTTGAACATGAATTTACTCCTGCCGAAGTTGAAGCGCTTCTTCACTTTCAAGACCCTTTAGATGTTGCCCGTTTGTGCTGGGAAGAAAATACGCATAAGCACAGCTTTCCAATCTGCGAATTATTGAAGGAGATTGACGCATATCGACTATTTCCGGCCTTTTCCCCAATATCGCAGAAAGATAAGCACTCCGAACTGATGAAACGGCTTGGACAGAATTACTTTGCCTATATGGATAATTTGAAGTCTTTGAGTAATGACGCTTTAATTAGGAACGCGCGGGAAATCGCCATTGTTCAAGAAGTTTATGCTTATCTTGCGGAACACTATTCTTTTCAGCCAGACGAAGTTGAGGCAATGTTGCGTCTGGATAACCCTCTGCATTATATCGCGGAACGGTGGCCGAAAGTGATTTACGATACTTTCCCGGTTGAGGATAAAGTTCAGGAAGATATTTTTGAAATTTCAAAAAACATACCGCCGCAGGAACAGATTTCCATGAAAGAACGGCTGCAAAAAGCGGTTCAGGAGGCAGGTCGGCAGGACTTTGGAAAGAAACACTTGCCTAAACCACAAGCGCGGTAAAAACAAGACAACTGGAAAAACCTGTTCTGTTCGCAGCAACGGGTTATCAAATTAAGAAAGGACGGTGATTTTTTGCCCTATGTACCAGTACCGAAAGATTTAACAAAGGTTAAGACTAAGGTTGCCTTCAATCTCACAAAAAGGCAGCTTATTTTTTTCAGCATTGCCGGAGCAGTGGGCCTTCCCGTGTACTTCCTTACTCATAAGGCTATTGGAAATACCGCTTCAGTGCTCTTAATGATCGGGCTTATGATGCCTTTCTTTTTTATGGCAATGTATGAGCGTGACGGGCAGCCCGCCGAAAAGTTATTGAAAAATATGCTTCGGCACCGTATGTGGCCGGAAACAAGGCCATATAAGACGCAGAATTTTTATAAGATGATTGCAGAAAAGGAGGAACATAGTATTGCCAAAAACAAAGCAGCAAGAGGCGCAGGAAAAGCGCCTTCAAAGAAATATCAAACAGGCTCAAAAAAATCGGTCCGCAGTAAAAAAGGCCGGTAAGCCTGCGCCTCATGCGAAGCCGTCCGGTAAGGGCGGCTTTTTTAGCGGAATGAAGAAAGACGCGCCGCAGACTGCACAGCAGAGCATACCGTATAAGGAAATCTTCAAAGACGGTATCTGTCGTGTAAATGACAGACTTTATACCAAGACAATCCAGTTTTTCGATATAAACTACCAACTGGCCCAGCCTGATGATAAAGCACAGATTTTTGAGAATTACTGTGATTTTCTTAATTACTTTGATTCTACAATCTCTATTCAACTGACATTTATCAATCAGCGGGCGAATATGCAGGATTTTTCCAAAAGCATTGCGATTCCACCGCAGGGCGATGAATACGACGATATTCGGCGTGAATATGCGGATATGCTTAAAAATCAGCTTGAAAAGGGAAACAACGGTCTTTCTAAACGAAAATATATTACCTTTGGTATTGAGGCTGATGATCTCCGTTCAGCAAAAATGCGGCTGGAACGTATTGAAGCGGATATAATGAACAACTTTAAGACGCTGGGGGTACAGGCCATATCTTTGAATGGACTGGAGCGTTTGGAACTGCTGCACAGCCAGCTTCACCCAAGCGGGCAGGAAAAACTCAAATTTTCATGGAGTGATCTCGCGAAAACCGGTAATTCCACAAAAGATTTTATCGCACCTACCAGCTTTACCTTTTCCAAAGATGGTAAGACCTTCCGTATTGGTGATTATTCCGGGGCGGTTTCATTTTTGCAAATTTTGGCCCCCGAACTTACGGACCGACTACTTGCGGATATGCTGGATTTGGACGACGCTGTAACAGTTAATTTGCATATTCAGTCTATCGACCAAGCACAGGCTATCCGAAATATCAAGCGAAAAATGTCCGATTTGCAGAAAATGAAAATCGAGGAACAAAAAAAGGCGGTGCGCGCCGGTTATGATATGGATATTATACCCACAGACCTTGCCACCTATGGAGAAGAAGCGCAGAATCTACTTCAAGATTTGCAGTCAAGAAATGAGCGAATGTTTTTGGTTACGGTGCTGATACAAAATATTGCACCGAAGCGTCAAAAGCTGTTTACAGATATTTTTGCTGCTTCTGGTATCGCTCAAAAGTATAACTGTGCTCTGAAACGGCTGGATTATCAGCAGGAGCAGGGCCTTATGTCCTCTCTGACGCTGGGATTCAACCAGATTGAAATTCAAAGGGGGCTTACCACTTCCAGCACAGCGATTTTCGTGCCGTTTACTACTTGTGAATTGTTTCAGGCAGGTCAAGCGCTTTATTACGGGCTAAATGCTCTTTCCAATAACCTTATCATGGCAAACCGAAAGCTGCTGAAAAATCCAAATGGATTGTTTTTAGGAACTCCGGGAAGTGGCAAGTCGTTTTCGGCAAAGCGTGAAATCGTCAATGTTTTTCTTTTGACGGACGATTCCATTATTATTGCAGACCCGGAAAATGAGTACGGTCCTCTGGTAAAGCGCTTTGGAGATCAGGGGCAGGTCATTGACCTCTCCCCTACTTCTTCCAGCTATATCAACCCATTGGATATTAACCTTGATTACAGCGATGATGAAAACCCGATTACTCTAAAAAGTGATTTTGTCCTCTCTTTGTGTGATTTGATTATCGGCGGTAAAAATGGCCTGTCGCCTATTGAAAAGACCATTATTGACCGTTGTACCCGCCTTGTCTACCGAAAATATTTGCAGGACCCATGCCCGGAGAATATGCCGATTCTTGGCGACCTTTATGATCTGCTTCGTGAACAGAGCGAGCCGGAGGCTCAAAATATCGCCACCGCACTGGAAATCTATGTAAACGGCAGCTTAAATGTATTCAATCATCAGTCAAATATTGATATGGACAGTCACCGTGTTTTGTGTTTCCAGTTGAAATCTTTGGGTAAAGCACTAAAAGAAATCGGTCTGCTGATTATGCAGGACGCCGTTTGGAATCGTGTTACCGCTAACCGCGAAAAGCATAAAACAACATGGTTTTATATCGACGAATTCCACCTTCTTTTAAAAGGTCAGACAGGTGCGTTTTCCGTGGAAATCTGGAAACGCTTTAGAAAATGGGGCGGGATTCCAAGCGGTTTAACTCAGAATGTGAAGGTGCGCCCAGATAGGGCGCTGTGCAAAGCAGTCTAAGGTACTGCCGCACACGGCA
>ERZ857775.2306-NODE-2306-length-18949-cov-2.669895_pt1 | contig 18949 bp, 25 predicted proteins | sample MGYA00519698_ERZ857775 | MGnify/ENA primary metagenome ERZ857775 (study PRJEB31778, sample SAMEA3449363) | human gut metagenome | biome: human gut; feature: human-associated habitat; material: faeces | place: United Kingdom | collected 2010/2012 ...
CGAGCGTGACCGTCGTATGACCATCATGACCACAACCTTTATCCCCTGTGGAGCTAAACTTCCGATTATCGCCCTGTTCGCAGGCGCTATCTTTGGCGGAGCTCCGTGGGTTGCACCGAGTGCATACTTTGTTGGTATCGCAGCAATCATCTGCTCCGGTATCATCCTGAAGAAAACCAAGATGTTTGCCGGTGATCCGGCTCCCTTCGTTATGGAGCTTCCGGCTTATCACGTACCGACAGTACTGAACGTATTAAGAAGTATGTGGGAGCGCGGCTGGTCCTTCATTAAGAAAGCCGGTACGGTTATCCTTCTCTCTACCATCTTTATCTGGTATACTTCTACCTATGGATTTGAGGGCGGCAGCTACTGCGCAGTAGAGGATTTCGCAAACAGCTTCCTTGGAACTGTTGGTAATGCAATTTCCTGGATTTTCATTCCGCAGGGATTCGGCAATGCAAAAGCGACTGTGGCAGCGATTACTGGTCTGGTAGCAAAAGAGAACGTAGTAGGTACCTTTGGTGTTCTGTACGGACTGGGTGAGGTAGCTGAAGACGGACAGGAATTCTGGGGCAACATCGCCCAGGATTACACCGCAGTTGCAGCATATGCTTACCTGGTATTCAACCTTCTGTGTGCACCGTGCTTCGCAGCAATCGGAGCAATCAGAAGAGAGATGAACAATGCAAAATGGACCTGGTTCGCAATCGGATACCAGTGCCTGCTTGCTTACTGCGTATCACTGGTGATCAATCAGGTAGGAAACCTGGTTGTATATGGTATCTTCAGTCCGTGGCTGATCGTTGCAGCTGTACTGATCGTGCTGTTCATCTGGCTGCTGGTTCGTCCGTATAAAGAATCAACTACCCTGAAGGTAAATGTGAAAGGAACGGCGAAAGCGTAATGGGAACTTTATTTGTAGGACTGATTGTTCTGGCAATTGCAGCAGCGGCTGCACACAGTATCTGGAAGGATAAAAAATCCGGAAAGAGCTGCAGCGGCTGCAGTGGAAACTGTGGAGGTTGTTCCGGGTGCAAGACGAAAGACTGATTCGAGTTGCCAGAGAGAAAGATAAAATTCTGGAACTCTTTCGAAACAAAGGGATGCGGATTACTAAACAGCGGAAGCTGATTCTGGACATTGTATTTGAACAGGAATGTACCAGCTGTAAGGAGATCTATTACCAGGCATCCAAACAAGACAAGAATATTGGAATTGCCACCGTTTATCGTATGGTAAATGCGTTGGGAGAGCTGGGTGTATTTCAGACGCATACTCCCTATCGTCTGGATCCTTTTTTACAGGAACCAAAGAATGGATTCCGTGTCATCTTGAAGAATCAGAAAGAAGTGGAATTCACCGGTGACGAGTGGAGGAAACTGCTGACAGATGCCCTGCAAAAAAAAGGCTATGCGGAAGCTCCGGAAATTGAGCGTGTCGTATTAAATAAGTGAGAAAAGGCAATCATGTTATTGAGAAAAAGTGATCAGTAACATGGTTGCTTTTTTTTGTATTTTTTGTTATTATGAGTTAGCAATAACTAATTAGTAAAGACTAACCATAAAACATAAAGAGGTGCAGAATGGAAAAGAAATTGTGGGAAGTGATAGCTAATCAATGTGCTCCGGTTCTGGCGGATGTGAAGCCTTCGAATCTCCTGATTCTGACCAGTGAGGAAGAAGAAGTATTTCAGCAGATGGAGGAGTTTCCCCATATTTCTAGCCTGTGTCTGTATGAAGGAAAAAACAAAAGCACATGGCTTCTGTACAGGAGAGATCGTCTGGAATCGGCACTTGTATGGCCCCAGACAGGAGAATTTCTGGAACAGTATGGATACCGGATGGTTCGGGAAAGTCTGGATAAGAAGCTTTTGCGGCTTCAGCACAGATTCGCGGAGTATAAAGAAGAACGGCAGCCATTTCCCCATGAGATGGGTGTGTTTCTGGGATATCCACTGGGAGATGTGAAAGGATTTATCGAACATCACGGAAAAGAGTATCTTTGTTCCGGGTACTGGAAAGTATATCAGGACGAACAGAAAGCGAAAAGTACCTTTCAGCTTTACCAGAGTGTCCGGGATGCAGTGCTTCAGCTTATTATGGCTGGCAGCAATCTTTACGAAATCAGTTATCAGGCATAATTATTTTGAGGAGGAATCTGAAGATGGCACAGATTACAATCGTGTATTACAGCGAGACCGGTAACACCGAGGCAATGGCTTCCATGGTTGCAAAAGGAGTAGAGGCAGCAGGAGCAACTGCAAAGATTGTATCCGTAGACGGATTTGACGCAGCAGAGCTGAAGGAGGAAGCAGCATTTGCACTGGGATGCCCGGCAATGGGAGACGAAGTACTTGAGGAAGGCACGATGGAGCCATTCGTTGAGGAAGTAGCAAAATTTGCAGCAGGCAAAAGAATCGGACTCTTCGGTTCCTATGGATGGGGAGACGGCGAGTGGATGCGCAACTGGGTAAAACAGATGCAGGATGCAGGCGCTGAAGTTCTCGGTGGAGAAGATGCTATCTGCTGTGATGCTCCGGATGATGAAGCAGAAGAAAAACTTGTGGAACTTGGAAAGAAATTAGCAGAATAAAAGAACAGGAGGTACCGTTTTCATGAGTGTTGTAATTGTAGGAGGACATGACCGGATGGTCTGTCAGTATATGAAGATCTGTAAGAACTATAAATGCAAGGCAAAGATATTTACACAGATGTCTGCCAGCATGGACAAGCAGATGGGGACCCCGGACCTGTTCATTCTCTTTACCAACACCGTATCTCATAAGATGGTGAAAACGGCTGTGGATGAAGCAAAGAGGAAGAATGTAGAAGTAGTCCGGTGCCACACAAGCAGTGGTTCCGCTCTGGAAAACATTTTAAAAGAGTACGCAGCATAAGCCATAGATATCCTTATAAAAATGACATCTCCCCATGGAGGTGTCATTTTTTTTGAAAATAACGTGAAAATCCGGTGTTTTTCCTTGTCAAACCGACCATTAGTGCGTAAAATAGAACTGTTGCAGATTTTTAAGGGAAAATGCCCTGCGGGGCAGGAATATAGAAGGAGCAGATTATGGCAAAGGAATCCTGGAGACCGGGAAATATGCTGTATCCGGTACCGGCAGTGATGGTGAGCTGTCAGCGGCCGGGAGAGAAACCGAATATTATCACGATTGCATGGGCGGGAACGGTATGCTCTTCACCGGCCATGGTATCGATTTCTGTCAGGAAAGAGCGGTATTCTTATGACATTCTTAAAGAGACCGGGGAATTTGTCATTAATCTGGTAACGAAGGATCTGGTGCGGGCAGCAGATTTTTGCGGGGTCCGTTCCGGCCGGGACGTAGACAAATTTCAGGAAATGCATTTGACGGAACAACCGTCACAGACCATACAGTCCCCTGGTATTGGGGAGAGCCCGGTGAATATTGAGTGTAAGGTGACGGAGGTAAAGCCCCTTGGCAGCCACGATCTTTTTCTGGCGGAAGTGACCAACGTGACCATCGATGACCGGTATATGAACGAAAACGGAAAATTTGAACTGAACCAGTCCGGGTTGGTGGCTTATTCGCATGGAGAATATTATGGCCTTGGTGAACGCGTCGGAACCTTCGGATATTCAGTTAGAAAGAAAAAGGATACATGCGGAAGAAAAAGAAGAAAAAATTATTCGGGAAAAAATTCGAAATAATCTATGCGGAATGGGCAGTTTTTACCTGCCTGATGATGTTGTGTTTTGTGCCGATTCTGGGAAATACGTTAGGCGATGAGACGACTTACTGCGAAGTATTGCTGGATGGAGAGGTTATCGGTGCAGTGGCAGATCCGACCATTGTGGATCAGGCATTTCTGGATGCCAGAGCGCGGATTGGCCGGGAAGTGGATGGCCTGGTACTGGCGAATGTAGACTGCAGTTTTCAACAGGTGTCCCGCCTTTTGGGGACAACGCTGAAAGAAGAAGAACTGGAAACTGTTATTTACGATCTTCTTCAGGAGAAGATTAAGACAGCAAAGCAAAAATATGATCTGGTCAAGGTCAATGAATTCACGGCTTATCTTGCCAATATGGATGAAGTCAAAGAACTTCTCGCTGCGGCGCTTAAGCCTTATGATCCAGACGGCATGTTTGAGGTTGAGGTAGTATCAGATACCAGCCGGGAACTGAATGCATTTACGGTGGAAGTAGCCCCGAAAGAAGAGATTCCGGATGGAGACGGTTTAAAAGCTTTGAATTTTGCAGAAAAAGTGGAAATCTGCGAAGCGTACGTAGATGCAGATCAGGTGACACCGCTGCAGGATGCTATCGAAGCGGTGACCAAGGAAACGGAAAAAAATCAGACTTATGAGGTACAGCCGGGAGACACTCTGTCAGTCATTGCCAACAGCCGCGGTTATTATGTGGATGAGGTGCTGGCATTGAACCCGGGTCTTACGAGGGATGCGACCCTTCATCTGGGTGACGAGATCGTCATCAGTGTGCCGGAGCCGGAGCTTTCTGTTCTGACTACAGAACAGTCTACCTATGAAGAGGATTATGATGCGGAGACGCAGTACATAGAGAATGACAGCTGGTATACTACCCAGCAGGTGGTTCGGCAGGAGGCGGTTCCGGGTCATCATGAGGTAACGGTGCTTACCACCTCCAAGAACGGCACGGAGACCAGCCGGGAGATGGTGTCAGAGAATGTTATTACGGAACCGGTACCGGAGATTATCGAGAAAGGAACCCAGACGCCTCCGACGTACGTCAAACCGATCACCGGCGGAACCCTGACTTCTACATTCAAATGGCGTTGGGGACGTATGCACAAGGGAATCGACTGGGCAGTACCGAAGGGAACGGCAGTCAGAGCCTCCTGCGGCGGTACCGTCGTCAGCGCAGGCTGGTCCGGAGGATACGGAAACTGTATCACCATTCGCCATCCGGACGGCAAACAGACCCGCTACGGTCATCTGAGCAAGATTCTGGTATCTGCCGGACAGAAAGTGGACCAGGGTCAGAAAATCGCCCTGAGCGGCAATACGGGCCGCAGTACGGGTCCCCATGTCCATTTTGAGATTATTGTGAATGGTTCACAGGTGAATCCGTTGAAATATTTGCAGTAAATGACGACACTGACCGGGAAAGAAATCTTCCCGGCCGGTGTTTTTTGTTTCGCTCTTGACAAATATTCCATTCCCTGTTATTCTTTGCAGGAAATAGTTTGATAATCAAAATAATTGAGAGGCATAGAATGAATGCAAAAATAATGGGAACCGGCTATGAACTGCCGGCATTCAGGGCAGATAATGATTATCTTGCCACGCTGGTAGATACCAGTGATGAATGGATCAGAGAAAGAACCGGAATCTGTGCCAGACATCTGGCAAAAGAAGAGACTACGACTTCCATGGCAGCAAAAGCAGCCAGAAAAGCTCTTCAGAAAGCAGGTGTGGACGCATCCGAGGTAGAGCTTGTCATTGTGGCCACGATTACCGGAGATACGGATACACCGAGTACGGCCTGCAAAGTACAGGCGCAGATCGGTGCAGACCATGCGGTGGCATTTGATATGAATGCGGCATGCTCCGGCTTTCTGTACGGACTTCATGTGGCAGATGCATTTTTCAAGAGCGGTATTTATAAAAATGCACTGGTCATCGGGGCAGAGAGCCTGTCGAAGATTGTGGACTGGACAGACCGCGGGACCTGCGTGCTCTTTGGAGACGGGGCAGGTGCTGCATTTCTGACGGCATCGGAAGAAGGCGGAATCCTTTCTCAGTCTGTAGGAAGTAATGGTGAGAAATGGGAAGTGCTTTCCTGCCCGAAGGGCGGATACCTGCAGATGAATGGACAGGAAGTCTTTAAGTTTGCAGTAAGGACCGTTCCACTGTGCGTGGAAGATGCCCTGGAAAAAGCGGGTATGAAGGCAGATGATGTAGATCTGTTCTTGCTGCATCAGGCAAATGTGAGAATCCTTCAGTCTGTAGCGAAGCGATTAAAGCAGCCGGAAGAGAAATTCCCTATGAACATGAATGAATGCGGCAATACATCCGCAGCCAGTCTGCCGATTCTGATGGCGCAGCTTGATGAACAGGGAAGATTTCACAGAGGAAACAAAGTGGTACTGTCCGGATTCGGTGCAGGACTGACCTGGGGCGCATGTGTCATCGAGTGGTAAAAAATCCCCTTGACAAACAGGCACGACGCAGATATACTTTGAATGTCAAAGTAATTAAGGCAGATACAAAAATATCCCGCCCAAGTGGGGACAATGAATGGATAATAAAAGGAGAAGAAACACCATGTTAGAAAAAATTAAAGAGATGATCGCAGAGCAGTTAAACGTAGACGCAGCAGAGATTACTGAGGCTACTTCTTTCAAAGATGACCTGGGAGCTGATTCCCTGGACCTGTTTGAGCTGGTAATGGCTCTGGAAGAGGAGTACGGTGTTGAGATTCCGTCTGAGGATCTTGAGAAAATCACAACTGTAGGCGCTGTTATGGATTATCTGAAATCCAAAGGCGTAGAAGCATAAGCAAAGAGGCGAGCGAAGTATGAAGACGAGAGTTACAGAACTTTTAGGAGTGGAGAAGCCGATTATTCAGGGCGGTATGGCCTGGGTGGCAGAGTCTCATCTGGCAGCAGCGGTCTCCAATGCAGGCGGCTTCGGAATCATCGGTGCAGCTAATGCACCGGCAGAGGTAGTTCGGAATTATATCAGGGAAGCAAAAGAGATGACAGATAAGCCTTTCGGTGTGAACATCATGCTCATGAGTCCCTATGCGGCAGATATTGCCCAGGTAGTGGTAGAGGAAAAGATTTCAGCCGTTACTACTGGTGCAGGAAGCCCGGAGCAATATATGGAACAGTGGAAAGCTGCCAATATCAAAGTCATCCCGGTTGTCGCTTCCGTAGCTCTCGCAAAACGTATGGAGCGCTGCGGTGCAGATGCGGTGGTTGCAGAGGGTACCGAGTCAGGCGGACATATCGGACAGGCAACGACCATGACGCTGGTTCCGCAGGTGGTTGACGCAGTATCTGTTCCGGTCATTGCCGCAGGCGGCATTGCAGACGGCAGAGGTATGGCAGCAGCTTTCATGCTGGGGGCTGAGGCTGTTCAGATCGGAACCCGCTTTTGCGTAGCTGATGAATGTCAGATCCATGAGAATTACAAACAGCGTATCCTGAAAGCCAAAGACATTGATTCCGAGGTGACGGGAAGAAGCCACGGACATCCGGTGCGGGGCTTAAGAAACAAGATGACCCGTGAATACCTGAAGCTGGAAGCAGAGGGAGCATCCTTTGAACAGCTGGAAAATCTGACTCTGGGAGGCCTTCGCAAGGCAGTTGTGGAAGGTGATGTGGATAATGGTTCCGTACTGGCAGGACAGATTGCAGGTATGATCACGAAACGCCAGAGTTGTCAGGAGATCGTGGATGAGATTCTGACTCAGGCAGAGAAATTGCTGAAATAACTATTCAGAGCCACATTCGCAAAATCGCCTCTGCGAGGCTTTTCTTTTGCTCATGTATGGCTTCTCGCCATATACATGCACCAAAATATACGCCTTCATGTAAACATGAGTCGTATATTTATGGGCATGTGCATGGCTCTGAATAGTTTGCAATCTGCGGCAGGCAGATTTGTGAGAACAGAGCCGCTGGAACATTTCCGTGGTTCTGTTTTTTTAAATATATACTTTGAAATTCAAACTATATAAAGGAGAATACAATGTCTAAAATTGCATTTATGTTCCCGGGGCAGGGAGTCCAGTATACGGGAATGGCAAAAGATTTTTATGATACATTTCCGGTGAGCCGTAAAGTATTTGAGGATGCATCGGAGGCATCAGGCCTGGACATTCCGGCACTTTGCTTTGAGGAAGACGAGCGTCTGAATCAGACAGAATACACCCAGATCTGCATGCTCACCGCAGAGGCAGCGATTTTAAAAGCGGTTGAGGAACAGGGAGTGACCTCTTCTGTCAATGCCGGATTGAGCCTTGGTGAGTATGGTGCGCTGATTGCGTCTGGAGTTATGAGTGAAAAAGATGCATTTTCCGTAGTCCGTAAGAGAGGTATTTACATGCAGGAAGCGGTTCCCACCGGTGGAGCCATGACGGCAGTGCTGGGACTTGACGCAGCTGTCATTGAAGAGGTATGTGAGAAGACAGAAGGTATCGTCTCTATTGCAAATTACAACTGTCCGGGACAGATCGTTATCACAGGAGAAGAGGCAGCGGTAGCCAGTGCGGCAGAAAGCCTGAAAGAAGCAGGTGCCAAGAGAACGGTTGCGTTGAAAGTCAGCGGACCGTTCCACTCCAAAATGCTGACCGGAGCAGGTGAGAAACTTGGCGAAGCGCTGAAAGAGGTAGAGCTTCATGCGTTCTCTACTCCGTATATTACCAATGTGACCGCAGATTATGTGACCTCCCCCGCAGGAGTAAAAGAACTTCTTCGTCTGCAGGTATCCTCCAGCGTTCGGTGGCAGCAGTCAGTAGAACGGATGATTGCAGATGGTGTGGATACCTTTGTGGAGATCGGACCTGGCAAGACTTTATCCGGATTTATGAGAAAGATCGACCGCAGTGTGAAGACCCTGAACATTGAAAATATGGCTGATTTTGAGAAAGCCATGGCAGAGCTGAAAGGAGAGTAAGCATGCTGGAAGGAAAGATTGCTCTGGTAACCGGAGCTGCAAAAGGAATTGGAAGAGCCATTGCACTGGCACTGGCTGCAGATGGAGCGACTGTGATTGTAAATTACAATGGCTCTGCACAGAAGGCAGAGGCTGTGGTAGACGAGATCAAAGCGCTGGGAAAAGACAGTGAGGCTTATCAGTGTAATGTGGCAAATACCGCAGACGTGGATGCCATGATCAAGGATGTGATCAAACGATATGGAAGTCTTGACATCCTGGTGAATAACGCAGGTATTACCCGCGACAATCTGATTATGAAAATGTCAGAGGAAGATTTTGATGCGGTCATTGATGCGAACTTAAAGGGATGCTTTAACACGATTAAGGCAGTAAGCCGTCAGATGCTCAAGCAGCGTGCAGGGCGGATCATCAATATTACCTCCGTATCCGGTATTCTTGGAAATGCAGGCCAGGCAAATTATGCAGCATCCAAGGCGGGCATCATCGGTCTTACCAAGACCATGGCAAGAGAGCTGGCAAGCCGCGGTATCACGGTCAATGGCATTGCGCCGGGCTTCGTGGATACGGAGATGACCCAGGTGCTCTCTGATGAGGTAAAAGAGGCAGCGACGAAGCAGATTCCGCTGGGACGTTTCGGAAAGCCGGAAGACATTGCCAATATGGCAGCTTATCTGGCATCTGAAAAGGCAGCATATATAACAGGACAGATTATCAGCGTAGACGGAGGTATGGCGATCTGATGAGAAGAGTAGTAGTAACCGGTATGGGAGCCATCACTCCCATGGGATTGAATGTAAAAGAGTATTTTGATAACATTAAAGCAGGAAATCATGGATTTACCACCATTTCCAAATTTGATTCATCTGAGTATAAAGCTCATGTGGCAGCAGAAGTCAAAGGATTTGTTGCAAAAGAATACATGGATTTCAAGGCAGCAAAGAGAATGGAGCCGTTTTCCCAATATGCAGTGGCAGCAGCAAAAGAGGCCATGGAACAGGCAGGACTTGATATGAGCAAAGAAGACCCATATCGTGTAGGATGCTCTATCGGTTCCGGTATCGGAAGTCTTCAGGTAGTGGAAAAAGAGTATACCAAACTGGTAGAAAAAGGACCGAACCGTGTGAATCCGTTGATGGTGCCCATGATGATTTCCAATATGGCAGCAGGAAATGTTTCCATCGCTTATGGCCTGAAAGGTAAGAGTCTTAACGTAGTAACGGCTTGTGCAACCGGAACGCATTCTATTGGTGAGGCTTACAGAAGCATTCAGACCGGTGATGCAGACGTAATGCTGGCAGGCGGAACCGAGAGCTGTATCTGCCCCATCGGTGTAGCTGGATTCGCAGCACTGACTGCTCTGTCAGGAAGCGAGGATCCGGAGCGTTGCTCCATCCCCTTTGACAAAGACCGCGATGGATTTGTCATGGGTGAGGGCGCTGGTGTGGTTATTCTGGAGGATCTGGAACACGCAAAGGCAAGAGGAGCACACATTCTGGCAGAGGTAGTCGGATATGGTGCCACCAGTGATGCTTACCACATCACTTCTCCGGCAGAGGACGGAATGGGAGCTGCTACCGCAATGAAATGGGCAGTCGAGGAATCCGGTGCCGCTATGGAAGATATTATGTACATCAATGCACATGGAACCAGTACCCATCACAATGACCTTTTCGAGACCCGTGCCATCAAGCTGGCCTTCGGCGAGCATGCAAAAGAGATGAAGATCAACTCTACCAAATCTATGATCGGACATCTTCTGGGTGCAGCAGGTGCGGTTGAGTTCATCACCTGTGTGAAAGAGATGGAAGAAAGCTTTGTCCATGTAACCAGAGGTCTGGAACATCCAGACGAGGAACTGGATCTTGATTATGTACAGGGTCACGGTGTGGAGATGGATCTGGAGTATGCATTGTCCAACTCTCTTGGATTTGGCGGACACAATGCAAGTATTCTGATTAAGAAATACGCGGAGTAAGAAAAAAGCGGCGAAGTGGCTCCGGACAGAAAGGAAGTATACATATGGTAATGGATATTAAAGAAATCATGGAAATCATTCCTCATCGGCAGCCGTTTCTGCTGATCGACCGGATCGAGGAACTGGAACCGGGAAAAAGAGCGGTAGGCAAGAAATGTGTGACTTATAATGAGCCGTTCTTTAACGGACATTTTCCCCAGGAACCGGTTATGCCAGGTGTCCTGATTCTGGAAGCTCTGGCCCAGACCGGTGCAGTGGCAATCTTAAGCCAGCCGGAAAATAAAGGGAAGACGGTTTATTTCGGTGGGATCGATAAAGCGAAATTCAAACGGAAAGTCGTTCCGGGTGACGTGCTGACACTGGAACTGGAAATTGTGAAGCAGAAAGGACCCATCGGTGTGGGTACCGCAAAGGCGACGGTAGATGGAAAATTGGCCGCTTGCGCAGAGATGACATTTGCGGTAGGTTAAAAAAAGGAGGCAATGTGCCTCCTTTTTTTATACCTGCAATTGATCATAGATCTCCATAATTTCGTCTTTGGTAGCCAGTAGTTCAGAAAAAGCACTGGCGCTGCCTGCGGCAAGAGCCATGCGGAAGGCATGTGCATAATCATGCTGTTCCAGCCAGCCGGTGAGAAAGCCTGCGACCATGGAATCACCGGCACCGACAGCGTTGACCAGTCGGCCCTTTACGGCGTCAGAAGTATAGACTTCTCCATTTTCTGCTACGAGAGCGGCACCTTTTCCGCCCATAGAAACCAGAACGTTTCGTGCCCCCTGTTTCTGCAGTTCTTTCGCATAGGGGATGACTTCCTCATGGGTATTAAATTCCAGACAGAAAAGTTCTCCCAGTTCATGATTATTCGGTTTGATCAGGAAGGGATGATATTTCAGCACATTGGTGAGCAGATCCTTAGTGGCATCTACAACTGTCAGAATTTTCCGATCCTGCAGTCGTGCCAGAATATCTTCATAAGTGGATGCAGGCATAGAAGTGGGAATACTTCCAGCCAGGATGAGAATATCTCCTTCCTGCAGCTGATCAAGCTTCTGCAAGAGAGCTTCTATATGAGTGGGTTCAATGACCGGTCCCTGTCCGTTGATTTCTGTTCCGTCATAGTTCTTTAACTTCAGGTTGATGCGGGAACATCCTTTTTCCAGCTTAATAAAATCACTTTTAAATCCAATCGTTTCAATTCGGCGGAGAATCTCATCGCCGACAAAACCTGCGGTAAATCCAAGGGCAGTGCTGTCCATACCGAGATTTTTCAGAACCGTGGATACGTTGAGTCCCTTGCCGCCGGGGAGCATCAGTTCCGTGTCTGTCCGGTTCGTATTCCAGAGCTTAAAATCCTTTACGGATACAATATAATCAAGAGAGGGATTGAATGTCACAGTATAAATCATGATGCCGACCTCCGTTAAAATTTTCTCAAACAGAGAAATTATATCATGAATGGGAAGGAAAAGGGATATATTTAGAAAAATTTCAGAAAAAATAACTTTGTTGTGAGTCATAATAATGCTATAATAATGTCACACAGAAAGGAGGTATTTATTATGCCGACAATTATGCCGATTAGGGATTTGAGAAATACCAGTGAAATATCAGAATTAGCTCATAAAAAACAGGAACCTATTTTTATAACTAAAAACGGATACAGTGATCTTGTTGTGATGAGTGCAGAATTATACGAACGTTTTGCCCAGATCAATAAGATTGATCAGGCTATTTTTGAAGCAGAGGCAGAAGTGAACGATGGTGCGGAACCGATAGCATTGGACAGTGCGATGGAAAGGCTGAATAAGAAATACCATGGATAAATATGAAGTAATGTTATATCCAAAGGCTTTTCGGGATATTGATGATATTTATGCTTACATTGCACTTGATAAATTGTCACCTGAGAATGCAAGAGGTCAGACGGACAGGATCTGGACAGCATTAAAAAAATTAGAAATATTTCCAGAAGCCCATCAGGACCGTGTGATGGGAAGATATGGAGGAAAAGGATATAAACAATTAGTGATAGACAATTATATTGCTATCTATAAGATTGATGAAAATAAAAAGCGGGTTTATGTTGTAACGATTCAATATCAGGGGCGTGATGTTTAGAATCAGGCGATTTTAAGCTAAGATCTTGTGCAACAGGACATCGTTAGAACAGGAATGGTAGAATCTATGAAGAAAAAAGCAAAAATTTTGGTAATAGGAAGCTTTATGATGGATTTAATTGCTTCCGCGCCAAGAGTACCTAAATTGGGAGAAACCGTAATTGGAACTTCTTTTCAGACGGCCCCTGGTGGAAAAGGAGCTAATCAGGCATTGCAGTGTGCGAGACTGGGCGCAGATGTTACTATGGTTGGCTGTGTAGGAACGGATGCATTCGGACAGGAGATGTTGGATGTCCTGAAGCAGGCAGGAATTGATGTATCTCATGTGAAAATCAGTCATAAAAACTTCAGCGGTGTCGGACATATTCAGCTGGAAGTAAGGGAAGATGGGGTACAGAATCGGATTCTGGTTGTGCCGGGAAGTAACTATGATCTGGATCCGGAAGATCTGACCTGGTTAAAGGAGAGCATCAGCAGTTATGACCTGCTGATGCTGCAGCTAGAACTTCGGATGGATACGATCAAGGCAGCAGCAAAGATGGCACATGGAGCCAAAGTCCCGGTAATGCTCAATCCGACCCCGGCTGCTGTATTAGACGATGATCTTCTTTCCTGCATTGCCTATGCGTCTCCGAATGAGCATGAGGCCGCATTATTAAGTGGACTTCCTTTAAAAGCAGATGCTCACGGTGTGGATCCGAAAGATCTTGATGCAGTGGTTCAAAATCTGCGTGCAAAGGGAATTGGAAAACTGATGATTACCCTGGGAAGCAACGGAGCCATCTTATGTGATGGGGAATACAAAATTCAGGTTCCCTGTGTTTATATGCCGAACGTAAAAGATCCGACAGCAGCGGGAGATTCTTTTGTTGCTGCTTTCTGTACCGGTGTGGCCGGAGGACTTTCCGAGGAAGAGGCACTTCGCATGGCAGCTTATACAGCAGCCATTACGGTATGTGGAATGGGTGCAATGCCGTCTCTGCCGACTATGGAGCAAGTGCTTGCACTTATGAAAGAACGGGGTGAACTGGAATTAGTGAATAAGCTGAGCAAATAAAAAAGAGGGGACTTTTCAGTCCCCTCCTGTGTTCTGTTATCCTTCGATAGAAACGTATTTTTTCTGCTCAACAGCAGGTTTTGCTTCTTTCTTCGGAACGAAGAGTTTCAGGATACCATGCTTAAATTCAGCTTTGATATCCTCTTCGGTCACATCTTCACCAACATAGAAGCTACGCTGGCAGGAACCGGTATAACGTTCACGGCGGATGTATTTACCGGATTTCTTGTCCTTCTCATCTTCATCCAGACCTTTGGCTGCGCTGATGGTCATATAACCATTGTTCAGTTCAATCTGAATTTCCTCTTTCTTGAATCCCGGAAGATCCATCTCCAGAGTGTAACCATCTTCATGTTCCTGAATATCGGTCTTCATCAGATTAGCTGCGTGATGACCATAAAGCTTTTTCTCAGCTCTGTCGTCGTAAAACGGAAAATCAAAGAAATCATCAAATACGTTATCATTAAAAATACTAGGCATCAACATAAGTCATTTCTCCTTTCAGTCAACCTCATATTTATTTGTCATTATCTGGAACTCTGAATCAGGAACCTTATCTTTTTGTTTCCCTTTCCTTTGTTCTAGTTGTACTATAGCACGCATTATTAGCACTGTCAAGAGGTGAGTGCTAATTTTTTGTGAACTTTCTGTGAACTTTAAAAAACAGAAAAAAAGCAGGGCGAAATTCGTCCTGCCAAAAGAAAATAGATGAGGTTAAAGGTAATAGCAGTGGGAGCTGCAGCCTTGTGGAAAAAGCTGCTCCCGCATATTCAGCTGAAAGTCTTTTTCAGAAGCGCTTGTTTCCAGTATCGCCAGTGCTTGCCGGAGCATGCGGATATCTTGTTCCATAAAGTCTGTATAATTGCCGCGGCCTACCAGTTTCAGGTGAGTAATGCCGATTTCCCGGAGCCGGTAAAGGGCGCAGAGTCCGCATCCGGTAGCACCGCAGATATAGCCATCCGGAAGATCAGAATCGTTCGGCACATCTGTTTGCGACGAAGCAGCAGGCACTGACGGCCGAAGCTGTCTGAAAGATGAGCCATCACAAGATTTCCTTAAAGGCTCCAGCCAGTAGGGAATCCGGCACAGGTGTCCCAGCTCATCGCAGTGGAGAGAATTACAGAAGGCACCGGTAAACTGGCACATTTCATTAAGGATAAATGCTTCAAACTCCGTCTCTGCCCGCAGGCCGCCATAGGATTTTTCTGCGTTGATGACCGCTTTCATATCGTCAAAGCTGCTCTTTCGATGAAAAATCACTCTTTTTAAAGAAAACTGCTGGAAAAAATCGACCATTCGGCTGTTGACCTCCCCGGTTTCGCCGCTTAAATGAATCTCACAGTCAATGTTATGTTCCCGAAGATACAGAATGAGCGCCGGGTCGGCAATAATATAACTCTGAAATCCAAGGCACATACAGGCTTTCATGATCTTAGCGATCTCCGGATACTGCTCCGGCAGATAGAAAAGAGAGTTGAAGGTCAGATGAACCGGACGCTGATAGTCCCGTATCATGGATGCCAGGATTTCCAGCTCGGAGAAAGCACCCAGCTGTACATTGGAGCAGAGTACTTCCCTCCTGTTAAGAGGCATCATGGTGTCGTATTTCTGCGTCCAGGAATAAGGAACATACCCGCAGAAGAATTCATCAGCACCCGCTTCGCTAAAACGAATATATTCATCGACAGATCCAAGTCCAACAGTCAGTTTCATAAAGATTCTCCATTAAAATAAAATTACAGAAGATTGACAACCAGACGGTCAACGCCTTCTCGTAGCCATCCACCAAGCAGTTCCGGTGACTGAAGAATCCCGGTATCCAGTGCAAACAGGGAATTATATCGTCCGAGCATATGAAGGTGAGCCGGATAGAGAAAGGCATATTCCCTGCACCAGTGGGGGCAGTCCTTTGGGAGTGTCTGTGCGCCGCGACTGCCTCTTTTGCAGCGGGCATAGAGTGGACAGTACTGGGAGGTGTTGGTCTGGTAAAAGGGCAGATGAAGGCTGTGCTTTCCTTCCGGTAGTTCCGGAAGATAACCACAGGATTCCCATTCATACCGTGTGATCCTGCAGGTTTCGGCAAGAAAATTTCGATAAAAATCTGCATTTATGCTGTTTTCGGAGAGGGCGGAAAGTTCCCCTTTCTTATAAGAAAGACGTGGATCTTTCCGGCGTTTGTTGATAAGTACTCCAAGAATAGGGTGCAGCTGTGGAAAGTCTGTCAGAAGGTCTGCCATAGCCCAGTCATTGACGACAATTTCCACGGTCGTCTGGTGTTTCTGGCACCAGAAATTTAATGTTTCGAGCAGCTGCTGAATTGGTTTCAGCATAAACTCCCGCAAATAAGAAAAGGAAAGGGTCACTGCCAATCCATCTGCCCAGGCCTTGTCCATAAGCGCAAACAGGACATCCTCTTTCGGGAACAGCAGATGACAGAACTGATTTCCAATATAAAGGCGAGTCAGCTGCAGCCGGGACAATGGATGCCAGGACAGTTGGTTAGATGCCCAATATGGGGAGAGCCAGTCTGAAAAATTCATATTCAGATAAGAAGTATAAAGTTCCGGACGGTCCAGTTCGATCGCCAGTTCCGGAGTATCTGTATTCAGAAATGAAAAATCCGGCAGATCATCCGGTTCCTGAAACCATGCCTGTTTTTGAGCAGCGAAGGTTTCGAAGTGTATGTTCTCCTGTTCCGCCGGATATCCGGTGAGCGCCATGGAAAGCTCGCTGTCGTCTTCGGTCAACTTCAGGTTGACATAAGATCCATACCAGCCCAACAATGCATTTACAGCAGAGCGATAGACGGGATCTTTTGTGAGTACAGTATATTCATAAAAATAATCATATCGCTGCTCGAAGGAAAAGGAGGTGACAGAAAGGGATACTTCTTGATAGGAAGAAAGTTCCATCTGCCAGAAAGCAAGGCGGATATTCACCGGGGCGGAACATGGTTTTGCGGTACGAAACCGGAACCCTGTTTCAGAAAATTCTGTAATGCGTATCTCTTTTTTATTTACAAATGCGCTGAGGAGTCCAAAAGGAATCATGGGAACTCCAAAAAGTTCCGGCGGTATAAGGGTCATGAGATTACTCCTGTATTAGATGTTTCCGGATCAGAAGATCCCGGTGATGAAGATTTCAAGTCCAATGAAAACCAGAATCACACCGCCGAAAACAGTTGCTCTGTCTGCAAATCGGGTTCCAAATTTTTTGCCGATGATCAGACCGGAATAGCTGATGCAAAAGGTAGTGGCAGCAACGATCAGGGAACAGACGAAAGCCATGACAAAACCATAATCAGCAATGGTAAATCCGACAGATAACGCATCGATGGAGGTGGCAATTCCCTGCATCAGAAGGCCGGCAGCTCCAAGGCGGACCACTTCTTCTGCTTCCTCCTCACCGTACAGTCCTTCCCATACCATCTTACCGCCGATATAAAGCAGCAGGAAGAGGGCAATCCATGGAATGAATTTTTCAAATGCCTTGAAGTACTCTACGATCGTGTGAACACAGAACCAGCCGGCCATAGGCATAAATGCCTGGAAAAATCCGAAGGTACCTGCAATAATACACATTTTTTTCACCCGCATGTGAGGTTCATTGAGTCCATTGGAAAGAGATACGGAGAAGGCATCCATGGCCAGTCCCGCACCAAGCAATATGCTGTTAAAGAAAAATAATAGATTCCATTCCACTTTCGACTTCCTCCTGTGTAAGCATTAAAAAACCCAAGTACAGACGAACGACTATACTTGGGTATATGATTCCAAAATGAACAAACTCCATGCTCTTCATGGGATTTTTATTGATGATAGTTTATCATTAGAAAAATGATCTGTCAATGTGGAATCCCATGATTTACAGGAAAAGGAAAGTTGTGTAAGATAAAAGAAGAAATCAGGTGGATGACGGAGGAAAAAAGATGACTTCCAATTATGAAAAACAGGTAGATATCGGACGACAGTATTTCCTGAAATATGATCCGGAAAAACTGGCGGCGAAATTTCACTTATCAATCGATGAGTCTTATTTATATATCCGGTATCTGGATACGGACTATCGGATTGATCGAAAGACAGCAGCCGTGGAAGGAAAAGTGGAGAATGGCTATGTGGAGTGCCGAGAATATACCATTGTCATGACCATCTATGATATGCTCTGTCACGGAACTGAACAGGAAATCCCGGCGCTTACCGGTGACTGGAAATTGATCGGAAATTTTGCGGCAGCGGGATCGAGTCCGGATGCCAATCTTTTTGCACAGAAGTATGCAGATGCATTTAATGGAAAAGTGGAAGAATTGAAAGCAGCCTGTAAGATCATGGGCGGCGAGGTGAAAGCTAGGCTTGCCGGTGCGGATGTGACAGCGCAGATTCCGGCTTTTCCGTTCTTCCCGGTGCTTCTTCAGTTCTGGGAGGGAGATGATGAATTTGCTCCGCAGATCCGGATTCTCTGGGACAGTCAGACTATGAAATTTTTAAATTTTGAGACGACGTATTATCTGCAGGGAGATCTGCTGGACCGGCTGGCAGAGTTGATGGACGTGATACGGCTGGAAAGTGCCAGATAAAAAAGTGCAGGCATTATGCCTGCATTTTTTGTACCAGTGATTCCGCCAGCTGATAAAATTCTTCCTCCACCTCTTCATGGGGCCGTTCCCGAAAATCGGGTTCAGACGTCAGGGGAACAGGGATCATTTCATGTTCTCCATTCATGAGACTTTTCAGTTCCTGACTGAGCATTTCGTCATCAATCTGATGCCACAAAGCATGTTCTTCCGGTGTCAGATCACCCAGATGAAAGTGGGTCAGAATGGTTTGCATGATCTGCTCTTCAATCTCCAGATAATTGGAGAGGTGTACTTTTACCGGGCGGATAATGTCGGATAGGTAAGCTTCGCTGGCATCGTGAAGCAGACAGGCCAGTACCAGCCGGTCGGACCATCCGCGGGAAGCTGCTTCCCGGGCGCAGTTCAGAGAGTGAAGTCCTACGGTATAGAAATATTTCATATGTCCGCCGCCACGGCAGAGAAGACTTAAGGCATGGGCAATATCCCGGAGGGAGACCTCCTCCGGTGTCATTTGCATGGGATCAAACCGTTTTCCGGTATAGGTGTTCATTCTCATAGGAGCTTATCCTTTCTTTTTTA
>ERZ857775.2317-NODE-2317-length-18909-cov-2.928928_pt1 | contig 18909 bp, 8 predicted proteins | sample MGYA00519698_ERZ857775 | MGnify/ENA primary metagenome ERZ857775 (study PRJEB31778, sample SAMEA3449363) | human gut metagenome | biome: human gut; feature: human-associated habitat; material: faeces | place: United Kingdom | collected 2010/2012 ...
CCTACCTCACGATAGGTGTTGTTGAACAAAGCAGCCCCGTCTTTTGATGCAGCATTGTTTTCGCCATAGGAAACCGAAACCGGAATAATGGCCAGATTATCCGAAGAAGGCACGCCAACCGATACCGTTGCTTCAACCGGATCAGCTTTTGTCCAGCCATCGCCAAGGCTTGAAGTCTCAGTAATCACGTAGCGGTAAGTCTTACCGATGTCGTCTTTGGAGAACTCAATTGCACCAAAGGAGGCAGGGGTGGAACCATTGGTGGTTGCGGTGCTCTGCTGGGGAAGCGGAGCGTTCGCGCTGCCCGCGTCCTCGCCATCGCGGCTCAGCTCGAAGGCAAACGTCTGGCCATCAGCAGGGCTTTCACCGTTGACCTGTTTCACCACAGAAAGCGTTGCGGATCCTTTAGCGGTATAGGTGTTATTGAAAGTAAAGCAATTCGTATTTTCAGGATACGAAATTGTTGCATCAATCTTCCCATCGGCATTGCGATGATCGGAGACCTTTACCTCCACCATCTGGCTGGGAGCATTCGTCCAGCCAGTTTTCTGCTCGGAAGTCTCAGATATCACATATTGGTAGGTTTTGCCCATATCCGATTCTTTGAGAGAGCCCGCAAAAGAGGCCTTACCGTCATCGCCTGTGGCTACGCTCTCCAAATTGGGAGCCTGATCAGCATTACCACCCGTTGCGGTAGCCGAGAACGTATAGCCCTTTGCGATTCCGTTTTCGAGAGAATCGTTTACCGTCTTCTGGATATCAATGGAGAATGCACCTGTTGCAGGAGTATATTTATCTACAAAACTCGCGCACTCATCAGCTTTGCCGTTATAGGTAATACTCTTCACTTCGAAGCGCGTTCCATCGCCAGACTTGCCAACAACAACCTGAACCTTCACATCAGGCGCAGGAGTCCAGCCATTAGTATCATGGCCACTTTCATGGATTACGTAGTTGTAGGTACCAGCAGCAGTGAAAGCGGGCAGATCGAAGACGCCATCGCCGTCCTTCTTGACGAAAATGGTATCGCCAATTTTCTTGTCGGTCTTATCGCCTTGCTCAGTTGCTTCATAGAGATCGAAAGTAAACTCCTCATCGGGATTCAAGTTCGAGCCCTCTGCCACTTCAACGGCTTTATGGATCTTCAGCTGCGCCGTAACAGAATCGGGAGCCTTAAATGCGTTGTTGAACACAACAACCGAGTCAGAGACTTCGTGCTCGCAAGCTTCATCGGAGTAGTACTTCACGGAAGTCGGAAGAACCCTTGAGCCGTCAGTTGCATTGTCAACCGTCACCTGGGCATAAACAGGCTTCGCCATCGTCCAAACGTTTCCGTCGTCAGGCGCAGGGGAGGTTTCCTCGATTATGTACTTATAGGTACCAGGCTTATCGAACGTTATCGAGCCAAAGCTCTTCGCGTCTTTGCCGACGGTCGTCACCTTTTCCCCACCAGATGCGGGCATTGGGGCACCGACCGTCAAAGACGAGAGCTGGAAGTCAAAGGAGGCGTCATCTGCAGGGTCATTGTCATTCACCTTTTTCTGGACAGAAAGCGCAATTGAGCCCGTGACGTTATCCAACTCATCGTCAAACACGTCAAAAGAAACATTGCTGGTTTCGGGGTTGATCCCATGACTCCTTGCCTCATTCAATGCAGCATCGAAAGCATTCAAATCGGTGCCCTTAATGATGAAATAAGTTGGATCTTCGTTAGTGACCTTAAAGCCCTCAGGTGCAGAAAGCTCCTTAAACGCAAACAGCGTATTTGACCCAAGTCCATCTGCCTTATCGCCAAACTTCGCTACACCGCTCGAATCGGTGGTCTCCGTTTTCTCCAAGCTCAGCTGCGGCGCGCCAGAAGCATCAAACGAAACTCTATACAAACCGAACACGGCACCTTGCAGCCTGTTCGTCATGGTTGCGTCATATTTATTGACGGAAATACCGTAAGACGTGCTTGAGGTTTCCGATGAGGCGTTCCACACGGTAAAGCCCTTCTTAAAGGGAGTCGTACTACCGTTAATGCCATTTAGAGAGCAAGTATTGGTCAGTTCGACAGTGGATTTCCACTCACCGAGAGGCGTAACTTTATAAGTTACTTTCAAATGACGCTCGTCAGGCAATGTAAGCGTAAGCCTAGTATGGGTCGACCCATTTTCACTCACATTCTCAAATCGCTTACTCCAAGAAGAAGCGTCGAGTACATTGCCATCAGCATCGAAAACCTGAAGGTCGCCAGCGAACTTGCAGTTGGCGTCCATGTCGTCAACAAGCGTCACGGTACTACCGCCAGGATTCAGGTTCATCTTATTGGGGTTGACCTCAATAGAATATTCTGCTGTCGACGATTTGTAGTCTTGACTGCCATTCTTGGTAAGGACCCTGGTATCCACTTTGGATTCACCCGAGCCTTCAGGAAACGTGAAATCTTCAGTACTTGCCTGGGCCTTGTTTGCGAGCTTCAAGTCATCAATGCCAACCTGCTCGGCAGTCGCCTTAAAGGCGGTCTGATAAGTCAGAACAACGGATACCTGCGTACCCATAGGCTCTTTCCAGGTGTATTGGGCATTAGCGGTCGGAATCGTGAATGTTGCAACCCCATCAGCGATAGACGGAACTACCTCTTCCTGGTTTGATCCGTTGTAACCGCCTTTGTCCATAAGCTTGAACTTCGTAGAACCAGAAACAATTTCACTGCCAGAAGGCAAGCTATCGGTGACAGTCACCTTTTTACCTTTGAGATCCATCACCGCAGATCCAGGTTCTCCGGAGCCATTTACATACACGGTCCAATCGGAGATCCAAGCGCCCTTTGAGCCATCAGCCCAAGAATAATCGGCATCCCAAGTGGCATCTTTGCCATTCTTTTTCACCGCAGGCGGCGTCGCTTCGTGAGTAATCGTATATTGCGCGCCAGCACTCTTGTCTACCTTGCTCGTTTTAATAAACGACTGATTAACGTAATTGCCCGCAGGATACGTACCGTCAACCTGGCTACTTACAGTGCTATAGGAAATCGTCACCTTGGCGCCGCTTGTCCCAATCAAATCTTTAATTTTCTGGCTGCCCTTGAACTGTATCCTTATAAGCTCGCCGTTAGAACCCTGGTCGCTAGCCGTCTGAATATCGTAGTCATCGCCAGCAACCAGACTGTCAGAGCTCGCAGAGACAATCACGTCCCCATTGAGCGAAACTCTAGTTCCACTAGGAAGACTGGAGAATTTATCGGTAAAAACAATGCTTGTCGGATCGGTCGTTTTCGACATGGCTCCGAAATCAATAGTGGATTGCCAAGACGCCTTCCCGTCATATGTCTCAGAGTCAATAGAGCTTGTAAGCTCCTTGGTTATGTATGAGTCTTTATCGGATGGAGTATAGCTTGCCGATCCGCTACCCTCGGGGCCGTGAGAGGGGTCGGAGGGGGTGACAGTTGCCGTATTGGAAACAGCATCCTTCGAAGACGTGTCCTTCATCTTCGTGTAATACGTTACCGTGATTTTTTGCTTACCAGCGTCTTCTGGCAAAACAAAGGAAAGGGAGCCATCAGATTTCGAAAGATTGTTCGGAACGATAGTCTTACCATCAGCACCCACAATGGTCACTTCATCGCCAAGCAGTTCCTGGTCGGCAAATACGTCGTTGAAGCTATAGCCACCCATATCTGCAAGCAAGCTACCGTTATTGAGCTCAACGACCCATTTGATGCGATCGTTTGTGCCCGAAGAGCTTTTAGACACCATGGAGTATTTCGTTTCAGCGGGACCAGGAACCCAGGGCTCCTTGGAATGATCCTGCTTCGATCCCCACTTTACCGTTGCCTTATTGGAATTGCCGCTAACGGCAACGCCGTCTTCCGTTGGAAGACTTTTAACTTTTGTTTTGTACTGAAGGTAATAGTCGCCTTTCGGAAGATCGCCTAAACCGATTTCAGCAGTAGTGGGACTTGTGATTTTCGCATCACAAGAGGCCCCCGTTGAAGCCCCATTGGAGTCGATCATCGTGAACGACCCTTCAACGAACTCAAGATTTGAACCAATCTCGTCAAATACGTTAACGTTGGTCGCAAAGCTCTTCGGAGATACCTTCACCGTCCAAGTATAAGTGCCGTCATCAGCATTGAAGATTGGCCCTTCCCATGATTTGGAGATATCGCCACCGAATTTCGAAACATCAGCATCGCCATCTTTGGTTTTTACTACCGTGGTTGTGCCAGTACCCGGGAAAATGATAGAAATCGAGTCGTTATCACCCTTAGGCTCAGATTCCATCTTGAAGTTGAACTTGAAGCTAGCATCGTTAACTTCTTTGTTCCCGGAAAAATAAGCCTCATTATATTTCAGCGTGACTAAACCGTTTTCGTCAATGATGGTTTTGCCAACCACTACGCCATTGTCAACCAGATCCATAGTCTGAGGCGTAATTTTGATATTGCTCGGGAACTGGTAAGAGACATTTGGATGCTCTTTGGTGGGACGCTGATTTTGAGTGAACGTTACTTCGAGCTGACCGTACAGAGGATCATCCGTTGTTATCTCATCATCTTCCCCGAGAGGCTGATTATGATCGTCATCTTTGAAAAGATTGACGGTTACGCCTTCATTGAACATGATTGGCGCGGCATCCGGGTTGTATTCCCCACTCTGCACCGCAACACCGTTGCCGTTCTGGGGCGCAGCGCTGTTGGCGGCACTATCGTTCTGGGTTACGGCTCCCGAAGCCCCCCCCCCCCGTGACGGAATTTGCGCTCACGCTTTCAGGGGTTGAGGCGGAAACATTGGCGCCATTTGCACTGCCAGCAGCAGATGCGCTCGCGTTACCGCCGGCATTAGCGGAGCCACCAGCTGCACTACCCGTACCAGCAGCCGCATCAACCGCGCTGCCATCTGCATCATCGGCAGATTCAGTTGCAACCTGCTGCGCTTGCTCGGCGCTCTGCTTCGCAGAATCGTTCACCACGGAAGCTGAAGCCTTCGACAAAGGCGAAAGGCCCAGCACCAAGATGATGGCGAGCATTGTGTTCACTATCTTGGTACTCAGCTTGCCCCGTATCTGGTCGCTGTTCCCGCTCATGTTCTTACACCTCTTCACTCGACTGCACGGACTATGCAATTCCCCAGAAAATAAAAATGCCCCGATCGTTAGATGCAGAGCTACAAACCCGCGACCTTAGCCACGGAAAACATCTTCTATTGGAATTGACGGCAGTTCAGGAGGTATGCGCGCTGAGCATCCTTGCGCAAAAACGCAGCGAACATAAAGCAATCAATAGCAATCATTCGATATACGTACGCGAGTGCATGGCGATGCCTCCTTCCTTGCCAAAGCCGAAAACGCCCAAAGCGCACTCGGCTGAAATTTACGGTGCAGATTTTACCCCCGCTGTTACCGAACTGCAATAAAAAACGGATACCTGTTTAACTGATTACTCGCTATCGAGCCTGATGGCCGGCTTGTTTCGATCATAAAAGCAGCGCTGCGCAAGGCACTCCCTGCGCAAGAATGTCACCCCACCCAACATCGCCGAAACATAAAAAAGGCCCAGCCTGCACTGCAAGCTGGGCCTGTTCAAAGCCGTATTTCGCTACTTGGCTACCACATTCACCAAACGACCGGGGATAACGATGACCTTCTTGATGTCCTTGCCATCGGTTGCAGCGGCAACCGCCTCAAGGGCAGCCTCGCGCACAGCATCCTCGGCAGCATCAGCAGCAACGGTGATCTTTGCCTTCACCTTGCCGTTAACCTGAACCGCCAGCTCAACCTCGGCGGCCTTCGCAGCATTCGGGTCAAATTCGGGCCAAGCTTCCTTGTGCACAGAGGTTTCGTTGCCCAGCACGCTCTGCCACAGCTCTTCTGCCCAATGCGGAGCCATCGGAGCCAGCAGCTTCACGATAACCTCAGCAATCTCCTTGTCGAACGCAGCCAGCTCAGCGTTGGCGGCACGCTCTTCCGCGGAATTGCGGCGCAGGTAATCGCCCGTGGCGTTCACCAACTCCATGATGGCAGCGATAGCCGTGTTGAAGTTGTTGCGACCAAAGTCGTCGATAACCTTGCCCACCACGCGGTGACGCTCGCGCAGCAGCTCATCGTGAGCCTTCTTGGCCTCTTCGGCCTTGGCACCTGCCTGGAAGTAGGTTTCCTCGCCTGCCTTGCCAGCCAAGTCGTTCACCATGCGCCACGTGCGGTTCAGGAACTTGTACATGCCCGCCAGGCCGTCTTCGTTCCACTGCAGCTCCTTATCAGGCGGAGCCATGAACAGGATGTACGCGCGCACTGCATCGGCACCGTAGCCGGCAATCATGTCCTCGGGGCTGATAACGTTGCCCTTCGACTTCGACATAACCTCGCCGTTTTCATCGAGCACCATGCCCTGGCACAGCAGGTTGGTGAAGGGCTCGTCGAAATCGAGCATGCCCATGTCGCGCAGCACCTTCGTGAAGAAGCGGCTGTACAGCAGATGGAGAATTGCGTGCTCGATACCGCCGATGTACTGGTCGACCGGCATCCAGCGGTTCACGCGCTCAGGGCTGAACGGCGCTTCGGTGTTGTGCGGATCGGTATAGCGCATGTAGTACCAGCTGGAGCACGTGAAGGTGTCCATCGTGTCCGTTTCGCGGCGCGCAGGCTTGCCGCACATCGGGCACGTGCACTGGGCGAAGCCCTCGTGCGTTGCCAGCGTTTCGCCTGCTGCCAAGTCGATGTCCTTAGGCAGCGTCACAGGCAGCTGATCTTCCGGAACGGGCACAATACCGCAGTCGTCGCAGTACACGATAGGAATGGGATTGCCCCAGTAGCGCTGGCGGGAAATGAGCCAGTCGCGCAGGCGGAACTGCACCGATTTCTTGCCCTTGCCCTGCGCTTCCAAATCGCCAATGATGGCGTCAACAGCAGGCGAATGCTTGCCGCCCACCATGCCGGTGTACTTGCCCGACTGAACCAGCACGCCTTCGGCCTCGTAGGACTTTTCCCAATCAACGGAAGTTACCTTGCGCTCCTGCACGCCATTGAGCTCAGGATACAGCGGGTCGTCTTCGCCCAAGATGATGGGGATGATGGGCAGGTTGTACTTGCGGGCAAACTCGAAGTCGCGCTGGTCGCCGCAGGGAACGGCCATCACCGCGCCCGTGCCGTAGTCGGCCACGATGTAGTCGGCAACCCACACAGGGACCTTTTCGCCGTTCACAGGGTTGATAACATAGCGGCCCGTGAAGGCACCGTGCTTTTCGCGGTCGCCCTGGGCACGCTCGACGGCGCTTACCTTGGAGGCACGCTCTACCAGCGCCATTACCTCGGCTTCGTATTCGGTGCCGCATACCAGGTCGTGAACCAACGGGCTTTCGGGAGCCAGCAGGAAGAAGCTGCAACCGAACAGGGTATCAGGGCGCGTGGTGAACACGGTGATGGTCTGCGCATCGTCTTTGCCCTCGGCGGGAACGAGCTCGAAATCGACCTCGGCGCCTTCGGAGCGGCCGATCCAGTTGGCCTGCATCTGTTTAACGGGCTCAGGCCAACCTTCCAGCTGGTCGAGGTCGTCAAGCAGCTCCTGCGCGTAATCGGTGATCTTGTAGTACCACTGCGTAAGGTCGCGCTTTTCAACGGCGCCATGGCAACGCCAGCATTCGCCTTCGGTTACCTGCTCGTTCGCCAGAACCGTTTTACAGTTAGGGCACCAGTTAACCGGGCTGTTGCGTCGCTCGACCAAGCCGCGCTTGTACATCTGCAGGAAGATCCACTGGCCCCAGCGATAGTACTCAGGGTCGCAAGCAACAACGGTGCGGTCCCAGTCGTAGGAAAAGCCCATGCGCTTGAAGCTGGCCTTCTGCGTTTCGATGTTGGCGTACGTCCACTTGGCAGGGTGCGAATTGTGCTTGATGGCCGCGTTCTCGGCAGGAAGGCCGAATGCGTCCCAGCCCATGGGGTGCAGCACGTCGTAGCCGCGCATGGTGTAGTAGCGAGCCGTTACGTCGCCGATGGTGTAGTTGCGAACGTGACCCATGTGAATGTCGCCCGAAGGGTACGGGAACATCTCTAGCACGTAGCGCTTCGGCTTGCTGGTATCCTCCGTTGCCTTGTGTGCACCCGTTTCAGCCCACACCTTTTGCCAACGAGGCTCAATCTCGTGAGGATTGTATTCTTTCATGAGGCAAAATCCTTTTTCCGATACTTCATGCGCGCGACGCCCGCCAATTCACTGTGCCAACCGGCAGCGCCGAATATACATACGGTTTGTCATTATATCGCGTTGCCATTACGCCTGCGTTTCCCCGCACAATTTTCCCTAAGCGGCGGATGGACAACAAAAAACGGGAACCCGCGAAGGTTCCCGTTCGAAACAAGCTTGCTTACAGGATACGGTAGCTTACCGTGCGCACGCCCCATGCTTGGCAGGTGCTGAAGCCGAAGGCCTTGAACACGCCCGGCTGCAAGTCGAGGGCGCGCGACCCGCCACCCATGTTGCCGCAGTCGTTGATGGTGGCCACCACCGTTTTGCCGCCGTACTTGATCTCAACGGCGTGCCCCAGGTAGGAACGGTAGTTGGGCCACGACATGGGAATGGCGACGCCCATGGAGGAATCGTTGCAGATAGCGCCCGTTGCCGTAGTGCCCGGGTTGGGCGTGCTCTTGTCGCTGCTGCCGCCGTATGCGGAGGCAGCACCCGTCTTCCAGCCTGCGCTTACGCTGCCGGAATTGGAATTCGAGGAAGAGCTGTTGTTCTTGTTGCCCGAATTGCTGGAAGCGTTGGAGCTGCTCGAGCTCGAGTTCGAGTTCGTATTGGCCGTCTGGTTACGGTCGGTGTTCGTGTTCCAGTTCGCGCTGGGCTGGGTGGTGTTCGAAGAAGCAGCGGCCTGCTTGGCCTCTTCCTTCTTCTTCATTTCCTCGGCCTGAGCCTGCAATGCCGCAAGCTGCGCCTGGGCCTGCGCTTCCTCGATGGAGGAAACCTTGGCAGAAGCGTCGGACACTACCTTTTCCGCCTGGCTCTTCTTCTGATCAGCCTCGTCGATCAGCTTCTGCTGTTGATCGCGCTGCCCATCAAGCTCGCTGAGCGCCGAAGCGAACGTGTCGCGCAGCTGCTCCTGCTCGGCTACCTTTTCCGCCTGGTCTTCCTGGATGGAAGAGTAGTAGGTAAGGTTCTTGGTGAAGTCCGAGATGTCTTCCGAGGTGAGGATGATGTTCACCAGCGAAAGCGAGCCATCGCTCTTGTACTGCGAAAGAATGGAGTCGGAAAGTGTATCGCGGCCCGCCAGCATCTTCGACTGAGCGTCCTGGACCTTCTGGGTGGTTTCGCTGATCTGCGAATCGAGGCTGCCCAGCTGCGACTGCAACGAATCGTATTCTTTGTTAAGGGAATCAAGCTCGGCCGAAGCCTGCGAAAGCGTTGCCTGGGCATCGGAAAGCTCATCTGCGTGCGCCTCGCGCACAGCGCCGGTTGCCGGCAGGGCCATAGAAAGGGCCAGTGCCACGCTAACGGGAACTGCGGTAAGCGCTTTATGTACTCGTGTAGACATGCTTAAGAGTGTAGCGTACCCGCCTATTTTGACCTAATCGCCCTGTTTGCAAGCGCGAGGCCCAGCTAAACGGTGAACCGCGTTATGCCAGTTCAACAATAAAAAATCTCCCTGTTTCACCCAAGGCAAAACAGGGAGATTCTGTGAAGAACTCAAAATAGCACGCCGACCGAGGCCAGCCCGCTTAAGCGCTTAGAGCCGCTAGCGCGCGTTGCTTACGAAAGGAGTCTTGTCCTTCAACAGCACGTCGTGAGCGCCGCCTTCCACGATGGAGGTGGAGCTGATAACGGTGAGCTTTGCCTTGTCCTGCAGCTCGGGGATGGTGAGCGCGCCGCAGTTGCACATGGTGGACTTCACCTTGGCAAGCGTGATGTCGACGTTGTCCTTCAAGTGGCCAGCGTAGGGAACGTAGGAGTCTACGCCCTCTTCGAAGGTCATGCCCTTCTTGTTGCCACCCAGGTCGTAGCGCTGCCAGTTGCGAGCGCGGCTGGAACCTTCGCCCCAGTACTCCTTCATGTGCTGGCCGTTCACCACAACCTTGTTGTTGGGAGCCTCGTCGAAGCGGGCAAAGTAGCGGCCCAGCATGATGAAGTCGGCGCCCATGGCAAGAGCGAGCGTGATGTGATGGTCGTATACCGTGCCACCGTCGGAGCATACGGGAACGTACACGCCGGTTTCGCGGAAGTACTCGTCACGAGCCTTGGCAACTTCGATAAGCGCGGTTGCCTGGCCGCGGCCGATGCCCTTGGTTTCGCGGGTGATGCAGATGGAACCGCCGCCGATGCCGACCTTGATGAAGTCGGCGCCAGCCTCTGCCAGGAAGCGGAAGCCCTCGGTGTCTACCACGTTGCCAGCGCCCACTTTCACGGAATCGCCGTAGTGGGAGCGAATCCAGGAAATAGTGCGCTGCTGCCACTCGGAGAAGCCTTCGGAGGAGTCGATGCACAGAACGTCAACGCCAGCTTCGATAAGGGCAGGAACGCGCTCAGCGTAGTCGCGCGTGTTGATGCCTGCGCCTACCAGGTAGCGCTTGTGGCTGTCGAGCAGCTCGTGCGGGTTGGACTTGTGCTGTTCGTAGTCCTTGCGGAACACCATGTACATAAGGTTGTCGTTGTCATCGACGATAGGCAGGGAGTTCAGCTTGTTGTCCCAGATGATGTCGTTGGCTTCCTTCAGCGTGGTGGCTGCGGTGCCCACGATGAGCTTTTCACGCGGGGTCATGAACTCAGAAACGGGCGTGTCCAGATCCATGCGGGAAAGACGATAATCGCGGCCGGTAACGATGCCCAGCAGCTTGCCCGTGCCCTGGCCGTTTTCAGTAACGGGCATAGTGGTGTGGCCGCTCTTTTCCTTCAGCGCAACAACATCGCGAAGGGTTGCGCCCGGGGTGAGGTTGGAATCGCTGCGCACGAAGCCAGCCTTGTGGTCCTTTACGCGGCGAACCATGGCAGCCTGGCTTTCGATGGACTGAGAGCCGTAAATGAAGGAAATGCCGCCCTGCTGAGCAAGCGCTACAGCCATGCCGTCGTCGGAAACAGCCTGCATAACAGCGGAAACCATGGGAATGGAAAGCTTCAGAGCAGGTTCTTCGCCCTTCTTGTAGCGTACGAGCGGAGTGGAAAGGTCAACCTTTTCGGGGATGCACTCCGAAGAAGAGTAGCCCGGAACAAGCAGGTACTCGTTAAAAGTACGAGAGGGTTCGTCGAAATAATGTGCCATGTAGCGCTCCTTAACTGAGTCTCATTTTTCCGATCCCCCGCTCTTGGCCGGTCCCCTTCATGCCCGGACGGTTTCCGCGAGGTTATTTCATTATAGACACGTGTGCGAAGCATGGGGAAAGCTATGTGAGAAAAGTTTATGGCCGCCGCATCAACGATACGACGGCCATAAACGTTTCCTCTACGGGTGAATCTTTAAGCCGAAAGGAATGCTTTGTAGCCCTTGCAGGCCTCATAGATATCGGCCTTTGAGGTTACCTCCCAAGGCGCATGCATCGAAAGCACGGCCACGCCGGAATCGATAACGTCCATGCCGTACTTGGCGGGGATGTAGGCGATGGTACCACCGCCGCCAGCATCAACTTTGCCCAGTTCAGCAGTCTGGAACGCAACGTCGGCGCCGTCCATCACGCCGCGCACGTACGCCACGTATTCGGCGCGTGCATCGTTGGAACCGCTTTTGCCGCGAGCACCGGTGTACTTGTTGAACACCAGGCCCTTCCCCAGGTAGGCGGCGTTCTTCGTCTCGAACACCGAAGCATATGCCGGGTCGAAGCCTGCGGAAACGTCGGAGGAGAGCATGCGGGAGTTCGCCAGAATGCGGCGCAGCGCCAAGGGGCCTTCCGCGCCAGCGAGAGCGGCGATTTCGGCGATGGTGTTCTCGAAGAAGAGCGAGCCCATGCCCGTTGCGCCCACGCTGCCGATTTCCTCTTTATCGACCAGCACGGTTACCGCCGTTTTCTTCGGCGTGCCGATTGCCAGCTGCGCCTCCAGGGAGGTATAGGCGCACACACGGTCGTCCTGGCCGTAGCCGATAACCATGCTGCGGTCAAAGCCCAGCTCACGTGCACGACCGGCAGGCACGACCTCGATTTCTGCGGAAAGGAAGTCCTCTTCCGTGATGCCGTACTTTTCTTCCAGCAGCTTCAGCGCGAAAGCCTTCACCGGCTCCTTTGCGGCAGCCTTTTCCTCGTCGGACGCGTCGTCGGCAGGCTTTACCACCAAGGGGCGGTTGCCGATAAGCACATCGAGGTTTTCGCCCTCGACCACTTCGCTGCCCTTCTTGGCCATCTGCTGGTTGCCCAGATGCGGCAAGAGGTCGGTAACGCAAAATACCGGATCGCCTTCGTCGTCGCCCACGTTCACGTCTACCACGGTGCCGTCAGTTTTGGCCACCACGCCATGCAGGGCCAGCGGCAGCGTTACCCACTGGTAGTGCTTGATGCCGCCATAGTAATGCGTGTCGAGGAAGGCAAAGCCGTTGCTCTCGTACACGGGGTTCTGCTTCAAGTCGAGACGGGGGCTGTCGATGTGGGCGCCCAGGATGTTCAGGCCCTCCTGCAGCGGCTCGGTGCCGATGTGCGCAAGGATGAGTGACTTGCCGTGCACGCCAGCCCACACCTTATCGCCCGCCTTGAGCTCGCGGCCTTCGCGCACCGCTTCCTCAAGAGGCTGGTATCCTGCAGCTTCAGCCTGGGCCACCGCAGCGGCAAAGCAACGACGCTCGGTCTTGTTGTTCGAGATGAATTCGATATAGCGGGAAGCCAGCGCATTCAGCTCTTCAAGCTGCTGCTCGCTGTACGTTTCCCATGCGTTCTTGCGTTCCAAGAAAACCACCTTTCACGGAAACTTGTTTATCGCAAGAAAGCGTAGCACAACGGGTTCCCGCACCAGCAAACGGAAAGACGCCCGTAATACAGAAGGGCCGCCGAAGCAGCCCTTCCGATGAAAGCAAAACGCTTTATTTCCCTAGTCCCAATCCTGGCCGATGACCACCAGGTAGTCGCCGTTGAAGGAGTACGTGCCGTCGTTCTTCTTCACGGTACCCGTGCCCAGCAAATCAACGATCTTCTGTGCCTGGGAAGAGTCGCTGCCGTTGTACACCACAATCGTCTTCTTGTAGTTGTAATCGTCGGCATTGCCGGTTTCGCATATCGCCCCTTGCGGGGTAAGCTTCGAAGCCGCATCGCTTGCGCAGCCCTGGATGCCGCTGCCGTTCTTCACGGCAACCTTCACACCGGAAAGCGAAGAGGAAGCCGAGCCGGAGCTCTTCGAGGCGTTGTCGCCCGAGCCGCTACCGCCGCTGCCGGCAGAGGACATGACTGCACCCGTTGCAGAATCGACAACCGTGTCTTCTGTAGGCGAAAGGCCCTGCTTCACGCGGCTCATCATCTTTTCCCATTCGGAGGTGTTCAGCTTCTCGTACCACACATCGTTTTCGTACACCGAGGTGGTGGGGACCTGCGCTGAGTACACGTTGTTCTCGACATCGATGCCGATCATCGACTGGGCAAGGCCCAGAATGCCCGCCGCAGAATAATCGGTGGTGATGTACTGGGCCAACGTGCTTACCGTATTGGTAAGGGTGGCAACATCCGAGCTCATAAGCTGCTTCATGATGGTGGAGATAACCATGCGCTGGTTTGCCGCGCGAATGGAGTCGCCATCGCCGTTGCCCACGTTGTCGTAGTTATGACGGCTGCGGCACAGAATAAGAGCCTGCTCGCCGTTGAGCGTCTGCTCGCCCGCATCGACGTGGCCACCAGCCATATCGTCGTTGATTTCCATGGGGACGTTCACTTTGATGCCGCCCAAAGCATCAACCACAGCCTTGAAGCCGTCGAAGTCGATCTCCGCATAATGGTTGATGGGAACGCCCGCCAACTTGGAAACAGCATCGATAGCGCCTGATGGACCGCCAAATGCGTACGCCGCGTTGATCTTCTGCGTGCCGTGCGTGCCGATGGTCACCTGCGTATCGCGCGGAATGGAGATGAGCGTTACCTCTTTTTCGCGCGGATCGATGCGCGCCAAGATCATGGAATCGGTTCGATACGAGCCGCCATATTCGTTAGTCGATTCGCGCTGTTCCGATTTGTCGATGCCGATAAGCAGCATGTAGAACGGGTCGGACGCAGAATCGGTAACCGAAAGAGAGTTCAGAAGGTCGGCGTCAACATCCTTGTTCAAGGATTTGTCGAGGTTGTTCATGTAGGCCCAAGCGGCACCGACGCCGCCGAGCACCAAGGCCAAGCAGACCGTTACCACGCCGAGGGCGATGCGCTTGCGACGCTTCTTCGAGCGCTCGCGCTTGGCGCGCAGAATCTCGCGATCGTGATCGTTGCGCGGTGTGTATGGGCCGCGCTTCGTGGGAGAGCCATAGGCCCCCACCGAGCGATAATTGCTCTTCTGCTGAGCATGAACAGGGGTTACGTGCGTCGAAGAGCCATAGTTATTGGCGCTGTAGGCACTGGTGTTCGAACGCGAACGGCGTCGGGAATCCTGCGCCGCATGGGACGAACGAGTATACGGGTCGGAAGCACTTCCCGCTGAGCGATGCGGCGTGTTCGAGGAAGAAGCGGCGTGAGCCCCTTTCCTTTCAGCACGAGCCGACCGTTTTGATGGCTTGTTATTCGAAGCAAACATGCAACAAATGATGAAAGAAACCATGCACCCATGCAAATTAATTCGGTGAAAATCACAGTATGCGCGAATGAATGCAACAAAGGCACCAATTTATTTGAACGTTAAGCTGCTATTTGTATGGTTTTCATCATCGCCTCAGAGCCAACGCGAGGAGGTTTTACGCCCCTGGTACATCAAGGCGCTTCGCCATGTAGGCGTTGGCCGCCAGCTCCACCGCATCATCGAGGGCAACCAATTCGATCGTGCTGCCCAGCCTGTGCTCCATTGCCGTGGCAATAAGATGGTCGGCAATGGCGGGGTTCTTGCCCAAAAGCGGGCCGTGCAGGTAGGTGCCGATGCAGTTGCGGTACAGGGCGCCGTCGCAGCCCGAATCGTCGTCGTTGCCGTGGCCAACGTTGGAAACTACCTTGCCGAACGGCTTCAGGGAAGCGCCGAGCTTGGTGCGGCCCGCATGGTTCTCGTAGCCCACTACCGGCTGCGGGGAAAGCTCAGATTCCAACGCGATGTTCTCGATAAGGCGATCGAATCCGACGCCGGCGCGCACCGTCTTCAAATCGAGGATGGAAAGCCCCTCCACCGATTCATCGCCCATCAGCCAATTGCTGCCCAGAATCTGGTAGCCACCGCAAATGGCCAGCAGCGTACCGTTGCCCTCCACATACTCGCGCAGCTCTTCGCGCATGCCGAGCAGAACCTCGGAAGCAAGCTTCTGCTCGCGGTCGGGGCCGCCGCCCAAGAACACGATGTCGGCCGTGGAAAGGTCAACTGATTCGCCATAATGCACCGCTTCCACCTGAACAGGAATGCCACGCCATGCGCAGCGCTGAGCAAGCACACGCACGTTGCCTCCGTCGCCGTACAAGTTAAGCAAATCGGGGAACAGGTGCACGATGCGCAGCGGCTGCTGATCGAACGCGGCCGCCTCGAATTGGTGCGCGTAAGCGCCCGATACCCATTTCCTGCTGCACACCGGCTTCGCATTACCCGAGGTGGGCTTGGCGGGCAGAGCCTTATCGGCGCGCGCCATCAACGCCGAGCGCACCGTGGGGAGCGATGTGTAGTTGGCGATGGCGTAGATGTTCCATTCGGAAGGCAGCTTCAAGGCGGCATCGACCACTTCGTTCACGCTGTCCACCATCTTGGCGTCGATGCCCGCGTACTTCAGGCGCAGCTGCAAATCGTTCTTGCGGATGCCGCCGGCGAACACCATCACGTCTTCCTGGCTGGCCAGCTCTTCGAAGTCGCAGTCCCAAATCCAGGAAATGTCATGGCCGTCGGCTTCGTTGTCATTGATGAAGAACGCCGCAACCTTCTTGCCCGGCGCCTGGGTGATGAGCTTCATGTTCTGGTTGAAGCCCGTGGGGTTCTTCGCCAAGTTCAGCAGAACCGGACGCCCCTCGATGGTGAGCGACTGCAAACGGCCGTTTTGCGGGTCGAACAAGTCAACCGCCTTCTGGAACACGGCGTCGGTCACGCCCGCGCAATGGGACGCAAGCCACGCGGCCATCACGTTGTACACCATGTACGAGCCGGCGCGCTGCGCGTGCAAGTCGACGCTTTTGCCCGTTGCCGCCTCTTCCACCGAGAAGGTGATCTCATCGCCGAACACCACGTTCTTCGCGGCGAAGTCGAGGTCGGGGCGGCTGAAGCCGCAGTTGGGGCAGGAATACGTGCCCAGCTGGCCGTACTGGCGATACCCGTACGTGAACATGGCCGAGCAGCGCTGGCACATCTGCGCGTCGACCACCATGTTCTGGCGCTGATGCATGTCTTCGCCGACGCCGAACGCAATGGACTTGTTCGGCACCCGCTGGGCGATGATGGCGCACAGCGGGTCGTCGGCGTTGTAGAGCAGCGTGGTGTTGGGCGACTTTTCAAGCGCCGTGGCGATAGCGTCCTGCACGCGGTCGATTTCGCCGCAGCGGTCAAGCTGGTCGCGGAACAGGTTCAGCAACAGCACATAATCGGCCTTCACCTGGGGCAACGTGTGGGCCAGCCACAGTTCGTCCGACTCGAACACGCCCCATTCCACCGTGCCCTTGGTTTGAAGCAGCGTAGTTGCCACGCCGTAGGCAAGATTTGCGCCTGTGCGATTGCAGGCGATGCTCTTCCCCTGGCGCTCCAGCGCGTCGGCGATCATGTTGGTGATGGTGGTTTTGCCGTTGGTGCCTACCACCACGATGGAGCCTTCGGTGATCTTGCCCATGGACTCCGCGATGATCTGCGGATCTATCTTCAAGGCGATTTTGCCGGGCATGTTCGCCGCAGGCCTGTGCGCCAAATGGCGCAAGCCCCATGTGCTCAGCGAGCTTGCCATACTTCCCATTGCCTTGCGAACGCCCATGACGAACCTTTCCACCGTGACCTGCGCTGCGCAGGAGCAGCCCTGCAAGCGCTTTTGTTTTCACCCCATGATACGGTACCGCTTCCGCGAACGCGAAGCAGGCGCGCGCAGCCCACCGAAACAGCGCAGATCGGCAAGGAGGGAAAGCGGAGCTCGCCGTAAGAAAGGCCCATAAAGCAGCAAGGCGCGGCGTCCCGAGCTTCCAGGGAAAGAGCGTTGTGCATAACCGCGCTGGAAAGCCCAGCTCCGCGCCAAGAAAAGCAAGGCGCCCAGCAAAGCGTGCTTAAAGAATGATGCGATTTAACCTGATTGCAAATTTGATGGGCAAATTCATTATTTTAACGGTCAAAACGGCGGTTATTTCAGCTTTACCAACTAGGCAATCGCGCTTTCGGAGCTGTTTTTGCCACAAAAGATTCGTTTCGTGTTCCGCACGGCAAGAAACGCCCCAGCAGCACCCGAAACGCGCCCTTCGGCGAGCTGGCGCGAACGGCTGAACGCAAAGGATTAGCGGTATACTTTGGCTTGAGCGTGTTCACAAACGCGCCGCGATGCGTTTCGCGGCTTACAGCACACTTATATAAGAGGGGATTCGTTCCGAGGAACCAAGCGGCTACGCATCCTGCGGGCTTGCCTCATGAAACGAGGAATCATGATTACCGACTTGAAGGTCAACGAAAAGAACAAGCAAGAGTATTACGAAAAGGGCTACTGGACCGAGCGCACCTTGAACGATGTTTGGAACACGCAGGTTGCCGCCTACCCCGATCGTGAATACGTAAGCGACAACCTGGGCGTTCGCTACACCTACGCAGAAATCGACGACAAGGCATCGCGCCTGGCAGCATGGCTGCACGAGCAGGGTGTGAGAAACGGCGACGTGGTTTCCTACCAGATGCCGCCCTGGTCGGAGTTTTGCATCCTCTACGTTGCCTGCCTGAAGGTTGGCGCAGTAAGCCACCCGCTCCCCGTTACCTTCAACGGCGAAGACCTGGTATATGCCATGAACCTGGTGGAAACCAAGGCGTTCATGTGCCCAACCTTCCATCACAAGACCAACTTCGAAGACCAGATCCATTCCGTGGTTGATCGCGTTCCCTCGCTTTCCGAAAACGCCATCTGCGTGCACGACAAAACGCTTGAGTCGCACGGCACCATCACGCTGAAGCAGATCTGCGAAACGTACGAGCCCTACCGCGAGAACCCCGGCAGCAAGTCGGACGATGTAGTGCTGATCCTTTCCACCTCCGGCACCACGGGGCGCCCGAAAGCAGTTCTGATCTCGCACAACGCCCTTATTTTCTCGGAAACCACCTTCGGCCGCGGCCTGCACCTTACGCAGGACGACGTTATGTTCATGCCCGCACCCCTCAACCATGCCACCGGCTTCAACCATGGCCTTATCACGCCGCTGCTTCTGGGCGGCCGCGTGGTTTTGCAGCAGGAGTTCCGCGCACGCGAGGCAATCGACATCATGAACAAGGAAGGCGTTACCTGGTCGATGGGCGCCACCCCGTTCATCTTCGACCTGCTGAATTGCGCCGAGGAAAACGACCTTAGCTTCGATACGCTGAAACTCTACATCTGCGGCGGCGCCCCGGTGCCGGGCACCATGGTGCAGCGCGCCAACAAGCACGGCCTGCTTCTGTGCGAATGCTACGGCTCCACCGAAAGCTGCCCCCACCTGGCAGTTCCGCCCGAGCATTGCTTGGAATGGAACGGCAGCTGGTCGGGCATCGCCTTCGAGGGCATCGAGGTTAAGGTTGTCGACGAGCACGGCAACGAGGTGCCCCACGGCACCCAGGGCGAGGAAGTTTCGCGTGGCCCCCACATGTTCAGCGGCTACCTGAAGAACCCCGAAGCCACCGCTAAAGACTTGAACGACGACGGCTGGTTCTTCTCCGGCGACCTGTGC
>ERZ857775.2325-NODE-2325-length-18856-cov-3.529599_pt1 | contig 18856 bp, 19 predicted proteins | sample MGYA00519698_ERZ857775 | MGnify/ENA primary metagenome ERZ857775 (study PRJEB31778, sample SAMEA3449363) | human gut metagenome | biome: human gut; feature: human-associated habitat; material: faeces | place: United Kingdom | collected 2010/2012 ...
AAGGTTAACTGTAGAATTAACTTTTACTCGTTTTTTCGAGGCTTATAAATATTAAATGTTTTTTCTTTTTTTAATTACTACTTTTTGCAATATTCATAAATATTAAATGGTTCTTCTCTTTTTTCAAATAAGATATCAGCTTCTTTAATAATCTTAATAAGTTCTTCTGTCTCTACACCTACTGTTTTTAGTACAAGTAACTTCTTTTCATTCGTTATGAGAAAGAAAAAACCTTTGTACAAAAAGACTCTATCTATTTCTTTAAGTTCACAGATCTTTTTATCTTCTAATTTTATTCCCTGAACATCAATTTCCACTTTGTTATATCTTGATTTATTCCATACAAATTCATGGACATTATTTTCAAATTTTTTTCCCTTAGATTGAAACCAAATAATCCAAATCAATGCAATAATAGAAATCCCCATTCCCACATAAAACATCGGATAACTCTTTACAAAATAGCAGCCGATTGATAACAAAAATAATACTGGTGTCATTATATAAATAATTTTCCTTCTATTATTTTTTGTCTTAAGTAATTGATATGGCATAGCATATTCTAACGAAAGCATATACTCTAATGCTTTTCTATCTTCATCGGTCATAATAGACTTTATAATCATTTTTACTCCATCCTTCCCTTAAATACGTTAAGAGATTCCTATTCAAAAAGGAATCCCCCAATCGTTAATTATCCTCTCCGTATCCTCTTCTAACTTCTTCCTTCTTGAAACCAACCATACAATAACTGCCGCTGTAAAACCTACTGTACAAATAACTACTCCGAAAAAATGACTTCTAATGCTTCCATATTGGCATAAATGCCATAATTGGCACAATAGAAATATGTAAAATATGAAGCTACTGATTTTACTGATTTTGGAAATATATTTCATAATTCATCTTGCTCCTTTTTAGTGTCCACGTATATCCAATTCATCCAATAGAGAATTTCCACTTCCCCAAGAATATACAATGTAATAACCCCTGTCCTTTATTTCTTCCGCAAATTGTAGTGTCCCGTGATCAATCCCCTCAATGGACTGCCCTTCCTGAATTTTCACCAAACATTCCCACTCATTACTTCTGTACCTTGAATAGTAAGCATCCAATTCTTCCAAAGACAAGTCACTTCGAATTAGAATTGCTCCGAAATACTGCATTCCATTTCCGTTTCCTGTCAGCTTCCCTGCTTGTGACAGTGACTCTATCAATTCCGTTTCCTCTGGCAGCGGAATTTCACATAATGTCTTTTCCACCTTATAGGCTGTATGGTTATTTATAAGCGGAATTGAAACAACTCCTCCTATTAATACAACTGCTGCCAATATTCCAACTACTTTTAATTTTTTCATGTGTCCTCCTTCCTTTTCTTACGCCTGTAAGATTACCACAAAACACAACTATTATCAAATCATTCTTTAATTCGATATTGGTAGTCTGGTATGTGCATAATTCCGTCATTTAGGATTTCATTCCCCAAATACTGAAAACTGCCATCCTCTGCAAACCTTACCGTAAGTTCATGGGTTATGACTGCATCATCACAAATGACCATGTCGCAAACCGCCTCAACTGTTAATGTGATTGTCCCATCCTCATTTTCTTTGATGTCGATAACCTCCGGCAGAGAAGTTCCAAAGAAAGTCGGTGCATAATTAAAGCATCCAAGTCGCGCCCAATAATACGTTTGGTTTTTCTCATCAAACACCGCATATTCCCGTATCTGCTCTGCCGTCACCGGAAGATACTCCATAATTAAATTTTCAAATTCCTCTTTTGGTATTCCATTTGGATAATCCTCGGCATCAAACGCCTTGTGATATTTCATGGCAAACAGATATTCATACATTCCATTATAATCCAGTTTTTCCATATGGTCAGCATCCCAATTCGAGCATAAAAGATTATTTCCCTGATACCCCAGACCTTGTACACATTTTTCTGACATTTCCCTTTGTTCCTTAGTCATTGGTTTTATTCTTACCAAACAACTTCCATCAACAATCTCGGTAACTTCCGGTGGTTCTGGAACACATAACTCATACCCAAACCATCCTTTCTCTGTATACTTCCACTCTTTTATCCTTGCATAAGATATATAGGACATTCCGTAGGTATCATTGCTGTTCCATGTAGCACATGCACTTATTAAATACATATCTTTTCCATCAAAAATAAATTTATCTCTGCCAATGCCTCCGTCCGAATGTAACTCATAAAGCACTACCGAACCTGCCTTCTCGTCCTGACAGTTTTTAAGAAACGCTTCAACTCTTTTATAATTTTCCATTGCTGCATATGCTTTCATCGTTGTAACCGGATATCCTTTTTCTTTTATGCGATCCTGCATTTTATAGATTGTCTTATCATCCAGAACTGGATTGACTGCATCCCCTTTATCTGCCAGAATATAAATATCAGAAATAAGCACTAAAACCTTTTTACACTCATCCTCTGCTTCTTTTCTTTCTGTCTCATTTATTGGAAGGTCATAACCTTTTTCCCACTGTTCTGTAATATCTTCTTTGTTGTTCTCATTTTCTTCCGAAAAATCAACCTCTCTACTATCCATCAACTGACTGTCCAATGTCCTACCTCGTCTTATACATCCACATAATAAACAACTGATCAGCACAATGAACCAAATACGCTTTTTCATAAATATCGTCCTTTCCTTCCAGCCACATTAAGGATTCATTCTTGCTATGACTGGCAATTCCAATTCTCTTTGTTCAATAGAATTGGCTAAATATCTAAAAGTTCCATCTTCAAATGGCTGAACCACAATTCGATTTGTAAATGCGCAGTCGGAATTATAATCTGCCCATACTCCATCTACAATCAGAGTAATCGTTCCATCAGAGTTTTCCGTATAATCAACCACTTCTCCAAACGGTGGATATGGGCTGGCAGAAATCATGTCATATTCATAGCTATTACTTTTTTCGTTATATTTACAATATTTTCTTAGTTGTTCCGTGGATACCGGGAAATATGTAGTCATTATTTTCTCGTATTCTTCTGCTGGAATCTCCCCATTGTCCGTTTTTAAATTTTTCCCTGTATAAATTCGATAAATATCCTCAAACATGCAAGGCATCAATATATCTTCCACATTGCTGCTATCCCAGTTTACAACCAGCATATTATAATTTACATAACTAAGACCAGCTATATATTTTTCTGTAAGTTCTCTGCATTTTTCTGGAAGTAACTTTACTCTCCAATATTCTCTCAATCCTGCATGCGCAACTGGATTTTCAAACGTATAAATAAAATATCCTTTTTCAGTAAATTTAATTTCTGACAAATCACTTACCGAAGTTCCAAGTATCTCTGGTTCTCCGCCCTCTCTCCATCGAATACCTACATAGTAACTTTGCAACTTTTCATTTCGATAGACAAATGTCTGTGCGCCAAGCAATCCATCAGCTTGAACCACAAATACTGTTATCAATGTATCCTGACCAATAAGATAACTTTTATAGAAATTTTGCAATTTATCATAATTTTGCATCTCTATATTTTCTTTAACGCATACATATCCACTTTTTCCAAGTATTTTTATAACCTGTTCTCCCTGTTCATTTGTAAAACCATCAATTCCAGAAGCATAGGCAGTAAAAAGTCAAGCGTTAAATGCGAAAAATATCACTGGTTTTTGTGTTCTCTCTTTTTCACAATTTCCATTCTGCTTTTTTGTGCATATTCAACAACCTTCTAACTTTGCCATTTCTTCGTTGAAGCGCTCTTCGGCTGTTCCATAGTTAAACAACCGGCGCGGATAGTTATTGATCCAGATCTCTATCTGTTTTACTGTGTCGCCGGACACCGTGTCAAAATCTGTCCCTTTAGGTACGTGCCGCCGGATCATTCTGTTTTGATTTTCATTTGACCCCCTTTCACAACTGCTATATGGGTGACAATAATATAATTTCACTCTGCTTCCTTTTCTGCGCGCTGCCTTCTCCATTCCTTCAAAGTCCGCAAATTCCGATCCATTATCAACGGTAATTGTTTTAAATACCTTATAAAACATTTTTCCCCATTTTCTTTCAAGCTTATTTAATGATTTAACTACTTCCGCGGCCGTATGCCGTTTTAATTCCATGATGATTTCTTTTCTTGTTTTTCTTTCCGTTAATACCAGAAGCGATTTTTTCGATTTCCCCCGAAGTCCAACTACCGTGTCCATTTCCCAATGTCCGAACGTTTCTCTTGTATTTACTACTTCCGGGCGTTTTTCTATGCTGTCGCCCTTTTGCGCCCGTGTTCTGCGCACTTTATCATATTTCTTTTTTTCATTCTTCTTTACCGGCAAATCTTTATTTGTCAAATGAAGGAAAATTCCCTTGTCTATATAACTATAAAGTGTCGTTTTGCTTATTGTAACAGAAAACGTAATTCCCTTGTGTTTGATTTCTCCTAATACTGCTCCCGGTGAGTATTTTTCATTCACAATCTTATTTTCGATATACTCCGCTAATTCTATATCATTTCCAATTTTTAGCCCCGGACCTTTTGCGGCCAAATTTTCCCGGTATTTTTCGTCCGCTATATCTGGACTGTACCGTTCTTCTGTTGTCCAGTCAGAATTGCGGTGTTCATACCTGCCGCGTTTCAGTTCTCTATATATTGTAGAAATATGGCAACCGATATTATTTGCAATTTCTTTCGGTGTGTGTTTTTCTTTCAAAAGTGCTTCAATTTTTATTCTATCATCATGTGTCAGGTGGTAAAAATGTCTCATGGCTTCGATCCTTTCAAAAATAACGCCGCGGCCATTATAGCCCCGGCGTTATTCTTCGGTTTCTTCCAACAACCATTCCACATTTACGTGTAAAACTTTTGCAAAAATTTTTAATTCATAATCAGTGACAAAGCGGGTTCCTATCTCGATCCGGCTTATGCTATCCCTTTCAAGTGTCACGCCTGCAATCTGTACTTTTGCCGCTAAATCAGATTGTGAAAGGCGTTGTTTCAATCTGGCTTCCCTGATTTTATCACCGGAAAGGTTCTTCTTTCCCCTGTATGAATATATTTTCATTCGTTGCGGCTCCTTTATGTGTTAATGTTCAGAAACTTTCTTGACTTTAACACATAAAGTTTCTAAAATTGTGCTAAAGGTCAGCAACGCGAACTTTTCTACCTGCTGCCCTTAAAAATCTAACCGCAAGGGGGAACAAAATATGTTTATTTCTATTGGTATTGACGAAGACGGACGCCCGTATATCACCACTTCCGACGGATCGCGTGAAAAAGTCGTGCGAAAAGGTAAGGGGAAAAGCGTTATAGATTTTCCTTCTACTTATACCGTACTCGACATTGAAACGACCGGCCTTGATCCGCGTTACTGTGAAATTATTGAAATTTCGGCCATGAAATATTCTTCCGGCCAAAATATCGGTACTTTTTCAACACTTGTGAAGCCTTCCGAACCTATCGACGAATACATAACTTCACTTACAGGCATTACGAACGATATGTTGAAAAGTGCCCCGGATATTTCAGAAACTATGCAAAAATTTTATAATTTCGTTGGTTCCGATCTTATTGTTGGCTATAACGTCAACTTCGATATTAACTTTTTATATGACAATCTTCTGAACTGTCGCTCGCTTATTTTGTCAAACTCCTTTATTGATGTTATGCGGATCGCGCGGAAAATTCTTCCTGGTCTAAAAAATCATAAGCAAGCAACCGTTGCCGATCATTACGGAATTTCTACCGCCGGCGCTCATAGAGCGGCCGTTGATTGTGAAATATGCAACGCCATTTTTGAAAAATTGCAAGCCGATATTTTAGCCACCGGACAAAGTCTCGAAGATTTCAAATTATCCAGTAAAAGAAGCGAACTGCACGCTAAAGATATTTCTACGGAAAACATTTCTTTCGATACCTCTCACCCGCTTTTTGGTAAAGTGTGTGTGTTCACTGGAACACTTGAAAAAATGTCGCGTAAAGACGCTATGCAATTAGTCGTTGATTTTGGCGGTTCTGTTGGCGATAATGTCACGAAGAAAACGAACTATTTAATTTTGGGTAATAATGACTTTTGCCAGTCTATCAAGGATGGGAAAAGCAACAAGCAGAAAAAGGCCGAAGATCTGATCCTCAAAGGCCACGACATAGAAATACTTTCCGAAAATGTATTCTATGATCTTGTACTTGAAGGATAACTATATAACCACAACGGGCGCTATCCCTTCCAGATTGGAAAGTCCGGCGCCCGTTGTTATATAGTCCTTTTTATTATTCCTGTTCTTTTGCCGTCATGCGCTGATCGCGTTCCATTCTTTCTTTTATCGCCTGATTTATATATTCACTTACGTTTTGTCCTGCTGCTGCTGCTATTTCTTTTATAATTGCCCTTTCTCCTTTTTTCACAAGGATTTCCACGCGATCATAATTTGCCTTCTTAAATTCGTTCTGATATTTAATCTGGTTAAACTCTTCGTTCTTTGCTCTTGCCATTTTGTCTTATTCCTTTTATAATGAATTTAACGGATCGGGCGGCTTTGGCAAGTCCACCGCCCTTTCTGTGTCCCTTATTTCTTATTCATTTTCTTCTCGCGGCTTCGCGTCAACAATTCGTCTTATCAATTCTAAGATTTCATGTTCGCTATGCCCCTTTTCGTCACACCATTCTATGACTTCTTTTATTTCCTTTTTATCCATTTCGCTCATGTTGTTCTCCTTTCTATGCTTGCCCATGTATTCGTTAAGTCTTCCTTAACTGTCTTTATTATATAACATATTCCGGAATATGTCAATATATATTCCGGAATATGTTATATTTTTTTAAATAATAAACCCCGCCTCTTATTGACGGGGTTTCGGTGACATATTATTCCTTTTTCTGACTTTCAAGGGGTTTTCATGAACTGTTGATAGTTACGTTTTACGCTTTCTTTGCGTAGTCAAGGGAAACCCAACCGTTACGGCCTGCGGCGTAGGCTTTCAGTAAGCCCCATTTTGAAGCGCCGGGGCCTTCTGCTTCCTCTACGATTGTAAAGGCTCCCTTTCCTGTGTAGACGGGTTTTCCATCTTTCTTCCAGTAGTCGAACGTTGTTCCCGGTCCTTTCCTGATACGAAGATCCGAAGTCGTCACGTTCACTTTGTATTCTGCAGCAACCGGCGCCGCCGGTGCTTCCGGGTAGATCCTGTTTCCGTCATTGTCAAAGACATAATAACCGGCGTTCTGCTTTGCCAGTTCCACGGCGTTTTCTCTGTCCTTGAAGGCTCCGATCTGGCTTGCCGCGTCCTTCCAGTCCTTTCTTACTCTGAAATAACCGGTTCCCGCTGTGCTTGCCTTCTGTTCCGGTGTTGCCTTGAATGAAACATAGTCCGGAACGGCTGTTATATAGGCCGCTGTCCCGCCGTCGTTGATCTGGTACCATTTTTCATCTTTGGAAATTCCGGTAACTGTGAAGGCTGCGCCATTATTTACAACCTTCTTCACATTTCCGGAAGTGAACGAAGGCGTTGTTCTCACGTTCAGGCCGTCGGATCCGGTATAAATTACCGTTACCGCACCAGAAAGCGCCTTCACGCCCTGCGCTCCCGTATCTGTAACCGCGGGCGATCCTGTAACTGAAATGGTACCGCCTGCCATGGCTGCTTTTACGTCCTTTCTGAACTGGTCCATTGTCAGGCCGTATTTTTTCCAAATATGTTCAACGTCTGCGTGGTTTGTGGCGTACCCGCGGGCGTGTCCTTCCGAATGGGAAAGAATAACGCCGTCTTTCTCCGGGTTCCACCCGAACTTCTGGCACAAATACGCGAAGTATTCCACGGCGTTTCTGTAATTTTTCAGAACAACCGCTTTCGTGTTACTGCCGTCGGAAAGTTCGATCCACGACGCGCCGCCGGTATATTTAATCGTGGCCGGCTCTGTCATTTCTACGCCGATATGGGTATTATTACAACTTCCCTTCGGTCCGCTGCCGCCATGCCAGTTTCTAACGGCCGTTTTCTTTTCCGGATCGATCGGAAGTCCCACGTAAATTTCCCCGGTGTGCTGAATAACCGCGTGAACGCCTGCGCTGGCGTCTGCGCGGTTCTCGTTGTTAATTATGTTCATTGCTTTTTCGCAAGGGCAACCGATAGAATGAAGATAAGGGCCGATCGGTTTGATCGTGCGCCCGCCTGTCAAACACGGGCTTTTCTTCATGGTTGCGTCAATGATTTTAATATTCATATTCTGCCCCGCTTCCTGTGTGTCGTACTGTGTCAAGTTCCATTTTTCTATAATGGAACATATTTTTGAAACGTAATTATTGTCCGTCGCATAGCCGCCGGCCTTTACGATCTGGATCGCTTTCTTGTAGTCTCTTTCGCCCACAAGTCCCGCATATCGAAGATCGTTCCCTTCCTTTGCCCCTGCTAAGTAATCGGAATGATCCTTGATACTTTCGGCCATGCTCTCATATTTTCGGAACGCTGCCGTTATTGTGTAGACTTCGCCGTTCGGTTTCTGTTCGTTCGTTTCCTTCGTGTAGGTCTGGCCGCCCCAATCGGACGGCCAGTTATTGCCGGAAAGTTCGGCTTTCATTCCGAAAATATTATTCGCGCTCACTGCAAGTTCTCTTGTACCATACCCGCTTTCAAGTATTCCTTGCGCTGTCGTAACGCTTGCAAGGATCCCCGTTTTTGCCATATCGGCGCGGGCCTGCTCTCCTAACAGTGAAACAAATTCTTTTTTCGTCATTTCTCCGCCCCTTCTTCCTGTGCTGCTACCTCTTCCAGCGCTTCCGGTTCTTCCGATTCTTCGTCTGCCGGAAGTTCGTCTGTGTACTTCTGCAGAAACGCCTTTACGGTCTGCCAGATCTTCTTCACTGGAAGGCCGCAAAGATACATATTTTTCAAAATGCTTATGATCTCATAGGCTACAAAAAGGATCGCGAAGAACTCCATTGTTCCGATCCTGTCTACTGCCATTACTGCGCGCACTTCCTGCGGAATGAAGCCGATCAGGTTCACCGCTACAATGTGATCCACTGTAACCAGTGCAAGAAGGCAAACTAACATTCCGCATTTTCTGATCGCGCCGTTGATCCCGAAATTAGAATTGAACCTTCTTTCCTTGATCGCGCGAAGAACTCCGAAAATCGTATCAATCACCACCGCGATCAAAACCAACTGCAAAAATGTGTTTCCCGCTGCTTCCGCATAGATAGAAATTAACTTTTCCATGTTTTTCACCACCTTTCTTTTATAAAGATAATAAAAGGAAAGGGCGGCAATTTCTGACCTGTTTTCAGGCCGTCGCCTTCCTTTCCTTGATTTCTTTTACTTTCTCCTTCGTTTCCTCGATCAGAATATAGCTGTCGGCGTGTTTCATGTGGCCGAACCTGCTTTCGATTGAACGATCGAAGTCTTCCAGTTCTACTTCCCCGGTGTCGAAGGCTTTTAATAATTTCTTTAGGCGCCGCATGGCGTCCTTTCTTACCCTCTTGTGATCTTTGAAATGAATATACCCTACGAAGTTTATTCCGTTCTTTGCTGCAAGGATCGTTGTCTTCGGGTTCAGTTCCAGTTTTAATTCCCGGCGAAGAAATTCTTCTATCAGTTCCAGAACGTGCCGCAACTCTTCCGGATCCTCTGATAATATTATAAAATCGTCCATATAGCGAACATAATATTTCATTTTCAAGACGTGTTTTACATATTGATCCAGTTTGTTCAAGTATACATTCGCGAATAACTGTGAAGTAAGGTTCCCGACTGGTATTCCCACGCCCGGCTGGAAAATGCCGTTGTGATCTATGATCCGATCCAGAATTTTCAAAAGTGCTTTATCTGAAATATACCGCCGGATCTCTTTCTTTAATACGTCGTGCGCTACGCTCTGGAAATAGTGGTGTATATCTCCCTTTATTGCATAGATTTTCTTCCCCTGTACCACTTCCAGTTCATAAAGCCATTCCGAAAGGGTGTCGCTTGCTTCGTGCGCGCCCTTCCCTTTCCTGCAGGCGTATGAATGGAAAATGAACCGCTTTTCAAAAATTGGTTCAATGATATTTACGATCATGTGTTGAATTACACGATCGAAGAACGGAAGCGCCATAATAATTCTTTCTTTTGGCTCCCACACTTTGAAAATTCTATACTTTCCCGGCGTATAGTCACCGTTTTGTATGGCGTCTATTGCTTTTTGAAGGTTGTCTTCCCTGTTCTGTTCAAACTCCAACACTTCCGGGCGAAGTCTTTTACATTTCCTGGCCTTCATGTACGCTTTGATCGCGTTCGGGAAAGTACAGATTTTACCTATTAAGTTTTTAATTGTTTTCATGTTTGCCCTACCGCATTTCACCCCATTTCAGGCCTACTTTTCGGCGGTGCCTTTGTTCTTTTGTCCGGCTTCTCTCCGGAACGGGAACGGCCTTCCGGCCGTCTGTGCGAACCGTCTGACTATATATTTTGATTATTCATATATAACCCTTGCCGTGGATCCGGAGATCGCGCGGTCTATGCGATTTTACAAGTCACACACGCACCACACGCCAATGTTGCCGTTGACGTTCCACGGGTAATTGTTGGCGTTGACCGCGCGCGAACCGTCGTGAACGCCGTTGTTCCAATTGCCGCCGCCAATGAGCGCGTGAAGTGCGAATTAACGGTTGCCCCAAATTTTATTATTTTCTCTTATTTTCTGCGATCGACTTTATCAGGCCGCCGATCTGCGCGCCGATCGCTCCGGTCTGTTTGGCACAATAGAAATAGGCGTCTTTGTTCATGGCCGAATATCCCAGATCGTAAGCAAGCCGGATCTTTCGTACCAGTCGTCTTTTTAAGCGGTCGGCCGCGTATAGGTGACTTGCTACCTTTATGATCTCAAACATTTCTATTTCGTCCAGTATTCCGTCGATACTTTCCCGAATATCCTTTTGCAGCGTGAATTTTTCATAGTGCGGAAATTTCTTCATTTTCTCATGAAGGTACACTGAAAAATCATAGGCCATTTGGTGCGCTTCGGTGTGGGTGTAGTCCATTTGTGCGGTTTCCTCTTTCCCCTGCGTCGCGCTTTTACTTCTGCTTTGATATGCCATGTTCTATTCTCCCGGAAAATAGGGGCTGCCCTTTCGGGCGCCCCTTCTGCTTACTGCGCGTCACACACGCACCACACGCCAATGTCGCCGCTGACGCCCCACGGGTAATTGCCGGCGTCGACCGCGCGCGAACCGCCGCGAACGCCGTCGCTCCAATCGCCGCCGCCAATGAGCGCGTGAAGTGCGGTATTTGACGGAATATAGGCGTCACCATAGCCCGCGCCCAGTACGTCGTACCAGTTCCACGTTGAAGCCGTAGGATCCAGACAAAATTCATCAAGCCACTTCCAAACGTTACCCACCAGATCGCGGATATTAAGCGCCGAAATGGCGTTCGCAACATATCCCGTTTTCTGGCGTCCGGTGTTTCCGGTTGCGCTCCATGCGTAGGTGTTGTTTCCGTCCTGACCTTCCGGGGATCCTGCTGCTGCCTGGCAAAATTCCGCATAGGTCGGAAGTCTCTTTCCTACGCGGCGGGCCTTCTCGTTTGCAATATACCAGTTCAGGCCTTCCGTTCCGGTGATCGGGTTCGCGTTATACTTCGACTGCAGGCCCTGACTTCCATTATCAGAAGAAAGGTAAATATCGCCCCACAATCCATTCCCAAGGTAAACCATGCCGGAAGGATCGTCGCACTTCGGGCGGTGCTTTGTGGTCCATACGCTGTTCGGAATAATGCCGTTGTATACGTTACCCTGCCAACCGCTGCCGTTTTCTGCTCCGCTGCTGTTGATCGGGTTTCCAAGCGCGTTCACATAGCGACACTTTCCATAATGGAAACCACCGATCTTTCTGCTGTTGTCCGCTGTGTACCCGGAAGGGTAAGTGGAATTTTTAGAAATTACAAAAACTTCGTCGCGGTCCACGGTGTCGGATCCGTTGGTCGGATCGCAACAATAAATATAATAGTCCGTTCCCATTTCAAACCCGGAACCAGTGTCAAGGTTTGCCGTTGTAAGGTTTGTTAATACGGTTTTGAATACAGAAGAACCGACGGCGATCAGGACGCCGGCCGCGATCGTGATCTGGTTCGGTGTGGCTGCTCCCGCTGCTGTGATATACTGCGCCTTCTGTGATACAATGTTGCTCATGGCTGACAGTTTTTCCGTGGTGATCTTTGCCTTCGTGTTCATCATTGTTTCATCATAAAGAAAAAATTTCATGTGTTTTTCTCCTTTCTTACTGCTGCAGGTCTGCTTTGATTGCTTCCAGTTCTTCTTCCGTCATTCCTAACGCGTCGTAAACGGAAGGTGTGTTCGTGATCTTGATTGCTTCGGAACCGGCCGCAATCGTTCTCGAAAGTGTGATCTTTGTCTTTTCCTTCTCTGCCCTTCCGGATCCGTCCGGTTCTCCGTCGATATGTTCCACGTTCTGAATGGTTGCAGTTACGCCGCCGGCCGTAACCTTTGCGCCTGCTGCCGCTTCGTTGCAATATGTAACCGTCACCGTCTTTTTATCCTCTGATAATTCGCGGATCGGGCAAATAATAAAATTCTGGTTTTCGATCGCTTCGATTGCTTCCAGAAGGTCGGCCGCCTGCAACTGTCCGGCGTCCACCATGTCTTTACAGTTCTTCACGTCCTGCGCTGTTTTTAATACTTTCGGAAATCCTTTCATAGTGTCTTTTTCTCCTTTTCTTAATTTTTAGATACATACGCGCCAACATAGCCGCCAACGGCTGCGAAAGCGTTTTTGTCATAAATGGTGAAGCTCAACGTTTCCGTTGTCTGTGTGTGGTCCAGAACGAAGGTTTTCGGGATAATTAACAGGTTGTCGGCCTGCGGCTCTACTTTGTAGGTTCCCGGCTCTGTCAGGTAGGTTTTGCCGCCTGCTGCATACGTCGCCGTTGTAACCGTTCCGGAATTTTCGTTCGTAATGTCGATCAGGATCGCCGCCGTTTCCTTTGACTGGTTTTCAAACATGATCTTCGTTGCCAGATTTTCAAAGTTTGCCTGCAGCGCATTTACTGAAAACCACAACGCGGCCGCCGCGTCTTTCGATAACTGATCCTTGATCCGGTTGTAAAGATCCGTGAAAAGTTCTTCCTGCTGCCCCGCGTAGGTTTCAAACTGGTTTTCCATGTTATGAAGGGCTGCTGTTCCCTGATCCTCTAAGTTCGTGATCGTGGACTGGTAGGCGTTGAACTCTTCCGTGATCTGCGCCTGATACTTCTGGAAGAACGCCTGAAACTGTGCTGTGATCTGCGAAAAATCAATTTCTTTTACGGTTGCCATTACCCACCCGCAAACGTCGGCGTTCATTCGTGTATCTGTTATATTGTCCTGTGTGATCTTGATCGCTCCGACTTCCACCCTGATTTCTGCCAGTTTCAGATCGTGGATCGCTTCGGTCCTTGTAATTTCCGGTGCTACCGGGTTTTTGCTGAAACCGCCGGTTTCGATCAGAATATAAAAGTCGCGTTCCGTGTCGTCCCTTCGCAAGATCACGTTGTCGATACGGGCCAACGTTCCGGACGCTTTTTCAAGGGTGAAGATCTGCGCCTGTTCAAAATGCTTTGTCTTTCCCTTGATATTTACATAGCCACCGCCGACGCTTATATTCATACCGTCGCCCGTGGCCGTCACGGCGAAGCAATTATTAAAAACGCCGGTTGTGAAGAATGGTAAAAGCCATTCGCTCATGCTGTCGGCATTGTAAACGCGGTCGCCGTTTCTGGAATTGTAGAAATTCGCATACTGTCCCATTTATTTGTCGCTCCAATCTATTTTTTCGGGTAATGCGTCGCCCATGGTCGGTACTACATACATTCCCCCGTACTCATACACTTCTTGAAGTTCTGTGATCCTCTGGTTTAATACGATCCCCCATTTCTTTTTCTTTACCGTCACAATATCCCCCAAGTCGTAATGTGTTTTATATTTGAAATTTATGTCCGCTTCGGTTTCGCACTCCACACTTTCAGAAACAACATTCGCCGCCAATGTTTCCCGGCCGCGTTGTGCCAGTGCTGCTTTGTATGCTGCGTCTGTCAATCCTTCGCTTTGAATGTCCTTCGCGTCCACAAAAATTTCCCGAAGATCTAACCCGGCGCCGCCGCCAACTTCCACATATACGCGGGCGGCTCCTTCGCCTTCCCCGCCGACGATCGCTTTCGTCCTGTACTGTTGATCGTTATATTTATAAATAACGTTGTTTAGATTGTTGTAACTCTCCGAAAAGATAACGCGGGAATTGATACCCTGCGCCGTGGTCCTGTCGGTCCCTTTGTAGGTTTCAAATATAATTTTCCTGTTCCGGAAGTCTGGCCGGAAGCGATAACCGATCGTTCCGGCCTTTGCCAGTTTTGTTTCGTAGGCCATAAGGTTTTTCATAGTCGCTTGAAACTCTACTGTTTCCGTGAAACCATTTAAGGTTCCCAACTCCACAAGCGGGATCGCCGTCACTCCTGAAAGAAGGTTCCTCATGGCAACTTCTATTTTTCCGGAAAAATTCACGGTTGATTTTATCAGGCGTCGATCCATGTAGGACGAAAGGAAGCGTCCTTTTGCTGTGATCTCGTTTTTCAGATCGCTTTCTTCGTTCTCTATATCCTCAATCACTCCCGCTTCGCTGCTGCCACGTTTGGAAAGAATGTTCCCTTTTACCAGTAAACGAAGGTTTTTTTGTGTGATCGGGACGTGGATCTCAAAATTTCCCGGTTCGTAATATTTCCGTGTCCAGATCAAAGAAGTGTGGTTTTCGATCACTCCCTTGAAATTCAGATCGCGATCGTAAATTCTTACTTCCATATCACACCCCCAAATAACGGAACCTGTAAGAAACGGTAACATTCAGGTAATCTTCGCCGGCGTCTGCCGTATATCGGATCGTGTTTGTTCCATGCTGCAACTGTATAAAATCGCTATCTTCGTCCAGATACTCGTTGATCTCCTGTTTTACGCCGTCCCTTACAAGGTATACCGCTTTGTTATTTGTTTCAGTGGTAATAATCACCACGTCGCCGGCATTGACAGAAAAGGATCTGACTTCATTTCCGATCTTGATAAATTCACCACTTTCCGCATGATATACGGCCGGGTTTATTACCGGTCCTTCTGCTTCCAGTGTGACGGTTATTCCGATATTGTCCGCGGCGCTGTCGTTCTCAATCTCTTTTAATACTTCGGCCGTTCTTTCCGCGAACGGCTCTTTCTCTTCCAGAAATTCGTGTGGCCATTCAAAAAGGCCCGTCCAACTTGCCATGGATACGGAAATATCTTCAAGATCCCGGAAGAACGGATCCGGGCAAAGAAGGGAAATACTGAAATTTCTAACCACTCCCGCTTCGTCAATGTCGATCCCTTCCACTTTGTAGTCGATCACGCGGGTTTCGCTGCCTTCTATGTAGGTGAAAAGGCCGGTTGACTTCGGTTTGAAGCATTTGTAAAGTAGATCCCTGTTTGCCTGATAGTCCCTTTCCATTTGTGCCGTTATTACAATGTTTCTTTGTTTGGTGGTGCTTCCCTGATACGTGGAACCGTCCACCATGGTATTTTCCGACGTTACGACGTTATTTGATACCGTGTAAATACCGTCTACCGATACAAGGAAGAACGGTTCAAAGGAATAGTTAAATTCCACTTGAACCCCGTCTTCATTCTTACAAATAATTCTTTTCGCCATTTATCAACCCCCCTGTAACTGTAAAACCATGTTTCGGGTTGCGTTTCGTGTCTGGCGGGCTGTTTCATACGGTGAAAGGGCCTTCGGGCTTGTAATGTTGACATTCTGAACAAAACTTTTCCCGCCGCCTTCTGCCGTTTCAAGTGCCGTGTTCCTTGCCGAAGCCGTAAGCGGCGTTACAACCGCTTCACCGTTCACCATCTGGATCAACTCCGGGCCTGCTTCTGCCATGATCGCTTGACCGTTTTTTAAAATGCCGCCCTTTGCCAGACGTGGAAGCGATACTTCGCCAACGTGGCCGATACTTACGCCCGGAATATCGTTGATAATGTCGATCGCGCCGTTAATGAAGCCGATCGCCCTATTCACCGCACGTTCTACGGTTGCAAGGGCGTTGTTCATGGCCGACTTGAAGGCGCCGCCGATTGCTTCACCGATATTTGTTCCGACATTTGTAAAAATGCCCTTGATCGTGTTCCAGATCCCCGAAAAGAAAGATCCGATATTACTAAATACATTTTTAATGTTCGTGTATGCTTCCGTGAATTTTGTGTAAAACCATGATCCAACCGTTGAAAATACAGACTTAATATCTGTGTATCTATCGTTGAACCACTGGCCGATCGCGGAAAATACATTTTTCACGTTCGTATAGGCATTTTGAAACATGGTTTGAAACCACGTCGCCACGGTTGACAGGGCGTTTTTAATGTCCGTCCACCGGGCCGCGAACCACTGGCCGATCCCCGAAAAGATCGTTGTTATTGCCGTGTAGGCTGCGCGGAACTTGTCCGCAAACCACGCGCCGACGCCTGAAAAGATCGAAACAATCCCGGACCATATATCAGAGAAAATTTTCTTCACATTGACGCCGAACGTCTGAAAGAATGTGATTGTATAATTCACTACCGCCGTTATAAGATTTTTCACAATCTCGATCAGGTTTTTCAGTGCTGCTTCTATGTACTGGCTGAACCCGTCCAGATCGCCCCGGAATAGTGCCATAAATGCGCTAATAATGTTACTTACAAAGTCGATCGCATTTTTCACCGCTGAAATGATCGGCGCTACCGCTGAAAGTGCGCCCTGTATCACCGCCATAACGTAGGTCGTGAAAAACTGGAATACAGGCTTCAATTTTTCCATTAAATTTTTGAAACTTTCGCCCAACTGCTGCAAGATCGGTTTTATTTTCTCGATTGTTTCCGAAACGCTCTTTTTAATCTCTGCGAAGGCTTTATTTACCATTTCGCGGAACCAGTCGCACTTCTTATACATCAATACGAAGCCCGCTATAAGCGCCACCACGGCCGCGACAACGGCCCCGATCGGGTTTGCTGATAAAATAGCCCACAAGCCTTTCCCGGCCGTTCCTGCCGCCTTGAATACGCCCGATATTTTAGAAAACGCCCCGATCGCCTTCGATACTCCCGAAGAAAGTTTCCCGAAAATAATTAAAGCCGGTCCGATCGCCGCCACTACCGCGCCAATCTTTACGATCGTTTCTTTCTGCGTGTCGTTCAGGTTCTTAAACCACTGTGAAAAAGCCTTTACTTTTTCCACTACGCGTTCCAGAACTGGCGCTACTGTCTGCATTAAGGTATTTCCAAGATCTGCGCCTGCTACTTTCAAATTGTTAAGCGCGACTTTTGCCTGATCTGGCGGATCCAGTGTCGCGTTGAATGTATCTTCGACTACGTTTCCGTAATCTGATAAGGCGCCGGAAAGATCGTCGATAGAAAGGCGGCCTTCCCTGATCGCCTGCGTCATTTCTGCGGCGCCCTTCTTTCCGAATAACTCCGTCGCTGCCTGCAGTGCGTCTGTTTCGCTGCTTGCGTTTTTGATCTTCTCGATCGTTTCGCCCAGTGCGTCTTTTAGGTCCTTTCCGTCCGCTGTCGCGTTCTGCTGCGCCTTCTTCAATCCTGCAAGCGCTGTTGTGGCGTCCACGCCGTTCGCTTCAAACTGTGCAAGTAAATTTACCGAAGATGTGAGATCAAGGCCCATTTCCTTTAATGTGGCGCCGTTGGTCTGTAATGTATTCTGCAGCGTGTCCATGGAAATTCCCGTGTCTTGCCCTGCTTTTGTAAGAAGGCCCAACACTTCTCCGGTGTGGCTGCTGTCAACGCCGAATTTCGTCATTATGGCGTCTACGCTGTCGATCGCGCCGTTTAAGTCCGTTCCGTTGATCTCTGAAAACTGAATAAATTTTGAAGAAAGGTCTTCAAGTTCTTTTCCGGTAGAACCGAAGCGGGTGTTTACCTCTCCGATCGCAATTCCGGCCGTTTCCGCTTCTGTTGGAAGCGAAGTAAAAACGGCGTCCATACTGTCTTGCAAGCCGTCCAACGCTTCCCCAGAAGCGCCCGTTTTTGTTATGATCGTATCGTAACCGGCGTCTAATTCATTAAATGCCGCGATCGAAGCGGTCCCGATCCCTGCGATCGCTCCTGTCACTGGAAGAAGTTTCTTTCCCAGTGCTTCGGACTTTTCGCCAATCTTTCCGGTGATCTCTCCCACCTTTTCAAGTGTTGAATTGCTGTCCTCTGCTGCCGTTTTCAGGTTTTTCAGGTCTGCTTCTGTCTTTACGATCTCTCTTTGCAAAGCCCGGTACTGTTCTTCCGACACTTCGCCGTTTTCAAACTGCTTCTGAACCTGTGCTTCTGCTGACTTCAAAACGTCCAGTTTTTCAGAAGTAGCGGCCACGGCTTCTTTTAGAAGCGTCTGTTTCTGTGCCAGAAGTTCCGTATTTTTCGGATCCAGTTTCAGGCCCTTTTCGACTTCTTTTAATTCCTTCTGCAGATCGCGCGACTGTTTATTGACGCCCGAAAGGGCTTTATCTAACTTTGTAGTGTCGCCGCCGATCTCAATGGTAATTCCTTTTATTGTGCTTGCTGCCACCTGCTATTCACCGCCCCTTCGTTTGAACTTCTCGCGAATGGCCTTTCGGTCCGGTTCTGTTTGTGAAATTCGCCAACAATTTTCAAGGTATTTTCTGCCTTCCTTTGTCTGGTTCATTTCGTGAATAAACGCTTCGCGCATGAAAAAAAGGTATAGATCAAGGTCCAGTTCTTGCACCTGCCATATATTCAAACCGGTGTAGTCAATCACCAGTTTTTCGCCGCGTGTGAGTGTTTTATAATACACCCCTTCGTTATCCCCGCCGGGATAGAAGGGGATCT
>ERZ857775.2328-NODE-2328-length-18848-cov-7.535519_pt1 | contig 18848 bp, 20 predicted proteins | sample MGYA00519698_ERZ857775 | MGnify/ENA primary metagenome ERZ857775 (study PRJEB31778, sample SAMEA3449363) | human gut metagenome | biome: human gut; feature: human-associated habitat; material: faeces | place: United Kingdom | collected 2010/2012 ...
CGCACGCGCGGCGCGAGCGCCTTGACGGCCGTGGACACGCCGCCGATGAGCCCGCCGCCGCTGACCGGGACGACGACCGTGTCGATCTCCGGGCACTGGGCCAGGATCTCCAGCCCGACGGTGCCCTGCCCCGCCATGACCGCCTCGTCATTGAACGGCGGCACCATCGTCGCGCCCCGCTCGGCGCACAGCCGCGCCGCCACGTCGAACCGCTCGGACGCCTCGCACAGCACGAGCTCCGCGCCCAGCGTGCGGATGGCCGTCTGCTTGACGGCAGGCGCGGTCTCCGGCATGACGATGCAGGCGTGCGTGCCGAAGCGCTGCGCGGCATAGGCCACCGCGCGGCCGTGGTTGCCGGAGGACGCCGCGACAAAGCCGCGGGCGCGCTCGGCGTCTGTCAGGGTGAGGATCTTGTTCATTGCGCCGCGCAGCTTGAATGCGTCCGTGCGCTGCATACACTCGGCCTTGACATACACCTCGCAGCCGAGGGCATCGTCGAGCGCCGGCAGGCGCAGCAGCGGCGTCCGGACAATATAGGGGGCGATGCGCGCGTGCGCCGCCCGGATGGTCTCCAATGTCATGCTCATGGGAACGCTCCTTTCTCAGCAGACCTATTGTAACGCAGCCGGCGCGCATTGTAAAACCCGATCTGCGCGGCCGCCGCGCTTGACAAGGCCGGTCGAAAAGGGGCATAATCAGAGGCGAACGACCCGTTCATTCCCACGTAAGGAGGGCAATACCATGTATGATCTTGATCGTTTTCTCACCGCACAGCGCCGGGACTACGCCGCCGCCCTGCGCGAGATCCAAAACGGCCGCAAGCGCAGCCACTGGATCTGGTACATCTTCCCGCAGGTCGCGGGGCTGGGCATGAGCAGCACGTCGCAGTACTATGCCATCTCCGGGCTCGACGAGGCGCGGGCCTATCTGCGCGAGCCGACGCTGCGCGCGCACCTGCTGGAGATCAGCAGCGCCCTGCTGGCACTCGACGAGAGCGACCCCACGGCCGTGTTCGGCTTTCCGGACGACCTGAAGCTGCGCTCGAGCATGACGCTCTTCGCGGCCGCCGCGCCGGACGAGCCGGTGTTTTCCGCCGTGCTCGATAAATTCTTCGGCGGGCAGCCCGACACGCGCACGCTGCAGATTCTCGGCCTGTAAGGAGGCGCGCCATGGACAACCTGACCGAAACCAAACTCACATCCGAAAAGATCTACAGCGGCTGCATTCTCGACTTTTACCGCGACACCGTGCGCCTGCCCAACGGCGGCACCGCGCCGCGCGAATTATCGCGCCACGTGGGCGCGGTGTGCATCGTGCCGCTGCTCGACGACGGCCGCGTGATCGTCGAGCGGCAGTTTCGCTACCCGGTGAACGAGGTCATCACGGAGATCCCCGCCGGCAAGCGCGACAGCCGCGACGAAGCGCCCGAGGCCGCTGCGCGCCGCGAGCTGCGCGAGGAGACCGGCATCACGGCGCGCGAGCTCATCCCGCTCGGCCCGTTCTACCCCGCCGCCGCGTACTCGGACGAGGTCATCTGGATGTATCTCGCCCGCGGCCTGACCTTCGGCGAACAGCAGCTCGACGACGACGAATTTCTCAATCTTCAGGCCGTGCCGCTCGACGAGCTTGCGCGCGACGTGCTGGCCGGGCGCATCCCGGACGCGAAAACGCAGGCAGCCATCCTGCGCGTGTACTGCATGGAGCACGGCTTTGAGCCGAAATAAAACAAGCGGCACGCGGCGGTCAGATGACCGCCGCGTGCCGCTTGTCCTGTTCGGCTATGTTCAGTGCCGGTGGAACAGGCCCTTTTTCTCATACGGGGCGCAGACGTAGCTCGTGAGCTCGTAGCCCGTCTTGGCGATGACCGGGCGCAGCTCCGCCTCCGGGATCTCCGTTTCGGAGAGAATGACCGTCTGGCCCTTGCCGTGCGAGGACGAGACCTTCTTGACCGGAAAGGCATTGCGCACCGCATCGTTGATGTGGCTCTCGCACATGCCGCACATCATGCCGTCGATCCCCAGTGTGATCTGATACATGGGATGACCTCCTTGAAAAACCGATTGGTTAGATATGTTTAATCTCAACTGCATGATAACACCGCCCCGCCCGGGTGTCAAGCCCTGCGGGGCAGAAAAAAGCGGACTTCCGCAGCCGGAAGTCCGCTCTGTTTTTCCATACCGGGTCACGGGTTCGGGAACACGACACGGATGGTCGTGCCCGTGCCGGGCGTGCTCTCAAGCTCGATGCGGCCGTGGTGATACTGCACGGCGTGCTTGACGATCGACAGGCCGAGGCCCGTGCCGCCGGACGCCTTGGAGTGGCTCTTATCCACGCGGTAGAAGCGCTCGAACACACGCGCCTGATGCTCCGGCGCGATGCCGATGCCGGTGTCGGCGACGGTGATGCTGCTGCCGCCGGCATCGGCCGCGACCGTCACGTCCACGCGCCCGCCGTCACGGTTGTACTTGATGGCGTTGTCGCAGAGGTTATAGACGATCTCATAGATCAGGCGGCGGACGCCGGGCAGGACGGCCGGCTGCCCCGTGACACTGACCGTCACGTTGCGCGCGGCCGCGGCGTCGTGCAGGTTCTCCGCCGCCTCCTGCGACACGGCGAGCAGGTCGACCGGCTCCGTCGGCATGGCGTCGCCCTCGTCGAGCTGGGACAGGCGGATGATATCGTCGATGAGCGTGACGAGGCGCGCGGCCTCGGCGTGGATATGGCCGACGAAGCGCGGCAGATCCTCGGGCTTGACCATGCCGTTTTCGATCAGCTCGGCGCTGCCGATGATGCCCTGCAGCGGCGTTTTGAGCTCGTGCGAGACATTCGCCGTGAACTCGCGGCGGTTGCGCTCGGCAAACTCCTGCTCCGTGATGTCAAAGGCCAGAATGACCGTGCCGAGGAATTTCCCGTCGGACGTGATGCGGCTGATATCGAACTGATACACGCGGCCCGCGCGCTCGGCGCGCACCTCACTGTGGCCGTCCGCAGCGGCGGCCTGAATGGCGGCGCTGATCTCGTGGCTGCGCTCGATGGTGAGAAAATCCCTGCCGACGCACTGCGCGTCCGCGCCGAAGAGCGCCTGCGCCGCGGCGTTGATGCTCAGGATGCTGCCGTGCTCGTCGAGCAGGACAAGGCCCTCGCGCATGCTGCCGGTGATCTGCGTGAATTCGTCGGTCTTTTCGCGCAGCTCGCGCAGCTGCGTCTGGATCTCGACGTGCTGGTGGTGGATGCGCTTGAGCAGCGGCGAGAGCTCCTCGTAGGCATCGTTGTCGAGCGGGTACTCGAGATCGAGGCTGTTGAGCGGATCGACGATGCGCCGCGACAGCCGTCTGGCCAGCAGGCCGGAGAGGATGAGCGCCACGATGAGCACGATCAGCAGCGGCTGGATCATGCCGACGGCGATCATGCCGACCGTCGCGCGGCTGATGGAAATGCGCAGCACCGTGCCGTCGTCCAGACGCTGGGCGTAGTACATGGTCTTTTCCATGAGCGTCGAGGAATAGCGCGTGCTCTCGCCAGTGCCGGTCGCCAGCGCCTGACTGACCTCGGCGCGCGAGGCGTGGTTCTCAAGACTCTCGGCGTCGGTCTTGGTATCGTACAGGACGCTGCCGTCGGCCGCGATCCATGTCAGGCGATAACGGTCGGCCGTCAGCTGGGACAGATAGTCCGTGCCGCCGTCCTCGACGGCCGCTGCGGCGAGACTCAGCTCGTCGCGCAGCTGGTTTTCCTCCACGCCGCCAAAGTAATCGTACAAAAAGCCCATGATGATCAGCAGGCTCGCCAGCAGCACGCACCCGGCCACGAGCAGGATGGATTGAAAGATCTTTTTGGTCATGTCGTTGCCTCCATGCGGTAGCCAACATTGCGCACCGTTTCGATCCGTCGTCCGTAGGGGCCGAGCTTCTGCCGGAGCGTCCGGATGTGCATGTCGACCGTGCGGGTCTCGCCGCAGTAGTCCATGCCCCAGATCTCCTGAAAGAGCTGGTCGCGCGTGAACGCCATGCCCGGATGGGACAGAAACAGGCGCAGGAGCTCAAATTCTTTATACGTAAGCGCGACACGCGCGCCGTCGACCGTGACCGTGTGTGCGTCGAGATCGACGACGAGCCCGCCGCTGCGCAGCTGATGTGCAGCTTTTTCCGGCTGGCAGCGGCGCAGCACCGCCTTGACGCAGGACACGAGCTCCATCACGCCGAAGGGCTTGACGAGGTAATAGTCCGCGCCGAGGTCGAGACCGCGGATCTTGTCATACTCCGCGCCCTTGGCCGTAGCCATGACGACCGGGATGGTGCGCAGTTCCGCCGACGCCTTCATGCGCTGCAGCAGCTCGATGCCGTCCACGCCGGGCAGCATCACGTCGAGCACCACCAGATCGGGCTTCTCCGTCTGGAGCGCCGACCAGAATGACACGCCGTCGGCAAAGCCGCGGGCGTCAAACCCCGTGGATGAGAGCGTATAGACCTCAATGTCGCGGATACTGGCGTCGTCCTCCACACACCAGATCATGGCTTACCCCTCCTTGTGCACCCCGGTGACCGAGAAGATCACCCACTCGGCGATGTTCGTCGCGTGGTCGCCGATGCGCTCGAAGTATTTGGCGATCATGAGCAGGTCGAGCGCGTACTCCCCGTCGTCGGGGTGGGCGGCGATCTTGTCGATCAGCCGGCGCTTGACCTCGTCGAAGGCGTTGTCCACGACATCGTCCTCGGCGATGACCGTCTCTGCCAGCATTGTATCACGCTTGACGTAGGCGTCAACACTTTCTGTGACCATATGGATGGTCGAGAGCGCCATTTCGCGCAGCAGATCGTCATTTTCCGCCGAACGGCCGGCGAGAAACTGGATGATCTCCGCAATGTCCTCGGCCTGATCGCCGATGCGCTCCATGTCCGTGATCATCTTCAGCGCGGCCGAGATCTGGCGCAGGTCGCGCGCGACGGGCTGCTGCTGGAGCAGGAGCTTGAGGCACAGCGACTCGATGTTGCGCTCCTTCTGGTCGATCTCGGCATCGAGCGGCGCGACGCGCTGCGCCAGCTCCGGATCTGCCTCCGTGAGGGCCTTGGAGGCGAGCGCGATGACCTCCTCGCACAGTGCGCCCATCTCGATCATCTCCTTGTTCAGGAGCGCGAGCTGTTCATCAAACCGGCTTCTCATTAGCCAAACCTCCCTGTGATGTAATCCTCCGTGCGCTTATCCTGCGGCTGCGAGAACAACTGCTGCGTGTCGCCGCACTCGACGAGCTCGCCGAGCAGGAAAAACGCCGTGCGGTCGGAGATACGCACCGCCTGCTGCATGTTGTGCGTGACGATGACGATCGTGTACTGTTCCTTGAGCTGCATGGCCAGCTCCTCGATCTTCGACGTAGAGATGGGGTCAAGCGCGCTCGTGGGCTCGTCCATGAGCAGCACCTCCGGCTCGACCGCGAGCGCGCGGGCGATGCACAGGCGCTGCTGCTGGCCGCCGGAGAGGCCGAGGGCGTTTTTCTTCAGGCGGTCTTTCACCTCGTCCCAGATGGCCGCGCCGCGCAGGGACTTTTCGACGATCTCGTCGAGCCTGGCGCGGTTTTTGATGCCGTGCGTGCGCGGGCCATAGGCGATGTTGTCATAGATGCTCATCGGAAACGGGTTCGGCTTCTGAAAGACCATGCCGATCTCGCGCCGCAGCTCGTTGACGTCCGTGCCGGGGGCGAAAATGTCCTGGTCGCGGTAGCGCACATCGCCCGTGATCTTCACGCCCGGGATGAGGTCGTTCATGCGGTTGAGCGTTTTGAGAAACGTGGATTTGCCGCAGCCGGACGGCCCGATGAGCGCCGTGATGCTCTTTTCGGGAATGTTCAAACTGATATCGTGCAGCGCCTGATGGTCTCCGTACCAGAGGTCCAGGCCCTGGACTGTCATAATGTCACTCATAAACTTCTTTTCCTCCTGAAGTATCGCTCAACGAGCGTAGCAGCGCCGTTGATGAGCAGCGTAAGGATCATCAAAATGGCGGCGATGGCAAAGGCCACATCAAACCGGCCCTGCTCCTTGGCGTAAACGTAAAGCGCGACGGTGAGCGTGGCACCCGCGCTGCTCAGTCCCTCGAAAAAGTCGTTGAGCGCGTGGGCAAAGCCCGCCGTGAACAGCAGCGCAGCCGACTCGCCGAGGATGCGGCCGACGGACAGGATGCAGCCGGTGATGACGCCGTCCACGCAGCCGGGCAGCACCACGGTGCGGATGACACGCCACTTGCCCGCACCGAGGCCGAACGCGCCCTCGCGGTAGCTCTGCGGCACGGTTTTGAGGCTCTCCTGCGTGGTGCGCATGATGGTCGGCAGGTTCATGATGACGAGCGTGAGCGCGCCGGCCAGCAGCGATGTTTTCATATTCAGAAACTGGCAGAAAAACAGCATGCCCACAAGGCCGTAGATGATCGACGGGATGCCGGAGAGCGTCTCGGCCGCGTACTCGATGGCGCCGATGAGCCGGCGGTTCGTGGCGTACTCGGTCAGGTAGATGGCCGCGCCCACGCCGAGCGGCAGGACGATGAGCAGCGTCGCGATGACGATATAGAGCGTGTTGAGGATGTCCGGCAGGATGCCGATGCGGTCGGACAGGTAGCTCGGCGCGGTGGACAGCAGCGCCCACGACACGTTCGGCAGGCCTTTGATGAGCACGTAGGCGATCAGAAACAGCACGAGCGCCGCCGTGATAATGGCCGCCGCACCCATGAGGATGCGCATGGTGAGAATATAGGCCCTGCGGCCGCCGGAAACGGCTTTCTTTTTCATTTGTCCCCCTCCTTATTGCGCTTGAGGAAGAAGTTGAGCGTGGCGTTGATGAGCATGATGAACAAAAACAGCACCAGCGCGATGGAAAACAGCGCCTGCCGCTGTAGGCCGCCGGAGTAGGACATTTCGCTGGCGACGGCGGTGGTCAGAAAGCGCACGCTCTGAAACAGGCTCGGCATATTCGGCACATTGCCCGACACCATCATGACGGCCATGGCCTCGCCGATGGCGCGGCCGACGCCGAGCACGACGGCGGCGGCAATGCCGCTCTTCGCCGCCGGGACGGAAACCTTGAAATACGTCTCGATGGGCGTCGCGCCGAGCGCGAGCGATGCGTCCTCATACTCGGGCGGCACAGCCTCGAGCGCCGTGACGGACACCTTGATGATCGACGGCAGGATCATGATCGCCAGCACGACGATGGCGGCGAGCAGGCTCGCGCCGTCGGCCAGGTGAAACACCTTTCGGATGCCCGGCACGAGCACGAGCATACCCACAAGGCCGTAGACGACTGACGGGATGCCGGCCAGCAGGCTCACGGCCGATTCGAGCACGGTCTTGAGCCGCGGCGGGGCGACCTTCGCCAGATACACGGCCGTCAGGAAGCCCAGCGGCACGCCGAGCACGATGGCCCCGGCCGTGCCGTATACACTCGTCAGAATGAACGGTAAAATGCCGTACGACGGCTCTGCCGCCGTGGAGGCCCACGTCTTGCCGAACAGAAACGGGACGAGCCCGATCTTCTGGATGGCGGGGATTCCGGAGACGATCAGGTACACGCTGATGAGCAGCACACACCCGACGGTGATAAGGCCAAGGAGCAGAAACACGCCATGCACGACCGTCTCCAGAACTTGAGATCTCTTTTTCATATCCAGCACCTCTGTATATGCGAAAGGCGGCTGGTCTCCAGCCGCCTGTACGCTTGTCTGTGGCTCAGGCCACCGGGACTGCGCCCGCCGCGGAGATGATGGACGCGGCGTCCGCAGAGGTCGCAAAGTCGAAGAACTTCTGCGCGGTCTCGCTCAGGGCCACGCCTTCCTTCGTCACGAGGACGAACGGACGCTGCACGAGGTAGGTGCCGTCCTTGACGGTCGCTTCCGTCGGGGCAACACCGTTGACGGTCAGGGCCTTGACGCTGTCCTTGATGGCAGCCAGAGAGGCATAGCCGATGGCGTTCGGGTTCTGGGACACGGTAGTGATGACATCGCCCGTGGAGGTCAGCTCCTGACGGTACTGGCAGGCATCCTTCGTGTCGGTGATGGACTCGAAGCCGTCGCGCGTGCCGCTGCCGGCCTCGCGGCCGATGAGGACGATCTCGGCGTCGTTGCCGCCGACATCCTTCCAGTTGGTGATCTCGCCGGTGTAGATCTTGGCGATCTGCTCCAGGGTCAGGTCCTTGACGGGGTTCTGGGGGTTGACGATGATGGCGATGCCGTCGAGGGCGAGGGTGGTCTCCTTCAGGCCGGAGGCCTTCTCGTCGTCCTTGAGCGCGCGGCTCGACAGGCCGATGTCGCAGCGGCCCTCGGAGACGGCCTGGATGCCGGAGCCGGAGCCGGTCGGGTTATAGGTGAAGGTCGTGCCCGAGTTTGCTTCCATGAAGGACTCGCCGAGCGCGCCGATGACTTTTTCCATCGAGGTGGAACCGTCGGTCGAGACCGTGCCGCCGGCAGCGGCCGTGTTGTTATCATCCGCCTTCTGGCCGCAGCCCGCAAACAGCGAGAGCGCCATGACGGCAATGCACAAAATGGTAATGATCTTTTTCAAGATGAAGTGCTCCTTTCGAACTTCGATTTTGATTTTGGTTTTTTGTTCCCTACGCTTCACAGGATAAGCATGGGATGTAAAAACGAAAAGAGCGCTTATGTAAAATGCGTGTAAAATTGTAAAATGCCGCGACATGGCGCAAATTTCCCCGTGTTTATATACCATTTCCTTTATTCATGTTGAAAAACGGGCAAATTCCATTTGGCTGTCAGCGAAAAATTGTGAAAAAAACTGTGCAACTTTTCATCCCCCCAGGGTGCTTACGCGGCTGCTGCCCGTCCGGTATACTGGTAGCAGCGCTCCGGAAACGGGGCAAACAACAGAAAATGAGGATGGAATGTATGAAAAAACGCAACATCATCTGCCTGCTGCTGGCAGTCTTGACGCTGCTGGCCTGCACGGCCTGCGGCGTAAAAACGAACGACGGCGCCTCCGGCGACGTGCGCACGCTCACCGACAGCAAAAACCGCACCGTGGAAGTCCCCAAACAGGTGGACCGCGTCGTGTGCGTCGGCGTCGGCGCGCTGCGCTACAGCTGCTATGTCGGCGCGGCTGACCGCGTGGTCGGCGTGGAGGACTACGAGACCAAGGCCGGCATGAGCCGCCTGTATAACTACGTAAACTTCGATAAATTCAAGGACCTGCCCGTCACCGGCACGAACGGCGAGCCGTATGTGGAGCAGATCATCGACGTCGCACCGCAGGTCATCGTCATGAGCGCCTACGCCTCGTGCGATGCGGACGAGCTGGCCGGCAAGACCGGCATCCCGGTCGTCGTCGTGCCCGGCAGCGACACCACGCTCGACGATGCGGCCTATGAGACCATCCGCATCCTCGGCGAGCTCTACGGGCTGGAAACGCGCGCGCAAGAGCTGACCAAGTACCTCAAGGGCATCCAGACCGACCTCGACACGCGCACGGCCAAGATTGCAGACGATCAGAAGCCGTCCGTCTATGTCGGCGGCGTGTCCTTCAAGGGGCAGCACGGCTTTGAGGGCACGGAGGCAGGCTACGGCCCGTTTGCGCTCATCCACGCCAAAAACCTCGCCGACACGACCGGGCAGACCGGCGCGTTCAACATCGACACCGAGCAGGTGCTCGCCTGGGATCCGGATGTGATCTTCCTGGACTTCAATGGTATGCCCCTGATCAACGAAGATTATCAGGCCAACCCGGCTTTTTATAACAGCCTCACCGCCGTGCGCAGCGGCAAGGTCTATTCGCAGATCTCGTTCCGCTCCTCGGCCTCCAATCTGGAGACGGCGCTGGCCGACGCCTATTATGCCGCCTGCGTGCTGTATCCGGAGCAGTTTGCCGACATTGACCCCGAGGCCAAGGCCGGCGAGATCTTCACGGAGCTGCTCGGCTCCAACCCCTATCCTGATCTGAAGGAGGCCGGGTATGCATTCCGTGCCATCACACTCGGCGAGTAAGCCGCACGATTCCGACTACAGCCGCAACCGCGCCAGAAGCATCCGCTTTCTGATCCTGCTGGCGGCCATTCTGGCGCTCGCGTTCTTTTTGTCGCTGCGCGCCGGGTCTTACAACACGCCCGCCGCCGAGCTCATCCGGGGCATCTTCGGCCGGGCGTCGGACGCGAAGATCAATCTCGTCATCCGCAATAACCGCCTGCCGCGCATCTGCACCGCCATGGTCGCCGGCGCGGGACTGGGGCTGGCCGGGTGCATCCTGCAGGCCGTGCTGCGTAATCCGCTCGCCTCGGCCTCTACGCTCGGCGTGTCGCAGGGTGCGACATTCGGCGCAGCCGTCGCCATCATCGGTCTCGGCCTGAGCCAGGCCGGCAGCTGGGCTATTCCGCTGTGCTCGTTTCTCGGCTCGCTGCTTGTCGCGGCCGTCATTCTGGGGCTGAGCCAGTTCAAGCAGATCTCCTCGGAGGGCATCGTGCTCGCGGGCGTCGCCATCAGCTCCATGCTGACCGGCGCGACCACGCTGCTGCAATACTTTGCCGACGAGGTTGCGCTCTCGTCGCTCGTATTCTGGACGTTCGGCGACCTCGGCAGCACGGACTGGCAATCCCTGCGCGGCATGGCGCTGGCCGTACTGCTGCTGATCGGCTACTGCTACCTGCACCGCTGGGACTATAACGCCCTGCTCTCCGGCGAGGAGACGGCGCTGAGTCTCGGCATCCATGTGCGGCGGCTGACACTCACGAACGTTGTGCTCACGTGCTTTGTCTGCTCGGTGATCGTGTCGCACGTCGGCCTCATCAACTTCATCGGTCTCGTTGCGCCGCACATCGTGCGCATGGTCGTCGGCAACAACTATATCTATCTCATCCCCGGCTCCGTGCTCGCCGGCGCGGCGCTGCTGCTGCTGAGCGACCTGGCCGCGCGCGTGATCATCATGCCGGTCATTCTGCCGATCGGCGCGCTGACGGCGTTTCTCGGCGGCCCGCTGTTTTTGTACCTGCTGTTCAAGGGGAGGGGTCGGACATGATCTGTGTGGACCATCTCTGCTATCACTATAAGGGCGGGCGGCCGATCCTCCGCGATGTGAGCTTTGAACTGGAGACCGGGCGCTTTCTGGCCGTGCTCGGCAACAACGGCGTCGGCAAGAGCACGCTGCTCAAGTGCATGAACCGTATCCTCACGGCTGACAGCGGGCACTGCCGTATCGACGGTGAGGATCTGCTCACGCTCTCCCACCGGGAGATCGCAAAACGCGTAGCCTTCGTGGCACAGCACGTGCCCGACACACAGATGACCGTGCACGACATGGTCATGCTCGGGCGGCGGCCCTACATGACCTGGGGCGTGACGGAGCACGACCACCACGTCGTACACGAGGCCATGCGCTATCTGAATCTGGAGGACATGCGCGGCCGGTTCCTCAACCGGCTCTCCGGCGGCGAGCGGCAGAAGGTCATGCTCGCCCGCGCGCTGGCGCAGGAGCCAACGCTCCTGCTGCTGGACGAACCGACCAGCAATCTCGACATCCGCAATCAATATCAGGTGCTGCAGATCACGCGCGATCTGTGCCGCGAGCAGAATCTCACGGCGATGATCGTCATCCACGACCTGAACCTCGCGCTGCGGTTCTGCGACCGCTTTCTGCTGCTGCGCGAGGGCGAGGTGTACCGTTACGGCGGCGCGGAGATCTTCGACGCCGACGCCCTGCGGGACGTCTACGGCGTGACGGGCAGCATCGTGGACGTGCAGGGGCACAGGCTCGTGCTCATTGATGACGAAGAAAAGGAGACAAGATCATGACCAACTGGGAAACCTGCGTACAATTTCACGGCCACGCCTGCGGCGGGCTGACGATCGGATATAAGGCCGCGTGCTACGCCGCCGAGCTGCTGGAGCTGTCCTTCTCCGGCGACGAGCAGGTCGTGTGCATCGCGGAAAACGACGCCTGCGGCGTGGACGCCATTCAGGCGCTGCTCGGGTGCAGCATCGGCAAGGGCAACCTGCTGTTTCATATGCGCGGCAAACAGGCGTTCTCGTTTTATAACCGCGCCACGGGCAAGTCCGTGCGCCTGGTGCTCCGGCCGCGGCCGGAGGGGATGACGCGCGAGGAATCCTTCGCCTACTATCAGGCGCAGAAACCGGCCGACCTGTTCGACGTCAAGCCGGCGACCATCCCGCTGCCAGAGCCGGCCAAACTATTTGACTCCTACCCGTGCGCGTGCTGCGGCGAGGTGACGGGTGCCAACTGGATCCGCCTCGTCGGCGGGCAGAAGCTGTGCCTCGACTGCGCCGGAAGCTACGACCGGTTCGACGTCTGAGAATAACAAAAAACTCCGGCTTCCAGAACGGAAGCCGGAGTTCAGTTTATCCAAAACCTCGTAGAGTTTCGCCGCCGGAGCGGCGAAAGAAAGTGAGATCATTTTCTTCGGCGACATGTGCGTCGGAGAAAATACTTCTCAGGCTGCAAGTGTGGAATTTGTGCGCCGTGGACGCACAAATTATGCGCGCAGCAGACTGCAACCTCTTTGTCAAAAAGTAACACTTTTTGACAGTCTCAGCCGCGCAGCAGCGCGAGCTGGTAAAACGCGACGGCGCTCGCCGCGGCCACATTGAGCGAATCGACCCCGTGCGTCATGGGGATGCGCACCGTGTAATCGCACGCGGCGATCGTGCGGGCGGCCAGCCCGTCCCCCTCCGTGCCGAGCACGATGGCAAGGCGCGGCACGGTACGCAGGCGCTTGTCGTCGATGCGCAGCGAATCGTCCCGCAGCGCCATGGCCGCCGTTTGAAAGCCGAGGGCGTGCAGCGTCTGCTGCCAGTCGCCGTCCTCAGGCAGGTACGTCCACGGCACCTGAAAGACCGTGCCCATGCTCACGCGCACGGCGCGGCGGTAGAGCGGGTCGCTGCCCGCCGACGTGAGCAGCACGGCGTCCACGCCGAGCGCCGCCGCCGAGCGGAAGATTGCGCCGATGTTCGTCGGGTTCATCACGTTTTCCAGCACGGCCACGCGCGCAGCGTTGGCGCACAGGACGGCGACCTCCGGCAGTGCCGGGCGGCGCATGGCGCAGAGCATGCCGCGCGTGAGATGAAAGCCTGTCAGCTGCGTGAGCACGTCGAGCTCGGCGGCATAGACCGGGATGTCCGCGGGGCAGCGCGCCAGGATCTCGCGCGCCTTGCCGTCCACGTGGCGGCGCTCCATCAAAAACGACACCGGCACGCACCCCGCGTCGAGCGCGCGGCCGATCACGAGCGGGCTCTCGGCGATGAAGAGGGCGTTTGCCGGGTCGGCGCGGTTGACGAGCTGGTTTTCCGTCAGGCGGGCGTACACGTCCAGCTCCGGCGCGGAAAAGTCCGAAATATCAAAAATCTTTGCCATAGCTGCATCTCTCTTTTCCATAGGGTCAGCCCGATTATAACCGATTTTGCGCGCGGACGCCACCGGTTTTTTTCCGTCGGTGTATGTCCCGCCGCGCCGATGGGCATACTGGCACTGAGGTGATATTTATGCAGTTGACCCCAAAAGAGGCCAGTTTACTCAAAGATCTCAAAGGGCAGGAGCAGCTGTGCGTGGACAAATATAACCGCCACGCCGCCTGCGCCAACGACCCGCAGCTGAAAAACCTGTTCGAGCAGATCGCGCAGGTCGAGCAGCAGCATCTCGACGCGATCACGCAGATGGAGGGCGGCACCGTCGCCGCCCCGGCAGACTCCGCGACCGTGCCGACGACGTTCACGGCGACCTACAACAACACCGAGACCCCGCAAAAGCAAAACGACTGCTACCTGTGCACGGACGTGCTCGCAATGGAAAAGCACGCCTCGCACCTGTACGACACGTGCGTGTTCGAATTCAATGATGCCAACGCCCGCAGCGTGCTCAACGACATTCAAAAGCAGGAGCAGCACCACGGCAAGGTCATCTATGACTATATGAACACCAACGCCATGTACGCCTGACACCATCCGCGCAAAAACGGCGTCCCCGAGGGCTCGGGGACGCCGTTTTTGTCTGCGAAATTTATTTGGTCAGGCCGTAGCTCCCGGCCAGCTTGCGAAACGCCGGGAGCGAGCGCTCGAGCTGGCTGCGCGCCACGCAGTAGGCCAGGCGCGCATAGCCGGGGCAGCCGAAATCATCGCCCGGCACGAGCAGGATGTCATAGTCCATCGCGCGGCGGCAAAACGCCCGGGCGTCCGGCTCCGGCGACTTGAGGAAGAGATAAAACGCGCCGTCCGGCCGCGCGCACGCATAGCCCATGTCCGTGAGCGCGCCGTAGATCAGCTCGCGGTTGGCGGCATAGGCCGCGATGTCCGCCGTCTGGCCGAGGCACTCGGCCACGGCGAGCTGGAACAGCGACGACACGCACACATACCCCAGCGCGCGCCCCGCGCCGAGCACGGCCGCGTGCACGGCGGCGTAATCGTCCATGGCCGGGTGCAGGGCGAGAAAGCCCACGCGCTCGCCGGGCAGGGACAGCGTCTTGCTGTAGGAATAGCAGTAGATCGCGTTCGGATAGATCGCGGGCAGGAACGGCACCTCCACCCCGCCGTAGACCAGCTCGCGGTACGGCTCGTCGGCAATGATGTAGATCGGGTGGCCGTAGCGCGCCTGCTTTTCACGCAGGAGCGCTGCCAGCGCCTCGAGCTCCGGGCGCGAGACGACGACACCGGAGGGGTTGTTCGGCGAGTTCAGGATGAGCAGCGCGGTCTTTTCCGTCACGGCGGCCGCGAGCGCATCGAGATCGAGCGCGAACGTGTCCGCCCGGCACGGCACAACGCGCACGCTGCCGCCCGCCGCCTCGGCATAGACGGCGTACTCCGGGAAGTACGGCGCGAACACGATGGCCTCATCCCCCGGACCCATGAGCGCGCGCGTGAGGATAGCCAGCGCACTCGACGCGCCGTCGGTCATGTAAATATCCTGCGCGCGGTACACCTCGCCGAAGGTGTCCGTCAGGTAAGCCGCGACCTTTTCGCGCACGGACGCCATGCCCGGCGCGGGCGCGTAGGCGTGCAGCTGCGTGGGCGGCACGGTGTGCAGCAGCCGCTCGACCGCCTCCTGCACGCAGTCCGGCGGGTCGATGCTCGGGTTGCCGATGGCGAAGTTATAGACGTTTTCCGGGCCGATCTCGGCCGCACGGCGCTCACCGTAGGCCGCGATCTCGCGGATGGAAGAGCCGCTCTCGCCCCAGGCGACCATTTGTTTCGAGATCATGCGTTTGCCTCCTCCAGATACTGTTTCAGGTACAAAATGGCCTGACGGTAGCCCTCGAAGCCGAGACCCATGTATGTTTTCACGCACGCCATGCCGGCATAGGAGATCTGGCGAAAATCCTCCCGGGTGCTGACGTCCGACAGGTGCACCTCCACCGCCGGGAGGGCCACGGCCTTGAGCGCGTCGAGAATGGCAACGCTCGTGTGCGTATAGGCAGCGGGGTTGATGACGATGCCGTCGGCCGTGCCGTAGGCCGCCTGAATGGCATCGACGATCGCGCCCTCGTGGTTGGACTGGAACAGGTCGACCTCTACGCCCGCATCGGCGGCGGATGCGCGGATGAAATCCTGCAGCGCGGCAAAGCTCCGGCTGCCGTAAATGGCCGGCTCGCGCAGGCCGAGCAGGTTCAGGTTTGGGCCGTTGATAACGAGAAACTTCATGCCAGCACCTCCAGAATTTTGCGCACCGTCTCCTCCGGCGTACCGTTGTTATCAATGACCGCGTCGGCGAAGCGGGCGTACAGCGGCGCACGCTGCGCGTAGAGCGCGGCGAGGTCGCTGCGCTGGGAGATGGGGCGGCCGTCCTTCGGCAGCAGCGCGAGGTCGCGCTGAAGCCAGAAAATCGTGCCGTTCTGGTGCAGGAGCGGGTAATTTTCCTCGCGGCAGATGCTGCCGCCGCCGGTCGCAAGCACCGCGCCCGAGCGCTTGCCGAGCTCGGCGAGTGCGGCCGTCTCCCGCGCACGGAAGGCGTCCTCTCCACCGGCGGCAAAAATGTCCGGGATGGACATGCCCGCCGTCTCGACGACCTGCGCGTCGCTGTCGAGCACCGGGCGGTGCAGCCGCTCGGCGAGCAGCGCCGCGATGGTGCTCTTGCCGCTGCCGGGCATGCCGATGAGGACGATGTTCTCCATCTCCTGCCGCAGCAGGCGGTGGATGCGCAGGATCTCCGCGTCGTCGATCACCGTATCGGTGAACACCTCGCAGCTGCGCTTGGCCTGCGCCACGAGCATGTACAGCCCGCCCGCGCACGGGATGCCGAGGCTTTCCGCCTGCAGCAGCAGCGCCGTGCGCGCGGGGTTATAGACGATATCGAGCACGCCCGCGCACTGCGGGAACTGCCGCAAATCGACGGCGGCCCTGCCCGTGTTCGGATACATACCGACCGGCGTGGTGTTGACGATCACGCGCGCGTCGGCGTGGCGGTCGAGATTGTCGTAGTTATCCGGCCCGTGGCGGGAGATGACCGTCACGCGCGCGCCGAGCTGCTCGAGCACGGCCTGAATGGTCGCGGACGCGCCGCCGTTGCCGAGCACGAGCGCCTTTTGCCCCGCGACGTCGATGCCGCTGTGACGCACGAGATACTCGAAGCCGAAGGCATCGGCATTATCGCCATAGAGCGTGCCGTCCGCCCGGCGGACGAGCACGTTCACGCTGCCGAGCTTTTGCGCGATCGGCGAGAGCTCGGCGCAGTACGGGATGACCGCCTTTTTATACGGAATGGTCACGTTGAGCGCGTCGAAATCGCCGCCGGTCAAAAACGCTGGCAGGTCCTCCGGCGCGACCTCATAGAGCCCGTAGGCATAGTCCGCGAGCTGCGCGTGGATGGCCGGCGAATAGCTGTGGCCGAGCTTTTCGCCCAGAAGTCCGCACCGCATCATCACACCACCTCTCGGTAGCTGCCGAGGTAGGAGAATTCCTCACACAGGCCCGGCAGCTCGCCCATGAGCTGCTGGAACTGCGGCGAATAGACCGACGTCTCGAGATCGAAGTAGAACATGAACTCAAAGTCGCGCTCCGGCAGCGGACGGCTCTCGAGCTTGTTGAGGTTGATGCCGAGCGCGTAAAAGCGCGAGAGCACCTTGTACAGAGAGCCCGGCTTGTGCGGCAGCACCATCATGAGGCTCGTGCGGTCAGCGCCGGGATAGATCTCGAGATCCTTGGCGATGCAGATAAAGCGCGTGTAGTTGTTGCCCTGATCCTGCACGGAGGAGGCCAGGCTCTCGAGCCCGTAGAGTCCGACGCACGCGCGCGACGAGAGCGCCGCGACGTCCGCGCGGCCCGACTCGGCCACGCGCTTGGCGGCCATGGCAGTGTTCTCGCAGCGCACGACCGTCACGCCCGGCAGGCTCTGCAGGAAGCGGCCGCACTGGCTGATGGCCTGCTCGTGCGAGTAGATCTCCTTGATGTCCGAGAGCTTCGTGCCGGGCTTGGCCAGCAGGCAGTGGTCGATCTTCAGGCGCACGCTGCGCACGATGCGGAAGTTGTGCTGCATCATCAGGTCGTACACGGCGTTGACGGAGCCGGCCGTGCTGTTTTCCAGCGGGATGACGCCGTAGCGGCACAGGCCCTTTTCGATGGCGGCAAACACCGCCTCGAACGTGGCGCAGTAAAACACGTTCGGCATCGTGAACAGGCGGTCGCACGCGAGCTGGGAATACGCGCCCTCCACGCCCTGACACGCGACGGCCGGGTGCTCCGGGAACAGTTGCGGTGTGCGCGCGATGGCCTGCTCGATCTCGGCAGTCAGCGGACTCGTGACGCCGAGCAGCCGGTTCTGGCAGCTGCGGCTGAGCTCAAAGATGAGCGAGTAGAGCGACACGGCGTATTCGCGCAGGTCCTCCGGCGCGGCGTCCGCGATCTGCTGCAGCTTCGCGCGCTCGCGCCCGGCATCGAGCGCCGGGAGATTGTGCGCCTTCTTGTAGCCCGCGATCTGCGCCGCGACCTCCATGCGCTGGTAAAACAGAGCGAGCAGCTGACTGTCGATGCCGTCGATCTGCTGGCGATAATCACTAAGTTCCATGGTCAAGCTCCTTATTCAAGATCTGTATTTTCCGCCGCGGGAACGGTTTTCAGCGCGGAAAGATCCGTCCAGAAGCGGGGGTAGGATTTGTCGGTACAGGCGCAGTCGCGCACCGTGACGGGCGCGGTGCAGCCGCTGGCGGCGGCCGCCGCCGCCATGGCGATGCGGTGGTCGTGCTGCGGGTCGACCGTGCCGCCGGTGAGCACCTTTCGGCCGGTGACGGTCAGGCCGCTGTCGTGCACCTCCACCTGCGCGCCGAGCGCGCGCAGCATGGCGGCTGTGCTCTCGAGCCGGTCGGACTCCTTGAGCCGCAGGCGGGCGGCGTTGACGATCTGCGTCTGGCCGTCCGCAAGCGCGGCGACGACGCTCAGCACCGGGATCAGATCCGGGATGGGCGCGGCATCGATCGTGACGCCGCGCAGCGCGCCGCGCCGAACGGTGACGGCATCCTGCGTCTCGCGCACATCCGCGCCGAAGCGGCGCAGCACATCCAGCACCGCGCGGTCGCCCTGCGACGAGTCGGACGCAAGGCCCGTGACCGTGACGCCGGCGGGCGAGAGCGCGCCCATGCACAGGAAAAACGCGGCGTTCGACCAGTCGCCCTCCACATGGCACCGGGCCGGGAGGCGCGCCGTCTGGCCGCCGGAGATGGTGTACGTCCGCTCCCGCTTTTGCAGGCGGATGCCGGACAGGCGCAGCGCGTCCTCCGTCATGGCGATGTAGCCCGCGGACTCGAGCCGGCCCGTCACGGCGAGCGTGCTCTCCCCCGGCAGGCGCGGCAGCGCCATGAGCAGGCCGGAGATGTACTGCGAGGACACGTCGCCCGGCAGCGCGTAGGCACCGGGCCGCAGCCGGCCGCCGGCGTGCA
>ERZ857775.2335-NODE-2335-length-18784-cov-2.900689_pt1 | contig 18784 bp, 18 predicted proteins | sample MGYA00519698_ERZ857775 | MGnify/ENA primary metagenome ERZ857775 (study PRJEB31778, sample SAMEA3449363) | human gut metagenome | biome: human gut; feature: human-associated habitat; material: faeces | place: United Kingdom | collected 2010/2012 ...
TGGAGCTTACGCAGGGGGAGCTGGTGGTGAACCCCCCGAAGCACCCTGTTGGCCTGGGCTGCATTTTGGACAAGGAGTACCTGCGCTCCATTGCACTTGACGAGGTAACCGTTACCACGGAAGGGTAGGTGCACCATGCGAAAGAAGCTTTTAGCGGCAGTTGCCGCGCTGATTTTGGCGCTGAGCATGCCCGCTGTGGCCTTTGCCGCCAATTCGGCATTCGACAAGGGCACGGCGGAAAGCTCCAGCTACCTCGATTCCTACACCGGCAATGCGTTTCTCACCGAACGCGATGCGTTGAACCTTTCCGTTGAGCGCGACTTGTACTGGGCCGGCGACACGCTGAATGCGAGCGGCCTTGAAATAGGCAACGGAACGGGCGGCAGCGCGCTTCTTGCTGGTGCTACGCTCAACGTCGCCTCTTCCGATGTGCACGGAAGCCTGCGTGCGGCAGGCCAGAACATCAACATCTCGGGGACCAACGTGGGCAACAACATCACGGTTGCCGGCCAGGATGTTTCCATTGCCTCCGACGTTTCCGCCTGCGGCGTGTACGTGGCGGGCTCCAACGTGAGCGTTTCTGGTTCGTACCAGAGTGCGGCCCTTGCGGGTGGCACGGTTTCCCTGGCGGGCAGCTACGCAGGCGACGTGAGCGTTTCCGCCGGCACGGTGCGCGTTTCGAAGGGCACCACGGTTGCCGGCACGCTCCGAGTTCCGAACGGTGCGGAAGTGGCTGTTGAGGATGGCGCGAACGTCCCCAACGTAAGCTATGTCGACGATGCTTTGGTAACGTCTGCCTCCCAAGAGTCCAGCCCAAGCCCCTTGACGATGGTGGGCCCGTTGCTGTTCTCGTGCTTCGCCCATATCCTGTTGGTGCTGCTGTTCTTCTTCCTAATCAAGGGCGCGCTTGAAGGAGCGGCAGAGCTTGTGCAAACCAAGCTTGCCCGCATGTTCCTGCTTGGCTTGGCGCTGTTCTTCGCCTTGCCGCTGCTGGGATTGTTCCTGCTGTTCCCGCTGGTTACGGCTCCTATTTCCGTGCTCATCTTCCTGTTCATTGGCGTGCTATGGGCGTTCAGCATCCCGTTCGCTGGCTATGTGCTGGGCCGTTGCCTGTTCAAGAAGGTGAAGCCGCTAGGCGCGGGCATGCTGGGCGTGGTTATCCTTACCGCGGTTTGCTATGTGCCGTACCTGTTCTTCGTGGTGCCCACGGTAAGCTCCATCTTTGTGGCCGGGTATTTGACGCAGAGTTTCCTTGACAAACGCGCAGCGCAGAAGGATGAGAATCGGGCCGATGCATTGCCGCAAGGGCCTGCGGAATAGCTTGGCAACAACCGAATAGCCTCTTCTAAGCCCCTTGGCTTCCTCGCGAGCCAAGGGGCTTTTTTGCGTGGTTTGGCCACATCTTCGGCTCTTGCGTGATTCGGCTTTTGAGTGCCTTGGGTTGCCTTTTTTCAACCGCTGGCCGTATTGAATTGGTCCTTGGCCCAAAATAAATGGGTTGTAGACCAATATTTTGGCATGTGACCTATTTTTCCTGCGAGAATGTACTCAGGTTCGTATATACGTACGTTCACAAACAGCTCTTTAGCTGCAACGATTCGATTGGGATGTCATCCAAACTCGGGTTTTCGCACGTGGGAAACCAGATGCGCCCAGGCACTTTTCGGCATGGAGGTTTGCTTCTTTGCCGTGTGCCAAACCGCTACAAAGAGAGAGGGGACCCGTTATGAAACGGATACGACCGCTGATGGTGCTGTTGGTTTCGCTTGCCCTTGCCTGCATGGGCTCCACGCTGGCATTTGCCGACAGCGAAAGCAGCGCGCGCGCCGCGCAGAGCGAGGCCGTTGCCGATGGCAACACGGCATCAACGTGGCGCGATTGGGGCTTAGAGAACTCGACGGAGAACGTTGGCCGTATCTGGACTGACAAAACCGTGCAGGCGGGTGATATCACGCTTACCGGGGCAGGCGGCGAAAAGAACATAGCCAAGGGTGATTCAACGTTTCTCACCGCGCTTTCCGCTATCTCCTCAACATCGAACGTAACTTCGCGGACCGATGTTCCGCTCGATATCGTGCTGGTGCTGGACGCTTCGGGCTCTATGAACGACGCCATGGGCCGCGAACTCTGATGACCTTAAGAAAGTCTTTGACGACATCTCGAAGGAGATCGTGCAGGGTGCGGGCTATCCAACCGACACGAAGGAAGGCTATGAGGATGAATCCGGCTGGATCACCTTCACCGACCAGCTGGGCGACTATATGCAGGTTGACGGCTTCACCACCATCGTGTTTGCGAACCAGGTGTTCGAAAACCCGGTGAAAACAACGAATGGGCTGGTTGATACCTATGTGTTCAGCGGCAAGGCGGGAAGCGCGCTGTACCCTGAAGGCGATTTGAGCGATATCGACATCACCGTTACCCATTCGGCCGACCTGAAAACGGGCGACAAGGTTGAGGTGAAGATCCCCGCAGGGCTTATCCCGCTGCGCCATTTCCAAGTGAACGCCGACGGCACTGGCAGTGTAGACCTTGCGTTCCCTATCCGTGCGTTCTACGGCTCTAGCCTGAAAGCGGGCGTGGCCGAGGCCATGGCCAACCCCGACGTTGATTTGGCTGCCTACATTGAAAGCAATTCTGCCGATGGCAAGGTGAACTTCCTTGCCAACAAGTGGAACGGCGGCAGCGATGGTGATACGGTGGCAAACTTCACCCCTTCTAAGGGAAACAGTTACTACTACATCACCGAGGATACGCCCATCTTCGCGGACGAAGCGTGCACGCAGCGAGCAACCGCGCCGCTTCAGCAGGGTAAAACCTACTACTATCAGCGCGCCTGGTACGACCTCGAGGGCGGCAGTGCCGTGCAGAAAACCAGGACGGTAAGCTTCAACAGCGGCGTGGTGGAAAACATCAACGGTTACATTGCTTCCGATGCAAACAGCAAGGCGTACTTCAAGGCGGGCACGCCGCGCATGACGTACATCAACGAGCTGAAAACCGCAAAGGGCGAAGCCAGCAACCAGACGAAAACAGCGGGCACCTTCATCAACCCCAAATGGGCAGGTGACCAGGTGAACGTTCTGCTGGGCAACAACGGCAAGCTTTCCGTTAGCCAGCCGGGAACGCTTGCTGTGTCCAAGACGGTTGAGGTGCCCGATGGCTACAACGTTGCCGACTTTGCCGATGAGAGCTTCGAGTTCACCGTTTCCGTTCCCGATGCAAAGAGCACCACGCTGAAGGCTCAGGTGAAGAATGTGGAAGGCGAAAACGTTGGCAGCGAGTTTGACGTTGCGTTTGACGAGAATGGCGAAGCAGAGCATTCCCTGAAGCATGGCGAAACGCTGTACCTTTACGGGCTTTCCAGCGGCAGCGCATACACCGTAACGGAAACGCCGAAGGCGGGCTTCACACAGACGAGCCCCTCAGACAAAGCTTCTGCAACGGGCACCATCGAAGCCGGTAAAACCTCCAACGCCGATTTCGTGAACAAGTACGAGGCTTCGGGTACGTTAGAGGGCTATGGAAACCTTGAGGGCGAGAAGACTTTGACCGGTCGTGCTTGGCTCAGTGAGGATAAATTCGCTTTCCTCTTGAAGGCGGTCGATGATTCCGCTCCCATGCCTGAAGGCGCCAGCGATGGCGTGATAAAGATGGAGATGACCCAATCTGAGGGCACTCCGGCTGGTCAGTCGATGCCTTTCCATTTCGGCAACATCACCTACACCAAACCGGGCACTTATATCTATGAGATTCATGAGAGCGCGGAGGATAGCAACATCCTGCCCGGTGTTAGCACCTCGAATGCGCTGTACCAAGTTACGGTTACGGTAGCCGATAACGACCACAACGGCACGCTCACCGTTAGCTCCGAGATGAAGAAGCTCAAAGACGATGCGGGCGCAGCGGTTTACGGCGAATCCCAGCAGACGCAGGTTGCATCGTTCGTGAACCAGTACCATGCGTCAAACGGCGAATTCGACACAGCAAACGCCCAGCTGAAGAAGGTGCTGGAAGGTCGCAATTGGCTTGAGGACGATTCGTTCGAGTTCGGCATCAAGGCGATTACCGAAGGCGCTCCTATGCCAACGGATGCGAATGGCAATGTGGTGAGCGAGGCAACGGTGAACAAAGGTAACGCCAGCAGCTTCGGCTTCGGCACCATCAAATTCACCAGCGACGACCTGAATGGCGCGGGCTCCAAGACCTTCGAGTACGAAGTATCGGAAGTTGCCGGAACCATTCCAGGCATCGATTACGCAGCCAATAAAGCCATCATCAAAGTGACAGTGGTCGACAATGGCAAGGGCAAGCTCACGGCTTCTGCTACCACGGAAAACGGTACGTTCGTGAACCGCTACAACGCCGAAATCAGCTACACGGCTGCGGGTGGCTTGAACGTGGCGAAGACCCTGAACGGCCGCGACATGACCAATGGCCAGTTCGAAATCAAGGTAACGCCTGCCGACGAAGCGTCAGCGGATGCGCTTAACCTGCCCACAGGTGGCAAGATCATTTCCATGCCGGCCTCTGCCGACGGCGTGCAGGTTGCCAAGCAGGTGCTGGATGGCGACGTGGTGTTCCGCCAGAACGACGTGGGCAAAACATACACCTATAAGGTGGCTGAGCAGGGCGCCGCTCCCAATGGCTATACCTACGATACTGCCGAGCGCACGGTAGCCATAACGGTTGCGGACAACCCGTCCGCTGCCAAACTCGTGGTAACCACTACGGTATCGGGCGGCCCTGAAGGCACCAAGACGTTCACCTATGGTTCCGATGAAGCAGCTGTGGCAACCGTTCCGTTCGTGAACTCCTACAAGGCAGAAGGTGGCCTTACGGAGGGTATCGCAGGCACGAAGGCACTGAGCGGCCGCAACCTTGCAGAGGGTGAGTTCACCTTTGCGGTGAAGTACGCTGCCGGCGGTGACGATTTGCTTACGGCGCAGAACGCCGCCGATGGCTCCATTGCGGTTGGCAAGCTGAGCTACAGTACCGAGCTGCTTGCCCAGTTGGTTAAGGATGGCAAGGCCACGAAGAATTCCGATGGTAGCTGGACCGTTCGATATGCGGCGTACGAGAAGACCGACGGCTTGGCGGCTGTTGGTGTGACCGCGCAGACGCAGCCGATTGCGTTTACGGTTACGGTTGTCGATAACGGCGACGGCACGCTTGCTGCAACGCCGAACCTGGGTGACGGCCTGAAGTTCGAAAATGCGTACAACGCCGATGCGGTTTCCGTTGGCCTTTCCGGCGTGAAGATGCTTAAAGCGGAACAGGGCCTTAAGCCTGCGGACATCACTGGCAAGTTCACCTTCACGGTAACCGGTGAAGACGGCGCGCCTATGCCTGAGCGTACCTTGGCGAAGAACGATGCGGCCGGCAAGGTTGATTTCGGCACCATCACGTTCACGCTCGATAGCCTGAACAAGGCGCTTGAGCAGAGCAAGCCGGTAACGCAATCCGCTGAAAAGCCTGCTGCAAATGCCGCGAAAAACAACTCCGCAGCTGTTGCAACCGATGGCGCGTCTGCCCAGGTTGCTGCAGCGAGCAACGGAGCTGCTGGGGCTGCTGCGCAAAATGGCGGCTCTACCGCTAAGGCAAGTGAGCCTGCAGCGCAGGCCGGCACCCCTCGTTCGCACGTGTTTACCTACAAAATTATCGAGAGCGGTTCTGCTTCTGGCGTAACCAACGACCCTGTTGCAGCGAAGACGGTAAGCTTCAAGGTAACCGACGATGGCAACGGCAAGCTCACGGTTGCGCGCGTTGATCCCGCCGACGCCTCAAAGTCCGCTTTCGCATTCACGAACACGTACTCGGTGGAGCCGGTAAGCTCTAGCGTCACCGACCAGATTGCGGTAACCAAACAGCTTACAGGCCGCGATCTTGCGGCTGGCGAATTTAGCTTTGAGCTGATTGAGGCCGGCAACGTGGTAGCAACGGGCTCCAACGATGCTGAGGGGAATGTGGTGCTTGGCGCAATCAGCTACAGCAAGCCTGGCACGCATAATTACACCCTGCGCGAAGTGGGCGCAGGAACTCAGCAAGCAGGCGTAACCTACGATGGCACCGTGTACAACGTAACCACCACGGTTACCGACAACGGCGATGGCGCGCTAAGCGTTGCCCACAAGCTCGACGGCGGTGTCGCTGCGGCAACGTTCAGCAACGTGTACAGCCCCGCGCCAACTTCGGCAACCCTGGGCGCGGCAAAGATCTTGAAGGGCAAAAGCCTTGAAGCAGACGAGTTCACCTTCGTGCTTACGGACGAAGACGGCTCGAAGATGACCGCGAAGAACGATGCCAACGGCAATGTGGCATTCGGCGAGCTCAAGTTCGTCGAACAGGGTACCTACCATTACACCGTTGCCGAGGAAAAGGGCAGCGAAGCGGGCGTAACGTACGATGAAACCACCTACCCAGTAACGGTTGTTGTGGAAGACGACGGCCAGGGCAACCTGACGGCTGCCGTTTCCTACGAGCAGGGCGCAGCGCCGGTGTTCACCAACACCTACCAAAAGCCCGAGGGCTCGCTTTCGTTCATCACGGGCGGCGATTCTGATTCGAGCTCCAGTTCTGCGGTAGTGAAGACGGGCGATGCGACCTTGGTGCTGGCGGCCGTCCTTGCTGCTGCGGCTGGCCTGGCGATAGCTATTGCGGCTCTTGCCGGCGGGAAGGGACGTAACCGCAAGAAATAGCGAAGGGCGTTCGGAAAAAAGCGCGTCCGGAGCAGCTAAAAGGATCAGTTCTTTTTGGACGACGACGTTTCGAAGGCGCGTAGTTGGCAGAAAGCAAGAGATTCGGAGCATAAGCCGCAAGCAATGGGCCGCCGGGATTTCCGGCGGCCCATCCATCGTTTTGATGCGAACCTTTCCCTTTGGCTTCGGTTGGGCCGAGGGGCCCAGCAGCCGTTTGCCCGGAGGGGTTGGCAACTTATCGAATCGTTAAATGTGTCGAAAATTTGAAGAGGATACTATTTCAATTGCGTTAAACACGGTAGCTCCCTATACTTAATTAAGTCGCACAGAGCGATTGATCGTGCGGGGTGGAGCAGTCTGGTAGCTCGCCGGGCTCATAACCCGGAGGTCGTTGGTTCAAATCCAGCCCCCGCGACCAAGCATTTTCGCAGGCCAGAGGTTAATTCCTCTGGCCTGTTTTTGTTTTTCTTGATTGTTTGTAATTCTGTTTTGGGTAGAATTTGGGTCGAAAAAAATTTTGAAAAAGGGCTGATTCCATAAATCCTTAACAAAAGGGTTAAGGGCTGTTGCCCAAAAGGGTTACGGCATCTCGTTCGATAAGGCTATGGATCATATTGGGAAGGCGGGCCCCGAAATGTCTTTCGGCAAGCGAGATGACATGCTGACAATTTGCCGTACTCTGTGAGTTTGCGTTGGGAAACCTCCCGCAGCTTTGACGAGCTTCGCATGTGCGGGCTAAACAAAGAGAAATGCAAGGACTGCATATCGGTGCTGCTCGGAGAGCCGCCCAACCAAGCTCGCCCGGCTGCCTTTACTTTGGGACCATCCGTAAAGGATGCCTCCGGCTATATCCCCCCGAGTTCGCTTTTACCTCCTTCGATTAGGCATCACCTGTTCGCAAGCACCTGTTCTGCCGAGAATCGCACGCTTGGGCGCATGCACAAGGCGGTGAAAAACTTTTCCCCTGCAGCGCTGCGCGCCTCCGGCGAAAACTTCAGGCGCCTGCGGCGTTTCGCCTTCCTCCTTGCCCACGCCCCCAAGCGTGCGGCTTCGGCCTCACAGGGCAGCGGAAAGGCCGATGCCCAGTTCAAGGGAGGCGCAAATGAAAAGCGAGTTCGAGAAGAAGGCACACCGGGCAGCGGAGGCTTACCTCATGCGCAAGGGCTACAACGTCATCGACCCCAGCCCGAGGAGTAGCGCCATCGGCTTCGTGGCGAAGTCCGAGGAAGGCGCCGTGGTGTTCATCTCCTTCGCGGCGAAAGCCGCCGAGGACATGGCCCCGGGCCTGCCCGAGGAACCCTGCAGCAGGGCCGAGATGGAGCAGGCTGCCGCCGAGTGGCTCGGCGGCTACGAGGCCGACGGCGACTTCTCCGTCAGGTTCGACTCGATAGCGGTCCTGGCTCTCGGGAAGTCCAGGGCGCTCCTCCGGCACCATAAGGACATGCTGGGCTAGGGGCCGTTAAGGGGATGCCGCTTCGGCATCCCCTTCGGATCTAACCGTTCGCCCGTTGAGGCTTTGCGGCTGCATCGTTGCCGTACACCTCGAGCTTCACCCTCTCAAGCGCCGCCCTCGCCGATGCGATCGTCAGCTCGCAGTCCTTGATCACCCTGTTCGCCACCATCCACGACTCCTCGTCCTGGAGGTTGCCGAACGCCACGCAGAGCTTTGAGGCTCCTCGCATCTGCATTCTTGATCGATCGATCCCATCGATCGCCTCTGTTATGCCGTCCTTGAGGACCCTCTGCCGCCTGGCCTTCTCCATTTCCGCCGCCATCTCTTCCATGGCTGCTCCTGTTCTGTATTTTCTTCGGGTTAAAGCGCGCTTGGCGGGAAACGTTACGTTACGGCGGCGAAAAGGTGCTTGGTATTCGCTGTTTTGCCTGTTGAGCGGTGCCTTACGGGCTGTCGAAAACCTCAGAACCTGCGAAATCCCGGGGCTTCGACGACTCCCTCTCCGCCTCCTCCATGAGCTCGCCGAAGCCGGTGAGGGCGTCGAAGGGCATGAACTGGGTTGCCCTTTTTGAATCCGGCATCGCAGCGTGGGGGCCATCTTTGGACATTCTCAGGGTGATGTCGTGCAAGATGAGGCGACGACGTTCCGCCTCATCGAACGGGACGTCCTCCGTGAAATCATCCTCGCTAAGCACGGTGGCCCCCGACCTGGTTGTTCCTCTCGTGCATGGTTGCCCCCTCCTTCAGGCTGGTTCCCCTCAGCAGCGCGTTCTTCCCGAAGCGCTGCCTTACCGCGACGGACGCCTTCGACAGGCTTGATTCCTTCCCGTCCTCCTCGCCGAACAGGCTCGGCTGGTCGAAGCGCGCCTGCCTCAGCCCTCCCAGGGAGATCGACAGCCTGCGGATCGGGGCGTCCTTTGCGGCATGCAGGTCGAAGAGCCTCAGCGCGGCTTCCCGTATGAGCCTCGGCGAGTCGGTGCGGTCGGCAAGCTTCACCTGGCCGCCCGCTCCCATGGCCCACCTTCCGCTTTCGTCCAGGTTCGGCTGCGCATAGCCTACATGAACGGCAACGCCGCCGCAGGAGAGCCTCTTGGCGCACAGGTCCAGGCAGCTGTCATCGGCCATCTCCGTCAGCACGGTGCGGGCCTCTCCGAAGGAGTAGTCCCGCATCAGCACCTGCCCGTTCGAGATGGAGCGGCTGCTCGGCCGGTGCTCCTTTATCTGAGCTATGGTGCAGGGCTCCTGCCCCCATGCGTGGTCGATCAGGTACTCGCCGCCCTTGCCGAGCTCCTTCTTGATCCATTTCGGGCTGGCGGCGCACACGCCCGCCAGGTCCTGTATCCCGCGCCTCGCCAGCCTGCGGGCGATCCCTGGGCCGACCTGCCAGATATCGGTGATCGGGTGGTGGAACCAGATCTCGCGCTTGAAGGAGTCCTCGTTGAGGATTCCTATGCCGTCGGCCGCCTTCTTGGCCTCGATGTCGAGGGCCACCTTCGCCGGGAAGAGGTTCGGGCCTATGCCCGCCGTCGCGGTGATGCCCGTTTCCTCCATCACCTTTGCCCTGAGCAGCTCGGCAATCTGCCTGGGCCCATGCGGTACAGGCGAAGGTACGGCGTCGCGTCGATGAAGCACTCGTCGATGCTGTACACGTGCATGTCGTCGGGGGAGACGTACCGCATGTAGATCGAGTTTATCTGCGCGGAGACCTCCATGTACCGCCTCATCCTGGGCGTCGCCATGGTGTACTCGATGCTTTCGGGGATCTCGAACACGCGGCATCGGTTCTTGACGCCGAGGGCCTTCATCGCCGGCGTGATGGCCAGGCATATGGTGCCGGGCCCGCGGTCGGCGCACTCGACGCTGGCGTAGAAGCTCTTCAAGTCGATGCACAGATAGCTCTTCCCCTTGCTTTGCGCAACCACTCGCAACCACCTCCGACACGCCGAAACCACAACCTGTTCGCTTGTTTTTATACGAACAGGTGTTCTAGTATAAACGCATGGACTACAGAGTGAAAGACGGGGAGATGAGGCGCGTGCACCGCGAGGAGGTGGATGTGCTCGTGCGCTTCGGACGCGACGGGCGTTTCGAGCCGTGCATCGTCGTGCTCCGCGATTGCCGGGCCTTCCGTATCGACGAGGTGCTGGCTGCGACTGGCTTCGGCAAGCCGCACCACGGCAGGCGCACCGCGCGCTTCGACGTGCGCCTGGGCGGGCGCGAGACCCAGCTTTTCCTGGATCATCGCCTAGAGGATCCCACAACGGGCATGGAGGACAAGTATGTGTGGTGGGTTCGGGCGTTCGACGGAACGAAGAGAAGGGCCGAAGAGCAATCCCGCTAATCGAGCTTCTCCCATGTTCCGCTTAGCACATAGCCCCTCTCGTCTTCGATCTCAAGCCTAAACGTCGTGGCGTTCGGCTCTATCTCGGCTCGATGGGCTATGGCCACCTTGGGGTCTGTTTTTGCCGGTCGATGCCCTTCTCCTAGGTAGATGGTGTCGTTGAGCCTGAATACGGCGCAGTCTTCGTAAGATTCCACCGATCCATCGGCGTTTGAGGCTGGCGAGTTCGTGTACGCGATGCTCCAAGTTCCGCTTTGCTCGTCTACGGTTAGGGTTCTTTCCCAAGGCCGCCCCTTGTCCTGGACCCATGTCCCGCTGATGGTTTGCGGCTCCGAGCATGATGAAAGCGTCAGGGCGAATAAAGCCGAGATCATTATTAGCGCGATTTTGCCCATCTGGAACCTCTCCCGTTTAATTCTTTGCGCAAGTTTTTCCGTTGCTTCTCATCGATAATCTTTACGTAGAATAATAACGAAGGTCCCAAAGGATATTGTTTTGGGGCTGGCATTGACTTTGAAGCGTGGAAGATTGGAGCTTGCGGTGGATGCTCGTGGTGTAAGGAAGGCTTTTTATCTTGCTATTGCCGTCATTCTGGCGGCGATATGCTGCGTTGCGCTGTCGGGTTGCGGAGAAAACGATGAAGCCGCTGCCGAGGCATGCATAAACGATGCGGTTGAGACCGCCAAGGCGGCCACTTCCGTGGAAGGTGCGCCGCCAAACCTGCTTCCAGGGGATGCCGCGAAATACGACGGCATAGATGTCTCCGGGGTGCTGTCCTCCTACTACTCGAAGTTCAGCTGCTCGGTGGACGATGTGACTGTGGACGGCGACAAGGCGAGGGCCCGGGTTTCCGCAAAGCTGCTCACCCTCGACCAATGCCTTGACATGCAGAAAACCGCCTTAAGCGAGGTCCTGCGCTCGCCTGTCCCGACAAACGACTGGACCTGCCTTGCCAATGGGGAGATGCCGGACCTGCAGGCGTGCGTCAACGCCTATGAGCCCTTGCTGCGGGAGGCCGCTCCTAAGGAGGTGTCCGCCGAGGTTGACCTGAAGAAGTTCAACGGCAAGTGGGATGTCGACACGCCGTATAGGGCCTTCGGGGCGTCTGACGGCCAGGCTCTGATATTCCTGCTGCAGAAGGCGTCGTAGCGGGGTTGTCGGCTGCCGCCGACGCTTGGCGCGGTGCGCCAAGACCGCGGATCCAGGCGAAACGCTCGGGTGACGTCGCCTTTCTCCTGGATCCGCTCTCGCTCGCAGCCATGGGCCCGCATCGGACGGACAGCTTGGTGACGCGCTGTCCGGCCTCGCGCCCCAGGGCCCTCGCTCACGAATGCAGCCATTGGACCCTCGGCTGCATTGCAAGATTTGGGAAATGTAAGACATTTCCATCTTGGTTTTCCGTGTGCGGAAAACGGGGAAGGCGCGGGTCCCTGAGCCCGCGCCTTCCGGGGCGGACAGCTTGGGGCCCTGAGCCCTAGCTGTCCATATCCTGCTCGATGCCCCTGACGATCGCCATGCCCGCCTTGATTCCGAGCCCATGCGCCAGCCCGGCCACGGAAAAGCCGCGGCCCAGCCTGTTGCCGTTGACGGTGATGCGGCTTGTCCTGAACTGGGCCTGCTTGCCCGACTTGCTCATCGTCATCTCCACGCCGTCGGCTGAAAGCCTGCGCGACAGCTCGCGCATCCTGTTGCCCTCGGGCCCCTCGACCCTGATCTCGGATGCCCTGGCCTTCACCCGCTCCCGGATGAAGGCCTTCTCCGACTCGATCCCCCTCTCCTCCATCTTCCGCTCGGCCTTGGTCGGCTGCCGTGCGTGGATTGCGCTGTTGCGCTCGTTGGCCCTAACCTGCCGAAGGCCCCATCGCGAGTCCGCCTCGCGCATCGCTTGGGCGCGCTTCGCCTTGGCGACGGCGCCCCTGCCCTCGTCGAGCCTGCGGCCCGAGCCGTCGAGCATGGTCCTGTTCATCGCGATGTGCACGGCGTAGCGGTCGGTGCCGTCGGCGGCGCAGTGCTCGCGGTGGAGCGCCAGCACCGCCTCCTGGTAGGGGTAGTTACGCTCGAGCCACTCGTCGGCGAACGCCATGCAGTCCAGCGCCGACATCTTGCCGCCGTTGAAGTCGGCGTTCTCGGGGAGGAAGCCGATCACCTGGTGCCACATCTCCTCGTTTGCGCAGCCCCTCCTGGATGCGATGTCGTGGCCGTATGCCTCGCGCGTGCGGGCCATCTCGTCGAACGGCTTCGACCCGTTCGCTATGTTCGCGCTCCAAACGGCAAGGGCCCGGTCGTCTTCAAGGTAGGCCCTCAGCGAGGCGATGTGGGCCTTGCCTCGCACTCCCATAGTCTTTACCACCGTCATGGGATGCCCCCTATTCGTCCCAGGCGCTGAACTCGTCTTTTTCGACGGCCGGGGACTCATCTGCGCTTTCGTCTTCCTCCCCGAAGTCGATGTGCCATGTCGGCACCTTCTGCTTGCGGCTCCTTTCCTTCTTCTCGAGGGCTGCACGGACGGCCGCCCTCTTTCCCGCCTCGAAGTCCGGGCTTCCCAGCCCGAAGTACCTGCCCGCCGGCGTCAAGGTCGCGTCGGCCAGGGGCATGCGGAACACGCCGTTCCTGTCCTCCGCCCCGTTCTCCTTCGCCTTCACCACGATCGCGCCGTCCCTGTCGGGGGAGAAGCCCTGCCACTCCCATGGATGGATGAGGTCGTCGGCCCTCTCGCTTGCGGATGTGCCGAAGGAGCCCCTTCCCTGCGACTTCTGCCTCGACGAGCCCGATGCCATCACCGTCCTCTTGCCGACCAGCTTGGTGAAGTACTCGCAGTTGGCCTGCGAGCTCAACCCCAAGGCGATCTTGATCCCGATGTTCGAGAGGATTTCCTCTTGCCCGGCCCCGCCGTCGCCCGGCTTGTTGTAGGCGCTGAGCTGGCCGATGCTCTGGACGAACCCCCAGAAATGGATCCTGTACGAGCGTCCCAGGGTGCAGATCTCGGGAATCGCCTCGATCTTGGGGAAGTTGCCGAACTCGTCGAGCGCCAGCGCAGTCTCATGTGGGACCCTGCCGCCGTTCTGCTCGGCAAGCTGCCTTGCCCTCATCCACCATTGGTTCAGGAAGGCCGTCAGGACGACGTTTGACGGGTTGTTTTTCCCGAGAACGTGCAGGTACACCACGGTATGTTTGGAAATCATCTCGTTGATTCCGGAGTCCGACTTCGCCGTCATCCACCTCATCGCGGGGGAGGAGAGGGGGCGAAGCGCAACCTTCACGGTGCTCAGCACGTTCTTGGCGGCGGTGTTGTCCCCACTGCTGAGGAACTCGGATGCCGGGGAAAAGGCTGGGTGGTCGTGCCCGAGGTCTTTGAAGAAGTTCTTCAGCGGCTCCGCCGGGTCCTTCCCGTACCCAGAGGTCCCCTCGTCGATCATCGCGCATACTGATGCCATGTTCTTCTTTTTCTTTGGGATGTCAGCAGACGAGACAGCGAGAAAACACGCGCAGAGCAGACCTCTTGCGGCGTTTGAGAAGAACGGGTTCTTGTCCTCGGGTGGAACCAAATCGGCGGCAAGCCTGTCTGCGTAGTCTCTTGCCCGACCCTCGTCGCCCGACCCGATTGCCTCGGTGATGATTTCCAAAGGATTGTACCGGTTGCCCTTCATTGGGCTCTCCAGGTCGAGCAACACGGTATTTGCCTTTTCGCTTGCCTTGTCGGACGTCAGCTCGTATAGCTCGCTTTTAATGTCCAAGACGATGACGTTGAATCCAGCCTCGAAGGCCAAATGAAGCGTGGGTAGCAGCACGAGCCTCGATTTTCCGCTTCCCGTCCTGCCCACGGTAAGGCAGTGTGGAGTTTCTGGTGCGAAGAGGTAATTCCCGTTTTCGAATCCCAGGACAAGCCCTCCTTTTTCTGGGACCTTCGACCCGTCCCAGGTTGAGTTAGCTTTTCTGCGGCTTTTTGGGTTGTCGATTATCTCTGCTTTTCCCAGCAAGCTGTCTTCTGACGTTCTCTGGGATTTTTGAGATAGCCAGTAAAGGGCAGATAGACCAACTACCGCAAAGCAGCCTGCAGTTCCGGCGAGGAAGGTTGCCAGTGGCTCTCTCCCTGATATAAGACCGGAATAGTAGTTCAAAAATAAGGCAGGATATCCCTTGTCCATATTTAAGAAGGTCTCAGCCTCCGACTTCGGTAGGTTGCCATGTTGGAGGATTGCCAGAAAGGCATCGACCAGCGGTGAAATTAGGGGTAGAGCGAAAAGAGCGAGCAAAAGCGAGGCTGTGGAGAGGATCATCGTATTCTGCTTCATCGTTCGACCTTTCTATCAGAATGGCCTCCTTGCTTTTTGCAGTGCGTCGGCGACTGCCTCTGCGCTCGAAGAGATTGCTTTTATGCATTCGTCGAGCTCCGCGGCTGTGTCCGAATCGAACTTGCCACGGTTGATGCGGCGGGCGATCTGGTTGAGATTGGTGCCTTGGCGTTTTATCTGGACGAGAAGGCCTGAAAGGATTTCGGCGTTTGCTGCGTATCCTTTTGAATCGTCGGCGTGAATGAGACTTCTGATATACCTTCCTACAGGCCAGCTCAGAGATTGCGCCCTGCTTCGAACAATGTTCAACTCTTCGGAATCGATGCGGACGGAAAGCAAGTGGCTTTTCTTCGTTGGGTTCTCCAGGTAATGCAGCCCCGGGCCTCTGAGGCTCTGGGGCTGTTGGTGGCTAAATGTTGCTTATCGCTGATGCCAGAAATTTTCTGAAGGCGTTGTGATCGGAAAGCATCCAGTTGTTCGCGTCCTTGCCTTCCATCTGCTTCGGCGGTAGGAGGATCTGGGAGTTGGCTCCCGCAATCGTAAGGGCTTTGCCCAGCGTTTTAGCCGAAGCCAGTCCTGGCTCGTCCCTGTCCGGGAGCAATATAAGCTGGGGATCGGACCCGAGTTTGCATACTTGATTTACGAGGAGATTCCTTCCAGAGGTTCCTCCTATGCTGACCGCCGGGAATCCGAGTTTTATGATCGCAAGAGCATCGAACTGCCCTTCTACGACGAAAACAGCGGAGCTCTTCAACGCCTCGGGGTTGAAGAGTGGTTCTGGTCCAACCTCGCTGGCGCGAGGCTTCATGTAGCGGAGCTTTTGCCCGTTAACCAGGCGACCGATGTAATAATAGGCCGATCCAGGATATGGGATGACGACCATCCTTTTTTTTGGGTCGTAACCGATGCGGAACCTGAGGGCGTCATCCTCGTTGAAGCCTCTGCTCTCTAGATAAGAAAGGCATTCTGGGTTCTTGACGCGTTCGGCGCACTCCGCAATGTATTCGCAGGATGCGCGCCTGCCTGTCGAGTAATCCGGGCACGTCAAACCTGCCAGCGGTGCTGGCTGCTTATGCGGGCTGATTGGGCAAAAGCCGCCAATCCATGCCTCGACGGATTTGAACTGGGCGAGCTTGCTGCCGTTCAGATGTTCAACCTCATTGGCAAGGTCGAACACGTCTCCGGAGCGCCCGCAGCTGAAGCAGGTCCAACGCCACGGCTTATGGGGGTTGATGAAGAACGCGCTGTCGCTGTTTGCCGTCTTGCCACTGCCGCTGCCGCAGAAGGGGCAGACGGGACGGTTGTTTACGTGCTCGAGGTGTTCAAGGACATACTTGTCCAAGGGTGCGTGGTCGCGCACCTCCTTAAATGCATTCATTTTGGCTTCCTTTGGTGAGGGGTGGCTGCCGGGGATGGCCCCCGGCAGCTCGGCTAAAAAGACTCGTTCTTGTTCTTGAGGTAGTTGTAGAACTTCGATTCGAGAACGAAATTGCGGCGCCGAATTTTAATAAGGCAGCCGGATTCGCGCATCACGCGCGCTGCGGTAACGTTGCAGCAGCTAAGCAGCTGTGCAACTTGCGCGGTCGAGAGAAGGCGGTCGCCGTTGATAGGGCGACCGCTTTGTGGAAGCTGACGGATTGGGGTCATGATAAACTCCTTTGCGTGCGCCCGCCCCCTGATGCGTCTGCCGGCAAGCTTGAAGCATCGAGGGCTGGGCCTTTTGTTTTTTTTCGGGGGGGGGTGGCTAAAGAGCGATGGTGCTCAGGCCCATCGGCATCTCGCAATCAGCGATCACCGGGCTGATGCCGATAATCCTGGGGCCGCTCGCGAGCACTCCGCGGCTGCAGTGTCTGGATAGCCATTCGGCTACTGCGGCGGTCATCACGTTGAATTCCTGTGCTGTTGCGCTGTACAGCTCCGCAGTCATGTCCTCGGGCACATGCGGATACAGCACTGCTAGGTACTTGTTGGCGGAGATCCAGAGGAACGTCGGGCCCCATCCCGGGCAGCCTGCTGTATCGGGGTTACACAGCTGCGCTAGATACGCACACGAAGCACGTTGCTCGACGGATGCGTTAAGTGGGATAACCTGTGTCGGCATTGCGCTAAGTTGCATTTGTTTCACCCCCTTTGCGCTCGATTCGTTGAGGTGAATGATGGCATAGACTTCACTCTGACGCAACAGCATCATGCGAAGTGCAACATACACTATAGTGCTATTTTGATACCATGATATAATGATATCATGGTATAAGTGTTAGTTAAGACAAGCATAAGTGGCTCTTCGTAAAAAAGCAGAAGCCGATTCGCCGGTTTCGAAAGAGTGCTGTTTGAGAGTCTTGAGATCGATTGCTTGCACGGTTAGGCCGATTCTTATGCATGCGGCTCCCTCATCTCCTTCTGCTGCTCTTCCGCCGTTCTGGGGCAGGGGGCGCCCATACCTCAGATGGTCTTGAATCATTCTGCGAAAAAAAGCCGAGGGATTTTCCCCTGTTTGCTCCTTGTGCTTTTCCAGCAGATCGGAAACGGTTTTGGTCACAGTGAGATTTGTTTGCTTGGACTCGAGCTCTTTTCTTTCGAACACTTTGACTGGCGTAGTGATTATTTCGATTGCTCGATTGATGGTCTCGGCATCGTAAGCCGTAGAATTTTCAAGGTCTTCGATGAAGCAGTTGAGTTCCTTGAGCGTAGTATCGCCGGAGGGCACCATGTCAGCATCGATCATTATTACTTTCTTGCCGTCAGCTTTCACTATGGCCCTCCGATTCTGTGACCCTGTTGGGTGTGGTGTTACGCCATAAGTATATAGGCGTTCACACGCATAGGCCCTTAAATAGGGGATTCAGAGTTTGCGGCATTAATTGTGAAATATTTGTGAATCCCTTTAGTTCGAAACGAGATTGCCAATGGTGTTGGCTGCTTCTTCGTCCCTCGATATGACCGCGTGGGAGTACACCCCTAAGGTTAAAGAGGAATCGAAGTGCCCAAGCCTTGACTGAACGGTTTTAAGGTCCGTATTCTCTGCCAGGAGGAGGGTTGCCTGCGTGTGTCGCAGCATATGGGGAGTGAGGCCTCTGTAGTTTCTTTTTCGGGTGCGTCTTCTGCCTTGCGAATCGATGTACTTCTCTTCCTTGCCTTCGTATTCCCCGAAGCCGTTATCAACGCACCACTGTCTGAACCATCGTCCATAATTGTTGGGATCGAGGAATGATCCGTATTCGTTACTGACTATCGGCGTGTTTCCGGTTTGCCATACAACAATGGAATCGAGGTGGGCTCTTTGCTCTGTTTTCCACTGCTTAAGTGTTTCGGTCATCTGGCTGCTAAGATGAATTGTCCTGTTCCCGGCTGAGCTCTTTGGGCTCCTGAGTTCCTTGTCGGCGGCGTACTGGTAGATGATGTGTGCCGTTTTCCTGTCAAGATCAACGTTTTTCCAGAGCAAGCCCAACATCTCTCCCCTTCTCATCCCCGAGTCCAATAAGAGAAGAGTTCCAACGGTTTTAGCTGATAACTCGCTCTTGTGGAGCTTCGAATACAGCAGCTTTGCTTCCTCGGTTGAAAGAGATCTCCTTTCCTTGCCTTTGGGCCTTGGGATGGAAATGCTCTTGCACGGGTTCTTCGTTATGAGGCCATCAGCAACAGCTTCGTCTAGGATCTGGGATAGCTTCACATTAATTTTGTAGAGTCCATTTTGGGATAAAGACTCATCTTCTTGCGACTTTGCGTATATATTCTTGATGCTCATCGTCGTTAGGTCCGCGAGCTTTGCCTCGCCGAATAGAGCCTTAATATGGCTAATTTCGGTTGCTTCTCTTTTATAGGAAAGCCTGCTCCCCATTGCGTTTATACGTAGTTGGTGAAAGTGCTCGGCATATGAAGAGACCGTGAATCGATTAGCAGCGGTTATGGCTGCCCCGCATTGAAGCTCCATTCGATATTGCTCCATGGCAGCCCTAAGCTCCGCCTCTCTGCCGCGTTTGTTTTTGGCTTCGCAATGGAG
>ERZ857775.2345-NODE-2345-length-18735-cov-5.106317_pt1 | contig 18735 bp, 11 predicted proteins | sample MGYA00519698_ERZ857775 | MGnify/ENA primary metagenome ERZ857775 (study PRJEB31778, sample SAMEA3449363) | human gut metagenome | biome: human gut; feature: human-associated habitat; material: faeces | place: United Kingdom | collected 2010/2012 ...
GGCAGAAAACAATGGGAAATCGCCATGATTGGGCGTAAGCGCAAGACAATGGCACTCTGCATTGACTGTCACGATAAGTTACACGCAGGAAAGTTAGACTGACATCTGGAGAGCCGGATACATCGAGAGGTGTAAGTCCGGTTCGGAGGGGAGTTCTCGGAAACCTGCCATAGTGATATGGTAAGGCGCCGGGTTCTTACCCTACTCTACACTTCGCTTGCTCCGATTCCATTTGCAACCATGAGTAACCGTGAGTGGGGTCATGTGGGAACGAACTACTTCCGGGGGCTGTTCGCGCTGGCATTCCAAGCGTTTCTGATGATGGTTTGCGTGGCAATCTATGCAGCCCTTATCGGTAGCATCCGGGTATCTTCGGATATTCACTCGGCATTGTTCGGCACGATGGCCTACACGGTGATTCTTTGCTTCTCGCTGCTCAAAACGGGAAGTCTGTCCAAACAGATCTTCGGCAGTCACTAAATCCGGGAAAATCCAATGAAAGGAAAAGACAGCAGACAACGCCGTTTCCCGGCGGCAGTCTGGCTGTTCTGGTAATCCATGGCCTATGTAACGATACCCAAAGACCTTTCCAAAGTGAAGAACAAGGTCTTTCTGAACCTGACAAAACGCCAGCTTGTGTGTATGGGTTTCGCGGCGGGCATCGGCGTTCCGTTCTATTTTCTTATGCGCGACACGCTGGGAACCAGCAATGCAGCGGCAGGCATGGTGCTCCTGATGCTGCCGGAATTTTTCTTTGCTCTGTACGAGAAAAACGGGATGCACCTTGAAACCATCCTGACGAATTTCATCAGCGCCCGATTCAAACGTCCTGCGGTACGCCGCTATGAGGTCGAAAACCTGTATGAGCGGGAACTGGAAGCCGCAACACCGATCCAGAAGAAAGGAGGCATCCTTGGTAAAAAGTGAACCGAAGAAGAAACCGCAGTCGGGCGGCTTCTTCCAGAAGTTCTTTCGGAAACCCGAAAAGAGCCAGAAGGAACAGCGGTTGACTGTGCAGCGTTCCATTCCATATCTGGAAATGGGGCGTGACGGTATCTGCCGGGTGGAGGAACATCTGTATTCCAAAACCGTCCGATTCTACGACATTAACTATCAACTGGCGCAGAACGAGGACAAAAACACCATCTTTGAAAGCTGGTGCGACTTCCTCAACTACTTCGATGCCAGTATCCGTTTTCAGCTTTCGTTCATCAATCATAAAAGTGACATGAGCGAGTACAACAAGGTCATCCAGATCGAGCCGCAGCACGACCAGTTTGATGATGTGCGTATGGAATATGCACAGATGCTGAAACAGCAGCTTGCCAAGGGCAATAACGGTCTGGTTCGGACGAAGTACATCACGTTCAGTATCGAAGCAAAGAGTGTCCGGGAAGCAAAGCCCCGGTTAGAGCGTATCGAAACCGATATTCTCAACAATTTCAAGGTGCTGGGCGTGAAAGCCTACCCGCTGAACGGCGTGGAACGGCTTCAGATCATGTACGAAACCTTTCATCAGGAGGAACAGCAGAAGTTCGATTTCAGCTATGACCGCATCCTGCAGAGCGGTATGACCACAAAGGACTTCATTGCCCCGACCAGTTTTCTGTTCAAGAGCGGAAAGGACTTTATGATGGGTGACACCTACGGTGCAGCATCCTACCTGAACATCCTTGCCCCGGAACTGACGGATAAGGTGCTGGCCGAGTTTCTGGATATGGACAAAAATCTGGTGGTCAGTATCCATATGCAGTCGGTAGACCAGTTGAAAGCCATCAAACTGATCAAGGGCAAAATTACCGACCTGGACCGTATGAAAATTGAGGAACAGAAGAAAGCTGTGAGGTCTGGTTATGATATGGAAATTATTCCGAGCGACCTTGCAACTTATGGTGGCGAGGCCAAGAAGATTCTGGATGATCTGCAAAGCCGCAATGAGCGTATGTTCCTTGTTACGGTGCTGTTCCTCAATACAGCCAAGACCAAGCAGGAGTTGGATAGTGCTGTGTTTCAGACTGCTGGCATCGCTCAGAAGTTCAACTGCACTCTGAACCGTCTGGATTATTTGCAGGAACAGGGCCTTATGAGCAGCCTGCCGCTGGCAAATAATCTCGTTCCCATCAAGCGCGCACTGACCACCACTTCCACAGCCATCTTCGTTCCCTTCACCACGCAGGAGCTTTTTATGGAGGGCGATTCTCTCTATTATGGTCTGAACGCAGTGTCCAACAACATGATTATGGCAGACCGCAAACAGCTCAAAAACCCGAACGGCCTGATCCTCGGCACACCCGGCAGCGGTAAGTCGTTCAGTGCAAAGCGTGAGATCACCAACGTGTTCTTTACCACAACGGACGATATTATCGTGGCAGACCCGGAAGGCGAGTATTATCCACTGGTGGAAGCACTGGGCGGTCAGGTTATCCATATTTCGTCCACCAGTAAGGACTACATCAACCCGATGGATATTAACCTGAACTACGCGGACGATGATAACCCCCTGGGCATGAAATCGGACTTCATTCTTTCCCTGTGCGAACTTATCATGGGCGCACGGGATGGCATGGAGCCGGAAGAAAAGTCGGTCATCGACCGCTGCCTGCCGCTGGTCTACCAGAAATATCTGAATGACCCGAAGCCGGAAAATATGCCGACGCTCGGTGATCTGTACGACTGCCTGCGGGAGCAGAAAGAGCGGCAGGCGCAGCGTATCGCCACAGCGTTGGAAATCTACGTCAATGGTTCGCTGCGAGTGTTCAACCACCAGACCAATGTGGAACTGGATAACCGCATTATCTGTTTCGATATCAAAGAGTTGGGCAAGCAGCTGAAAAAATTGGGGATGCTCATTGTTCAGGATCAGGTCTGGAACCGTGTCACCATCAACCGCAACAGCAAAAAGAACACCCGGTACTATATAGACGAGTTCCACCTCCTGCTGAAAGAGGAACAGACTGCAGCATACAGCGTCGAGATCTGGAAGCGGTTCCGAAAATGGGGCGGTGTACCCACAGGCATCACCCAGAACATCAAGGATTTGCTGGCCAGCCGGGAAATCGAGAACATCTTTGAGAACAGCGATTTCATTTATATGCTTAACCAGGCATCCGGCGATCGGCAAATCCTTGCCAAGCAGCTGAATATCTCGCCGTTCCAGCTTTCCTATGTTACGAACAGCAACGAGGGCGAGGGGCTGCTGTTCTACGGCAATACGATTATCCCATTTAAGGATAAATTCGATACTTCGCTGAAACTGTATAGCCTGATGACAACGAAGCCCAATGAGATGGGAAAATATAAGGAGAAAAAAGAAGCATGAACACATCGAACATTTTTGACCGACTGAGCCGTAAGATTCATCATCACTCTGACATGGAGCCGCACGAAAGCGATTCCGGCCCGCCCTTTGGTGAGGTGGAGCCGCTCAACTTCCACGATGAAGAATCGGTGGTGCATACGGTGCTGGAAGATTTCTATGCCGTTGGCACACTGGCCGATGAACTGACTGACGGCTTTCACATGGAAGCCCACGGTTATCTTGACCGTGAGGAAGTGAATGCCCGTCTGATCGCCTTTGCCCGGAAGCTGGAACAGGTGCTTGATAAGTGGGAAACCCACGCAGCCTTGATCGCATGACGGTTCCAGCCGGAAGGAGGTGATTTCCATAGCAGACAAAAAGTTTCGGGGCAGAGATAAAATCGTCCAGAAAATGACCAAGGATGGTCTGGTGGATGAAAACCTCCGCACCGGGGAGCAGAAGTCCGCAACCGTAGCAGAAAAGCCGGAGCAGGAAGATTCGGCAAAAGAAACTGCGGAAAAGGAAACAGACGAAGAACCTGTCGTGGACGAAGAAATCTGTATGGATGCCGAGGATGGGAAGGAGGAAACACCCCGGCATCACAGCACCGCCAAGCAGAGCGCAGACTATTATAAAGCCCATCAGGAGGACGGCAAGCCAAAGGATGCGCCTGTGGAATCGGATGCAGAGCCACAGCCCACAAAGAAAGGCCGACTTTCTTTTGAAGATGAAAAAGGCGGCATTGTCCGTGGCATGGGGATGGGCGTTAAAAAGGTGGCGAAGAAAGGAGTAGACGCTACCACCGGGTTTGCCCATCAGAAAGTACATCAGGTAGAAAAGGACAATTCCGGCGTGGAAGCTGCACACAAGTCAGAAGAAGCAGCTGAACGCCTGCACCACTTTGTCAAAGGCAGAAAAAAGCCCAAAGATAAATCTGCCAGAGCGGAGAAAAGAGGTGTGGAGAATCAGAAATCCAGCCGTCTGAAATTCTCCGAGAGCGAGGGCGGCACGGCAGAAAATGCAGCAGAACCGCAGCTGAAAAAGAAACAGCCCCAGCCGCCACCGACTGCCGCAGGAGGTGAAGCAAAAACAGTCGGTGCGAAGTTTTACCAGAAAAAACAGTATAAGGATGCCTATGCAGCCGCCAAGCGCGGCCAGAAAGCCGGAACTGCCGCCAGCAAGCAGGCAGCAGCGGCAACAAACACCATTACGGAGAAAGCGAAAGCGGCGGTGCAGGAGATCGTCGTGCAGCATAAAACCTTGTGGGTCGGTATTGGTGTGGGTATCCTGCTGGTGATGGTAATGTTGGGAGCCTTTTCAAGCTGCGGTGCGGCAATTCAGGGAACAGGCAGTACCTTTGTGGGAACGACATATCCCAGCAAGGATGCCGACATGAAAGGTGCGGAAGAAGATTATCTGGAACTGGAAAAAGAACTGGATAAGCAGATTCGGCAGATGGAATTCACCCATCCGGACTATGATGAATACCGCTATCAGCTGGACGAGATCGGCCATGACCCGTATCAGCTGATTTCTCATTTGACGGCAGTTTATGAGCAGTTCACCAGAGGACAGGTCAAGCCTGTTATCAAGGAACTGTTTAAGCAACAGTATCTCCTGAAAGTGTGGGAAACCATTGAGATTCGCACTCGCATGGAAACCAGAGTAGGGATTCGGCCAACGATTGACGCGTTTGGAAATGTCAGCATGGAAACCTATACCTATCAGGAAGAAGTGGAGTACGAATATAAAATCCTCAATATCCTGCTGAAAAATAAGGGCTTCGATACCATCGCGCGGAAGAACATGAACCAGAAGCAGACCGGGCGATACGATGCCTACAACCTGACCTACGGCAACCGCCCCGAACTGTTCGGCGCAGGATCACCGACTTACAGCGGCGGCACAACGGGCAGTATCGGCACAGGTGGTGGTGCTGGTGGCTCCGGTGGTGGTTTCAAGTATGATATTCCATCGGAAGCTCTTTCGGATGAAAAGTTCGCAAGGATGATTGAGGAAGCCGAAAAATATCTCGGTATGCCGTATGTGTGGGGCGGCAGTTCCCCAAGCACCAGTTTTGACTGTTCCGGCTTCGTATGCTGGGTCATCAATAACTGTGGCAACGGGTGGAGCGTTGGACGCACAACGGCCAATGGTCTGCGCGGGAAGTGCAGCTATGTTTCTCCTGCAAATGCAAAGCCCGGTGACTTGATCTTTTTTGAGAAAACCTATAACACCACTGGTGCGTCGCACGTTGGAATCTATGTCGGCAATGGTATGATGATCCACTGCGGCGACCCCATTTCCTATACCAGCATCAATTCGACCTACTGGCAAAGCCACTTTTTAGGCTTTGGCCGCATCAACTGAAAGGAGGGCCGATGGGCAAAAAATTACAGAAATATCTGGATGAAGCCGAAAAAACGGAACAGCAGATCGCGGAACTGGAAGAACGGCTGAGAACCATCCGGGCAGCACAGAAAAAGGAAGAGGACAGCGAGATCATCCGTGCCATCCGCAGCACCAAGATGGGCGGGCGTGAACTGCTGGCTCTGCTGGACAACATTCAGGCGGGCAACGTGACGTTCCTGACCGCTGTAAACAATGCTTCGGAGGAAGCAGAAACGGAGGAAGCGATTGAAAAAGATGCTTAAACGGCTGGGAGTTGTTATCCCCAGCACAATTCTGACCCTGCTGATGGCAGTGGGCTTTTCGACCCCGGCCTTTGCCTTTGTGGACACCACTGAGGTGACGGAGGAACCGACACAGGTGATTGAGGAGGCAGAGCCGACGGAGGAAGAAAAGCTTCCGTTCACCATTGCAGGCAACGGCGAGGTAGAGGATGACATCGTGGATGACCCCAGCAAAGAGTTCTTTACAGTCAAGACCAAGGGCGGCAATACGTTCTTTCTGGTGATCGACCGGGCGCGGAACAGCGAGAACGTCTATATGCTCTCGATGATTAACGAGTACGATTTGCAGGAGTTTCTGGACGATGAAGAGCGGAACGGCAAGCAGGAAGAAGAAACGCCTGCAGTAGTTCTGCCCGAAACCAAACCTGAACCTACCCCGGATGTGGAAATCGAAGAACCGAAAGAGGAATCGAGCGGTGGCATGAATAAGATTCTGCTGCTGGTATTCGTGGCGGCACTGGGCGGTGCAGGTGCTTTCTTCTACTTCTACATTTATAAGCCGAAACCGAAAGAAGAAACGCCGCAGAGTGAAAATCTGGAAACCGACCAGAGCCTTGCGACGGTGAACGAGGATAATCAGTCCGGCAACGAAAATGGCACATAAGAAAACCGTAACATAAGGATGCAGGGGTAGTCGAAAGGCTATCCCTGCTTTTTTAAAAAAAGGAGAAAGCGTTGAAATATCTGGTGATTGCAGAAAAACCGAGCGTATCGAAATCCATTGCAAAAGTGATCGGTGCATATCGGCAGGAGGACGGGTATCTGGAGGGTGGGGATTGCGTGGTCAGCTGGTGTCTGGGGCATTTGGCAGAGTATGCGGCCCCGGAACACTACGATGAACGCTATGAAAACTGGCGTTTTGAGGATTTGCCGATTCTCCCTGCCGAGTGGAAACTGCTGGTGCATAACACCAAGAAGCCGCAGTTCAATGTCCTGCGCAAACTGCTCCGCAGCAAGAAATTTGATTATGTGGTGAACGCCTGCGATGCAGGACGCGAGGGTGAAGCAATTTTCCGCCGTGTGTATGCCCTTGCCGGAAGCAAACTCCCCATCAAGCGGCTGTGGATCAGCAGCATGGAGGATGCTGCCATCCAGCAGGGCTTTGAAAACCTGAAAGATGGCGCAGCGTATGACAACCTGTTTGCAGCGTCCGAGTGTAGAGCAAAAGCAGATTGGCTGATCGGCATGAACGGAACCCGCGCTTTTACGAAAAAGTACGGCAGAAAACAGACCATTGGCCGTGTGCAGACCCCGACGCTGGCGATGCTGGCCGAACGGCAGACCAAAATCCAGAACTTTGTAAAGGAACCCTATTATAAAGTGGAACTGTCCGGTGAGGGCATGGTCGCAGTATCGGAACAGATGGCGCAGGAGCAGGATGCCGATACCATGCAGGCTGCTTGCGATGGGCAGTGCGCGGTGGTTGGTAGCATCGAACGCAAGAGGGTAGAAAAAAAGCCCCCGAAACTGTATGACCTGACGACCTTACAGCGAGAAGCAAACCGCTATTATGGCCTGACCGCCAGCCAGACCTTGCAGGTGTTGCAGGAACTGTATGAAGAAAAGCTGGTGACATATCCCAGAACGGACAGCCAGTTTGTGACCGAGGATATGCGCAAGACAGTGGAATCTCTGGTACTGGCTCTGGATGGCCAGACTGTGGATGTGAGCTGCGTTATCAATAACAGCAAAGTCACAGACCACCACGCGATACTGCCGACGATGCAGGGCGCAAAGTGTAATAAGGAAAAGTTGTCCGAAACCAAACAGAAGATTCTTTCGCTCGTTATCTGGAAACTGGTGCAGGCTGTGCAGCCGCCGTTCATCTACGAAGATGTTCTGGTGACGGTATGCTGCCAGGGACGGAATTTTACAGCAAAATATAAGGATGTCCTGCAGCCCGGTTATACGGCAAAGACCGTTCCGTTTGTGGAACCGGAAAAGGACAAGGACAAGGGTGTGCCGCTTCCGAAAAAGATGGGCAAGGAATGGTTCTTCCGGTGGTACGGGCAGAGAAAAAGCAGGGCTTTACTTCACCGCCGAAAGTCTACACCGAAGATACCCTGCTGTCGGCCATGGAAACCGCAGGCAACAAGGAATTTGAAAAGGACACCGAGAAGAAAGGTCTGGGAACCCCTGCAACGCGCGCCGCGATTCTGGAAAAGTTGGTATCCTCCGGCTATGTGCAGCGCAAAGGCAAGCAGATGATTCCCACGGAGGACGGTGTGGCCGCAATCCGCAATATCCCGGACTATCTGAAATCTGCCAGTATGACAGCCGAATGGGAAAATGACCTGCTGCGGATGGAGCGCGGCGAGATCAAGCCATATGATTTTATGCAGGGCATCCACGGATTGCTCGATAAGATGCTGGCTGACCTGCGGCAGATTCCTACCGTCGTGGTGGCTCCCTATCATAATAAGGTAAGCGTAGGTAGCTGCCCGGTCTGCGGAAGCCCTGTGCATGAGAACAAACTCAGCTTTTGTTGTGCAGACCGCAGCTGCAAATTTGCCCTCTGGAAAGAAAGCAGATACTTGTCCAACATGAGAAAAACGCTGGACAAGAAGATGGCGGTAGACCTTTTGAAGAAAGGCCGCACCCATGTAAAAGACTTTTATTCCGCGAAAAAAGATAAGACATTCGCCGCTGACCTTGTGATGCGCGTTGAAGAGGGCCGCGCACAGTACAGCATGGAATTTCCCAAAGCACCGATGAAAACCAAAACGTAAAGGAGGTTTGACCATTGCCACAGATTAACGATATTCGAGAATTGGCGCAGCAGAACGCCCGGTATGTCAGTAACTCGCCACAGGACTGGATGAGTTATCTGGATGTGGCGGCGCGGCTGTACCGCTATTCGTTCACCGATACACTCCTGATCCACGCACAGCGGCCCGATGCAACCGCCTGCGCAGAACTGGAACTCTGGAATCAGAAAATGAGCCGATGGGTCAACCGTGGCGCAAAAGGCATCGCGCTTCTGGATGATACCGGACCTCGTACCAAGCTGCGATATGTGTTCGATATTGCTGACACTCATCTGGTGCGCGGTGGAAAAACACCGCTCTTATGGAATCTGGAAAGCCACGAGCATGAGCAGACGATTTTAGACCATCTGGCAGACACCTACGGCCTGTCGCAGACAGACAGCATGAATACTGCCCTGATGGAACTGGCACAGCAGCTGACCGCCGACAATCTGGATGAAGCGATGGACGGTCTGGCCTATGAGGTGGCGGATACATTTCTGGAAGAACTGGACGAAGATAACATCCGCGTCCGCTTCCGGGAATTGATGACCAACAGTATTTTCTATACGCTTTCCCGCCGCTGCGGGCAGGAGCCTATGGATGTGCTGGACGATGATGACTTTATCCGCATTGTGGATTTCAACAAGCTGCCGGTGCTGTCGTTCCTTGGCAACGCGGTTTCCGAACAGTGCGAAGCGGTTCTTTTTGACATTGGCCGAGAGATGCGGAAAATTTACAAAAAAGAAATCACGCAGCAGCTTGAAAAATCCGTTGACAGCTTGTATAATACCAATACGGACTTTAACACATTAAAGCGTGAAACCGAAGAAAACACGACCAAAGGAGGACAAGAAAATGGAGTTGACGTATTACCGCAAGGGAGATTATCTGTTCCCGAATCTGGCCGTGAAGGACGAGCCGCAGACCATCGGGAAGTACGGGATGCTGCGCAGGACGTACCTGAAAGAGAACCGCAAGAACTGGTATCAGAGTATGCTGATGAGCGGCAGACTGAACCAGCATCTGGCGCAGATCGAGAAAGCAGCGGAGAACCGGATGGAAACCCTGGTGGACAGCCTGAACGAGAAGTTTCCGGCACCGAGCAAGGAGAAGGACCCGCTGGCATGGGTGGCACACCAGAACAACCTGACGGCAATGGCAGAGGAGATCGTCTTGAAGGAATTGGTGTACAATTAACCGAACCGACAACAGAACAGGATTTGAGCGAAGCAGAGGAAGAAATTGCCTCTGCTTTTTCTTTGCCTGATCTGCCGACCGTGGAACAGCAGATCCGCGCCATTGAAGCACCGATCCAGGCGCGGTATGCGGATGAAATTGCACTTGATCCCGAAGTGGTCGATGAAATCCTGCGCACGGGCAGCAACCGCAGCAAAGGCCAGCTGCGCCTGATCTACAATTTCATGGTCGAGAAAACCCCGGAAGAATACACGGAGTTCGTGAAAAACGAATATGGTACGGGCGGCAAAGGCTTTGAAATTGGCGGTGCGAAGTATGCCGTCTGGTTCGATGATTTAGGGCTGCGTATTGCAGTAGGCAGTACGGCAAAGGGCGGTACGATTGTCAATGCGTTTCTTTCGTGGGAGGATGTCAGCAACCGTATCCATGAACTGCTCCGGCAGGGCGAGTATGCGCCACAGGCGGTTCTGGATGCTGCACGGCAGAACGCTTTGCAGGAGCACGCGCAAACATTGTCCTACATGGAACGTGACTTGGCAGATGGTGTTGCCGAAGCAGTCTTTCAAAATGCAGAAATCTTCAGGGGCGGTTTCCCGGAATTGACAGACAGGCTGGCAGGCTTGCTGGATGATACGGATTTTCTGACTGACCTAAACGACAGATTATCTGCGCTGGGGGAAGCCTACGCCGAAGATAAAGACCTGATGCGGATGCACTTTTATAAGCCGGATAAAGTAGCAGCTCTGTTCCAGCAGTTTGCAAAGCCTTATCAGAACTACTCGGCGCGGGATGGCTTTCACTGGAATGAGTATAAGAAGTTCATCACGGAAGATGAAATAAACGCTTTTTTCACACGAGGCAGCAATTATTCGGACAGTCGGCTGGCAATCTATTCGTTCTTCTTAAACCATGAAGATAAGAAGGAGCGGGCAAACTTCCTGAAAGACCATTACGGAATCGGTGGCAGCAGCCATGCACTCTGCGGGGCAGATGATTCTCACGAAGATCACGATGGCAGGGGCATTTCTTTGGAGCGTGGCTCATACGGGAACCCGGATGCAAGCGTTCATCTGAATTGGAATCAGGCTGTAGGTCGAATTGACCGACTTATCCGTGACAGTGAGTACCTGAAACCAGCGGATTACTCCCGGATGCTTGTCTATGAACGGGAACAGATAGCAATGCGGGTGATTGGATTCTATCACCATCTGCCGAACGACGTGGAGCGGCCTTATCCGCAAGACCTTTACCATGAAGAAGGACGAAAGGCTCTCGTCGAAAAGCTGGAAGCCCCTGAACAGGCGGTGGAACTACTGGAGCAGATGGACAATGCACTCCTGTCTGTGCCGCTGGATTCCGAAGAATATGAGCGCAAGGCAGAATTCCTCTCTATCCTGCACCAGTATGTCGAGGGAACGTACACGATTTTCCCGGAAAAGAAGAAGGCTGTTGAGATTGCGGTTCCTGAACAGGGGCAAATTTCCATGTTTGACTTCATGGAGCAGGAGCCGCAATCGAAAGAGCAGTCAATCGCCGCAGCGGTTGAGAAACCCAAAAAAGATACGCCTCTTGCAGATGAAAAGTATTCGGAGCAGACGCTGCAGCCCCTGCCACTGGATGCCGCCAACGAATATAACGCACTGAAAGAGCACTACCCGGATGCTCTGGTCGGCTATGAGCAGTACGGAAACTTTGAGTTCTACGGCGAGGATGCAAAGCGCGTTTCAGAACTTCTTAGCAGCAAGCTGTTGGAAAAGGAAACCGCACTCGGCAAGGTTGAGGTATCTGGTTTTCCGCGTGAACAGTGGGTTTCGCAGGCAATGAAGCTCTGGAAACAGGGGGAGAGTATCTATCTGTCCGGCCAGCAGGAAGATGGAACCCATGCGCAGACAAAGTATTTCCGCAGAGAGGAATATCTGCCAGTTAATACCATCGTTGAACTGGACGATAGAGAGTTTCGTGTGGATTCGGTCAACTTTGAACAGGGAACGGTCAGCTTGCAGGACATGACCCTTGCAAAAGAAGCTCAGTATCCGATCTTCCGAACGGAACCGCTGGAGTATATTCGGCATTTGTATGAACAGGCAGATATGCCGCTGGAAGAAGCGGTAGAAGCTACCGTCTTTGCGGCCCTGCACAATGCTGGTGTGGCCTATGAGGATTTCTCCCCGGAGCAGATGGATGTGATCTATTCGGTGGCAGAATCGGGCGGCGAACTGGAAAGCCTGCTGAATCCCGACTTTCCGCCGGAACAAATGCAGTTGATCGCAGATGTGCAGAACCGAACGGATGCCATTAGCCGCGCAGCGGCAGAGGAAGCCCTTGAACCGCTGACGCAGCAGCCTATGACCCCGGCAGAGGTCAACCATGCAAGGCGGCAGCACAATCTTCCGCTGGACAGTGGAGCAGAAACAGAACAGCCTGCACAGCCCAAACAGAAACCTATTAACTTCCGCATTACGGACGATGATCTCGGCGCAGGAGGGCCGAAAACAAAGTATAAAGCCAATGTGGAAGCCATTCGGGTGCTGCAGACACTGGATGCAGAGCAGCGGCAGGCTACCGCAGAGGAACAGGAGATACTCTCCCGGTATGTTGGCTGGGGCGGCATTCCGCAGGCGTTCGATGAAAACAACGCGGAATGGTCGAAAGAGTATGCCGAACTGCAGTCCCTGCTCACGGCAGATGAGTATAAGGAAGCCCGTGCCAGTACCCTGAATGCGTTTTACACTTCTCCTACGGTCATCAAGGCGATGTATGAAGCCCTGGGCAATATGGGATTGTCCAAAGGCAACGTGCTGGAACCATCCTGTGGTGTCGGCAATTTCATGGGTCTGGTGCCGGACAGCATGGAGAAGATTCGGATGTACGGTGTGGAGCTGGACAGCATTTCGGGCCGCATTGCACAGCAGTTGTACCAGAAAAACAAGATTGCGGTGCAGGGCTTTGAAACGATGCAGTTCCCGGACAGCTTCTTTGACTGTGTTGTGGGCAACGTACCGTTCGGCAATTATAAAGTACCGGATAAGCGGTATGACCGCCACAATTTTCTCATCCACGATTATTTTATCGCCAAGAGCCTTGACCTTGTGCGTCCGGGCGGCGTGGTAGCGGTGGTAACGTCCAGCGGTACGATGGATAAGAAGGATTCCTCTGTCCGTGAATACCTTGCCAACCGCGCTGATCTGGTCGGCGCAATTCGTCTGCCGAACAATGCGTTTCAGCGCAATGCCAACACGAGCGTGGTTGCTGACATTCTGTTCCTGCAGAAGCGTGACCGTGCAGCGGTAGAGCGGGCAGACTGGATAGACCTTGGCGAAACACTGAAAGGCTACTCCATCAACCAGTATTTTGCACAGCATCCTGAGATGGTGCTGGGGGAGATCACCACGGAAAGCACCCAGTACGGCAAGCAGGAAACTACTGTCAAGCCCATCGAGGGCGCAGACCTTGCCCAGCAGTTGAAAGAAGCGGTCCGCAACATTCAGGCTACCATCACAGAGCCGGAAATCTCCGACGATGAACTGGATGTGCAGGAAGAACCCATTCCGGCAGACCCCAGCGTGAAGAATTTCAGCTTCACGAATGTGGATGGGCAGATTTACTACCGCGAAAACTCCTTTATGAATAAGGTGGAACTGCCTGCCGTAACTGCAGAGCGTGTGCTGGGCATGATTGCTCTGCGGGAAACCACCCGGAAGCTGTTGGATTGTCAGCTGCATGATGGTTCGGATGCAGAAGTTCAGCTTTTGCAGAATGAACTAAAACAGCAGTACACCGCATTTAAGGCGCAGTATGGTCTTATCAACAGCACGGCCAACAAGCGGACGTTCCGACAGGACAGCAGCTATTGTCTGCTGGCATCACTGGAAATTCTGGATGAGGAGAAGAATCTCAAACGGCTGGCCGATATTTTTACAAAGCGCACCATCCGTAAGCCGGAACCTGTTACCTCGGTGGACACGCCCAGCGAAGCCCTGGCACTTTCCATTGGAGAAAAAGCAAAGGTGGATGTGCCGTTTATGGTGCAGCTCTGCGGTAAACCGGAACAGGAGATCACGGATGAACTGGCAGGTGCGATTTTCCGAAACCCTGTGACACAGCAGTGGGAAACCTCGGATGAATACCTGTCCGGCAATGTTCGTGAAAAACTGGCCACAGCAGAAACCTTTGCTGCAAACCATGCAGAGTATCAGATCAATGTGGACTACCTGAAACGGGTACAGCCCAAGGATTTGGATGCTTCAGAAATTGAAGTACGGCTGGGTGCGAACTGGGTGAAGCCGGAGTACATCACGCAGTTTATGAAAGAAGTATTCAAGACCCCGAACTACTATGCCGGGATTGACATTAAAGCAACCTATTCCGAAATTTCAGGTGCATGGAACATTTCGGGCAAGTCGCTGGATCGCGGCAATCCGCTTGTTGCCAATACCTACGGAACCCTGCGCGTCAATGCTTATAAGCTGTTGGAAGATGCCCTGAACCTCCGGGATACCAAGATCTACGATACGATTCACGATGCGGATGGCGACCACCGTGTACTGAATAAGCAGGAAACCATGCTTGCACAGCAGGCACAGGAATCCATTCGGGAAGCGTTCAAGCAGTGGATTTTCAAGGATTTAGACCGCCGCGAGGATTTGTGTGCGACCTATAACCGGATTTTCAATGCGATTCGTCCTCGTGAGTACGATGGCAGTCATATTCGTTTTGAGGGCATGACCCCAGAAATTTCCCTGATGCCGCACCAGAAAAATGCCGTGGCGCACATTCTGTACGGCAACAATACGCTGCTGGCTCATTGTGTGGGTGCAGGCAAGACCTTCCAGATGATCGCTGCCGGCATGGAAAGCCGCAGGCTGGGCCTATCGCAGAAAAACCTCTATGTGGTGCCGAACCACCTCACAGAGCAGTGGGGCGCAGACTTCCTGCGGCTCTATCCCAATGCCAATGTGCTGGTGGCAACGAAAAAGGACTTTGAACCCAGCAATCGAAAGCAGTTCTGCTCCCGTATCGCAACCGGCGATTACGATGCCATCGTGATCGGTCATTCGCAGTTTGAGCGAGTGCCGCTTTCCCCGGAACGACAGAAAGCCATTGTGGAGCGTCAGATCGACGATATTACACTGGCTTTGGCCGATGCCCGGAGTGAGGATAGCCGCAGTTTTACGGTCAAGCAGATGGAAAAAACAAAGAAAACGCTGGAAGCAAAGCTGCAAAAGCTGAACGACCAGACGAGAAAGGATGATGTGGTTACATTTGAGGAACTGGGTGTTGACCGTCTGTTTGTGGACGAGTCGCATTTCTATAAAAATATGTTCCTCTACACAAAAATGCGAAATATCGCAGGTATCGCCCAGACCGATGCACAGAAGTCCAGCGATATGTTTGCGAAGTGTCAGTACTTGGACGAACTGACAGGTGGCAAGGGCGTGACCTTTGCAACCGGAACCCCGGTCAGCAACTCGATGGTGGAACTGTACACCATTATGCGGTATCTCCAGTATGACACGCTGCAGAAAATGGGACTGAGCCACTTCGATGATTGGGCGGCATCCTTTGGTGAAACCGTCACGGCAATCGAGCTTTCCCCGGAAGGAACGGGCTACCGTGCGAAAACACGTTTTGCCCGGTTCTTCAATCTGCCGGAGCTGATTTCTCTGTTCAAGGAATCGGCAGATGTGCAGACAGCGGATATGCTGAACCTGCCTGTGCCGCAAGCAGAGTACATCAACGAAGTGCTGAAACCGAGCGAAACACAGGAAGAAATGGTAAGTTCCTTTGCAGACCGTGCCGAGGCCGTGCGCAACGGTAATGTGAATCCCAGATTCGATAATATGCTCAAAATCACAAACGATGGCAGAAAACTGGCACTCGACCAGCGGCTTATGAACGAGATGCTGCCGGATGAGCCGGAAAGCAAGGTCAATCGCTGCGTGGACAATGCGTTCAAGGTCTGGGAAGAATCTGCGCCGGACAAGGGAACGCAGTTGATCTTCTGTGACTTATCGACACCAAAAGCCGATGGCGCATTCAATGTTTATGATGATGTGCGGGAAAAATTGGTGGCGAGAGGTGTTCCCCGTGAAGAAGTGGCGTTCATTCACGAGTACAACACCGAAACGAAAAAAGCAGACCTGTTTGCAAAGGTGCGCGCCGGACAGGTGCGTATCCTGATGGGGTCTACGCCGAAGCTTGGCGCGGGAACCAATATTCAGGATCGGCTGATTGCCCTGCATCATCTGGACTGTCCATGGAAGCCGTCTGACCTAGAACAGCAGGAGGGACGTATTCTCCGGCAGGGAAACCGGAATAAGCAGGTAAAAATCTATCGTTACGTCACGGAAAATACGTTTGATTCGTATATGTGGCAAATTCTGGAAAATAAGCAGAAGTTCATTTCTCAGATCATGACGTCCAAATCTCCTGTCCGTGCCTGCGATGATGTGGACGACACTGCACTGTCTTATGCTGAAATCAAGGCACTGGCAACGGGCAATCCCTACATCAAGGAAAAGATGGACTTGGATATTCAGGTCAGCAAGCTCAAATTGCTGAAAGCCAACCACACCAGCCAGATTTATAGTCTGGAATCGGATATTGCGCGCCGCTATCCGCGAGAAATCGCTGCGGCAAAGGGTCAGATCGAAGCACTGAAAACCGATATGGAAGCGGCAAAACCACTTCTGGCGCAGGACAAAGACCACTTCGCTATTGAAATCAGCGGCAAGGTGTACACTGAACGCAAGGAAGCGGGTGTAGCCATCATCGAGGCTTGTAAGGCTCTGAAAGCAGCTGGCACCGAGGGCAGGATCGGCAGCTACGGTGCGTTTGAACTGCATTCCCGGTTTGACAACTTCGATAAGACGTTCCGCTTATCCATCAAGGGCGCGTGGAACTATTCGATGGAAGTCGGCAAAGACCCGCAGGGTAATATCCTGCGCGTTACCAATGCACTGGCAGGCATCGAAAGGACACTACCGCAGGTGGAACGCAGACTGGAAAATCTGGAACAGCAGTTGGCACAGGCAAAGGAAGAAGCCAAACGTCCTTTTGCGCAGGAAGCAGAACTGGCCGAAAAATCTGCGCGCCTTGCGGAGCTGAACTCTCTGCTCAACATGGATGAAAAGGGTAGTGAGGATGCGCTGGGAGTGGATGAGGATGCAGCCGAAACCGAGGTTGCAGACAGACCGCGCCAGCCTGTGAACTACGCAGGCCGCGTTGCAGAGCGCACTACGGACAATGTGCGGAAACCTTCTGTGCTGGCACAGCTTCATGCAAAGCAGGCAGAGCGCAGCGCGGAATCGCAGAAATTCCCGAAGCGGAAAAGTCACGATATGGAACTGTAAATAGGATAACCCCGTTAGATCTCTGCAAGGAATCTAACGGGGTGTTTTTGAACAAGGAGGGCATTTGCTGACATTAACACCGATCAATCTGAAAACGGCAAACGCATTTGTGCAGCAATATCACCGCCACCATAAGCCGACACGAGGGCATAAGTTCTCCATCGGCGTATCGGAAAATGGTGCGCTGGTGGGCGTTGCTATCTGCGGCAGACCCGTGGCGCGGCGGCTGGACGATGGCTATACGCTGGAAGTTAACCGTCTGTGTACAGATGGAACACCGAACGCCTGCAGCATTTTGTATGCGGCGGCATATCGTGCAGCACGGGCCATGGGCTACAACAAAGTTGTTACCTACATTCTGGACACGGAGAATGGCAGCTCCCTGAAAGCTGCCGGCTACACCTGTGAGGGCAAGGCCGGGGGATTAGAGTGGAACGGCGCAAAAGCACCGAAACAGGCTGACCAATATCCGCGCCAGATGAAAACACGATGGGTCAAGAAAAAGGAGGGCTTGCATGGCAGTTGACCGCAAACAGCAGATGAAAGAAATCACGGAACGGCTGGAGCAGGGCGTAAAGGACATTTTTACATCGGAAATGTACACGACGTATCTGCGCACGATGGCAAAATTCCACAATTACAGCTTCAATAATACGCTGCTGATCGCTATGCAGCGGCCCGATGCCACACTGGTGGCAGGGTTTAACGCATGGAAGAATAAGTTTAACCGTTACGTTAAAAAAGGCGAAAAGGGCATCCAGATCATCGCTCCGGCTCCCATTAAGGAAGTCGAGGAGCGAGAGAAAATCGACAAGGATACGGGCTTGGCTGTGCTGAACGAAAACGGTGAACCGGAAATGGAACGTGTGGAGTATGTGGTTCCGCGCTTCCGAGTGACGACGGTTTTTGATGTTTCACAGACCGATGGGGAACCGATTCCATCGTTGGAAGTGAACGAACTGACGGCCAGCGTCAAAGACTATGCGCTGCTTACGGCGGCAATCGAGCAGGTATCGCCTGTGCCGATGCGGTTTGATGAAATCGAAGGGGATGCCAAAGGCTATTACAGTGATGCAGACAAAGAAATCTGCATTCAGGTCGGCATGGGCGAGAGCCAGACCATAAAGACGATGATCCACGAGGTTGCTCATGCGATGCTGCATAACAGCGATTTGATGAAGCAGAACGGCGAGGAAAAAGATCGGCTTACGAAAGAAACCGAAGCCGAAAGCATCGCATTTACGGTCTGCTCGGCTCTGGGTATTGATACGTCCGATTATTCGTTTCCGTATGTGGCAAGCTGGGCCAGCGGCAAGGAAATGAAGGAATTGAAAGATTCGATGGATACGATTCGATTGACCGCAGCCGACTTTCTGGAAAAGCTGGAAGCGGCAGTCGCGGAAAGGAGCGCAGAGCGCATGACCGCGATGCAGTATGCGGAAAAG
>ERZ857775.2350-NODE-2350-length-18702-cov-7.250282_pt1 | contig 18702 bp, 18 predicted proteins | sample MGYA00519698_ERZ857775 | MGnify/ENA primary metagenome ERZ857775 (study PRJEB31778, sample SAMEA3449363) | human gut metagenome | biome: human gut; feature: human-associated habitat; material: faeces | place: United Kingdom | collected 2010/2012 ...
GAACGGGACTTTACCGGATACAAAGGCGATGATCGTTACAAGCAGGATGACCAGTGTGATCTCCAATGGGCTCATTTGGGTTGTCCTCCTGTGGATTACTTTCACCTTGCAGATGCAAAGCAGTGGCACTTGAATGTTTATATTTGATAATGTATCCAATAAACAAGAAAAGAATACACCGAAAGACCACGCTTGTCAAGGGATTTGTTATACTTTTGTCGAAAAATACAATTTTCCAAAGGAACTTTATATAAGGTGTGCAGAACAAAAAGAACGGGCAAGATCGTCTTTGTCTGCATTTCCTTCAAGGAATAAATAACGCCCCGGAACCCTTTACGCGGAAAAGGGTTCCGGGGCAAATTGCGGAGAACAAATACGTGGCAAATTAAGCTGAGCAAGAAACTTGGGGTAAGAAAAACGATTTAGGAGAATCGTATGAAAGGAAATAATGAGTGAAGTCTGTCCCCCGCTGAGAGGATATCCGGATTACTTAATAAAGCCGACGTGCTTGCAGATCTCTTCGACGGCCTTATCCTTGCGCTGATTGAAGATGACCTTGTTCTCTTCGAACAGGTTGCGGCCCTCAGCGTCGATGGAAACGATCAGGGGGCCAAACTCTTTAACGTGGCAGTGCCACAGAGTTTCCGGCATACCGAGGTCACGCCACTGGGCCTCGACGATCTCCTCCACCTCGGTGGCAGCCACAACGGCGTTACCGGCAGGGAAGACACAGTGGATGGCACCGAACTCCTTGCAGGCGCGCTCGGTGTTGGGGCCCATGCCGCCCTTGCCCACGATGACGCGGACACCGGACTTCTGCACGAACTCATACTCGAACTTCTCCATGCGCATGGAGGTGGTGGGGCCCACAGACACCATCTCGAACTTGTCGTTCTCCAGCGGGCGGATGATGGGGCCGGCGTGGAAGATGGCAGCGTCCTTGACATCCACAGGCAGCGGGCGGCCCTCTTCCACGAGGCGGCGGTGCGCCACATCGCGGCAGGTGGTCAGGTCGCCGTTCAGGTAAACGACATCACCGATATGGATGTCCTTCAGGTCTTCTGCGGAGACCGGAGTGGTAAGAATTTTCTTTCCGTCTTTGATAGTCAGCATTACAAAGTCACCCCCGAATGAGTATCAATGGTGTAGTTCAGGTCTTTATCAAAAATGATGTGGCCGCGGCGATGGCTCCAGCAGCCCACGTTGACGGCAACGCCGATGGCAGAAGGATGGCGGGCAGTGTTCTCAATGTGCACGCCCATGACGGAGTACTTGCCGCCCATGCCCTGAGGACCAAGGCCGATGGAGTTGATGCCGTCCTCCAGCAGCTTCTCCATATAGGCTGCGCGCTCGTTCTCGTTGTGGCTGCCCAGAGGACGCATCAGAGCCTTCTTGGACAGCAGAGCGGCGGTCTCAACAGAGGTGGCAACGCCCACGCCCACCAGCAGCGGGGGGCAGGCATTGATGCCGTAGCTGGTCATGACATCCATGACGAACTTGGTCACACCTTCGTAACCTGCACCGGGCATCAGAACCATGGCCTTGCCCGGCAGGGTGCAGCCGCCGCCTGCCATATAAGCGTAGATCTCACACTTGTCGCTGTTCGGGATGATGTCCCACCAGACGGTAGGGGTGCCTTTGCCGACGTTGCGGCCGGTATTGAACTCATCGAAGGTCTCAACACTGTTGTGGCGCAGAGGTGCTTCAAAGGTAGCCTTGACCACAGCCTCCTTCAGCAGACCCTCCACCTCGCCGATGAGGGGGAAGTCCACGCCGCACTTTACCCAGAACTGGAGCACACCAGTATCCTGACAGCTGGGGCGGTTCAGCTCCTTGGCCAGCTTCTGGTTCCGCTTCATGGTCTCGTAGATGACCTTGGACAGAGGAGCATCCTCCTGTGCGCCCAGCTCATCGAGCTTGGCAATGATGTCGTCCGGCAGCACCTTGGCGATATGGCTCACAAAGTTTGCCATATAGGTCGTCATCTGCTGCACCTGTTCTTGCTTGTTCATTCCAATGCCTCCTTAGCTTTGGTACATTTTGCGCGTTGGTTCACTCATATTCAACGTTCCTGTCCGCTTTACTGCGGGAAGAACGGAAATGCGATGGGAAGGATCACCATGCTGACAACCGTTGCGATGAGGATGAGGGGCAGACCAGCCTTGGCATAATCCTTGAAGCTGTAACCGCCGGCGGAAACCACCATGGTGTTGGCGGGCATACCGATGGGCGTTGCGTAAGCGCAGGAGCCGCCGATGACACAAGCCATCAGGACTGCGCGGGGGTCGGCACCCATGCCCTGTGCGATGCTCAGGCAGATGGGAACCATCAGAGCGGTGGTTGCGGTGTTGGACATGAAGTTGGTCATGACGCAGCAGAGCAGGAAGACCACCAGAGTCAGGACGTAGGGAGAGGGATTCTCGCCCAGAGCACCAATGACGATGTTTGCAATCTCTGCGCCTGCCCCGGTCTTATCCAGTGCAGAGGCCAGAGACAGCGTACCACCGAAGAGGAAGATGGTCTTGAGGTCGATGGACTTCAGGGCGTCTTTCTCGGAGATGACACCGGTGAGGATCAAAGCCAGCGCACCGATACAGCCGGTGATGCAGAGTTTGATGCCGATCTGCTTTTCAAAAATCATGCCCAACAGGGTGAGCACGAGGATAACGAGGGAGAGCACCTGTTTCCACTTGGGAACATTGCTGAAGTCCTGCTCGCCGCCGAAGGAGTCATCATCGGAGACGGGGTGGTTGGGCAGCAGCTTCATGCCAAGGGTGGCATAGAAGAGGATGCCGGCGGCGAGGATGGGCAGGCCCACGATAGCGTACTCGAAGAAGCCGAAGGACATCCCGATCTCACCCAGAGCACTCTGGGCGATGAGGTTGCCCGGTGCGCCGATGAGGGAAAGGTTGCCGCCCATGGCCGCTGCAAATACCAGCGGCATCAGCAGCTTGGAGCGGGCATAGCCGGACTTTGCCGCAATGCCGATGACCACGGGGATCAGGACGGCGGCGGTGCCGGTGTTGGAGAGCACACCGCTCATCAGGCCAACGATGACCATGATAGCCACGATGAGGCTGCGCTCGGATTTGGCAAAGTGGGTAACAATGCCGCCGATCTTGTTGGCCATACCTGTTTCAAACAGGGCACCGCCGACGATGAACATGGCGACGAACAGGATGACGTTGCTGTCGATGAAGCCCGCAAAAGCGGTCTTGACATCCAGCACGCCGGTGACGACCAGACCGATACAGACGATCATGGACGTTACGCCGAGGGGGATCTTCTCAAACACGAACATGACGACCGCGAAGAGAAGAAAGAGTAGGGTGATAGTTGCTGCTGACATACTGGGGATCCTCCTTTAACTAAATATAATGTATCCATTTCATCAGAGCAAAACAGCCCTGACTTTCGGAACGCCCCAGCTGCACCTCGTTGTGCAGAGTCTTTGCCGCCGTGCTGTGCCCTCACAGCCCTTTTTCGTTCTGGAAGGATCTGCCCGGAACCTTAGAATTCCGGGAATCTCGGCATCGTCTTTTTTAAATTTTTATATCTAATCTTTGATAATGTATCCACTTGACGACACGAGAATACACCCGAAACAGAGATTTGTCAATCCCTTTTTTCGAGTTTTGTCGCATTGCACGGATTATGTACCAATTTTTGTGCACGCCAGACAAACAGTAGGATACAAGAAGACCCCGCTCTACCGCTTTCTGCAAAAAAACGCGCGTTCTCCATCTGCTTTGGAGAACGCACGTTTTATCCTTCTTTTATTCCAGCCGCTTTTTGAAATACCCCTCGGCACAGTAAATGGCACCACAGGGATTATGCGCCAGAACACGATCCTTGGCCACCAGCGTTGTGACCATGGCATCCGAATACTTATAAAACATCGAGTCGTGTCCCACACAAAGTCCGACCTCAATGTTGAAATCGGTGTGCTGTTCGTTCAGAAGCTTTGCCTGTGCGATGGGGTTGCACATGGCCTCAAATTCGCCGGGGTGGATCTTGACCTCTTCCGGGATGCCCACTTCTTCTTTGGAGATGCCACCGGTCTTGCAGATGACCGACACCACCTCAAACCCCTGCGCACGGAGCAGGTCGGCCACGATGCGGGCTTCCTTCCGCAGACCTTTGCAGAATGCAAGACCCAGCTTGTGGTAGCCCATCCGCTTGCAGAACTCCACCGTCTCCTTCAGGCGGGGCCATTGACAGTAGCCAAGCCCCTCAATGGCCGAACAGTTGACGTAGAAATCGTGATTCTCAGGCAAATCATAGCCGGCGCGGGCGGCCTCCATCACCGAAGCATTCCGCATAGGGCAGTTTTTGGGCATCTTTTCCGGCTCGTTGTTGGCGCAGGCCAGAACCGTACAGTTCGCACAGGTATACACTGTCTTGTCCTCCTTGATCTTATAAATAATAGGTCAGCGCATCGTCCATACTGCGGTAGATGTGTTTTTCCATTTCAGCCCGTGCGGCCAGCGCATCCCGTGCTTCCAGCGCCGCATAGATCTTTTTATGCTCGCTCTGGGAGTTGAGGGCATAGTCCAACTCGCTCATTTCCACACCAACGGACAGGCCATTCCACAGCTCCGAGAGAAGATTGCGCATTTTTTCATTGCCGGAAGCTTCCCAGATCTCAAAATGGAAGGACTGGTTGTAGTCAGTATAATTTCCGGCCTGCTGATGAGAAAGAGCCTCCTCTGCAGTATCCACGCAGTTTTTGATCTTGGACAGGTCGGCATTGTTCTGGCAGCAGAGCATACATGCCGTCCCTTCCAAGGCAGCGCGCAGCTGGTAGTGCTCCCGAATCGTTTTTTCCGTTACGCCCAGCACAATGGCGCACTTGTTCTGCTTGACTTCCAGCAGACCGTCACGGGCAAGGATCTGAAAGGCCTCCCGCACCGGCGTGACCGACACGCCCAGTTCCTGTGCGGTGTTTTCCAGCGTGAGTTCTGCACCCTCCGGGATGCTTTTTGAGATAATGGCTTTCCGCAAAGCGGAAGCTACCCGCTCGCGGGCGGGCAGCAGCTTAATGGGTTTCAGTCCCAGCATATTGACTCCTTATCGTTAAAATCAGATGCAGCAGTTCTTCTTCATAGGTGTTCCATGCATCCAGCACATCAGGGGAACCCTGACGGTCCAGCATCAGCAGGCGGGCAAGCCGGTCGTTCACCGGCGCAGGACGTGCGCTCACGGCAAAGGCAATGTAGGTCTCCTGAATGCTCTCCAGCAGCTTGCGGTGCAGCGGATAGGGCAGGACGGTTCGCAGGGTACGGTGCTGCAGCATCTCGTCTCCTGCCAACATCGCATCCTGCGGCAGCGCACGCATGGCCTGCCGTTCCAACTGAGCCCCCAATGCCAGCATTTGGCGCAGTGTCTCTTCGGTCAAATCTGCCGCTTTTATCCGATTGTTGGGCAGGCGGATAATAAGACCCTGATATTCAAGGATCATCAAGGCCTCCCGCACCGGCATCCGAGAGACACCGAGACTCTCTGCCAGTTCGTTCTGGGTCATTTCAGTGCCCGCCGGGATCTGCCCAGATAAAATGGCCTGCTGCAGGGCTTCCACCACACCGCCGTTTTTCTTCTGGATGCCGATATATTCCATAGAGCCCTCCGTGCAAATATCTTTTTTATATTGTATCCAATTTTACAATAAAAAGCAAGACTTCCTTTATGACAAACAAAAATACCCGGCAGATTCATTCTGAAAAATCTGCCGGATATAGACCGGATGCCCTTGGGGCGTTGCCGTACTCGTCTTCGATGGCGATGCAGTCAATGGCAAGGGTAGTGCCACCTTCGAACCGGGCTTCCACCCGGTTGGTGTCCATGTTGTAGCGGCAGGAAAGCAGTTTGTTCATAAGAAAACCTCCATGTTTTTCACATTTACTTCTTCTGCGGTGGAAAGTTTCAGCTGTCCGTTTGCAAATACATAAAGCCGCTTTGTGATGCAGCCCTTTGCAGGTCTACACCCATCCACCACACGCCCGATTCTTACACCAAAACTAGAACAACGCTCTTTTTGCTCTGCACAAAATCCTGCATCGTTTGGCGTAAAATTGGCGTATGGCGTAGTTCTCGCTGGAAATCCATCAAAAGAAAAAGCCCGAAACTTCTCGGTACATCAAGAAGTTTCAGGCTTTGTTTTTCTTGAATTGGAAATTTACTGCTCAATCGGCTTCATCGTGGGGACAGGTCAAGGAAGGCTCACAAATGGCTTTATTTTCCTTTATAAGCCTATCCATGCGGCTTCCTTTTTCCTGCTCCCGTACGTCACCCTACGCAACTCTCCACAACTTACCGGCAATTTGGTGTAAAAGTGGTGTAGTAGTTGGTGTAGTGGATTTCAGACCGAAATGCCCAGTTTACCGTTCAGATTTGCAAAGGAATGGGCTTTGGCTTCCTTGGTGGCTTCCGCGTAAATCTCCATCGTGGTGCTGATGTCCTTGTGTCCCATGATGTCCTGAATGATCTTCAGGTTGGTCTCATTTTCGCACAGCCGGGTGCAGAACGTGTGCCGGAGATTATGGCAGGAGAAAGGCGGCAGCAGCTGCGGCTCCCGTTTTTCCTTTTCGGCCTTTTCCAGTTCGGCTTCGTTGTATGCCACGCTGATGCGCTTGATGGCGCGGTTGACCGTCTGCGGGTTCTGCGGCTGGCCGAAGCAGTTCAGGAATACGAAGTCTGAGATTCCGTCGATTTCGTATTCGCATACCAATTCCAGCTCCTGCTGGTTGGTGCGTTCCTGCTCCAGTGCCTTCCGCACTTCGGGCAAGATCGGAATTGCCCGCTTACCTGCGGCAGTCTTGGGGGTGGACATGGTGAAATATCCTCCGGCGGTAAAACCCGTTTCCTCATACGATTCTTTCAAATAATCCTGATTGTTCTGCTCCCATTCTTCGTTTGTCATATACATGGAGATGACCCTCTTTTCACTGGCGTTACAGAAAAACAATGTGGTCAATTTGACCACATTGTTTTCTGGTAACTGAGGAATCAACGTTTAGCCGTTCTCCCTGCATGGCTTTCCTGCCCCCTTCCGGCGGCGTTTCCCGGCTCTCCCTTACGGGGTCATGGCCGTGTATCTCATGCAGACGGTCTTTCGTTTTTCAAGGTTCATTGCTGGTTTTGCAATAAAAAAATCGCCACACAACAACCTGAACCTGACCATCCTTTCCGGGATGGCCTTGGTTCGGGTTCGTTATGTAGCGATAAGAAAGTTAAAAACTTGCTCCGCTCCACTGCGCAAACGCGAACTTTTGAAAACACGCTGATTTCGGCAGCTTGCAAGAAAACACAAGGGAAACTTTGGCAAAAAGAGAGAGGGCCGGACGGTGCCGGCCCTCTTGACAGAATGATGAGATGCTCAAAAACTTCTGCTGCTTTTATTGCGGTTTTCAAAAATAGCGCCGATCAGAACGGCATATTTACGATATGCAGTTTGCGGATACTACTGCGGTGGGAAAATAGAATCAGGCAAAAGGATAAAGTGTCGGCAGGAAAAATACGGACACGACAATGAGGATGAGCGCCAGCGGGGTACCACACTTGAGATAATCCTTCAAGGTGTATCCGCCCGGCTCGATGATCATGATCTGGCAGGGAGCTGCCATGGGGGTCATGATGGACACACAGCTGGCTGTGATCACGCCGACCACGGCAGCACGGGGGTCTACGCCCATGCGGATACAGGCGGAAGTGACCAGTGGGATGAAGATGGTCAGGGTAGCCAGATTGGACATGACCTGTGTCAGAATGAAGGGAACAAGGAAGAACACCAGCATAATGATGTACGGATTGGTAGTATCGCCCAGCAGGCGGATCATCCAGTCTGCCACCACATCGCCTGCACCGGTGGTCTGGATGGCGTCCGACAGAGCCAGCACACCGGCAAACAGGAAAATGGTCGGCTGGTGGATGGAGTTGAGGGCTTCCCTCTCGGTCAGCACACCCGTCAGCACCAGAGCGGCAGCGCCGATGCAGGAAGTGAGATACATCTTGACACCAATGACATTTTCCAGCAGCATCATTGCAATGGAGACCAGAACGATCAGGACAGCCAGTTTGCGCTTAAAGGGGCTGAGTTTTTCGCTCTCAGAAGCCGTATGTGCTGCATCTGAAAACTGCTCGTTGGGAATATCCGGCATCAGCTTATAGCCAACAAAGGTCATGTACAGGATGGCAATGGTCAGCATCGGGATGCGCGCAATGGTGAAATCCCAGATGTGCAGCGGTGTCGGTGCGCCGGCCTGCATCATGACATCGTTCCATGCCATGTTGGAAGCACCCTGACCGAGAAAGGTCATCTGGGTGGCAATGTTGGCACAGGCCATAGAAGGATACAGCAGCTTGCTGCGGCTCACGCCGATGTCGTTCGCAATGCCTACCAGCAGAGGAATCATGATAGCGGCAGTTGCGGTGGCACTGGTGATGGCGCCCAGAAACGCACCTGCCACACAGGAAAGAAAAATCAGCATCCGCATATTGTCCTTGTAGCGGATGACCAGACTCTGGGCTTTGTCAATCAGGGGCGTTTTGGTCAGCCCTGCACCGATGACGAACATGGCTACGAACATGACCACATTCGTGTTGATGAAGCCGCCAAAGGCCTCGGCAGGGGTCTTGATGCCGGTGAGGATCAGCGCCAGAATGATGCCGGTAGAAATGACCGAGAACGGGACTTTACCGGATACAAAGGCGATGATCGTTACAAGCAGGATGACCAGTATGATCTCCAATGGGCTCATTTGGGTTGTCCTCCTGTGGATTACTTCCACCTTGCAGATGCAAAGCAGTGGCACTTGAATTTTTATATTTAATAATGTATCCATTTCATGTTTTTATAATAGAACAGAACGCTGTAATTGTCAATAGTAATTTACCAATTCAGCGTTCTGCATATTCTTTTTGATATTTTATTGTGCATATATAACAAATCCCCGCTGCCAGCGGGGAAGTCATATCTTTTTACTAGTATCTTGTCAGTACATCATTCATGCTTCGGATAATATGAAATACCATCTTCTCCCCCGCCTGCTTCGGGTCCCCGCTTTCAAGGGCTGCCAGGATCTGTCGGTGCTCTTCCTGGGAATTTCTGGCGTATTCTTCTTCTGTGGACTTTAAGCCCATGGAAAGACCGTTCCACATTTCAGACAGCATTGTTTTTAACTTTTCATTTCCTGCTGCTGTCCAGATCTCATAGTGGAAGGACTGGTTATAGTTAGAATAACTGCTGGAATCTTTTTTCTCCAGTGCCTCATCTGCCATTTCCAGGCAGTTTCTTATAGCAGAAAGATCTGCTTTTCTCTGACAGCAGAGCACACAGGCCGCACTTTCAAGCGCCGCTCTTATTTCATAGTGCTCTCTTATGGTTGTTTCATTTAAACCAAGGACAGTTGCGCCCTTGTTCTGTTTTAAGTCAATGAGGCCATCTCTTGCCAGTATCTGAAATGCCTCACGCACCGGTGTAACGGATACACCTAACTGCTGGGCAGTTGCTTCCAGTGTAATAACTTCTCCTTCACCGATCTGCTTTGAGATAATGGCTTTTCGCAGTGCAGAAGCCACCCGTTCCCTTGCAGGCAGCAATTTAATTGGTTTTAATGTAACCATAACTCTTTAATCCCTCCCCTTATGGATAGCAGCCAGTTTCACTGCCATTTTTTCAAAATATTCCTCTAACTGTCCGGCTCCTTCTTCTGTTTTTCCAGCCTTCCAGTTTTCTATACTCTTACTTAATAAGATCTCTTCCTCTGTTTTCTCCCGGACATTTCCCCAGACACCTTCCGGGTTCCGTCTGGATATAACAAAATAAAGGTAGATCTCCGTTATCGTCTCCAGATTTTTTCTGGAAAGACTGTAAGGGTAGTTGCGACAGATCTCCCTGTGAAAATTCAATTCCCTATCAGGAAGACTGCTTCGTTCTTCTTCCTCTAAATTCTGTAAAAATTCAAGTTCTAATCTACAGCCTGTTTTTAAAATATGGCGGAAGTAGTCTTCTGTGAGAGATGCCACCCGCACATGATTATTAGGCAGACGATCGATCAATCCCTGATACTCCAACAAGATCAGAGCTTCTCTTACCGGCATCCGGGATACTCCCAGACTTTCTGCCAGCTCATTCTGTGTCATCTCACTGCCGTCAGGTATATTTCCCGCCAATATCTCATCCCGCAGAAGTTCTACAATACTGCCCTGCTTTTTCTTATTTCCAATATATTCCATTTAGTCTGTCCTCACTTTTCAAGTCTCCAAGATCCAGATCCACCAAAACCATATTCTGGCATAAACTGCTACTGTAATCTCTTCTTAAAATATCCTTCCGCACAGTAGATCGCACCGCATGGATTGTGTGCCAGCACACGGTCCTTTGCCACCAGTGTAGTCACCATTTGTTTGGAATATTTGTAAAACATAGAGTCATGTCCTACGCAAAGTCCCAGCGCAATGTTAAACTCTGTTTCCTGGGAATTTAAAAATTCGGCCTGGGCAATTGGGTTGCACATTGGTTCAAATGCATCTGCATTGACCTTCTTTTCTTTCGGAATTCCTACCGACTCCTTTGGAAAACCACCGGTCTTACAGATCACAGATACCACATCAAAGCCCTGGGCTGTAAAAAGATCTGCCACAACACGCGCCTCTTTTCGCAGTCCCCTGCAAAATGCCAGTCCTATTTTTTTATAACCCATTTTTTTACAAAATTCCACTGTTTCTTTTAATCTCGGCCATTGGCAATAGCCTTCCCCTTCGATCTCAGAACAACTTACATAAAATTCGTGATTTTCCTCTAAGGCATATTTCTCATAAGCCCCATCCATTTTTTCTTTTTCCCGCATAGGACAGTTTTTTGGCATTTTCTCTCTTACAGCCGGATCCTGCGATCCACATGCTAATACATTACATTTTGCACAAGTATACATAGTTTCTCCCCTGACTTTTATTTTTTTCTGATACCGGATTGTTCCGCGCTTTGCGCTCCCACAATCACATTTAATATTGTATCCATTTTTTGCATAAAAGTAAAGAGCAGACATAACCGTTGATCCGGTTTGTCTGCTCTATTGCTTTTATTTTTATTTAAAATGCAAAAAACTTATCATGAACTGCCTGAACAGCCCGGTCTGCATCCTTCTTATCTACCAGTACAGAGATCTTGATCTCACTGGTAGAGATCATATTGATGTTAATGTGGGCATCATACAGTGCCTCAAACAGCTTTGCTGCAACACCCGGATTGTTGATCATACCGGAACCCACTACGGAAACCTTGGCAATATCTGCGTTTGTCTCCAGTCTTGCAAAACGCAGTTCAGCCTTGTGGGACTCTAACAGCTCTGCTGCCTTCTTAAGATCTCCTTCTGCTACTGTGAAGCAGATATCCTTTCCTTCTTCATGGCCAATGCCCTGAAGGATAATATCTACATTAATGTGGTTCTGTGCCAGTAAAGAGAATACCTTGAAAGAAGTTCCTACTTCATTTGGCACTCCTACCAGTGCGATCCTTGCAATATCTTTATCTTTTGCTACGCTGCTGACTGCTGTCTTTTCCATGCGTTTTGCTACCCCTTTCACTTTTGTACCTGGATGACCGGTAAAGCTGGATAATACTTCCAGTTTTACATTATATTTCTTTGCCAGTTCTACAGAACGGTTGTGAAGCACCTGTGCTCCCAAAGTTGCCAGTTCCAGCATCTCATTATAAGTAACTTCATCCAGCTTTCTTGCGCCCTTTACATGTCTTGGGTCTGCTGTGTATACACCATCTACATCTGTGTAGATCTGGCACAGGTCTGCTTCCAGTGCTGCCGCCAGTGCAACTGCAGAAGTATCAGAACCGCCTCTTCCCAGTGTAGTGATGTTCTGGTTTCTGTCTACTCCCTGGAAACCGGTAACGATCACAATCCGCTTCTGGTCCAGCTCTGCCTCCAGACGCTCTGTATCGATCTTTTTGATCCTTGCATTCTTTGCTGCCGTATCTGTAAGTATCCCTGCCTGCCAGCCGGTAAGAGAAACCACCGGATACCCCAATGCTTCAATAGCCATGGCACAAAGTGCAACGGAGATCTGTTCTCCTGTGGATAACAGCATATCCATCTCCCGGTTGGAACCTTCCGGATTAATTTCTTTTGCTTTTTCAATCAGATCATCTGTAGTGTCACCCTGAGCAGAAAGCACAACCACTACCTGATTTCCTGCTTTGTACGTATCAGTGATGATCCTTGCTACGTTACGAAGACGCTCTGTATCTGCTACAGAGGTACCGCCAAATTTCTGTACGATCAACCCCATTTTCATTTTCCTTCCTGTATCTATTTCTGCTTAAATCAGCTTCATTTTTCTAAAAAGTCAGTTCTTATTTTAGCCTTTTTTTGTCCGCTTGTCCAGTACATATAACAATATTTGTCTTTATACAAAACACTGCAGAAGTAATTTTTCTCCTGCAGTGTTTTGATCAACCTTTATTTACTTTTCCAGATTTTTCCATTTAAAGTTAGGTACAACATCGGACCACTTGTTGATACCGATCAGGGATTTTGCAAACTCACTTGCCTCTAAAGTAGAGTTCTTTTTGTCAATATCCCTGAATACCTGCCAGATCTTTCTCCTCTTTGTAGCTTCGATCAGATTTGGCTTGCTCATATCGCACTCCCACAGGCCTAATTTCAGTCCATCTTTTGCCTCTGAAGGAGCATCTACCTGACGGCTTAAGGTATAAGCATCAATATATGGGTTGCTGTCTACCAGATAATAGGAATAAGCAAAGGCTGCTGCCTGAAGCTCCGGAACATCTCCCCTGGTCGGACTGTAAGCTGTAAAACCCTGTTCTGTAAGGATAATGTGGCGCACATGACCGGACGGTGTCTTTAATGCCTCCTGGCAGAAATAATCAGTCAGCACATTTAAGTTGGCAAAGTTGATGACCGGTGAATTAAAGTCATTTTTAACCAGTCCTGTTGCCTGGGCGTCATCCCAAAATACAGGATCGATCAGCGGACATGGATATGGATGATAAGCCAGTCCCCATTCCATCTGTCCCTGGTTATTGGCAATGGAGTTAAAACTGTCAATGATCTCTTTTCCGCCGTATTTTAACTGGCCATCCATTTCATTCATCCAGTTATAACTAAGGGAAAGATATACTCTGTCATTTGCATTGGTACTCTTAATTGCTGTGTAGCATACACGGAATGCCTTTTCGTAGGTCTTCACATAATTGGTCAGATCCATAAGCCCCATGTAGTTCCATTCCTGGTTTTCGATCTCATTTCCAATGATCCAGTTTGAAACTTTTCCGTAATTGGCATTCTTGCCGCTGTAATGATCTGCCAGGAATGCGGAAATTGCCTTTAACTGCTCAAAACCAGCCTCATTGGTGGCATTAAACATGTAATAATATGCACTGGAGGTTTTCTGTACCCCTGGAATAAACAGATTGGAGGTCGTATCGCTCCAGTCATTTAAGAGGATGGCATTTACAACCATTCCTTTTCCGGAATAAGCGCTGATGACCTTATCATAATCTTCTACAATGCCTTTGTTAAAATGATAAGTCTTGCCCTCATACTGGAAATCAATACCGGATCCCATTAATCTGGAAACTGCGATATTGGTGGTCACATACTTTACACCCAGGTCAAAGGCATCATCCAACATGTTCAGCTCAATGTTTAAGCCCTTTTTTGTCAAAGGTTCCTTAAAAGCTTCTGTATTCTTTGCCACGATCTCAGGATTGGTAATATAATGAGGTTCGCTGACTGCCTTGTAAGTACCGTCTTCCTTTACTGCCAGCACAAATTTGCTGTAAAGACAGTCGGAACCATCTCCTTTGTTAAAAGGAACGGTAACGGTAGTGGCGCCGGATGCATTTGCCGAAGTAAGATAGTCGCTGCGGCTTCCCAGATCATCCTGGTAGGTAGGCTGCTCGAACACATACACCTTGCCATCGGTTCCTTCTGTACTGCCACTGCTGTTTAAAGCGATCTCAACGTTCTGTTTATCATCGGTTATCTTACAGGATGTGATCTGTCCGGAAACTTCTGCAGCCAGGGCATTAAATGCACTGGTCCCCAGGGCAAGAACACCCGTTCCAAGAAACAGAGCCGCTGCACAAAGGAAACCTGCAGCTCCTGATCTTTTATAGTTTTTCATTCTTTCTGCCTCCCATATTCTGTCAGATTTTTTACAACCTACATCATACATAATCTAACTTATATTTTCAATTACGTTTTTATTACATTATCTTAATTTAAAAGGTTACTGTTCAGTCATAGGCTGGTTTTGCTCTTGACATTTTTTTCTCTCCGTTTATAATATTTTTAGACCTTTTGTATCTGCTTTCGGGCTGAGACGGTGTGAGGGGGAGCGCCCTGACACTGCGTACAAAAGAGAAGCGATGGGACTCCGTGTTTCGGATTGAGAGGATGCTAGTGAGCATCGACCGCCAATTACAGCTGTAAAACGGCGCCATCGCTATGTCTATTTTTTAACAGAGATTTGCCAAACGCGCCGTGTGGGTGCGTTTTTTTATTGCCATTTTCATAAGGCCTTTATTAAAAAACACCCCATTCCACATACAGCCAGAATGAGGAGAGGTAAACGATATGAAAAATTCAAAAACACATGTAACGAAACTTGTCTTTCTTGCCATGATGGTAGCTCTGGGAGTCGTGATCTCCCCGATCCTTCGTGTAGAAGGAATGTGTCCTATGGCCCATTTTATTAATGTAACCTGTGCGGTTATGCTTGGTCCCTGGTATGCTTTCGTGTGCGCTCTGGCTATTGGCATCATCCGTATGGTATGTATGGGTATCCCGCCTCTGGCTCTGACCGGTGCAGTATTTGGCGCTTTTCTTTCCGGTATGCTCTACCGCCTTTCCAAAGGCAAACTGGTATGTGCGTTCATCGGTGAAGTCATTGGAACCGGCATCATCGGCGCTATTGTTTCTTATCCTGTTATGACACTGATCTGGGGACGTACAGGTCTTACCTGGTTCTTCTATGTGCCATCCTTTATTGCAGGTACACTGATCGGAGGCAGCCTTGCTTTCATTTTCTTAAAGCATTTACAGAAAGCCCATATGTTATCCACATTCCAGACTGCTTTAGGCTCTCAGGTCTACAATAATACAGATACGGTTGTGAATGACTCTCTGGGAATTGCATTTTTAGGCTTTATCGGTTATCTTGCTTCCACAGTTGCCGTAAAACAGTTCGTTGCTGAACCTGGACCGGTTGCAGGAAGCATCAAATATATTGTTCTCCTTGCCTTTGTTGCAATGGCAGTGGTATACTGGAATACAAACAAGAAACATGCCTGATGTGCATACATGTGCAAAAAATATCCATTGCAAAATAAACGCTGTAACAGGCCTGCATGGTTCTGCTGCAGCGTTTTTATTATAAGGAGATCATCTCATGGACAATCGGAATGGTAATATAAATAAAGCTCAGCTCCTTTCCTGCTTAAAACAGGTTCGTGACCAACTTCATGACCAGGCACCGCTGATCCACTGCATCACACATCCCATTGTGGTCAACGACTGTGCCAACGCAGTTCTGGCCCTTGGAGGACGCCCTATTATGGCAGAACATCCTGCAGAAGTGGCGGACATTTCTGCCAGCGCAGCTGCCCTTACCGTCAGCCTTGGAAATATTACAGATGCAAGGGCTGAGTCCATGCTTCTGGCAGGAAAAGCCATCAAAAGAATGAAAGATGCTGAAAATACAAAAAGAGCCTCTGTGATCGACCTGGTAGGGATCACATGCAGCCCTTTCCGCATGGAACTTGCAAAACGTTTTATTAAAGAATGTAAGCCAGCTGTGATCAAAGGCAATGGCTCTGAGATACGTGCAATCGCAGGCGCTGCCTTTCATGGCACTGGCGTAGATGTAAGTGCAGCTGACGCTGTAACTGCCAAAGATCCGGATACCGTACATTCTATGGCCCATATTGCCAGAAAGCTGGCAGAAGAGACAGGCGCTGTGATCCTTGTTACCGGTGAAGTAGATATCATTGCTTCCCCAAATAAAGATACCACATACGGCATCTACAATGGTTCTCCCAATATGGCAAAAGTCACCGGCACCGGCTGCATGCTCACCTGCATCACAGGTACTTATCTGGCTGTGACAGATGCTCTCACTGCCTGCATCCTCGCTGCGATCACATTAGACTGTGCCGGTGAATGTGCCAATGCTGCAAAAGGTCTTGGTACTTATCATATAGAACTGATCAACCAGCTGTCTGTCATGAACGAAGATCAGATCACACAGTTATCCAACATACAGCGATTACTATAAATCAGGCAGCTCTTAATTTCGTTGCAAAAACAACGTTTTATTTTTCCTTCAACTGCATAAATCCAGACATCATACAACCACCTGCTGCCCCGGTCCCAAGGATCTGGGGCATTTTTTCTGCTGTGATCCCGCCGATGGCATATACCGGAATATCCACTTCTTTACATACATTTTCAAGAAATTCCAGACCTCTTCCCGGAAGTCCTTTCTTGCAGTCTGTCTCAAAGATATTTCCTGCAAATACATAGTCTGCACCTAAACGTCCTGCTTCTTTCGCATCTTCTACAGAATGGATCGAAGTACCAAGAAGTGTAAGTCCTTCCGGCCGTCCTATAGTTTTAAGCATTTCCAAAGGCAGATGCAGCTTATCATATCCTAAATGATGTACTACCTCTGGAAAACGGTGCAAAATAAGGGTAGTTTCCGCCTTCTCACACAGCTTAATAACCACCTTTGCCAGTTCTTCGTACTTTTCTTCTGTCAGATCCTTTTCCCGCAGTACCATGGCTTTTGGATGAAGAGAGGCAACATAGGTAAGCTGCTTTAAATATGCCCCATCTGTATCATTTTCCAACACCAGATGCCGGTTGGTCACTGCTATCATCTTTTCATACATATTTTCGTACATACGATCCCTTCCACCTTTCCCATTATCCCCAATCATTCATATATTTTTCCCATCCGAAGGTAGGAAACAAACTACACCAGCGCATCTTCCATATGCAGCATGCAAAAAAGCTCCCGGAAGTAATTCCGGGAGCCGAATCGTTTGAGCATAATGTCCATTCAGACATGTTGTATTACTTATATATAAAATCTGTAAAATTATTCGATGATAGATACAACTCTACCAGAACCTACAGTACGTCCGCCTTCACGGATAGCGAAACGAAGTCCCTGCTCCATAGCTACTGGATGGATCAGTTCGATTGTCATTTCTACGTTATCACCAGGCATGCACATTTCTGTACCTTCTGGCAGGCTGATAACACCTGTTACGTCAGTTGTTCTGAAGTAGAACTGCGGACGATAGTTGTTGAAGAACGGAGTATGACGTCCACCTTCATCTTTTGTCAGAACGTAAACCTGAGCTGTGAATTTTGTATGGCATGTAAGTGTTCCTGGTTTAGCAAGAACCTGTCCACGCTCGATCTCGTTTCTCTGAACACCACGAAGAAGTGCACCGATGTTATCACCAGCCTGAGCTTCATCAAGAAGTTTACGGAACATTTCGATACCAGTTACAACAACTTTACGTGTTTCTTCTTTGATACCAACGATTTCAACTTCGTCAGATACATGAAGTACACCAGCCTCTACTCTACCAGTAGCAACTGTACCACGACCTGTGATAGAGAATACATCCTCTACAGGCATTACGAATGGTTTATCTGTGTCACGCTGTGGGTCTGGAATATAGCTGTCAACAGCATCCATAAGTTCCATGATCTTGTCTCCCCACTCACCGTTCGGGTCTTCAAGAGCTTTAAGAGCAGAACCTTTGATTACCGGGATATCATCTCCTGGGAAATCATACTCGGAAAGAAGTTCACGAATCTCCATCTCAACCAGTTCAAGAAGTTCTTCGTCATCAACCATATCACATTTGTTCATGAATACAACGATGTAAGGAACACCTACCTGACGAGAAAGCAGGATGTGCTCTCTTGTCTGAGCCATAACACCATCAGTAGCAGCTACAACAAGGATAGCTCCATCCATCTGAGCAGCTCCTGTGATCATGTTCTTTACGTAGTCAGCATGTCCTGGGCAGTCAACGTGTGCATAGTGACGTTTCTCTGTCTGGTACTCAACGTGAGCTGTAGAAATTGTGATACCACGTTCTCTCTCTTCTGGAGCTTTATCGATATCTTCAAAGTTCTCTGCTGTGTTTCCTGGTACTCTTGCTGCAAGTGTCTTTGTGATAGCAGCTGTAAGAGTTGTTTTACCGTGGTCAACGTGACCGATAGTACCGATATTACAATGCGGTTTTGTTCTTTCAAATTTAGCTTTAGCCATTTTGAATATCCTCCTTAATTTAGTGCCATATGGCATATTAACAAATTGTTCGTTTGCTCGGCTACATTTGATTATATTTCAAATGTAGCACTTTTTCAAGCATTTTATAAATAATTAGTCATTTTTGCTGGATAAAATCTTTTCCTGTACTGACTTCGGTACTGGCTCGTATTTCTCGAAGAACATTGAGTAGTTACCACGTCCCTGTGTTCTGGAACGTAAGTCTGTAGAGTATCCAAACATTTCTGACAATGGAACGAATCCACGAACGATCTTTCCGCCGCCGAGGTCATCCATACCTTCGATACGTCCACGACGTGAGTTAATGTCTCCAATAACATCACCCATGTACTCTTCCGGCATAGTAACTTC
>ERZ857775.2379-NODE-2379-length-18498-cov-11.260804_pt1 | contig 18498 bp, 26 predicted proteins | sample MGYA00519698_ERZ857775 | MGnify/ENA primary metagenome ERZ857775 (study PRJEB31778, sample SAMEA3449363) | human gut metagenome | biome: human gut; feature: human-associated habitat; material: faeces | place: United Kingdom | collected 2010/2012 ...
TGATATGGGTTTTTATAGTCAAGTCCTATTGCGTGTTTGGCTTGTTCTATGTATAGGTTTGTGTCAGACATTTTCATTACCCCCTCTACATAACGCCAACTTTGCGGCGCTTTTTTGATTCTGATGTTGGCTATTCCCGATTCTTCAAGTTCGGCAAGACTTTCACCGTCAAGGAAAGATACATATTTGCTAAACTCGTTTACCTCTTTCGGCTTGTCATAAATTTTGCGTGCGGATATATGCCAACCGTAAAACTCGTTTATGCCGGCACCGATATACTTCCGCATTTCTTCCCACGATACGCAGGATTGTTTACATAGCCAATTTTCTTCGTGTTCTTCATCCTCGTTGGTTGCAACCGTTTCGTATTCATACTCACCATATTCGTAATAGCTTTCACAATCTTTTATGATTTTCTGTATTCTCTCATAGGTTTCATCGTCCCAAAACTCGCTCTCGAATTCTGTTATTTCATCACATATAAACTCGCCTATGACCTTGCCGTTCCACCGTCTAAGCTTGGATGTTTTTTCAAATGCTTCAATCGCACCATTCTTTAAAATTCCAAGATAATCTGTTGAATAGCATTTCCCGTCACCGTATATACTAAAATCGCCTTTTGTACAGTAAATATAACACTTAAACGGCGGTTCGAGTTTTGGCTTTGTTTTCCGTATCTCAACGGTCTTTTTGCCGTTTGCGATAAGTTCGCACCACCGCGGCTTTATGCTCATCAATACACTTTTCATTTTTCCTCCTCCGTTATTTCTTTTATAACACTGTCGATTACAAGAGTGCTTAATAGTGATTGTTGCAATTCCCCTTTTAGCCTCTCAATCTCTGCATTTTTTCGGTTGATACATTCGATAACATCATCTAAAAAATCACGAACCTCATCAGTGTCAGCCGCCTCTTTTGAACTTTTCAAAGCAATTATAATCTGTTCATCTGTAAATTTCATCATTTCACATCACTCCAATCTAAAGCCTGTCCGCAGAACTCGCAATAATTGCATTTCCAATGGTCGTACCAATCCATTGACATAAGTTCGCCCTTGCAATTAGGACAGCAAATCGAATCTTGTTCGTCATACTCGGATATGACCTTTTTCGGTATCTGCTTTTCAAGGGCTTTACAAGCTAATGCGACAACCTTGTCCGCAGGTTTCTCACCTCTTAACAATAATCTTTCAAGGTCATTTCTTGCCTGTTCGGAAGTCCACTTTTGTTTTATTTCTAATGCTTGTTCAATTGTCATCATTCGTCCTCACTTTCTACGGTAATCGTATCGCATTCGTTGATTAATTCCTTTATTATCTCTAATTGGCGCACGCTGATTCTGCCGCGCAGTTTGTTATATAATTCGTTCGTGTCTATGTATTGTCGCATTTTTTATAACCCTTTCTAAATTATTTTGATTAATTCCGCATTACGCATTACGCATTATGCATTACGCATTCCGAATTAATCTAAGTTCCGCATTAATCTATATTGTTGCAACGTTCGGGTTGGTATATTCGGCGAACCGATTTTGTTTTGGATACCAATCATATTTCAGTATTCCGGTTGTGCCGCTTCGGTTTTTGGCAATGATTATCTTTGCCGACCCCTTTGTTTCAATACTGCTTTTGTCCTCGACATCATCCCGGTGTATCAGCATAACCGCGTCCGCGTCCTGTTCAATATCCCCCGATTCGCGCAGGTCGGTGAGCCGCGGCGTCTGGTCTTTTCTGTCCCTCATCGCACGCGATAACTGTGACAGAACAATAAACGGACAGCTCAGCTGTTTCGCCGAAATCTTGCACATTCTCGACGCTTCGCCTATCTGACTTCGGCGTTCCTTGAATCGCCCCGATGATGACAGCAATTGCAAGTGGTCGATTATCACTGCATCAAGTTTTTCACCCTTTGCCGCAAGCGTTATATTTTGGCTCACGCATTCGGTCAATATCGATTCGGGCGTTTGATAGCTGTCCTCGTTTATCATAAGCCTGTCCGCAAGTTTCGTCTTTGCCGCAGCGATTTTTTTGGATTCGGCATCATCAAGGCGGCACGTCTGCATTTTTCGTATTACCACGCCGCTTATTATGCCGTTTATCCTCTGGGTCAGCTCAACCGTTCCCATTTCAAGGCTGAAATACAAAACGTTCTTTTGCATAAGAGCCATACCGACCGCAAGATTCAGTGCAAACGCAGTCTTACCCATTGACGGCCTGCCGCCGAGAACATACATTCGACCGCCCTCAAAGCCGCCGAGCATTAAATCCAAATCCGAAAATCCACTCAAGTTGCCCGGCAGAGCGCCGCCGAGCGACTTGCGCCGTTCATAATCCGTATGGTATTCGTCAAACGCCTCGCAGAATGTCTTTGTGTGGCTTTTTCCCGAGGGTGCAAGCACCACATTTTGAACAAATTCGTCCGCCGCAGAAATGTCCTTTGAAAGGTCGGACAGCTGTGACATTGCGGTTGACAGTCCGCTCATCTTTCGGCGGCGTTCACCGCAATCGGCGACAATTTCCGCGTATCTTTTAACCGCCGAAATGTCGACGTTAACAACGGTATTGCACATATCAACAACCGTTGCAATCGTTGCGCCGTGTTCTTCGGCGTGTTGTTTGTTGAGCCGGGCGTTAAGTGTAACAAGGTCAAGCTGTCCGTTTGTCACACATTGGCGAATTGCGTTCCATATCTCGCGGTTTGCCCTGCTGTAAAAATCGTCCGTGCTGACTATCTTTGATATTTCGCCGAAATATTCGGGGCGGAGTACAATTGAGCCGATGACCGCACCCTCGGCGGAGGAGTCTCTCGGAATCTTGTTGCTCACAGCGTGTCACCCCCGTAAAGTTTGAGGTATCTCGCCTTTTCCTCGGGGTCGGGAGTATAATATTTTTCCGTATTATCGGTATTGTCACCGAAAGAGGAATAAGCACCGTTTTGTGTTTGATAGGTGTTATTCGACCTGTTGGCGCGGCTCTGTTCGAATTGCTGTTTGTCGAGGTTGTACTCTCTCAACGTCTTAATATTCCGCGACAGCTTGTCAAGCAAGATTTTATTGACATACGACCAGCGTCTGACATTTGCCGCTTCCGCATCATCTATGGCGGCAATAATCATTTCGGGTTCAATACCTTCGGCAATATATGTATCTATCGAATTGACGATGTTCTCGGATATGAGATTACCGATAAGGTTTTCGTATCTCGTATATACGTCGCTTGCACACGTGCGTATATTATTATTATTATAATTATTATATATTATATTATTTATATTATTATGGGCGGAACTTTGTTCCTGTTTTTCGGAACTTTGTTCCTGTTTTTCGGAACTTTGTTCCTGTTGGGTCGGAACTTTGTTCCTGTCCTCTCGGAACTTTGTTCCTATGTTTGCGGAACTTTGTTCCTGTGTTGCTAATATAGTATAACCGCAGCGCTTTCCGTTTTCATCACATATATCGGAAATCAAGTTTTTTTCGGTTAAACTTTTCAAGCACTTTGACACACCTCGAACGGTACAGTTTGTCCATTCGGCAAGGTATTTCAAATTTCCTGTGAAGTATTGTTGCTCTGTCTGACAAAAGCCGTAAATCACAGCATAGACAAGCAATTCCGTACTTTTCAAGTGTAAGTCGGTCAGCATAAATCCTTGAATTACGATATAGTTTTCGGGTTTAACAAATTTTGTTCCCATATAAAAATCCTCTTTTCTTGTATTTGATGTATACATTATCGCATAAAACACCGTGCCACAGAGTGCCTCGTCGATGCAAAGTCCGCTTTGCTCAGTTTTTCCGAGAGAAAAACATTCGCCCGCTACCTTGCATCTCCTCTTCCCAAAAAAATTCGGGTACAACCCTCATTTTTCGGGAACCCTGTTTTTGTTGCCCTTGCGGCTCGGCGGTTATGTTCGTAAAACTCGCTCGGGGTCGGTCAAGCGTGTCGCTTGTTGACAAATGCGATAATGTATGATATAATCAAATAAAGTTTATTACTTAATTTGTCCGTTCCTTGTTGCCGCAAGGGCGGACTTTTTTATTATCAATTCCATTTACATCACCAACTTTCTTATTTGTTTCTTTTCGGGTTCGATGTGGAATATGGCAATTTTGTTACTTATATGCCGCTGTGGCTTTGGAGTTTCTATCCTTGCGATTGCTGCCGATATTGCTGCCGTAAGCAGCGTGAAAAACACCATAAGCAATATCGATACAACCGCGCGAATCATCATTGCACCCACGCCGATAATTCCCAATTCACAGTATCCGACCGCCGAAAAAATCGACAGTCCGCTTACCACCGCCGCCGTTGCCGATGAATACAAGCATATCCGCCGTTTTGTTCTTTTGCTCAATTTAAACTTTGTCATTTGTTATCTCTCCTCAACTTTGTGAATGCTGCCGTTTACATAAATATTTTCTTTCAGCAGCTCCGTAACTCTGATTAAATTCTCGATGTTCGAGTATGTCGGTGTTTTCTTTGAATATATGGCTAAATGCGTGTCGCGCACCGCCGTTTTCATAATGTCCGCCTTATAGTCCGTCATTTTTAAATCAATGTGACGCTGTGATGTGTTTCCGTTTTTAAGCCGCACAAGATAATAAACGCGGATGTTCAAAATTTTGGTTCTCATACCTGTGTCACCTCCGCAGACCTTAAAACGCTGTTCATCATTTCGATAAGAGTTTTAAGCCGTACATTTTCGGCGCGGAGCGACTTTAATTCCTCGCTCTCTTTTGCCGCCGTGTCATCCTTGACCTTTACGAACCAACGTTTGCCGTTGCGCACACCGTCAAGTCTACCCTTGCGGAGCTGTCCCGTAATGGCTTGTACGGTCTGTCCGGTAAGCTCGGAATACTCTTTTGTTGACATAAGGTGTACACCTATGTTTGCGGTGTACGGACCTTGCAGTTCCTGCTGCTTTTTCTTCATAAACTCGCCGATTTCCATTGCTTCAAATGTGTTGTCAATTGCCATTTTTCTTTCACCTCACTTTAAACTTTGTTCGGATGTTTACTAACATCTTTTATAAAATTCTTTGCCGCATTGTCCGAATTACCAAAAAGCGAATTTGCTATAAATTTTGCCTCGTACAATAATTCAACAAGCTGCCGTATCTTTTCGGTTGTTTGTTCAATGTTTGTCAATTCAAACTCAATCTGTACGGTTTTCATTTTTATTTCACCTCCGATTCGTGTTTTGATATATCATCAAGCGTAATGCCGAACACATCGGCAATCTTTTGCGCAAGCTCCATACTTAACTGTTTTTGTCGCTCGCCGTTTTCGATAAGGTTATAGTAGCTTTCTGAAATGTCAAGTTCGTTTGCTGTTTCCAGTTGTGTTTTAGAACTTTCTTGTCGTAGTTTTTTTAACCAAGTGCGCATTTTAACACCTCCAACCTTTGCGTATTGTCAAGTTCTTTCTTAATATATCACATACTTTGCGAAATGTCAAGTATTTTTTGAAAATTTCTTGACAATTTGCAAATAAGTATTGACTTTACACAATGTAAAGTGTATTATATAGTTAAAATTGAATATAAATCGGGTGATAGAATGATTAGATTAAGAGCGTTGCGACAAGAACAAAATATCAGTATGAAACAATTAGGCGATATTGTTGGTGTCGCCGAAAGTACGATTTCGCTTTATGAAACCGAAAAAAGAAAGGTAGATACCGATATGCTTATCAAGTTCGCTAATTATTTCAATGTATCAACGGACTATCTTCTCGGAGTATCTGACGAAAGAAACTCATCACTTGACAGCGACAATATCGGTTATGATGATTTCACATATGCAATGCATAACGAATCAAGAGATTTGACCGACGAGGACAAAGAAATGCTTTTGGGTATGGCGAAAATGCTGAAAAATCGTATAGATGAAAGGAAGCGCAAAGAATAATTTTGACAGGGTAAATTAATATGCAATGTTTAGAAGATGTATACAAAAAGATAGACGATGAAGATATAGAGATATTTACGCATCGCTTAAAGTCTTGCGATGCTGTAACTATTGAAGTCGAAAAAGAATACGGGATTTTTATTGATAAAGCCCGACTAAAAAATTCAAGCGATGAATTTATGGCGTTGGCACACGAATACGGCCATTGTGAAAGCGGAACAACACACAAATTGGACAGTGAGTTTCAATTGATAGGGCAACACGAAAACCGCGCCAATCGTGCGGCGGTTTACGAATTTTTGCCCGTTGAAAAGATTAAAGACGCATTTAAGCACAAATATTTTGATTATTGGGAAATCGCCGATTATCTTGACATCCCGGAGGCGTTTGTAAAAATGGCAATCGAAATTTACATAGTAGAAGGAAAAATTTAAAAATTATAATTTATGCAAAAGAGAGGGAACAAATTATGAAATGCAAAGTATGCGGCAATGAGCTTGAAAACAATGCGAATTTTTGCACAAATTGCGGTCATAAAATCTCATTTGGATTTATAAATAAAATAAAAGAACAATTCACTAAACCATATACAAAAACAACGGTAAAGTTTAACCCTGCTTTATTAAACGCTTTATACACGAATGATTATTCTAAGACCGAACATATAAAAATTGATACATCCGATATTTTATGGAAAAATACATTTAATGTAAATGTTGTCGGAGTTCTGCACTCGCATAATGGCATAAATCCGCAATCAATAATCGGCAAATTAGAGAATAAAGATAAAGTGATTCTGTATTGGGATAAAAATAATGAGTACGATAAAAAGGCTATAGAGGTTAAAACCACGCAAAATCAGCATATTGGTTGGCTCGCAAAAGATGAAAGGGATAAGAAAGCATTAATTAATGCGTTTAAGAATGAAAACGAAGTTGTTGCATGGGTATCACGCATATATGATTTAGATTCTTACCCCGGTAATTTAGGCGTTGCGGTCGGTTTTACGATAATAGAAGAGCAAGAGGTAATTGCGGATGAAAATACCGATAATATCCGAATAGATTTTCCCGATGTTGACGAAAACGGAAAAGGAGCGCTTACAATACGCGAAGCCGATATTTGCGGAGTTGACAGAAAGTATAATAATATTTTGGCGCAAGATATAATATCAAGACTTAATATCGGGGACGATGTTATCTTAAAAAATTCAGAGTCAAGTTATGCCGTGAAAGTCTTTTCCTCGGATATGGAACAATTTGGGTATCTTCCCGAGTGGGAAGATACGAGAACGCCAAAAGTTAAACAAGAAGTATATGAGAAACTTTCGGACAACGCAACAGTGCTTGCAAAGGTACAGAAAAAATATAAGAATAAAAGTGGTACTATCGGTATAGTAATAAGCATTTGCCGATACGCTGTCAGATAATATTCCACACCAAAAGCGAGGTGAAATAAGTGGCGAAGCGCAGACAGAACGGCGAGGGAACAATTTATCAGCGTCCGAACGGTCTTTGGGTATGTGAAATAACACTCGGATATGACAAAGACAACAAACGGCAAAAGAAAACCGTTTCGAGTATGAACCTCGACAAGCTCAAAAAGAAAATCAATGATTTAAAATATTTGAATGACCGGAAAATGCTTGACGCACCCGATAATATCAAACTTTCGGAATGGCTTGATTTTTGGCTCGAAACATATAAAAAAGGTCAGGTAAAACCAACAACGTACGATATGTATTATGGGGTAGTAAGCAGGTACATAAAGCCGAATTTGGGACATTATGAATTAAATAAAATTAACCAGATAATATTACAACAGACAATAAATAAAATTGCTGACGGCGGGATGTCAACCTCGTATCTTAAACAGATAAAAATAACATTGGTGCAGGCATTCAAAAAAGCAATCGAATTGAATAAGATATACAAAAATCCTTGTGACGGATTGGTTATTCCTCAAAAGCTGCCGAGAGAGAGGGTGGCATTTACGGTCGATGAACAAAAGAGATTCTTGAACGAGTGCAATAATTCAAAAAGTACATATCACAATATGTTTATTTTTGCATTTAATACCGGAATGCGGCTCGGCGAAATACAAGCCTTGACGTGGGAGGATTTAATTGATAATAACACCGCTGTTTCAATAGGAAAAACACTGGTTACGGTGCGTGAATATGATGAACGGGCAGAAAAACGGCAAAGGACAATTATAGGTTCAAGTGCAAAAACAGACAGCAGTAAAAGAATTGTTCCGCTGAATAAAAAAGCGAAACTCGCGGTATTAAAACAACGCGAAAATAACGATAAAAATTCGCCGTTTATATTTTATTCGTTATCGGGAACACCCGTTCAAAAGCGAAACATATATCGCAAGTTTGACGAAATAAAAAGCAATGCGAATATAAAATCAGATGTAACTTTTCATTCAATGCGTCACAGTTTTGCAACAAGACTAATTGAAAAGGGTGCAGACATAAAAACGGTGTCCGAACTGCTCGGGCATAAATCAATACAAATTACGCTTGATATATACGGTCACGTTTCGGGTGACCTTAAAAATAAAACTATCGGTTTATTGGATTAAGTGAGATAAGTACGGTAGTTGTACGGTAGTTAATATTTTCAATTAGCTTTAGCATAAAATAAGAATTTTCAATAAACAGCTAAACAAAAGGCTTTTTCGAAAATACTGTTTCGATGATAATATGTTAAAAAGATATTAAGCAAAACTTTTAATCAAGGTGTCCGGAGTTCGAATCTCCGATGGGTCACCAGAAAAAGCGGTCAAAATAGATGCAATCTGTTTTGACCGCATTCTTATGCGGTTTTTGAGCATTTTTGAAAAATTCGATTTGACTAAAAAACAGTAGATGCACCCACCGGTTTGACCGGACTTGAACCGGGGACACCGTAAAAATCAAATATAAAATCAATTCAAAAAATGCTAATGTACAAAATAGATGCACAGTATAACATAATGGTTTTGAACCGTAACACAACTTAATATGGATAAATTAAGACGATAGTTTCTAAATAGAGATTATCGTCTTTTTTTGTATTTCCAAAAATGAAAGGATGAAAAAAATGAATGAGAAAAAATTTTTACAGCAGATGTACACTAAGCTTGAAAATCAATTAGAACAGGAGGTGAAACTTGCAGATGACAGCATTGAAATTTCAGAGGGCGATAAAGTTATTTTCAGAGTTGACAGCAAAGGTGATATGCTTTATTCGGCGGACAAGCAATTCTCAAATATCGTTAACAAGCTTCATGGCAAAATAGAGAATGATGTACGCAACACAAAAGAGTTTCTTAAAGTGATGGATAACAGTCCGGAATTAACGGCGGTTGACCTTAATGCACCGTACAAAAAACTGCTGGAGTATAACGATGTTGTTCTTGCCGGAACGGAGCATAGTGACGGCAGCTTTGAATTTGTGACTTGGGACTGTAAAAACAACAGCTTAGATCACGGACACTACTATGAAGATTACGAAAGAGCAAAAGAGGATTTTGTAAAACGATCAGAGTTATTGCCTGAAAATCAAATATTCTCTGCTGATGAACGGTTTGAATTATACAGATGTGTTGAAGATACATTGTCTGCCGGATTTGAATTAAGCAGCGATGTTGAAAATATACTTGCCGATGTGAAGGAAAAACTAAAAGATAGTATTCCCGATTTTGATGAACGGCTGACAACACTTGATAAGCAGGATCGGCAGCAGGAACAAAAAATGTAGCGAAAGGGTGAGTTAAATGTTTACCGTTGATTTTAGATTTGAGGAAAATCAAACAGCCATAGAGTTTCCTTGCAATGAGGAATTTTTGTCAGCAAAGTTTGATGAGTTGGGGGTGAAGGATAAGTTAAAAACGAGTCAGTATGTGGTAGGAACGAACTATGCCGCATTAAAATGGCTTGTAACTGATTTTGCCGATGTCGATGAACTGAACTTTCTTGCGAAATGCCTTGACAGTTTTGATAAGAACGAATTAAATATTTTTGAAGCCGTGTGCGAAACGAGAGAGCCGCGAAGTGTTGTGGAAATGATAAATATTACATATAACACATATAACTACACGCTTGTGCAGGATATGAGCAGTATGGAGAGCATCGGAAGGACTCATTTTAAGGCAGTGCATATCGGTTGGAATCCCGGTGAGATGGAAAATGCTGATCTCGCTAAAATAGGAAGGGAGCTTATGAATTCAGGAAAAGGTAAAGTGACTGAAAAAGGAATGCTGTTTGAACACGAGGGAGCGAAGTTCATAAATGAATATGACGGGCATAATTTCCCGGAATACCTTTATGACCAATGCAGGATTTTTGCTGAGCTGAAAAAAGAAGACAGAACAGAATATCTGTATTTGCCGACACATGAACTTGCAATAAAAAAAGTGCTGAAAAGACTCGGAGCAACAAATAGTGATGAATGCAGTATCAAGTTAGAGGATAAAGAAACGGATAATCTGTGGTTTGAAAGAATACAGGATATTACAGCAAGCGAAAATCTGTATGCGGCAAATAATGTGCTTCGCGCAGTTGAAAGGGCAGAAAAAAACAATGAACTTGACAAGCTGGAGGCTGTTATTGATTTTGCGGACAGATACGACAGTGCATCAATCATAAAACTTGAAGGTAACATAGACAACTTCCGATATTTTGATAATGTATACGATAAAGAAGGGTTAGGTCGGGCTTTAATAGATGAAAACGATGATTACTATATAGATGAAGATATTGAGGAGTTTTTTATGTTTGAACAGTATGCCGAATCTGTCATGAATGAATGTGACTGTAAATTCTGTGATAACGGCGCCGTTTTGCTTGAAGGCTTGACGCTCGCAGAAATATTGGACGAGGATAATCAGTCAGAGGAAATGACAATGGGTGGAATGTAGAATGAGGGAGGTGAAAAAATGTCGGAGAGCAGAATTTTAGCCGTTAAAATTGACGGCAAGCTGTTTGACAAGCTTGATGAGTTTGTTGAGGAAACAAAGATTACGAAACAGAAGTATATCAGTGAAATTTTAAGCCGAGAATTGGGGCAGTGGATGCAGCAGAAGGCAGAGCAGGATAAGAACCTCGACATAAAACACACTGACGGGCAAAAAGTGTGGGACAAGCCGGAGGTTATGGAGGCTATTGACGACTTTATGCTCCGAACCGGTAAGATTCCGAAACAGACAGAATTTAAGAATGAAAACGGTCTTCCGTCATATGGAGCAGCAGGACGGGCGCTTGAAATGTCTCCTGCGGAATATATGCGGGAGCGATACGATGCGCTTGGAATTGAAACAAAACAGGAAAAAATTGAAATGACCATGTAGGCGGTATGTTCTGAAAAAGAATGTACCGTCTTTTTTTGTGGTCAAAAACAGGAGGAAAAGTTATGGTAAGCAATGAAGGGAAAGAAATATTAAGGGATATCGGTCTTTTGGCGGAGCATATAATTTGCACGGCTGACTCTTACGGTGAGGTTGCCGATAAAAGGAAAGTTGTAATTGATATATCGGAAACTGCGGCAAGAGCGAAAAAAGAAGTTAAGCACATTAGTATCAAAGACTTAAAAATGCTGAATGACAAATACGGCATAGCGATTTTTGAGTATGTTGATATGCTTGATGCGGCAGCCCGAAAGGAGCCGTACAATAATAATGAAGTGAGGTTCAAAGCCGACGCTGTTGTCAGTATAGTTCTTGATATCATTCACCGTGAGATCAGGAGCAGCGAAATCTACAGGAAAATATCCGAGGGAGTGGTAAATGAAAATGTTCAGATTTAACTTTTATTATACGAGAAAAGAAAACTTTTTCAACAATAACAACGCCGAGCAGACAAAGGGCTTGATCGGATACTTAAGAGGCGACTTCGGGAAAAACGGCAATGAATTCTATACATCGTGGTTTAACAAGAACGAAAAGCTGAATAAAGAACCGTTTAAAACAGGGTTTGATGATGTTATGAAATTCTTGCGGGAACGGCTCTTGACGGACAGAGCATATATGCGCAGCTTCGTATACGGAAACGACCAATTAAAACTTGATACTTCCGAAAGCAATTCGCACGGTATGTTTGTTGAAAGCGAAAATTATGAGTACGATATCAGGACAATTTCGGATAACGGAAACTACGACTTTTATATCTATTGCTATGACAAACGATTTCAAAAACCGCAGTATCTTAATGCCAAACGATTTCGTGATGAATACGGCAAGCTGACCGAAAAGGTGGCGGAAATTGCAAGAAAAACTTTGCCGGAGGCGCTGAATTACTATACTGACGGCGACAGGTACGAAAACGACGGGAAAATATATACCTTTAAGGTAACAGATGAAAATATGCTGTTCGAGGGAACTGACGGTACGAAATTGTTTGTTGCACCCGAAATGCTCGGAACCTATTTGCCGGACATTGCATCGCTTGATAACTCATTCACCAAAGTGCCGCTTGAACAAACTTTTTCAAATATTACACTTGGCGATCTGTTAAAGGGGGTAAGCCTTTCAAGTGTTCATCTTGTGCATAACGAGGTTGAACACGATTTGGCGACAATTGAAGATTTGTCATATGACACGCTTACCGATAAGGGCAGAGCGGAGTGGGCAGATGTCCTTGAAGCAAGGGTAGAGCAGATATATGAAGGAAGTTACGGTGTGCAGATTCAGTGTGGTAATGTTGAATATGAACGGTTGGAGGAGTTTTCAAAGGCACTCGCCGGATACTGTCCGGAAGAGGAGTGGAACAAATGGTTTAACGAAAATACTGAAAACGAACAAAATTTGAATATGTAAAAAGGAGAGAGGATAATGATAAGAAATATTGATGTGTTGAAAAAAATAAAAGATAAGGCGAATAAGTTTCTCATTATATCGGACGGAGTGGATGTAACGCTTGATATTGAGGACGCAAACCTCACCGAGCTTGTATCCGAAGAAGATGAGGAAGTTTTGGAAATGCTTGAATCGGCGGAAAGCATAGAAATACTGATTATGCAGCTTACAGAGGATTTGAGGGATGCACTCGATTATGATGGATTTGACTGCGAAAGCTATTCGTGGTGTCTGTCAAAGATACGGCACAACACAATAGAAATTGAAAACTATTACGGATCGATTTGCAGTGCGATTCGTTCGATTTATGAAAACATACAAAAAATGTTGTATGGCAATAAAATCCTGATGCAGTATGCTTGCGTGGAAAATGTAAAAGAAACAATACCGGGTCAGGAGTGAGCATATTGTTGATGAAATTTTTTGGAGGAACAAAGCTGTTTATGTATGAATGTATGATGCAGCAGATACTCGATACGGGGAGATGCAGTAAAGAAGAAAAAAGGCTGAAAGCACAGTATGCCGGAATGTTAAAAGAATATATGCGTGAATACGGATACGGAAGTATTATAAAAAGGGTGCTGAATTCATTGGACAGATTTTTGTTTGATGAATTTATTTTTTGCAATGAGGAGCATAGGGATTTGTTTTGGAAAATGCACGGAAAGTGCGTGAAAACCGACAAAAGATTAGATTTCGGAAAAGCTGCTGTTATTTATCTTTTGAGTGTTGACAGAGTGTTCGGAACAATCCTTGAAAACTATGTATCCAATCCGCTTTATATTTTGCCGAAAATGTATAACGGCAGTAACTGTGAAGAACAATATAACTTGTATCACGCAGTCATAAGGCTGACAAATGAAATGAATGAACTAATACAAAAGCCGGATACAGATTCGGGGGAGGTAATAGATAAGATTATGGAGCTTGCGTCTGCAAAATTTAATATATGCGAGGCGGGAGATAATTCTGCAATAACGGAAAAAATCAAGTCGGAACTCGCCATACTTCCAAAACAGACAACTGTTGACGGGCGTGCAGCCGATAAGGTGATAAAGTCAATAAAAATGCATCCGGACAAGCATATATGGGTGCAGCTTATAAACGGAAAGGTGTTTGAGAAAAAAGAAAGCATATTGTAGAGAGGAGAATTGATATGGATGTGAGATATGTTCAGGAACAAACAATACCGGAAACCGAGGTAATAATAATACCTGCGACCAAAAGCCCGAAGGAAAAGAAAAAGCAGGGCAAGAGACGGGTTGCTGCATATTGCCGCGTCAGCACGGACGATGAAGAACAGCTGACAAGCTATAATGTTCAGATAGAGCATTACACAGAGGTTATCGAAAGCAATCCTGATTGGAAACTCGCAGGGATATTCGCCGATGCAGGTATAACAGGTGTTATGGCAAAAAAACGAGATGAATTTAACAGAATGATAGAACTTTGCAGAGATAAGAAAATAGATCACATACTTACGAAATCCATATCGAGATTTGCAAGAAACATTGTAGACAGTATAAAATACATAAGGGAACTGAAAGCTCTCGGAATATCAATATACTTTGAAAAAGAAAACATAGACACAGGCGAAATGACCAGTGAAATGATGGTCGCACTCTACAGTGTATTCGCACAGGCGGAAAGTGAATCAACAAGCAATAATGTAAAACTCGGCAAGCGGTTTAATTATAAAGCCGGAAAGGTTCCTATGATGTATGGAAATATCCTCGGATACAGAAAAGGAAAAGACGGCAATCCCGAAATCATACCGGAGGAAGCCAAGATAATAGAAATCGTATATACGAAATTCCTTGAGGGGTACAGTTATCAAGGCATATCCGAATACCTTGCCCAAAACGGTTATAAGACCAAAAAGGGCAGTTCGGAGTGGAAAAGATCGGCTATACAGGGTATTCTGCGTAATGAAAAATACAGAGGCGATGTACTGGTACAAAAAACTTATGTGGCGGATCTGTTCACTAAAAAAACCGTGAAAAACACAGGCGAGCTGCCTATGTATCTGATACGAAACCACCACATTCCGATAATAACACCGGAGGTGTTCGACAGAGTTCAGGTTGAACTTGCAAGGCGAAACAGTCTGAAACCCGTATCGGATAAGAATGTATCAAAAAAATCAAGATATAACAGTAAATATGCACTCACCGGCTTGGTGGTATGCGGAAACTGCGGAAGCAAATACCGCAGGACAACTTGGGCGAGAAACGGCAAAACAAAGGTTGTATGGAGATGTATAAACAGGCTTGACCACGGAACCAAATACTGCAAGGACTCATTCAGCATAGAGGAAGAAAGACTGCACGCCGGTGTGCTTAAAGCAATGAATTCAATGCTTGACAATACTGAAAAAATCAAAGCTTTAATGAAAGGCAGTATAGCGGAATTGCTGTCGGCGCCAAACACGGTAATGCAGATACACGGACTTGAAAGCAGCATTAAAGCAAAGAATAACGAAATCGTGGAAATAATACGGCTGGGAGTAGAGAATAGGGAAACACGGGAAAGCATCGATGAAAAATGCCGTCAGAAACATGATGAAGTAAGCAAGCTCCAAGCAAAACTGAATGCTGTAACGGCAAAAAGTCAGATAGAAAACACTCAGACAAGCCAACTGAGGGCTATATATGACACAATAGATAAACTCCCCGGCAAATTCGTAACCTTCGATGACAGCGTGGTCAAATCAATGGTAACACGAGTGAAGATTATATCCAAAGAAAAAATAGAGGTTACACTGTTCGACGCAGTTACGCTCACAGTGAATATATAAGGGTGGCAGAAATGTATTACAAATTCAGTGATAGCAAAGGGAATATACGTTGGTATAAACTCAAAAACAGAGATGAAGCATATCGTTTCGCTTATGTACACGGATTATGCTTCATGGGCAGATGATTGATATGTCTTGCTACGAATTAGTTGTTATTTATGATAAAGAATACGGTGAAGTTATAGCCTTTGAAAGCGACAGATTTATGAATGATTCAAACGACATTGTAAATGAGGCAATAAAGCTTAAACTGTTCGAGGAAAAATACCGTGATAAGGTACGGTGGGCGCAGTGCGTATCCGAGTACGAATTTGAATATATAAAAAAGAGGAGGTAAGAAAAAAATGAAAGCAGTTGTATACATAAGAGTCGGCAAAAAAGAGCAGTTAGATTATGCTCCGGCAAATAATAAACCGACACTCAAACATAAAAACAAAAAGAAAAAATAAAGATTAAAAGCAGTTCCTTGCACGGAGCTGTTTTTTGTTTGCGGAAAGGAGAAAAAAGTATGACTACCCGTGATATATTGAAAGCAGAGTCTTTGGCTGAATTACTGAACGCAATAGACGACTTCTGCAAGGAAGCAATTGTAAGGGATAACGATGATGTGTGTATGGAACTGAAAGAAAGGCTTGATTGTGCAGACGGAAATGATTATTTTATAATTCTTTCGTCATATATGGCTGCGGCAGATAACGGCGATGAGGTTGTAGATGCCCTGTGCGAGTTTGCGGCGAATTGCAGGACTTTTGAGGAGCCGGAGGACAGTACAGCCGAACAGATGACCAAAGAGGAATTTGAGGCGGTTTTGGACGAATGTGAGACAAAATGTGCGGCGGTAAGCTGCATAGAAACGGAGTACAGCATAAATATCGCTGAAATCCCGATGCAGCAGAAAAAGATAGGGAACACGATTGTTAAAAAGAATAAAGCTTATAATATTTTATTACCTAAACTGTGTGTTCACGAGGACAGGGAAATATATATTTCAAATCTGATAGGCACTATGCTTTATGAGGTTATAAGCTTGAAACTTTCGCCTCAATATATTTTGCAGGAGATACATAGATATATTCCGGAAAGCAGAAAATATAACAAAAGCGTTAAAGAACTATTCTGTATGTGTTTCGGACGAGTGTTGAGATACAAAAGCCGAAAACCGGGTATTTATACGCATTTTGATGAGCATATGCAGAATGTTATTGTGATGGAATTCTATAAGCGAGTTATAGCAAAATATTTTGAAAACCTATATGACGGTGATTGATATGTAAAGCAGATTGTCCGAATTATGGGATAAGCAAAAATCAGGAATAAAAAAATTGTATATATCGTGAATTGATTTTTTTGAAAGTTTGTGGTATAATATAAAAGAAGATTTTTTGCGGAGGTGATACCGATGGCTGAAAAACATAATGTAGAATGGAAAGAAGTTTGGAAAGATGAGTACTTAAATTGGATTTGCGGATTTGCAAATGCACAGGGAGGAACTATATACATCGGTATTGATGATTCCGGAAATATAAGCGGATTGAAAAATTCCAAGAAACTGCTTGAAGATATACCGAACAAAATAAAAAATGCAATGGGAATTGTTGCGGATATAAATCTTGAAGAAAGCGAAAAAGGGGAATATATAAAAATCAAAGTTAATCCATATACTTTCCCGGTAAGCTGCAACGGCAAGTATTATTATCGTTCAGGCAGTACCAATCAACATTTGACAGGGCTTGCTCTCGATGAATTTATGCTGAAAAAACAAGGTGTTACATGGGACGGCGTTCCGGTTCCGGGAGAAAAAATTGAAAACCTTGATCAAACCGCAATTCAATTATTCAAGAAAAAGGCTTTGGAAAGTCATAGGCTTGACAACAAAGCACTTTCTGTGTCGGATGAAATATTGTTTCAAAATCTCGGCTTAACTGACGGAAAATATCTAAAAAAAGCGGCGGTGCTGTTATTTGCAGAAAATCCGGAAATGTGGATACAGGGAGCATACATTAAGATAGGCTACTTCGGTTTGTCTGATTCCGAATTGATATATCAGGACGAAATTCACGGCTCGCTTATCAAGCAGATTGACTCTGCAGTTGAATTACTTTATACGAAATATCTTAAAGCGTTGATTGACTACGATGGTATACAGAGAACAGAAACCTATATGCTGCCGAAAGAGGCTTGCAGAGAAATTTTATTAAATGCCGTTAATCATAAAGATTACAGCAAGGGAGTTCCGATTCAGATAAGTGTTTATGATGACAAAATCTATATTTGGAATGACGGCAAGTTTCCGGAAATGCTTTCGGCAGACAATATATATGAGAAACATTCTTCAATTCCGTATAATCCGAAAGTTGCAGATGTTCTTTTCAAGGCAGGCATGATTGAAAGTTGGGGCAGAGGCTTTGATAAGATAAAAGAGGAATGTGAAGCAAACAATACGCCGCTTCCCGAATATGAAATATCGGAAAGAGGAATTATGGTGTTGTGCAAGCCCGGCGAGAAATATCTTAAACTTCTCAAAAAGTATGGGCTGGGAACAAAAGAAGATAATGTCCCAATAAATGTCCCAATAAATGTCCCAATAAAATTGGAACAAATTATTAGAGATAGATTATTGTCTATGGACTATACTCAGAAGAAAATCGAGCGTGCGATACAAATTGTTTCAATCATTGCAGATAACAAAAATGTATCAATGGAGGATATCGCAAAAAATATAGGCGTTAATTCGAGAACAATAAAAAGAGATATTGATGCTCTTAAAGAAATTGGTGTACTTGATCGAGAAGGCTCAAGAAAAACAGGACAATGGATAATTAGCATAGAATAAATAAAAAAGTGCCTGCATCTATAATGAACGTGAAAGCCAATTAAAAAACGGCTTACCTATGCGGTTTAAGCGAGTCAATCCCGAATTTTGTGTAAACTCTTTACTAAACCTTCGAAATGATGTAT
>ERZ857775.2385-NODE-2385-length-18445-cov-4.449918_pt1 | contig 18445 bp, 10 predicted proteins | sample MGYA00519698_ERZ857775 | MGnify/ENA primary metagenome ERZ857775 (study PRJEB31778, sample SAMEA3449363) | human gut metagenome | biome: human gut; feature: human-associated habitat; material: faeces | place: United Kingdom | collected 2010/2012 ...
ACACGAATCGCATTTTGTTGCTTGCGTAATCCGTAAAGATTATGACAATCAACGTCGTATGTCGCAGAGACGCTATCAACAGAAACCGTTTAGCCCCTCTTGCTCTTGTCTTTACCCATGACCGCCGCCGTAAGTTCGTCGGTCTGGGCATTTCGGAAGCTTTGGTGCATTGGGATTTCGACAAGCAACAACCTACCGCCGACTGCCCCGATAGAGCAGAAATACAGTTTCAAATAACCTCCAAGATACGTGAATACGAGAAGAAAATCAAAAAGTTGGAGGTGCTGGAAATTCCCGTTACATTCGATACGCTGTTTGAACAGAACGGCAAACGAATCAACTGCACGGTCGGGGAGTACTTCAAACAGATTATCGAACGCTTGGAAAAAGTCGAAAAGTACAGTTCCGCCAGCAAACATAAGGTAACGTTGGTCCTTGTGTCGCAATTCCGCTCGGTCAATATGCGTTTTGATGAATTGGATTTGACGTATTTAAGGGAGTTTGAAATCTTCTTGAGTCAAAAGGGTAATGTAAACAACAGTTGCAATTATGCAGCATTCCAATACTGCCGGTTGTATCTTATTGAAATTCTACATCAAACCACAACACACTGCAAATGTATACAATTTACTTTATGTTGTATCTTATCGAAATTCTACATCAAACCACAACATGAGCCACTGGCGAGCCACATCCCAAGGTGTTGTATCTTATCGAAATTCTACATCAAACCACAACGCCGGGACGACCACTCCTAATTCTGCTCTGTTGTATCTTATCGAAATTCTACATCAAACCACAACAGATGACCACATCCATGAAGGATGGGTTGGTTGTATCTTATCGAAATTCTACATCAAACCACAACTCGCGTTACTATAAATACTTTCTTTTCCAGTTGTATCTTATCGAAATTCTACATCAAACCACAACCGGAAAATGTATTGAATGTCGCCAAAAAAAGTTGTATCTTATCGAAATTCTACATCAAACCACAACTGTGACGCCTGCGGCTGTCCTAGGTTCTTCGTTGTATCTTATCGAAATTCTACATCAAACCACAACTGTACTTAGTGATATTTCTTTAGAAGATATGTTGTATCTTATCGAAATTCTACATCAAACCACAACTTCGGCGAGCGCCTTGTAAAGATCTTGCAGTTGTATCTTATCGAAATTCTACATCAAACCACAACGACGAAGCGCGTCTTGTAAATGCAGCTAAAGTTGTATCTTATCGAAATTCTACATCAAACCACAACTTTTATGCTTATTACAATGCTTGTTCCTGAGTTGTATCTTATCGAAATTCTACATCAAACCACAACCCGTTGCGCTGTTGCTGACCACTTCGTCGAGTTGTATCTTATCGAAATTCTACATCAAACCACAACAGCTCACGCCGTATCGACAACCCGGCGAAGTTGTATCTTATCGAAATTCTACATCAAACCACAACTTTCTGCTCGATGATTTCTGTGCCATAGCTGTTGTATCTTATCGAAATTCTACATCAAACCACAACTCTCGTCGTATACTACTTCCTGCCACGATTGTTGTATCTTATCGAAATTCTACATCAAACCACAACCGACTGCTTGTCGTCGTAAACGGGTTTGAAGTTGTATCTTATCGAAATTCTACATCAAACCACAACAATATGGATACTTCATCCTACCACCCTGCGGTTGTATCTTATCGAAATTCTACATCAAACCACAACGGCGCGCATGGCGGTCTTCTTTCTGTTCCGGTTGTATCTTATCGAAATTCTACATCAAACCACAACAAGATGCTGCCGTGGGGCGTTTCGAATAAGTTGTATCTTATCGAAATTCTACATCAAACCACAACGTGGAAGCGGTACGACTAATTACAACGAAGTTGTATCTTATCGAAATTCTACATCAAACCACAACGACGCTGCCGGCGAGCCTTACGGAACCTACGTTGTATCTTATCGAAATTCTACATCAAACCACAACTGAATACGTCACCGCCCAGAATCACAATCTGTTGTATCTTATCGAAATTCTACATCAAACCACAACCCGACGATGCGCTTACCACTGGCGGCAGTAGTTGTATCTTATCGAAATTCTACATCAAACCACAACCTGACATCGGTAAACGACATCAACCAATACGTTGTATCTTATCGAAATTCTACATCAAACCACAACATCTACATGCTCAATTTTGGAAGCAAAAAAGTTGTATCTTATCGAAATTCTACATCAAACCACAACTGGCCAGTCGGCCGCATCTACCGGTACTAGTTGTATCTTATCGAAATTCTACATCAAACCACAACTTTGAGTCGCTTCATCTTGACGCTCTTGAAGTTGTATCTTATCGAAATTCTACATCAAACCACAACCCTATTACTCGCGGCAATCCTGGTCCTCGCGTTGTATCTTATCGAAATTCTACATCAAACCACAACATGATCGATGTCGTAGAATATGCGTTTGTCGTTGTATCTTATCGAAATTCTACATCAAACCACAACTTGTCGATAGCTCCTATTCTTTTGCCGCTGGTTGTATCTTATCGAAATTCTACATCAAACCACAACGGAATCGTCGTTATTTCGATAAGAAGAATCGTTGTATCTTATCGAAATTCTACATCAAACCACAACATCGCCTTCAATGATCGATTAGGTCGCCGGGTTGTATCTTATCGAAATTCTACATCAAACCACAACACGCCGGACTACTTGAATTATCAAGGCTCGGTTGTATCTTATCGAAATTCTACATCAAACCACAACATTTGGTTATCGAAAGCAACTCACAAGCGGTTGTATCTTATCGAAATTCTACATCAAACCACAACTATCTGTCGCCAGCCCTTCTGCGCCAAGTCGTTGTATCTTATCGAAATTCTACATCAAACCACAACGCAACGGCCACGACATCACCATCATCGACAGTTGTATCTTATCGAAATTCTACATCAAACCACAACTCTTGCTTGTGTATTAGCGAGGAAACAGCCGTTGTATCTTATCGAAATTCTACATCAAACCACAACTAGCGCGGATTCGCTCCTATTCTGCTATACGTTGTATCTTATCGAAATTCTACATCAAACCACAACGTGTGGCTATCGAAGGCAACTCACAAGCGGTTGTATCTTATCGAAATTCTACATCAAACCACAACTCCGCTTAGAACGCGAGCTCTCTCATTGTAGTTGTATCTTATCGAAATTCTACATCAAACCACAACTCGTGCCTTTGTATTAGTGAGGAAACAGCCGTTGTATCTTATCGAAATTCTACATCAAACCACAACAATAGAAGCAGTCACAACATCGGACAGTTAGTTGTATCTTATCGAAATTCTACATCAAACCACAACGTCGGGCCTCATATTGATTGATAAAGTGTTACTTACGGGCTGTCTGCCACTATAAAAATACGATCGGGTGTTCCGACGAAGCCAGTTTGATGCATTTTCCGTATTTCAAAGAACGAAAATAACGATTTATCAGAAAAATTCCAATTGTTGCGGAATTTCCGGTTTTGCTCGTTCGCTTTTACCCCAAAAATTTAATATGTCTCCATACTGTTTGTCCGTTACAGCAAGAATACTTGTAAATCCTGTCGGAGGCATCGATCGTCGAACCCGCTTAATGTGAACCTGCATATTCTCCTTCGATGCACAATGGCGCACATAGACTGAATACTGCATCATTGTGAAACCATCTTTTTCCAACGCCTTGCGAAATTGCACCGCATGACGTCGTTCCGTTTTTGTATTGGTTGGCAAATCAAAAAAGACAAACAACCACATGATTCGATAAGCATTCAAGCGTACTTCTGACATTCGACTACTCCAATAAAGGATATGCAATCTTTTTTTGGGTTCCAGCAAAGCATTTAGCCAGGGAAGAGGCTGAAAACATAAGTCCTACTTCGAGAGGTCGCACAACCTTGTCGAAACGAGTATCGACAAACAGGAGCCGCAACAGTTCGCCTTTCACCTTTTTGGTCAGTTGTGTATTCCCGTTTCTGTAAAGTTGGCAGACCAATTCGTCGACATACGGTCGATAGGGTTCCATTACGTCATCGGCCAGCGGAAAGGAGTTGTAACGATTCCGATGGAAGATCCCGAATGCTGGGAACAGTCCGGAGCCCATGATCGCACGGGCCACGGCGGCTCGCAGGATCGTATAGCCGTAATTGAGCAGGTTGTTGGGCGGCGAACCTTCGCGGGAACGGTAAAATTCGGCACCGAACAGTTCTGACCAGTAGATTCTCGCTGCTATGCCCTCCCGGTTGTCGGCGTCGGCGCTCTTGACATTCATGTAGCAGGGTTTCAGTTTGTCTCCGTCATACCCCAGCTTCCGCAGCAAGGCAGCCTGGTTGCGGATTTTGGTCTCGACGATCTGTTTCCAAAGGCCCTTCTTCAGCGGTTCGGATGCAGCGATCTGCATCCGATAATGTTCACCTTGCGTTCTGTTTGAATCCAAATTCATCAACAAGGCGTTCGGCATTCGGTTCTCTCCGCACAGGATAACTGCCACGTTGTTGTCCGACAGCGCATTCAAGAGCGGCAGCGTGATGGAGGTCTGCTGGTCCTCCAGCACCACGAAGCCGATATCCTCGATCGGGATGCTTTTCCGTTGGTCGGGGGCCTCGCGCGTGTGGATGATCATCTGGCCGTTGCGCAGGCTCAAACAGTAGGGTGTCGAAAAAAACAAGGTTCGTTTCAGCATGGCCGGTCATCTTTGAATTTTATCTCGCCCGTTACGGTCAGTTCGAAATCATAACCTTCCACCAACATGTTAAAATTGGAAACGCTGAGGCGCAATTTCGGTGATGGATTGGATTGGCAGAATTGAGAGGTCCCAGCTCCATATAAGGAGGTAAGTGTTTTCTGATCTCGGGCCTCCTGATGAAAGAGGAACTGTACCCGTCCTTCTGCAGCCATTGCTGTTACCTTGTAGAGTCGTTTTACCAACTCCTTGCGGGTACATTCATAAAGTTCTGCCGGGGTATTTTCATAAAACAGGACCATGGTCCCCGTTTTTAAGATGTATTTCAAGGGGAAACCGTTCGTGTCGGTCTGCGGTACCAGATCGGGGCGGGCTTCCCGGTCAGCGCTGGCTTTGAAATATTGGGCAGCTTCGAGGTTGCTGACGAGTTCAAAGGTGCGTTTCGTTTTGCCCTTTTTGTCCTGGCCCTCATAGATGACCGTGCAATAGTTCCCCTCATTTACGACATGATAATCCCGCTTGTACTCTTTTGCAGATAGGTCGCGCTGTTTTTTTAGCGCGATCGGATGTTTGACACTCGGTGTGAAGATCCGCACCTTGCGGATGGGAATGCCCTTTTCCCGGTTCATCCAGATCGTGTATTCATCGGGATTCATCGCCGTCTTGAATCCGACCTCGTCGATTGCCTCCCGTACGCGATCCCGGACTGCATCGTCGATAATCTTGTCGATGTCCGTCGGCTGTAACTGCGCGAGCGATTTGCGGATGACATAGCGGATCTCTCCATCCTGCTTAATAGCGCCGTAGAAGGTATCCTGATGCAACCGGCAGCGAGCCGTGTCTCCTTGCTGGTAGATTGGTTCCCCGTCGGCATTCAACTTTATCCGGCCGCGAACCCGTAACTTCCTGCGCGTCTGTTTGGTCATGTTGTCGGGCGTGTGGTGGGCAACGAGCAGTTCGTCGGCCGCCGCCTTGACATCTTCGGTAAAGGTCGGCCAGGGTTTCTCGAAGCGGGGTTTGCCGCTTTCGCCGTAGCCGTATCGCTCCTCGTCGGCGACATATTGCGCCCAGCGGTCGTACTCCCGGCGGCCGATACAGGCGATCGTGATGGCGTCGATGCAGTGGTGGACGTGGTTCGTGCGCTCCTTGCGGGCATACTCCTCCTGCAGTCCCCACATCTTGCGGAACGCGGCGGTCGTGGAACCTTTGACCGTATAGATTCGGTCAAAAACCGTCTTCAGATAGAGCCGTGCATATTTGCCGATGATGCCGATGTCGACTCCCTGCCGATTGCTGAATCCTTCGGGAATCTCGGCCATGGTGAAGCGTTCGTATTTCCCGCGCCAGTAGTCGAGTTGCATCTGCAAATAGTGACGGCGCTGAATGGCGTCGTCCTTTTCGGATTTAATCGCTGCGCTTTTGCTCCTGCGAACCTGGGCTTCAATCTGCTTTTGCAGACTCTCCATTTTTTCCCGCCAACCAAACGATTCGATCCGCTCCATGATCTCGACATGGTTGGACAACTCGGCCGGCAGTTTCGCCCGTTTTGTCTCCCGGTTGAACCGGTTTTCGCAGAGCGTCTTGTTCATCTGCGAGTCATCGCCGCCGCGAGCCTGCGGGAGCGTGTGCTCGATGTCGAAATCCGGAGCCGACCCGACGAAGTCCGAAATGCGGATTTGCCGCCCGGTATAGGGACAGACGTGCTGCTGTTCTTCCCACAGCCGGTATTTCAGCACTTCGTCGTCCGAGGGTTTTATCTCGCGGCCGGTTTCGGCGGCATACTGGCTGTGGATCTCTTCGGCATATTTCCGATTCTCAACCTCCCGTTCCCGCTGATACTGCTCGATGGCCTTCCGCCTGTTCGCATCATTGAGTCCGCGGGCGAATTCAATCCGGATCTTCGTGTCTCGGTCGATCCTGCCTTCGCGTAACAGCGTGTTTATCAGGTTGCGCAATCGGAACAGGGCCCGCATGGCCATCGGGTTGCGAATGGTCGCAGTACGTGGAGAGCCGAGTTGCAGAATGCCATTTGCCTTGGGTTGCGCATCCGGATAGGTCTCGATTTTCGAGGGATGATAAAGACGGATCAGACGAGAGGCATCCAATCCATGATCGCTGAAATAGTCGGCAATGCGGTGCTCCTTTGAATCGAACTTGTTATACGGATTTCGCTTGTAGTCAAGCAGCAGCGAGGCGATGTCCTGTTCGATTTCATGCCGACGGCTTTCGTCGGCATAGACCTCCTTCGGAAGTGCCGCCCGCAGGTTGGCCAGGAATACCGCCTCGTCGTACCGATAGCCACAGCGCAGATAGACCAGAATCTTGCCGATGGCATTTAGGCTCAACGCCGCGTAATCCTGCGGGAGTTTGATGGCTGCAAACGCTTTGGCTTGTTCATCCGTGAGTTGCAATTTTTCGCAGGCCCAGCTACGCAGCCGACCTTCGTCGTTGAACGAAAAGAGGGCGTGCCATACGTCATTCAACATCTGGTCCTCGTTTTTTCCTGCTCCAAGCAGGTAAAGGCTGCGAATCTCCGTAATCCAGTCGTCTCCGAAGATCGCTTGCAGCGATGCCGTGACGGGGCATCCCGATACGGTGGCCGTGCGGGCGAAATTGAAACGATAAGGAGCTTCTGTACGCTCCTCTTTGCAGGCATATTTCCCTTTGCCGGCGATTCTGCGGGCGATCTCTTCGAAATCGAAATAAGGCTTGCTTTTCCGGAAGAAGAGCGAACGAATCGTCTCGAACTCTTCCTGTGTCAAAGGTCGTGGAGCATTGTCGCCCGGTCCTGTAATCCGGATGTTGTTGACGAACGACAGCATCCGGAACTCCTCAAAACGGGGATGCGAAACGGGGCACCGACTCTTCGTCGGCTCGAAGGTGCATCGGCCGACTGACCCCTTCTGCGATTTGAGGTCGCGCTGGAAAAAGATTGCCCGATGCAGCGCCTTACGCCATTCGTCGGGCAATTGCTGCCGGTCGCAGATGGCATTGAACTCGGCCAGGTAGTGTTCGTTGCGCGAGGTGTATTTGTCGCGGATTCGTTCCTTGTGTTGGTACAGTCCGTAGAAATATTCTCCGAGGTACCGACACCCTGCCGCTGCTATTTCAGCCGACAGATTTTTGATACACTCCTTGACCGTGCCGTCTTCTTTCTCATTTCCTGCTTCCTTGCGATTGCTGAGGAATCCGCGTCGCTGTGCCAAATGATAAAGCGCCCGGCCAAGCAGCCAGCGCTGTGTGCGATTCCCGAGATCGAGCCGCTCGGACAGGGCTACATAACGATCGTGGTAAGGATTTCGATCCCCATTGTCGTCGGTTCGCTGCCAACGGAGGAATTCATTGTCCTGCGGGTAACGTTTCTCTTTTTGCCAGGCGGTCAACAGCTCCTCGGGCAACGGCGGGCAAAGGTCGTAACGGATGAGTATTTTGAGCAGTTCGATTTTTCGCAGACGCCGCCGGAAATAGTGGCGGCGCAGTGCCCGGGCGCTCGTCCGATCCTGAACGGCAGGTTTTTCATTGTTTTTGTCGCGGGCAACTCCCTCCTGGAAAATGTCTACACCTTTGTCAATCAGCGTATATTCGTTCTCCGATTCATCGACAAGGGCCCATCCCAGTGAGTTGGTGCCAAGGTCCAAACCCAATACTTTTGCCATATGAAGAAAGTGTTTTCTGTAAAATTAAATAAAAAATTGCAGAAATTCATCTTTTTTTACTATATTTGTGGTGTAAGAATTCTACATCTTATCACAATAAGGCTATATGCCGAAGGTTTTCAACCTATTGTCTCCGCGTACTCCGTGGAGACTTTTTTTATATTTCGTGAATAATTTAAAAACCGTCGGTTGCTATTGCGGAGTGTGCCGGCGCTGTGGCTTTTTGCCTTCGGGAGTTCATGGTGCCGAAAACAGAAGGTCGCATGTCGGACCGTCCGCCACTCGCCGTGCGACGCACCGACATGAAGCATCCCCAATTGCAGCGTTCATTAAGGGTATATCGTTGGAATATGCAGGAATACTTTATATCGAGACTCTGAAACCGGGAAAACACGCGAATGGAAATTCAGCGACGCCTTCTGTTCCCGGGCGCATTCGCGCACGAGGCTTTGCCGCAGGCGGACGATGACGAACCGGATAAAAAGCGCACCCCGAAATCCCTTTCCGGATTTTCGGGGTGCGCTTCATTCGGGCGGGCGGCTGTCCGGCGCGTTATCGGGCGGGATGTTCCGGGCGTTTGCTGAAAATGGCCTTGATCCGGTCCATGTCGAACTTGGCCGAGCGGTCGTAGCAATAGATGCCGTTCTGTTCCTGTTCCACGTCCGTGAGCTGGGTGTAGCAATAGCCCCACACCTGTCCGGAGAGCGAGAGCAGCGCGTCTACCTGGCCTTCGAGCCGCGTGTAGAACTCTTCGAGCGTACGGGGCGCCTGTCCGTAACCCCACGATTCGGTCTGGGAATCCGTGGCCTGCTTCTCCTGGTCCTTCACCCATTTGATGCCGCCGAATTCATCGACCAGGTAGGGGCACGAGCCATCGTACTGCGGCCAGGCGTAGTTTGCGGTCGCCTTCACCTCGTTGAATCCGATGTTGCGCGTCTGGTCGCGGGTCGTCCGCAGGCGGGGATGGAAGAACGTGCCGTCGCTGAAGATTTTCTCTTTCAGTTTGGCCGGGTTCTGCTCGTAATTGTGGACGGCCCAGATGTCGGTCCTGACGACGGCGCCGCCGCTGACGGTGTTGACGGGGCGCGTCGGGTCGAGGCGCCCCGTCAGGTCGTAGACGTCGGAGGCGAAGCGCGGGAACTGCGTGTTGTCGGGCCACCACTCCTCGTTCATCGGCGTCCACGTCAGCAGCGAGGGGTGGTTCCGGTCGCGGACCACGCATTCGGCCCACTCGGAGAGGAAGTTGCGGGCCGTTTCCACGTCGTTGGCATCCATTCCCCAGCTGGGGCTTTCGCCCCAGGTGATGTAGCCGAGTCTGTCGGCCCAGTAATAGTAGCGTTCCTCGAAAACCTTCTGATGCAGGCGTGCGCCGTTGAACCCGGCGGCCAGTCCCAGCTCGATGTCGCGGCGCAGGGCGTCGTCCGACGGGGCGGTCCAGATACCGTCGGGGTAGAAACCCTGGTCGAGCACCAGCCGCTGGTAATAGGGTTCGTTGTTGAGGTAGATTTTGTTGCCTTCGATGTGGACCTTGCGCATCCCGACATAGGATTTCACGGCGTCGAGCACCTGGCCGTCGGGGGCGACCACCTCGTAGGTCAGGTCGTAGAGGAACGGGTCTTCGGGACTCCAGAGCCGGGCCTTTTTGACCGGGATGACGACGACGCTGCTGTTCGACGCCCGGACCTGCCGCGTGCCGACGACCTTGCCGCCGTCCCGAAGGGTCACCCGGAGCGTGTTCGGGCTTTCCCGGAAGAACTGCGGGGCGACGATCAGCTGCTGCTGGTCGATGTCGGTCGTCATTTGGACGCGTGCGAGGGCTTCGGGAGCCACGGCCTCCATCCACACCGTCTGCCAGATGCCTGTCGTGCGGGTGTAGTCGCAACTGTGCGAGGCGTATTGCAGCGACTGTTTGCCGGCAGTCTGTTTGCCGCTGCGCAGGTCGCTCGTGGCGAAGACGACCAGACTGTGGCTGCCGCCCGGCTTCACGAATGCGGTGATGTCGTAGGAGAACGACGTGCTGCCTCCGAAGTGGCGTCCGACGAAGCGGCCGTCGACATACACCTCGGAGGTGTAGTACACGGCTCCGAAGTTGAGCATCACGTTGCGTCCCGACCAGTCTGCCGGAATGTCGATCGTACGCTGGTACCAGATGCGGCCTATGAAGTCCGTGTGGCCGACGCCCGAGAGCTTGCTCTCCGGGGCGAACGGCACGATGATTTTGCCGTCGAATCCCTTCGAGCCGGCGTAGCCGCGTTCCAGGCCGCTTGCGCCGAAATCGAACGTGTAGGTCCATTCGCCGTTCAGGTTGATCCAGTCCGTCCGCTCGAACTGCGGGCGGGGATATTCCGGGCGGGGGATCTGCGAAAACAGACACGCGGCCTGAAGCAGGAAAAAGAGGGTGATTGCGGTTTTTTTCATGGTTGTTTTTGGTTGGTTTGCTTGTTTTCGGGGTGGTTATTCCGGTGCGATGTCGAACCGGTCGGGCGGCTCCGTGCGCTGCGCCCCGGCGAGCGGCGGCAGCATGCCGCAAGGGAGCAGCAGCAGGATGTGCGCATGTTTCATGGCTTCGTCTATGGGTTTGCTGTGCCGAAGTTACGAAACTTTTTCGGAATACGGAGCGGGTCAGAGGTTAATTTTGCAGGGGGACAGGCTGAAGACCCGAAAAAAATAGACTATATTCGTACGATCAAAACTGCCCGACTGATAGGAAAAAGAGACTCTTGCACTGTTGGGGACCCTGCACCTTCGTCGGAGCGCAGGTCCCGTGGCCGACGCTTTTCAACGGCCGGAACCTGAAAGGCTGGAAGACGGTCGGCGGGACGGAATCGTTTTTGTGTTATATTTACGGATAAAACGAATGCGGTTATGGAACGGGAGAACGTCTTTTATATCAAAAACATGGTTTGCAACCGCTGCATTCTGGTCGTCACCCGGCTGCTCGAAAAAGCGGGGTTCACGCCCCTCGATGTCGGACTGGGAACGGTCGTCGTGCAGGAGAAGCCCGGCCGGGAGCAGCGGGAGGCGTTCCGCAAACTGCTCGAAGCCTACGGGTTCGAACTGATCGACGACAGCCGGATGCGCCTCATCGAGCAGATCCGGACGGCCGTGATCGAATTGGTGCATTACAGCGAAGATGCCTCGAAAGTCAACCTGTCGGATTACCTGCGCGAACGCTGCCACCGTGATTACAGTGCGTTGAGCAAGCTCTTTTCGGAGGTCAACGGCATCAGCATCGAGAAATACTTCCTCGCCCAGCGGATCGAGCGGGTCAAGGAACTGCTGGCCTACGGCGACCTGACCGTCAGCGAGATCGCCGACAAACTCCGTTATTCGAGCGTGGCGCACCTCAGCGCCCAGTTCCGCGCCCAGACCGGGATGTCGCCCACTGAATTCCGCCGGCTGAAAGGACGCGGCCTGAAACCGCTGGATGAAGTGTAGGTATAAATCATATCCATAATTCTGTAACACCCGGAGCGTGTCGGGACCTTACCTTTGTTCCCATGGAAAAGAGTAAGATCATCACGAATACGTTCCCGGTCGCAGGCATGAGCTGCGCTTCGTGCGCAGTCCGGGTCGATAAGGCGCTCAACGGCCTGCCGGGCGTCGAGTCTGCGCATGTGAACTACGCTTCCGCTACGGCGCGGGTGGACTACCGTCCGGGGGAGTGCTCTCCCGGGGTGCTGAAGCGGGCCGTGCAGGCGGCCGGTTACGACCTGCTGACCGACGCGGAAGGCCCGGCGGAGGACGAGGCGGCGCACGTCCGTGCGGCGCATTACCGGGCGCTCAAACGGCGGACTCTTTGGGCGGCGGGGCTTTGTCTTCCGATTGTGGCCGGAGGCATGCTGTTCATGGACGCTCCGGCCGTGAAATACGCCGTGTGGGCGCTCTCCACCCCGGTCGTTTTCGGACTGGGACGGGAGTTCTTCGTCAACGCCTGGAAACAGCTCCGCCACGGGGCAGCCAACATGGATACGCTGGTTGCCGTCAGTACCGGAATCGCCTATCTGTTCAGCCTTTTCAACCTGTTTTTCCCGGAATTCTGGCTGTCGAGGGGCATCGAGCCGCACGTCTATTTCGAGTCGGCGGCCGTCATCGTCGCCTTCATCCTGCTGGGGCGGCTGCTTGAGGAGCGGGCGAAGCGCAGCACGACGACGGCCATCGCGAAACTGATGGGCCTGCAACCGAAAACCGTCACGGTGATCACCCCTTCGGGCGAACGCTCCGTGCCCGTTGCGGAGCTTCGCGCCGGGGATCTGGTCGCCGTGCATCCCGGCGAACGCATCGCCGTGGACGGCACGGTGGCCGAAGGCGCGTCGTATGTCGACGAGAGCATGCTCAGCGGGGAACCGCTCCCCGTCTGCAAACAGGAGGGTGCGGCGGTGTTCGCCGGAACGATGAATGGCAACGGTGCGTTCCGTTTCCGGGCCGACAGGGTGGGGCAGGACACGGTGCTGGCCCGGATCATCCGCATGGTGCGGGATGCGCAGGGCAGCAAGGCCCCCGTGCAGCGGACCGTCGACCGGATCGCCGGCGTTTTCGTTCCCGCCATCATCGTCCTCGCCGTGCTGACCTTCGCGGCGTGGATGCTTTTCGCGCCGGAGGAGGGCTTCACCCGCGGGCTGCTGGCGCTGGTGACCGTGCTGATCATCGCGTGCCCCTGTGCGCTGGGTCTGGCGACGCCCACGGCCCTCATGGTCGGGATCGGCAAGGGCGCCGGACAGGGCATCCTCGTCAAGGACGCTGCGAGCCTGGAGGTGGCCCGGAAGGTCGACACCGTGGTGCTGGACAAGACCGGAACGCTCACCGAAGGCCGTCCGTCGGTCGTGGACGCTGCGTGGGCCGAAGGGTCGGAGACGGCGCGGCGGATTCTGTTCAGCCTCGAAAAACGCTCGGGGCATCCGCTTTCGCAGGCCGTCGTCGAATCGCTCGGCGGGGAGCGGGACGTTCCCGTGACCGGGTTCGAAAGCATTCCCGGGCAGGGTATCCGGGGCGTCGCGGAGGGGCGGACCTGGTATGCCGGGAACGACGCGCTGCTGTCCCGCCACGGCATCGTGCCCGACGCCCGTCTGCAACGGCTGGCCGAAGGGTGGATGCAGGAGGCGAAGACCGTAGTTTGGTTCGCCGACGAGGAGCGGACGCTCGCCGTGCTCGCCCTTGCCGATGCGCTGAAACCCTCGTCGGCCGGGGCCGTCGCCCGGCTGCACGCGCTGGGAATCACGGTCTGGATGCTGACGGGCGACAACGCCGGTTCGGCGCGTGAAACGGCCCGGAAAGCCGGGATCACCCGTTTCCGGGCGGGCGTCCTGCCGCACGAAAAGGCCGGATTCGTCCGGCAGTTGCAGTCCGAAGGCCGGACGGTGGCCATGGCCGGCGACGGGATCAACGACAGCGCGGCTCTCGCGCAGGCCGATTTGAGCGTCGCCATGGGGCAGGGGAGCGACATTGCGATGGATACCGCGATGGTGACGATCCTCTCGTCGGACCTCCGGAAAATCCCGGAGATGATCCGGCTGTCGCAACTCACCGTGCGGACGATTCGCCAGAACCTCTTCTGGGCCTTCATTTACAACCTCGTCGCCATTCCCGTAGCGGCCGGGGCGCTCTATCCCCTCTGGGGGTTTCTGCTCGACCCGATGATCGGCGGGGCGGCCATGGCCTTGAGCAGCGTGAGCGTCGTGGCCAACAGCTTGCGGCTGAAACGCCGGCGGATCGGCGATGAGTGTGAACATGACGAACCGGTTGAAACCGAAGAAAAGATGAAAAAGGAATTTATCGTGGACGGCATGACGTGCAATCATTGCCGGATGCATGTGGAACATGCGCTGAACGCCCTCGACGGCGTGAAGGCGGTCGTGACGCTGGACCCTCCGGTGGCCGCCGTGGAGTTCTCCGGGCCGGAAATCGGCCTCGGGGAGTTGCAGAAGGCCGTTACGGAGCGGGCCGGGGAGTATACCCTGCGGGCGCGGTGACGACGGACGCCCCTGCGCAGGCGGGGTGTTTTTTTCGTGCCGCGCCGTATCTTTCCGGCGAATGTCCGGCGGAAAATGCGTTTTAGCATTAACTTTGCTGTCGGATCGTGTAAAGTATGCTGATGGAGACTATTTCCCGTTGGATCGGCGGCGTGAACGACGTGCTGTGGACCTATGTGCTGGTCGCGGCGCTCTTGGGGTGTGCCGTGTGGTTCACCCTGCGCACGCGGGGCGTGCAGTTCCGCCTGCTGGGCGAGATGATGCGCGTGCTGGGCGAGTCGGCCGGAAGCGGTCCGGAGGGCGAGCGGCACGTCTCGTCGTTCCAGGCTTTCGCCGTGTCGCTGGCCAGCCGCGTCGGCACGGGGAATCTCGCGGGCGTCGCCACGGCCATCGTCGTCGGGGGACCCGGCGCGGTCTTCTGGATGTGGGTCATCGCCCTTGTGGGCGCCGCGAGCGCTTTCGTCGAGTCGACCCTCGCACAGCTTTACAAACGCCGCGGCAGGGACTCTTTCATCGGCGGTCCGGCCTACTACATGGAACGCGGCCTCGGGCGGAGGTGGATGGGCGTGCTGTTCGCCGTGCTGATCTCCGTGACCTTCGGATTCGCCTTCAACTCGGTGCAGAGCAACACGATCTGCGCCGCGTGGGAGGGAGCTTTCGGCGCCGATCATGTGTGGGTGGGCGTCGTGCTCACGGCGCTGACGCTGCTCATCATCTTCGGCGGCATACGGCGCATTGCGCGTGTCAGCGGCGTGATCGTCCCGATTATGGCGCTGGGGTACATCGTGCTGGCGCTGGGCGTCGTGCTGTTCAACCTCGGGCGGCTGCCCGAAGTGCTGGAGCTGATCGTCGCCGACGCTTTCGGCTGGGAGCAGACGCTGGGAGGCGCGGTCGGCGCGGCGTTGATGCAGGGCATCAAGCGGGGACTTTTCAGCAACGAGGCCGGTATGGGTTCGGCCCCGAACGTCGCCGCCACGGCTCACGTTTCGCATCCCGTGAAGCAGGGGCTTATCCAGACCCTCGGGGTCTTCACCGATACGCTCGTCATCTGCACCTGCACGGCCTTCATCATCCTGTTCGGGGGCGTTCCCGACGCTTCGCTCAACGGCATTCAGCTGACGCAGGCGGCTCTGGAGAGCGAGATCGGTCCTGCGGGCGGGGTGTTCGTCGCCGTGGCGATCTTCCTGTTCGCCTTTTCGTCGATCATCGGCAATTATTACTACGGCGAAGCCAACATCCGCTTCATCACTCCGCGGCCGTGGGCGCTGACGCTCTACCGGCTGCTGGTCGGCGCGATGGTGCTGTTCGGAGCCTTGGCGACGCTCGATCTGGCATGGAGCCTGGCCGATGTGACGATGGCGCTGATGACGCTGTGCAATCTGGCGGCGATCGTGCTGCTGGGCCGTCAGGCCTTCCTGCTGCTGGCCGACTACACGGCCCAGAAGCGGCAGGGCATCAAAAATCCGGTCTTCACGAAAGACCGGATTCCCGAATTGAAAGACAAGGCCGAGTGCTGGTAGCGCATTACTCCACCAGCCGGCGCGTTACGCTCCACCGCTGCATCAGCCGCACCACCGCCCAGCTCACGGCGAAGGCCCCGCAGGCGATCAGCGCGATGCGCGCCAGCGCGGGAAGTCCCGGAATCCGCTGCACGAGGTCGTAGCCGGCCTGAACGAAGATGAAGTGGCAGAGGTAGATGCCGAACGTCGCGCCCGCCAGCCGCGAGAGCCATGCGCGGGGCCGTGCGGCGGCCTTCTGCACGAGGATGAAGACCGGGGCGGTCATCATAAAGACGTTGATGCCGGCGAAATACCAGACGATTTCGAGGTAGGCGTAGTTGCCCGGGAAATGTTTCTGCATCACCACGTAGCCCAGCCCCGTGGCGAGGTATCCGGCGAGGAAGGTCGGGATGCAGATGCCCAATGTCCTGCGCCAGTTCCATGCGGGCGGGAATTTCACGAGGTAGAAGGCCAGCACGAGGTAACCGGCGAAGCCCGAGACGTAGTGGAACGTGCCGAACTCGTTCCAGTCGCAGACGCCGTAAAGCCCCGTGTTGCCGTAATTGCCCGTGTAGCCCAGCGCCGGGGCCAGCATCTTCACGTAGGGCAGCAGCAGCGTCAGGCCCCAGATCGCGAGGACGCTCTGCAACTCGCGCCGCGAGGCCCGTTCGAGCCACGGGCTGATCAGCGGCATGATCAGATAAAGTCCTATCAGCATATAGAGATACCAGAGCGGCGTGGTGTCGTAGCAGAAGTTGAAGACGAAGGTCCACATCTTGTGCAGCGTCGCTTCGCCGGTGAACAGCGCGGGGTCGATCGACGGGCTGGAGGTCCCGACGTAGCGCATATACAGGTAGTAGAGCACGGGCAGCGTCAGCGACCAGAAGACCAGCGCCAGGAGGACGCGGCCGATGCGCTTGCGGTAGAAAGCCCCCGTTCCGGTCCGCACGGGCAGCAGCAGCACGCCCGACATCATCACGAACAGCGGCACGCAGGCCCGGACGAAACTGCCTGCCAACGCTCCTTGCAGGAAGGTGGCGCGGTCGCTGTCGAACACGGCGACGAAGGCGTCGCAGCTGTGGGAGAAGACCACCAGGAAGCAGGCGATCACGCGCAGGAGGTCCACCCAGCCGATGCGTTCGCGGGCCGGGACGTTCAGGTCGGGAAGTCGGTTCTTCATTGTCGCAGAAATGGATTTCCGGCGAAGGTACGAAAAAAATCCGGGACCGCCGTGCGTTTTCGCCGCGGCGTCCCGGATTTTTGGTTGTCCGCACTCCCTCCGGCGGACGTCCCCTTCGGGTCAGTTGACCACCACCGTCGGGAAGTATTCGCGCAGCAGGGCCGCGGCGCGGTCGAGCTGTTCGGGGGTGTTCTCCCGCACGTCGCGGAGTTTGTACTCCAGCCCCATCGCCTCGTACTTATGCACTCCGAGGGTGTGGTAGGGGAGCAGTTCGACCCGCTCGACCGACTTGTAGCCGCCGAGGCGTTCGCCCAGCGCACGGATGTCGGCTTCGGCGTCGCTGATGCCCGGAACCAGCACGTAGCGTAGCCAGAAGGGTTTTCCGTGGGCTTCGAGCCAGGCGGCCGTGCGGAGCGTCTGCGCGTTTTCGCGTCCGGTGAGGGCGCGGTGGCGTTCGGGATCGGCCTGCTTCACGTCCAGCAGCACCAGGTCGACCAGCCCCAGCAGCTCCTCGACGGCCGGGTTCCACACCCCGCCGTTCGAGTCGATGCAGACGTGGATGCCGGCCTCCTTCAACGACTTTACGAGCGGAACAAGTTCCGCGGCCTGGAAGGTGGGTTCCCCGCCCGAGAAGGTCACGCCGCCGCGCCGCCCGAAGAAGGGCTTCTGGTCGACGGCCATGCGCAGGATCTCCGCAGGGTCGGTCAATGTGCCCGCTCCGGCCTCGATCGTGTCGGGGTTGGCGCAGTAGAGACAGCGGAAATTGCAGCCTTGGAGGAAAACGACGAGCCGGAGTCCCGGCCCGTCGAATGTTCCCATGGATTCGTAAGAATGTACACGAAGCATGATTGTTCCTTGTTTTTGAATAAGGGGGTTCGGGCGCAAACCGGGTTCCGGTATGCAAATCCTGCGCCCGCCCCTAAAAGCGGCTTTTCAAGCCGTTACATCCTTTCGTGGAAGCTGCGGCTGATGACTTCGAGCTGGTGTTCGCGGCTCAACTTGGTGAAGTTCACGGCGTAGCCCGAGACGCGGATCGTCAACTGCGGATATTTCTCGGGGTGCTCCATGGCGTCTTCGAGCATCTCGCGGTTCAGTACGTTGACGTTCAGGTGGTGTGCGCCCTTGGTGAAATAGCCGTCGAGCATCGTCACGAGGTTCTCGATACGCTCTCCGGCCGTCGGGCCGAGCGATTTGGGCACGATCGAGAAGGTGTTCGAAATACCGTCCTGCGAGTCGCGGTAACGCATCTTGGCCACCGAGGCGAGCGAAGCGATGGCGCCGCTCTTGTCGCGGCCGTGCATCGGGTTGGCTCCCGGGGCGAAGGCCACGCCCTTGAGGCGTCCGTCGGGCGTTGCGCCGGTCTTCTTGCCGTACATCACGTTCGAGGTGATCGTCAGCAGCGACAGCGTCGGG
>ERZ857775.2390-NODE-2390-length-18415-cov-6.943791_pt1 | contig 18415 bp, 15 predicted proteins | sample MGYA00519698_ERZ857775 | MGnify/ENA primary metagenome ERZ857775 (study PRJEB31778, sample SAMEA3449363) | human gut metagenome | biome: human gut; feature: human-associated habitat; material: faeces | place: United Kingdom | collected 2010/2012 ...
AAACCCTTGATCCTACGGGGCTTTTCCGGTTTGTCGTAATTATACCGTAAGGGCAATGCCATCACACTCTCGGTCGAATCGCTCACCATCCGCAGGTGATTCTCCAACCGCTGTGGATGCAGTCCGCACTGCTCCAGACGGTGCAGACTTTCTGCCAGCTTGCCGGAATATCCAATCACACTCGGAATAATCTGCCGTTTGGCAATCTCCAGCATGGTGGACGCTTCAATCTGCAAAACATGGATGTAATTTTCCAGCTGAATCTCATAGCGGGCAGCGGTTTCCTTCGGAGAAAAAATGTGGTGATGGTCAAACAGTTCGATGTTCTTCTGCTCGGTCAAAGTTGCAAACGCCTCCACCGAGGTGCGCAAAATCGGCAGTCCCCGGCGCTGTGCCTCCATGACCCACTGCTCGGAATAGTTGTTCCCGTTGTAGATGACCCTGCCGTGGCTGCGCATCGTATCGCGGATGATACACTGTACCTGCTGCCAGACCGCTTCCCCCTCCAGCGGCTCCAGCTGATTGGCAAATTGTTCGAAGGAATCCGCCAAAATGGTGTTGAGCACCACCTCCGAATATGCCAACGACTGGGAGGAGCCGACCATTCTGAACTCAAACTTGTTTCCGGTAAAGGCAAACGGCGAGGTGCGGTTGCGGTCGGTTTCATCGCGGGTGACATTGGGGATCTCGTCCACTCCAATGTCCATCTCCTCGGGGTTGACCTTTGCCGGGTCGCTCCCCTGTGCAATGTGGTTGAGGATAGCCGTCAGATGATTTCCCAGGAAAATGGAGATGATCGGCGGCGGTGCTTCGCCTCCACCCAGACGGTGGTCGTTTCCTGCACAGGCAGCCGACATCCGCAGCAGATCCGCATACAGGTCCACTCCGCGGATAAAGGCGCACAGCATCAGCAAAAACAGCAGATTGCTCTCGGGATTTTTGCCCGGTCGCAGCAGATTTTCCCCTGTGTCGGTACAAAGCGAGTAGTTGTTGTGCTTGCCCGAACCGTTGATGCCTGCAAACGGTTTTTCATGCAGCAGACAGGCAAGCCCGTGCTTTTTGCTCAAGGTGCGCATCGTTTCCATAATCAGCTGGTTGTGGTCACAGGCAATGTTGGCAGTGGAATACTCCGGTGCCAGCTCATGCTGGGCAGGCGCCGCTTCGTTGTGCTTGGTTTTGCTACCGACGCCCATCTCCCACAGATTTTTGTCCAAATCCTGCATGAATTCCCCGACGCGAATGCGCAGACGTCCGCAGTAGTGGTCGTCCAGCTCCTGACCTTTCGAGGGTTTTGCACCGAACAGGGTCCTTCCGCAGATTTTTAAATCCAGCCGCTGATCGTACAGCTTGTAATCCACCAGAAAATATTCCTGCTCTGCACCCACCATCGGGGTGATGCGGCTGACATCGGTTTTTCCCAGCGCGTGCAGCAGACGCACTCCCTGCCTGGAAAGCTGCTTCATCGAGCGCAGCAGCGGGGTCTTGGCATCCAGTGCTTCTCCGTTGTAAGAGCAGAAGGCGGTTGGGATAAAGAGGGTGCCGTCCCGAACAAACGCCGGAGAGGTCGGGTCCCAGGTGGTGTAGCCGCGCGCTTCAAAGGTTGCCCGCAAGCCGCCGGAGGGGAAGGAGGAGGAATCCGCCTCGCCCTGAATCAGCGCCTTGCTGGAAAACTCCATCGCAATCTCCCCCTGTCCACCGTTGGTGGTCAAAAAGGCATCGTGCTTTCCGGCAGTAAAATTGTTCATCGGCTGGAACCAGTGAGAATAGTGGGTTGCACCCTGTTCCAGTGCCCACTCCTTCATCGCACACGCCACCACATCTGCAATCTGCGGGTCCAGCGGTTGTCCCAGCCTGCGGGTGCGCAGCAGGCTTTGATAGACCTTCTGCGGCAGTCGTTTTTTCATTGCGCTGTCATCAAACACGCGGGTACCAAAGATTTTTTCTACGTTCATCTTGTACCGTCCTCTCTTTTTTGGATTACACACATTCCGCCGCAAAAGGTCATGCCTGCCTTTTGCTTTCGGCAGACCCGTCCTGCCGGCGGGTGAAAAACAGCGCGGATTCTCCCAAAGAATTCCGTCCTGTACACACAGCTGTTTTTCTGTAATTCACATGGTAGCATCTTTGCCTGTGAATTGCAATCATTCGTAAAGAAAAACAGCCTGCTGCACAAATTGCATCCGCTTTTCTTTGCTAAAGTAAGGAAAGTTTCATAATATTGGAATTGCATTTGTTTTCCTCACATGATAAACTGAAATAGACCGTTCGACACATTTTGCACGTCGGGCGGCAATATTTTGTAAAACAGGTTCTATCACCAAACGATAAAAAGGAGAGAGTTCTGCCTTGGGTATTCAAAAGAAAGGTCTGGGTGTCCTGTGCCTGCTGCTGACACTGTGCCTGCTGTTGAGCGGCTGTCGGGAAAGCTCCTCGCTGGTCCGCTACGACATCTCCAACGGAGTCGAAAGCCTGGACCCGCAGTTTGCCAGCGAAGAAAACGAACAGCTGGTCATCTACAATATGATGGAAGGACTGATGCGCCAAAAGCCCTCCGGTGAGCTGACCAACGGCGCCATCGAGCGCTATGAGGTTTCCGACGACCAGAAGGTCTACACCTTTTTCCTGGTGGATGGGATGGTGTGGGACGACAAGGAGAACACGCCGGTCACCGCACACGACTTTGTCTTTGCTTTTCAGCGCATCTTTAACAGCATCTACCCCTCTCCCTTTGCTTCGATGTTTTCTTCCATCAAAAACAGTCAGCAGGTACTCAGCGGTCAGCTGGATGCTTCTTCGCTGGGTGTGCAGGCGCTCGACGACCACACCGTCCGCTTTACGCTGAACTATGCCGACCCGGCTTTTCTGGAAGCTCTTGCCCATTCCTCCGCCATGCCCTGCAACCAGAAACTGTTTGAAAGCGCCAACGGAAAATACGGCTCCACCATCCAGCAGTCCTACTCCAACGGTCCGTTTTTTTTGATGCAGTGGGACAACTCCAGCCGCATCTATCTCAAGAAAAACGACAAGTATTATGCTGCCGAGCAGGTGCTCACCCCGGGCGTTTACCTCTATGTCGACCGCGACGTCCAGACCGCCGCACAGAAGGAGCGGGATGAACAGCCGCCCTCCACCTTCGAGCTGCTGATGGACGGTAAAGCGGACGGCTGCCAGGCAAACTATGAGCAGTACCAGCTTGCCATGCAGGCAGGGATGAGCTGCCAGACCGCCGAGAGCACCGTCTGGGCGCTGGTCTTTAATCAAAACCACTCCGCCTTTTCCAATCAACAGGTCCGCCAGGGCTTCCTGCGCGCCATCGACCGCAGCGCGCTGGAAAGCTTTTTGCAGAACAGCCGGCAGGAAAACCTGCGTGTCTATGACCGCCTGATTCCGCCAACCATCTCGCTGTTCACCCAGCCGTACATCGACCAGACCTCGGTCACCACCAACAACCTCTATGACCCGCAGGAGGCCTACGCCGCTTACCGCGCCGGCATGGATGAGCTGGAGGCGGATACCCTGCGCAAGATTCAGCTGCTGGTCCCCTCCGACAGCCAGATCCCGGAGATGTGCGGTCTGCTCCAACAGGGCTGGCAGCAGGCGCTGGCTGTTTCGGTCAACATCGTCGAGGTCAGCCGCGACGAGCTTTCCTCCCGGCTGAGCCTGGGGGACTATCAGGTCGCACTCGTTCCGCTCAAGGCATCCGCCAATACCCCTGCCGACCTGCTGGAACGTTTTACCTCCTCCTCGACATCCAACATCTCCCACTACCAAAATGAAGCGTATGACACCCTGCTTTCCTCGCTCAATGGCTCCCACGACCGACAGCAGCTGTTAAACCAGTATGCCGACGCCGAAAGAATGCTGATGGACGACGCAGTCGCCTTTCCCCTGCTGGCAGAAACCAGCTATTTTGTGATGGACTCAGGCGTTTCCGGCATCGAATTTTATCCATACGGCGGCAAGGTCATCTTCCGCGATGCACTGGCAATGCGCTGATTTTCTCCTGCAAACAGCTGCCTGCACCCGCACTTGCGGCTGCTTTCCCCCGATGCTATAATAGTGGCAAAGGGGGAATTTTTTTATGTTCAAAGAGGTATCTCTGGTTTATTTCAGCAGCACCAAAACCACTCAGAGGACGGTGCGTGCCATCGGCAGAGCGCTGGCAAAGGCGTTTGACATCCCTGTGCAGGAGTACGACTTCACCCTGCCCAACGCCCGCAGCCGCAAACTGCATTTTGCGTCGGACCAGTTGATCGTGGTCGGCTCGCCGGTCTACGGAGGGGTCATGCCGCTGCTGGTGCGGGAATATCTTGCGCAGTATGTCACCGGTGAAAAGACTGCCTGTATCCTTGCCGCCGTTTACGGCAACCGCAACTTTGACGACTGCCTGGTGGAGATGCAGGATTTGATGGAGGAAAACGGCTTTGTGGTGACCGCAGCCGCAGCCTGCATCGGGGAACATTCCTATTCAACTGCGATTGCTTCCGGCAGACCCAACGCCCAGGACCTTGCTCTGGCAGAGGAGTTCGGCAGGCAGGTTGCACAAAAGCTTTCTGCCAGCCCAGCTGTGCCGACCCTTGCACAGACCCTGCCCGGCTCCCGCCCGTACCGCGAGCGCAAGCCTTCTGCTCCGATGGCTCCGCAGACCACCAACGGCTGCATCCGCTGCGGAATGTGCGTCAACAACTGCCCGGTCGGCGCCATCGACCGCAACGACCCAACCAAGGTGGATGCTTCGCTCTGTCTGCGTTGTCTGTCCTGTGTGCGGCTGTGCCCGCTTGGCTCCAAAGCTTTTACCGACCCGGGCTTTCAAAAAACGGTCGCCTGGTGTCTGGAAAACTTCCAGAAGCCGGACAAATCCCCTGCCTTTTTCCTGTAATGCAAATAAAAACCCACAGAGTGTTTTTCGGCTCTGTGGGTTTTTATTATAAGGCGTTAGCAATATCGGCAAACTGCTGCATCGACAGCTGTTCGGCGCGCAGATTGGAGGCGACTCCAGCCCGTTCGAGCAGGTCGAGCGCCTGCTGTTTGGGGATGGCAAGTCCTGCGCTGAGGGTGTTGGGCAGGGTTTTTCTGCGCTGAGAAAAGGCTGCCTTGACCACCCGGAAAAAGTCCTCCTCCTTTTTGAGCTGCACCGGCGGCTGCTGGCGGACATCCAGGCGGATGACCGTCGAATCGACGTCCGGCGACGGCATAAAGGAGCCGCGCGATACCTGAAACAGCACCTGCGGCTGGCTGTAATACTGCACCGCGATGGACACAGCACCCACCTCGCGGCTGCCGGGAGCCGCACAAAGGCGCTGGGCTGCTTCCTTCTGCACCATCACCGTCAGTGAAACGATTGGCAGACGAGCTTCCAGCAGGCTCATGATGATGGGCGAGGTGATGTAGTAGGGCAGATTTGCGCAGACTGCTACCGGCATCCTGGCAAACTCCTCCCTGATCAGCTTGTGCAAATCCACCTTGAGGACATCCTCATTGACGATTTTGATGTTGTCAAATTCCGCGAGCGTTTCATCCAGGATGGGCAGCAGGCGGCTGTCGATCTCGATGCAGACCACCTTGTCCGCCCGGCGGGCAAGCTCTGCGGTCAACACGCCGACACCGGCTCCAATTTCAATCATTCCCCAGCCCGGCTGCGCATTTCCCGATTCTGCCATGCGCGGACAGACGGTGGGATTGATTAGAAAGTTTTGCCCCAGACCCTTGGAAAAGGAAAATCCGTGGCGGGTAAGCACATCCCGTATCACCGAGATGTTGGACAGGTTTTCCATGAAATGCTCCTTTCAGCTTTCAAAAATCGGTCGCTCATCCGACCCGGTTATCTTGCAGACGGTGCGCTGCCGGCTTCCTTTTCCAGCACCACCAGAAAATTGTGCGCACCCATCACCGTCAGCTTTGGCTCGATAATCTGTTTTAACCGCCAGCCGTTGTGCGATTCTGCGCTGACCACCTGTGCAATGATTTTAAATGGGGAAAATCCCTCCGGGTTCTCCTTGTTTTCCGGTGTGCTGGGTACCTCTACAAATTTATACTCGTACTTCTGCATGAAAATTTCCTCCTCTGAATTTTTACTTTGATTTATATTACAATATCAAACACCTAAATTGGACGGACCGAAGCCCTTTGGAAGCAGCTGTGCTAAGGTGTACGCCTGATACTGCTCGGGCGACGAGGCGCAGAAAACCAAAAAGCTGCGCGGGTCGCAAAATTCCATCATCACCTGACGGCAGACGCCACAGGGGGTGGTAATCGGCAGCAGGTCGGCGTCCTTTCTTCCACCTGCCACCGCAATGCAGACAAACTCCCGTTTGCCCTCGGAAACCGCTTTAAAAAAGGCGGTCCGCTCGGCACAGACCGTCGGCGTATAGGCGGAAGACTCGATGTTGCAGCCGGTGTAGATGGTGCCGTCCTGACACAGCAGCGCTGCACCCACCGCAAAGCCGGAATACGGGCAGTAGGCATTTTCCCTTGCCTTGAGAGCAAGCTCGATCAATCGCTTTTCATACATCGTCCACACCTCCTTCGGATGAAACTATTATTTCAGCAGCTGCTGTAAAAAGGAGCTGCCCGCCTGCAATTTCCCGGGAAATGCCGGGTCAAAATATTCCCCGACGGTGGCAGCAAGGTCTGCAAAGCAGCTTCGGGTGGCTAAATCCACCCCTGCCCGAACCGATTTTCCGCAGCACAGCAGCGGGACATACTCCCGGCTGTGGTCGGTGGATGGGGTGGACGGGTCGCAGCCGTGGTCGGCGGTGATGAACAGCAGGTCCTCCTCGCGCAGCAATCCCAACAGCTGCCCAAGCTGGCTATCAAAGCGGCTGAGCGCCTGTGCGTAACCGACCGGGTCGTTGCGGTGGCCGTACAGCATATCAAATTCCACCAGGTTGACAAAGCACAAGCCCTCAAAATCGCTGTTGCACAGCTCCAGCGTCCGCTGCATCCCTTCATCGTTGGAGTGGGTGACAATCTTTTGGCTGATGCCTTTGCCGGCAAATATATCCGAGATTTTTCCCACTCCGATGGTTTGCAGACCTGTCTTTTGCAGGCAGTCGAGCAGGGTGTCCTGCGGCGGCAGCAGAGAAAAATCCCTCCGGTTTGCCGTTCGGGTAAAATGCTCAGCATCCTCACCTACAAAGGGACGGGCGATGATCCTTCCCACTGCGTCCTCACCCTGCATGATCGAGCGGGCAATCCGGCAGTATTCATACAGCTGCTCGAGCGGAATCTTCTGCTCGTGGGCTGCAATCTGAAGGACGCTGTCCGCCGAGGTGTAGACAATCAGATCGCCGGTTTGCAGATGCTGTTCCCCGTAGTCGTGGATGACCTGTGTGCCGGAGTACGGACGGTTGCACAAAACTCCTCTGCCGGTGCGCTGTGTCAGCTGCTCGATGATTCGCTGCGGAAAGCCGTCGGGATAGGTCGGCATCGGCTTTTCGGAAACCAGCCCCATCAGCTCCCAGTGTCCGGTGGTGGTGTCCTTGCCTGCCGAACGCTCTGCCATCCTTCCAAAAGCTCCGGCAGGGCTTTGGCAGGGCTGTCCGACCTGTACGCCCTGGATGTTAAACAGTCCCAGCTGCTGCATCTGCGGCACGAAAAGCTTGCCGCTGGCAAAGCACGCTGCCAGCGTATCGCTGCCCTGGTCGCCGTAATTGGCTGCATCGGGAAGCGCTCCGATCCCAAAGCTGTCCAGCACGATGATAAATACTCGTTTCATCTTTCTGCCTCCCTTGTTCTGCGTTGGCTACACCAGACCCAGCGCGACCTCCATCATCTGGGTAAAGGCATTCTGGCGCACCTGTGCCGAAACTGCTTCCCCGGTAAACGGGTTGTCCGAGATGGTCAGCAGGCACAGCGCCTTTTTGCCCGCGCGGGCAGCTTCCATGTACAGTGCAGCCGACTCCATCTCGACCGCCAGCACACCCATCTTCTGCCACTGCGGCAAACCCTGCGACTCGTCGTAGAACCAGTCGGAGGTCAGCACCGTTCCCGCCTTGTAGGAAAATCCCTTTTGCTCGCAAAGCTGCGCCGCCTGACAGGCAAGGGAAAAATCTGCTGCCGGTGCAAAGTGTCCCGGCAGATGATACTGTGCAGCATAGTTGGAGGTGGTGCAGCTGGCTGCCGCAATGACGATGTCACCGATTTTCAGCGAAGGGTCGATGGCTCCTGCCGAGCCGATGCGGATGATGGTGTCCACCCCGTAAAGACAGAACAGCTCGTGGGAGTAAATGCCCATCGACGGCATTCCCATGCCGCTGCCCTGCACCGAAACGCGCTTGCCCCGGTAGCTGCCGGTGTAACCGAGCATCCCACGCACCTGATTGTAGCAGACAGCATCCTGCAAATAGGTTTCTGCCAGCAGCTTTGCCCGCAGCGGGTCGCCCGGCATCAGTACCGTTTTGGCAATGTCCCCTTGGTTTGCATTATTGTGAGGAGTAGGAACAGACATAAAAACACCCTTTCTGTAATGTACTGTATCCCTATTATACGCCAAAGTGCCGCAAAAGAAAAGCCGCTCTGCTCGATATGAGGAATGAACAAATTATAAAATTTTCTAAAAAGGTTGAAGCAGCCGTCAGGATTCGGTAAACTATTATCTATAATTCAAACTATTTTGCTTGTATCCATCTCTTTTATATAGAATTAAAAGCCAAACCAAATTTTGAGAGAGAAGATGTCCGGCTTTTTGTTGCCGGAAAAGGAGGAAGATTGTATGCAACGTATCAAATTGATGACCGACTCTGCGTCGGACCTGCCAAATGAGCTTGCACAGCAGCTTGGAATCGAAATCATTCCGTTCCCCATCGCGGTCGATGGAAAAGGCTACATGGAAGGGGTGGATTTTACCCCGCGGCAGTTTTATGACATCATGCAAAACGCCAAGGAAATCCCAACGACCTCGCAGATTCCGACCGTCACCTACTGCGAGCATTATTACAGCGCCTTTGAAAAGGGCTACACCGATGTCATCCATGTCCCCATCAACCGCTCCGGCTCTTCCACCTACAACAACGCCGTGATGGCCCAGGGGATGCTGCGGGAGGAGCGCCCGGAGCACCACCTGCGGATCCACCTGCTGGACCCGCACACCTACTCCATGCCCTTTGGCTGGTATGTCTGCGAGATGGCGCGCAAGCTGCAGAATGGTGCGGAGATCAGCCACGTCATTCAGGAGTTCGAGACCCAGATGGACAAGATGGAGATCGTCCTCGGACCTTACAGCCTGAAGCAGATGAAGAAGAGCGGCCGCATCTCTGCCGCTGCCGCCGTCATGGGCGAGCTGATGGGCATCCGCCCCATCATCACCCTGATCGACGGAAAGACCAAGGTGGAGGCCAAGGTGCGCGGCGATGACAAGGTCGTGCCCGCCATGGTGGAACTGGCCAAAAAGCGCAGCGAGGGTGTGGAGGACTTTGATTATATGATTGGCCACACCAACATCCCCCAGAAGGATGATCTGATCAAGGCCTGCCGCAAGGCGTTCGGCAAAGACCCGCTCATCACCTTCCCGCTGGGCGGCGTTGTTTCCGCCAACACCGGCCCCGACACCATTGCTCTGGTCTACGTTGGCCACGCACGCTGAGTTTTTTCTGAGAACTGCCCGCCGCGGCAGTTCTTTTTTGGTTGCAGGCCGTTGCATTTTGCGGCAATTTATGCTATACTCCCTTTTGCTGTGCTTTTGCGCGGCAACCTGAAAGAGCAACTTAGGATTTTAGGCTCCCCGGCGTGTCTCGAACCATGCCGGGCCAAACCCATAGGGCTGGCGGTCCCTGTGCGGTCAAAATTCATCCGCCGGAGTATTGTTATGAATCAGAATTTTACTGTCCGCAAACTGGCCCGCTGCGCTGTGGTCGCAGCTCTCTATGTGGTGCTCTGCATGGCGCTGCAGCCGTTCTCCTACGGTGCGGTGCAGGTGCGTGTTGCCGAGGCCCTCTGCCTGCTGCCCGTGTTCGGTGCCGAGTACATCGTGGGCGTGGTGCTGGGCTGCTTCCTGGCAAACCTGCTGGGCTCCACCATCGTGGATGTCATCTTTGGCACCCTGGCCACCCTGCTGGCCTGTGTTGTGACTTACAAACTGCGGAACGTCCGCTTCAAGGGTCTGGCCATCGTGCCTTCCCTGCCGCCCGTGCTCTTCAATGCTGTCATCATCGGCATTGAGATCGCCGTCATGTTCCCCGATCCCTCTTCCTCTGCTCCGCTGTGGCTGGCTTGCATCACCAACGGCATCTCCGTCGGCATCGGTGAGCTCATCAGCTGCACCGTGCTGGGCGTGCTGCTGGTGAAGATCGTGGAGACCAACACCTCCCTGCGCAAAGTGTTCCTGGAAGCCTGATCGAGCAGGCAGACAAGACAGATTCATAAGGCAAAGGCTTTTCCGTTGCTCGGCCTTTTTGCCCATAATATAGAAAGACCTCCTCTGGCCGTTTTCCAGAGGAGGTCTTTGTTTTTATCCGATCACTTGTGCTCCTGCAGCCAGCGCAGGGCCATATAGGCATAGGCCGCGCTGCCCTCAAAGAGGACGCTGTCATCAAACTTCACCTTGGGGTGATGCTGGCCGTAGGTGTAGCCCTCGTTGGCGTTGCCCGCCGTCAGGAACATGCTCACGGTGGGCACCTCATGGCTGACGAACGCGAAATCCTCGCTGCCGCCGCCGGGCTTTCCGCCGGTCATCGGGGTCATATCCATTGCACCCTTGCCCAGCAGCTCACCCATATAGGTCAGAGCGTTGCCGGCAAGCTCCTTGTCCACCACCATGCAGGGGCAGTAATCACTGAAGGTGATCTCGGCGGTGCAGCGGTAAGCCGCAGCCACCCCCTGCACGATCTCGGTCATCCGCTTGTGCAGCAGCTCCGTCACCGCGCCCTCGGGGTCGGTGGTGCGGATGGTGCCCCACATCTCCGCGCTGTCCGGGATGACATTGGAGGCCGCGCCTGCCTGGAAGCGGCCGGTGGTGAACACGCCAAAGCTGTGGGCATCCAGCTCCCGGCTGTTGATCTCCTGCAGGGCAATGTGGATGTGCGCCGCCGCCGTGATGGGGTCGATGCACTTTTCCGGCATGGAACCGTGACCGCCCTTGCCGTGGACGATGATGTGATACTGCTCACAGCTTGCCATGGTAATGCCGCCACAGGCAGGCACCAGCACCACACCGGCGGGGATGGGCATTCCGCCCAGCACATGGAACATGACTGCCGCATCCACGCTGGGGTTTTCCAGCAGGCCGTTGGCGATCATATCGGGCGAACCCTGGAAGATCTCCTCGGCGGGCTGGAACTCCAGCTTGACGGCGCCCTCGATCTCATCCTCGTGCTCCTTGAGCAGTTGGGCAGCACCCAGCATCATTGCCGTGTGCATATCGTGGCCGCAGCCGTGCATCTTACCCGGCACCTCGGAAGCGTAATCCACGCCGGATTCCTCCTGAATGGGCAGGGCATCCATATCACCCCGCAGCAGGATGGTCTTGCCGGGCTTTTTGCCGCCTGCCAGCGCAATGACACCGGCCTTGCCGCAGTCCTTGGGCTCGTAGCCCATCTCGGTCAGGGCCTTTTTCACCAGTGCCTTGGTCTGGGTCAGATCAAAGCCCACCTCCGGGTGACGGTGCAGGGTGCGCCGCCACTCCACCAGCTGGGGTTCCAGCGCCTGGGCACGGCCCAGCAGTTCTTTTGCAGTCAACATTTCAGTCAGCTCCCATTCTGTTTGATTTTCAGCCTGCATGGACAGCCTGTTCAATGGAATTTTCCACTAGGCTGTTCAGACTCATATTGTGGGCCATTGCAAAAATGACCGCCTGCTTGTGCAATTCCGGGGAAATGCGGACATTGAAGCTTCCCTTATAGGCACGTTCCGGTTCGGTGTGTTTTTCCTCGCACAATGCCAGATAATCATCCACTGCACCGTGGAAATCATTTACCAGCTCTGCAGCGGTGCTGCCCTCGTAAGAGATCAGAGCCCGGATCCCCATGACCTTGCCATAAAACAGGCCATCTTCCTCCGAGAACTCCACACTGCCAACATAGCCCTTGTACTCCATCGTGTTATTCACAGAAGTCCCTCCTGTTCCAGAATTTGAATCAATTGCTTGACCTGATATTCCAGCAGTTCTTTTCGGGGATGGGGTTTATGCATCAAGATCGGTGGATACTGTTCCGATACGAACACAATGCGGGAACCGCTGGTACGGCCCTTGTTGGAGCGCTCATACCCAAAATATCGCAGCAGGCTTTCGGCATCATCAAAGGTAAAAGTCTTTGGCTTGGCTTTCAGCCGCTCGATCAGCTTTTCTTTCTGCCCCATATCCTCATCCTACTTCCAGTATAGCACGTTTTTCTTTATTTGCAACTATTTTTAGTCGCTAACTCAGTTTTCCCCGCCGTTGCTTCCTTCGGGGTGATACTGGGCGCAGGTGCACTTTTTCCACTTGAGGCCGCTGCCGCAGGGGCAGGGGTCATTGCGGCCGATCTTGATGACCCGGACAGGCTGGCCCTTGGGGGCACCCTTGACACCGGGCGCGCCGTTGCCGGGCACAAAGCCCTCACCGGTGGGCTTGGCCACCTGCTCCCGTTTGGGGGCTGCACCGGCCTGCCGCACTTCGATGGTCAGCAGCATCTTGATGCTGGACTCCCGGATGGAATCCACCATCTGGTCGAACATGTCAAAGCCCTCGATGCGGTACTCCACCACGGGGTCCTTCTGGCCGTAGCCGCGGAGGGCGATGCCCTGACGCAGCTGGTCCATGTTGTCGATGTGATCCATCCACATCCGGTCCACGCACTTGAGCAGGCAGATACGCTCCAGCTCACGCATGACCGGTGCGCCGTACCGCACTTCCTTGGCCTGCAGGATCTGCATTCCGCGGTCGTAGAGCAGATCGGCGATGCCCTTCTGGGAGAGGCTGTCGTAATCGGCCACAGTGTAGTGGAAGTCGGCATCGGTGGTCAGCCAGCCCTGATAGTGGCGGCGCAGGGCACCAAAGTCCCACTCGTCCTTCACATCTCCGGCCAGGAACTGCTTGCAGCTGGAATCGATGTTCTCCCGCAGCATGTTGTGCATCTCGGTGCTGATATCCTCACCGTCCAGCACCTTGCGGCGCTGGCCATAGATGATCTCGCGCTGCTGGTTCATCACGTCGTCGTACTTCAGCACGTTCTTACGGATCTCAAAGTTGCGGCCCTCCAGCTTTTTCTGGGCGCTCTCCAGCGTGCTGGTGATCATCCGGTTCTCAATGGGGGTATCCTCGTCCAGCTTGAGGGTATCCATCAGGCTGGAAACGCGGTCACCGCCGAACAGGCGCATCAGGTCATCTTCCAAGCTCAGGTAGAAGCGGGAAGCGCCGGGGTCGCCCTGACGACCTGCACGGCCGCGCAGCTGGTTATCGATGCGGCGGCTCTCGTGCCGCTCCGTGCCGATGATGAACAGACCACCGGCCTTGCGCACTTCCTCTGCCTCGGCGCTGATGGCCGGCTTGTACTGGGCATACAGCTCCTCAAACCGTTTCCGCACCGCCAGGATCTTTTCATCGTTGGTGTCGCCGTGGCCGTCGGCCTCGGTCAGCAGGAGCTCCACCGCATTCGGGTCGGCATCCTGCGGCTTTTCGGGGTCGAGCAGGTTCTCACAGAAGTGTTCCCTGCGCATCTGGGCCTTGGCCATGAACTCGGCGTTGCCGCCCAGCATGATATCGGTACCACGGCCTGCCATGTTGGTGGCGATGGTGATGGCACCCTTTTTACCGGCCTGCGCTACGATCTCGGCTTCGCGCTCGTGGTTCTTGGCGTTCAGCACGTTGAAATCCCGGGTATGGCGCTGTAACATTTTGGCGAGAATCTCGCTCTTTTCCACGCTGACAGTACCCACCAGCACAGGCTGACCGTTCTTGTGGCACTCCATTACCTGCTCGATGACGGCGCGGTACTTGCCCTCCACGGTCTTGTAGATGGCGTCCGGGTAGTCCTTGCGCTGCACCGGGCGGTTGGTGGGCACGCTGACGATGTTCAGGCCGTAGATCTCGGTGAACTCGGTGGCTTCGGTGCGGGCAGTACCGGTCATACCAGACAGCTTTTTGTACATACGGAAGTAGTTCTGGAAGGTGATGGTGGCCAGCGTCTTGCTCTCGGCGGCGATCTTCACGCCCTCCTTGGCCTCGATGGCCTGATGCAGACCCTCGTTGTACCGGCGGCCGATCATCAGACGGCCGGTGAACTCGTCCACGATGATGACCTGACCATCCTTGACCACATAGTCGATATCCCGCTGCATCACGCCGTAGGCTTTGATGGCCTGATCGATGTGGTGGGCAAGGGTCATGTTCTCGGCGGCGGCAAGGTTCTCCACCTTAAAATAGGCTTCAGCCTTTTTGATACCGGCGGCGGTCAGGGTACAGGTCTTGTGCTTTTCGTCCACAACGTAATCGCCATCGGCCTGCTCGTCGGTGGAGACCTTATCTTCCAGCTCCACCACCACGCTCTTGTGCAGGGTGCGTACAAAGCGGTCCACCTGGGTATACAGGCTGGAGGAGTCCTCGCCGCGGCCGGAGATGATCAGGGGGGTGCGGGCTTCATCGATCAGGATGGAGTCCACCTCGTCCACGATGGCGTAGGCGTGGCCGCGCTGCACCATGTTGGCCTTGTAGGTCACCATGTTGTCGCGCAGGTAGTCAAAGCCGAACTCATTGTTGGTGCCGTAGGTGATATCGGCATTGTAGGCGGCCCGGCGGGCATCGCCGTCCATGCCCTGTACGATCAGGCCAACGGTCAGCCCCAGCCAGCGGTAGAGCTTGCCCATCCACTCGCTGTCGCGCTTGGCCAGATAGTCGTTGACGGTAACAATGTGCACCCCTTCGCCGGTCAGGGCGTTCAGGTAGGCGGGCAGGGTAGCCACAAGGGTCTTGCCCTCACCGGTCTGCATCTCGGCAATATCGCCGCGGTGCAGGGCAATGCCGCCGGTCACCTGCACCGGGAAGTGCTTCATGCCCAGCACACGCCATGCAGCCTCGCGGCAGACGGCAAAGGCATCCGGCAGGATGTCGTCCAGCGTTTTGCCCTCGGACAGCTGCTGCTTGAACACGGCAGTCTGCGTCTGCAAGTCAGCATCGGACATGGCCTGATACTTGGGCTCCAGTGCCAGCACCTGTTTGGTGATGGGGTTCACCTTTTTCAGCTCCCGGTCAGAGAAGCTGCCAAAAAGTTTTTCAACAAGGGACATAGATCACACCTCATAAATCTTAAAAATCGGGCCGTGATGCGCCCGGAATCGCGCATAACAATACAAGTATATGATACACCAAAGCGGCAGACACGTCAAATCTGCAAGGCTATTTTAGCCCGTTTTTACATGAACTTTCTGTAAAAAGATGCTGCAAGCCGTTCACAGCCCCCGATCTCCCGGCAGCACACTTTATTTTCGCCCTATCGCTTTGGGGAGAATCGTGGTAGAATAGGACTATCATTGATAGGGAGGGCTGTACTTATGCTCAAACGGCTGCGCACTGCGCACCCCATTCTTTATTGTATCCTGTCTGAGGTGCTGTTCCTTGGCAGCATGGTCTTGTTCAGCCTGCTGGCTACCATCGGGCTGGCAGCGGCAGGCGCGGATTTTGACACCATGGACGGCTATCTGCTGGGTTCTGTGCAGGAGGCTGTGGGGTTGGTGGTGGCGCTTTTGCTGCTGGCCCGCACCGGCAGGCTGGACCTGTTGCACCGGCGCGGCTGCGGCTTTCTGAACGGAATGCTGGTGGGCATGTACCCGCTGTTCTTCATCGGGTATACGACCGTTGGGACGCTGGCCTTTGACCGCCCGGACACGCCGCTGCTGCCGCTGCCCCGCATCCTGACCTTTATGCTGAACATGATCCTTGTGGGCGTGGCTGAGGAGCTGGTGTTCCGTGGCATCATTGCCCAGACCCTGCTGGAGCGCTACGGCACCGCCCGCGCCGGGGTGTGGAAAGCCTGTCTTGTGTCCGGCGTGCTGTTCGGCGCGGCGCACCTGAGCAACCTGCTCGGCTCGGTACCCTTTGGCGTGCTGATGCAGTGCGTGTTTGCGGCTTCGCTGGGCGTGATGCTGGCCGCCATCTACTTCCGTACCGGCAATTTGTGGGTGACGGTGTTCCTGCACAGCGCCATGGACATTGCTGCCATGCTCATCGGCGGGTTGTACGGCACCACCAGCGTGGCCGAGAGCGTAAGCGGCTACGATGCTTCGCGGCTGCTGTCGGTGGTGGTGTACCTGATCCCCACCGTGTTTCTGCTGCGCAAAAAGGAGCTGCCGGAGGTGCAGCTGTACTGGGGCGGCATTGTAAAAAATTAAGGCTTGCGGACAAAAATCTTCTTGCAATCTGCTGTGCAATCTGGTATACTGTATCTGTTACCGTGGTACGGGGCTGGGAGTATGCCCGCTTTTGGGAGAACCGTTTCCCGCCGCTGTGCCATAGGCAGATAAATTACTTGAAAGAGGTACTGTATTATGAATAAGCAGGAAGTTATGGCCAAAGTCGCTCTGACCGAGAAGGACACTGGCTCCCCCGAGGTTCAGGTCGCTCTGCTGACCGCTCACATCAACGAGCTGAACGAGCACCTGAAGAAGAACCCTAACGATCACCACAGCCGCCGTGGTCTGATGAAGATGGTTGGCCGCCGCCGCAATCTGCTGGCCTACCTCCAGAAGAAGGACATCGAGCGTTACCGTGCTCTGATCGCAACTCTGGGTCTGCGTAAGTAATTTTAACGGAGGGCAGGTACCGCAAAGGTACCTGCCCTTTGCTTTATGTATAGCTCCATGTATCCCATGCGCACAAAATAGCGGTGGCAGCGTATTGCAGCAGTAAATCGAACGCCCGTGCCTGCGGGCAGGGACGCTGGATTTATTGCTATAATGCGCACGCCACGGCTTTTTGGATAGAACGATCCGAAAAACAAGGAGGCAGAAACAATGGCAATCGAATTTGGTTCCCGCAAAGAGACCTTTGACAACTTCAAGGTCTACGAAACCATGCTGGCCGGCCGCCCGTTCAAGGTTGAAATGGGCAAGATGTGTGGCCTGTCCAATGCCAGCGCACTGATCCGCTACGGCGAGACCTGCGTGATGTGCAACGTGGTCATGAGCCCCAAGCCCCGCGAGGGCGTGGATTTCTTCCCGCTGAACGTGGAGTACGAGGAAAAGCTCTACGCCGCAGGCCGCATTCCCGGCAGCTTTATGCGCCGTGAGGGCCGCCCCGGCGAGCGCGCCATCCTGACCAGCCGCGTGGTGGACCGCCCCATGCGCCCGCTGTTCCCCAAGGAGATGCGCAACGACGTGTGCATCACCATGACCGTCATGAGCCTTGACCCGGATTGCAGCCCCGAGATCGCCGGCATGATCGGCGCTTCTCTGGTGACTGCCGTGTCCGATATCCCGTGGAACGGCCCCATCGGCGGCGTGCAGGTGGGCTTGGTGGACGGCGAGATCGTGCTGAACCCCACGCAGGAGCAGCGCAAGGTGAGCGACCTTGCCCTGACCGTTGCCGCCACCATGGACAAGATCGTGATGATCGAGGCCGGTGCCAACGAGGTGGACGAGGACACCATGCTGACCGCCATCAAGACCGCACACGTTGAGATCAAGAAGATCATCGAGTTCATCAACAAGATCGTGGCCGAGCGCGGCAAGCCGAAGATCGACTTCCAGGTTGTGGGTCTGGACATGGACGTGTTCCACGCCATCCAGAACAAGTATCTGGACGACTTCAAGGCCGCTATGGACACCGACGACAAGAACGTGCGTGATGCAGCTCTGCTGCCCATCATGGACAAGATCGCCGAGGAATACCCCGACCTGTCCGCCGCCGATCTGGATCTGGTAAGCTACAAGATGCAGAAGTTCGTGGTGCGCCGCTGGCTGCTGGATGAGGGCAAGCGCGTGGACGGCCGCGGCATCAACGAGATCCGCCCGCTGGCCGCAGAGGTGGGCATCCTGCCCCGCGTGCACGGCTCCGGTATGTTCACCCGTGGCCAGACGCAGGTGCTTACCACCTGCACGCTGGGCGGCACCAAGGACAACCAGCTGATGGACGATCTGACCGACGAGCAGACCAAGCGCTATATCCACCACTATAACTTCCCGCCGTATTCCGTGGGCGAGGCACGCGCACCGCGCAGCCCCGGCCGCCGCGAGATCGGTCACGGTGCACTGGCCGAGCGTGCTCTGGTGCCGGTGCTGCCCTCTCTGGAGGAGTTCCCCTACACCATCCGCTGCGTGTCCGAGGTGCTCAGCTCTAACGGCTCCACCTCTCAGGCTTCCATCTGCGGCTCTACGCTGGCACTGATGGACGCAGGCGTGCCCATCAAGGCTCCGGTTGCGGGCATTTCCTGCGGCCTGATCACCGAGGGCGAGCGCTGGATGACCATGCTGGACATTCAGGGCGTGGAGGACTTCCACGGCGATATGG
>ERZ857775.2391-NODE-2391-length-18399-cov-10.765318_pt1 | contig 18399 bp, 9 predicted proteins | sample MGYA00519698_ERZ857775 | MGnify/ENA primary metagenome ERZ857775 (study PRJEB31778, sample SAMEA3449363) | human gut metagenome | biome: human gut; feature: human-associated habitat; material: faeces | place: United Kingdom | collected 2010/2012 ...
AATGGAAAAAGATTGTTTTCCCGCATCCCACGGTAGGAGAAATCTTCCGGGAAGCATTATAGACGAGTTCGGATATTTGATAAACATAAAAAAGGAGATGGGACAATACGCCACATCTCCTTTTTTCATATCTATTCTTTTGAATAATTATTCAGCTTTCATCTCTATTCTCTTTCCATCTGCTTGTACAGCGTAGAATTTAGTCGTAGCATCAATAGTAATAGTTGTAGGAATCGAATAAGAAAGGAAGTTGAAGAAGTCCAGCAACTCTCCATTTTCATTATCTTTCCTTATTTCAAAAGCTACAGCTTGTGTACCGTTTTTGATAGTGATATTATTCCCGGATAACTGATAGGTCGGAGTATCTGTAATCTTCACATTGTCCTGGAATAGTGTATAATAGCCAACATCACCCACTTTATAATCTTCGATGCCGACATCACCATTCTTGCGGTCTTCCAGATAATAGATAGGCGGTACTTTCTTTGAGAAAGTAGCCATGTAGGCTTTAGTCTGATCTATTAGTTGCTGGCTTACCATATACATATATGTGCCATACTGTTCATAGTTCATAATCATCTCTGGTATGAAGAATCCCCATCTTTCAAAGAACTCGGTCATGTCCATATCAGCCACTTTGCAGACAGCTTTGGCATATTGCATTTGTGCAGTTCCCGGGCTGCCGGCAGCAAGAGGATTGGCACGTAACTCCTTAAAAAGTTTAGGAAAGAAGTCAGGCATATTACCCAGTCGATGGAAATAATTCCATAACTGCCATTGCATGCGCATATGCAACTCCGTATCTTCATTTTTGTAAGAACCGTTATCTCCCAATAGAGCCCAAGACTTCTTCTGCCGGTAGGACTCTGCCAGTTTGCTGATTTCCAGACCGCGTGAACAATATTTGCCGAGTTTGTATAACACATAGTTAGAGAATATGTTATTACTTGATTCTGTAGAACTCGGCCAGTTAATGGCTCCTTGGTGAATGTGTCCTATCTCATGTGCGGGTCCCCAGGCATTATCTTTCTTTTCCATCACCTTATCCCGCAGGAGGATATTATCCAAATAAGTATAGATGAAACCTATCCGGTCGTCCGAAGCCCACATATAGCCACCTTCGGGAGAGATGGCGAACACATGATTGTTGAAGAGATTGGGGCGTATATCCTCAATGCCCATTAACTCTTGTTGCCATCCGATAATGTCGTCCCAAAGGTGGATGGCAGACAATATCTCATTCTTAGTAGAGCCTAGCAGGCTTTCACGGTGGAAATAAAAGGTGATTTTGTCTCCGCGTATTCCGAAGTATTTGTCACTTGCTTTAGAGATAAGTTCAGCATACTTGAGGTCTGTTTTATGTTCTTCTAAATCAAAAAAACCGGAAACCTTTCCACTGCCTATCGGGATATGTATCTTTATGGGTTCGGGATGGGAAGTCAAGTCGCAATTGTACATTACAAACAATTGTCCCTTGTTTTCCATTTTAAACTTGTTGATGCCGGTTCTTAATATATAGTAACTTCCTGATGCGGCTGTCTGTACATAGTCTCCTTTGTCTTCCTCTCCAATGCATTGCAAGGAGATATCATATCCGTGTGTGTCTCCGACAAGGACAATAACTTCATCGTCTTTTTCCACTGCGATTCCTGTCAGGTTATCCTGATTACCGTACCTTTTGGTTATCAGTTTCTCTGCCCAAACGGCAGGGTCGCTATATGCCTTGTATTCGCGGATGCGGAAGTCCTTCTCCCATTCGCTGTATGCATTGTTCTTTATGACTTCGGCAAGGTCGATGAAGTATTTATCAGATAGCTCTTGGATATCCTGTTCGGTGACACCTTCTTTCAATTCTGTACAGGTGATGTCCTTGAATACTTTCAATAATTTGGCTTCCTGCGTGTTGTTTTCACTGTTTTGGAAAAATTGCATCTCATCACAGCTTGCGAAGTTATTCAGACCACTTTTGACAACAAACTTGACGGCTGCCGGTTTGGTTCCCTTCTTGAAACTAATTTTAGAAGGATTATTCTTCATCTTGAAGTCATAACTTCCTTGTAAAGTATAGTCGTTCTCGCTTGGTTGGGAGATAGTAGCTGTATATACATCCACTTCTCCGAAGTTACCGTTTCCCTTACGGGTATAATAGATAAAGTAGTCTATTTCTTTGTCGTCCGTGAAAAAATATTCCAGTATCACAGGGAAATTAGTGTTTCCTTCACCGAAAGGACTATGATAGTTGGAAGACTCTTCATACGATGTACCGGTTGTGAACTTGCCATCCATAGATTTGTCAATATCATATCCCGATTGGAACTGATTTGCTTTTCCGCCAGTAGGGAGAATTTGTGTATCTCCTTCTATTGCGATGTCATATGTTCCGAACTGACGGACAGTGATTACATAATCTTGAATAGAAGAATGTACTTTTATTTGTGCGGTACGTGCTTCATCCGCTGTATTTTCTTCTACGGTAGCGTTGATCAACGGGTCTCCGATAGATATGCTTTTATCTGCTTTCAGCCATTTTTCAGTCGATTCCACTTGCCATTCTGATTCGGGCAGTGTGGTATTGACGGGAATTTCAATTGAATTAGTACTTTTATCTACGACTTGCTCCAAATCATTGGCAGCAATGTCGAAGATAGAGAAAGCTTTTTGGTCATCGTCTTTACAAGATACCAGCAGGCAGGCGGTGACAAAGCTGAATATGATTGGTAATATTATTTTTCTCGTTTTCATAACAGGTCAACTATTTAATTATTAAATAATGATTATATTGTTTATGTCTGTGTTGGTAACAGGCTATAATAGAACTTCAATCATAGCCGAAAGTTCTTTTCCTGTCTCTTCATTGGAACCGGAGAATCCCATCGGCTTGAACCGGATATTTCCCTCTTTGTCTATTATAAACTTGGCGGGGATTCCTTTTATCTTATAGTTCTCTTTTACGGGATACTTTTTGGTTACCGCATCTTGCGTATCAAATAGTACATTGAAAGTATATCCTTTTTCGTTCATATACTTCTGTACGATTTCTTGCAAGTTCTTTTTGGTATCCAGCGTATTGATGAAAAGAAAAACGACGTCTTTATTATCAGCAAACTGATTGATAGTCTCCTGCATGGCAGGGAAAGAAGCCTTGCAAGGACCGCACCATGTAGCCCAAAAATCGAGTACGACTACCTTACCTTTCAAGTTGGACAGTGAAACCTCTTCACCCTTCATATTGCGGAGTGTAAACATCGGAGCAGGTTCATTCACCATTTCCTGTACAAGTCTCTCCTGTAAGGATTTGCGGTAGTCTGCTTTCAATCCATTCATGTACGGTTCGAATCCTTTCTCTTTCCCATTCTTCTGGATATACGCCTGTTTCAGCCATTCCGTATGCTGTGGAGAAGCTTTTCCTGTACGTACAAATTCTTCCAGTAATGGTCTAGCGTCGCTGAACTTCTTTTCGGCAACCAATGTGGTGGCATAGCAATTATTGATGGAGAAATCGTGCTTGTTGCTGAGTTCGTATGCTTGTTTGGCATATGGGATGGCGTCCTGTGTGCGGTCGGTCTTTATTAACGCTTCCACGTAAAGACCAAGAATTATACGATATTTGTTTCTCTCTTCTTCGGAAAGTGCATTTATATCTTTGTCTCCAATAGTCATATTGACAGCTCTTTCCAATAGTCCGGCTGCCGGTTTGAAATTACCGTTTTCAAAACATTTGCTTCCCGAGATGGCTAGTATATCACGTTTGAATGGTGAGTCGGCGATGTGTGACAGATACTCTTCCGCTTTTTCCTGTTTACCTTCTGCGTAAAGGGCTTGTATGGTGAAAGATGTCATCATGTTTACCATTGGATAGGCGAACTCCGCTTTCTCTTTCTTCACTTCTGCTGTGATATTCTTTAGTATCTCCTCTTTCTGTTCGGCAGTTTCAGCTCTCATCAATGCTTGCATGGTAGCGGATAATTTCTCCTTTGTCAACTTGCCAGTATTTTCCTCGCCTAATAGTTTTAGTAACTGCTGATATAGTTTTGGGTCTGAAGGACGTTTGGCAAAAGCATCTACGATTTTTCCCTGCTGGTCGATGATGACGATACGGGGGACGGAACGAATTCCGTAGTGTTTTGCCAGTTCGGACTTGAATCCCCCGGGAACATTGAGTTGAAGGGTAGCTCCGTTTTTATCTTTTACGAGCGTTTGCCATGCTTTGAGCAGCTGATCTCCGGTATCGAGTGATAAAGTAAAGAACTGGATATTTTTTCCTTGCATCTTTTCAGCCAGCTTTTCCATATAAGGCATTTCTGCTTTGCAAGGGATACAGCCACTGAACCAAAAGTCGAGTACCATAACTTTTCCTGCATAGTCAGAGGATGAGCAGGCTTTTCCGTTCACGTCATTGGCTGTAAATGCCGGTGCCGGATTGCCGCGTGTGATAGTACTGTATTGCACTTTCATTTCATTGTGCTGTTGTTCCAACTGGGTTAATTGCCGGAGAAATGCTTCGTCGGGTTGGGGTACGGATGATTTTGCGATAGACAGGTATGTCGGGAAATCCTCGGAATATCCTGCTTTTAATATTTGCTTGAGATAGCGAACCAGGAAAGCGGCTTTTACCTCATCATTGGCTATTCTTGCTGCATATTGGGAGAGGAAATTAGTTGGGTCGGGTTTCCATTCACCCGCTTTCTCGAGTGTTTCCATAGATTCACGCATGACAGTGAACCATTTCGGGTAATATAAAAGCACTGCATCTTCATATCGGTTCTTCTTTATATCATCATAGTAATTGGCGGGCAGCTCCAAATCTTTTTTCATGAACATACGCATCATGGCAGGTCCTGCCAGCAATTGGGTGAGAATCGAATATTTATAATAATATTCCTGTATATGTATGAAGTCGGCAGGTAGTCCCGAGGTTTTTAATGCTTCGATAGCTTCGGAGAGCCGTTTGTGCTGCAAATCCAACCATTCTTTGGAGTACATGGTTATATTATCCGGTATCTTGGTGAAAGACGGATGTTGCTGGAGAAAACGGTTGATTTCCGCATTATCTCCTTCAAAAGATACTTGTCCATTCTTGTCAATGATGCGGCTTGCGGAACCCGGAGTGACAAAATAGGTGCAAGTTTTCCCATTAGAGTCCATATAATAGTAATAGGCAGGTTTCTCTAATTGGAGCGTAACCGTTTCTCCCGGCTTCACCTCTTGATAACCATGTATCGTATCGCTTTCACTTTGGAAATAGATTTTCTTTCCGTTTGTTTCTGCCGTGAAGGAGATAGTTGTTTTTTTGCCGTCAGAGGGCAAAGCGCGCGCGGTTGTGTATGTGAATACACAAGAGAGCATTGCTATGAATAGAGTGAATGTTTTCATTATTTGCTATTTTGTATTAGGTTACTGTTTTGCATGGCAGCTACGGGGAATGGGAACGTCAGCAGATGAGACGTCGGCTTCAGCGTGTATGTATTTCCGTCAAATTCGCGTGTCAGCGTTTCATTGAATTCCGTGCAGAAACGGCGCATATCGAAGAAGCCGTTGGTGGTGAATAATAATTCGCGTTTACGTTCTTCGCGGACTATCTTCATGGCTTCGGTGGCATCGGCGGCTGTCAGGTCAGCATAATATGTCTTGATGAGACGGTTTTTACGCAGGTCGTTGACGTATTTCATAGCATTGTCCTTATCACCTTTCCGAGCATAACATTCAGCAGCCATCAGATATGCTTCGGACAACTTGACACCGCCACAATTCCAATGGAGAAACATATTGTTAAACATGGTACATCCGGGTTCGGCAGTGGCGGGGCCGTTGCTTGTCGTACCTAAGGAGAACGTGTAGCGCAAGTCTGTCTTTTTATCAAATAAATCGAGTACAGGTTTACGTATCAGTGCGGCTTGTGGAGACATATAATTCATACCATGTTGATAGTATAAGTTTTCCGGAGCTTCGTACGGATGTTCGAAATACATCATGCTGCCCATCGCACGGAAAGCGGAGTAAAATGGCATGCCGTATTCAAACATTGTATTCGGCATATTTGAAAATGCTGGATTGGCTGCTTTAAACTGTGTCAGTCCACTTTGATATTCTACATTCATATCCCATAATTTGTGGTTTCCTTCGCCTTCAGCTTCCTTGAGACAATTGAGGGAAGCGTCTAAAGCCTGGTCAAATTCTCTTTTGAATAGGTGTACCTTCGCTTTTATTGCATAACCGAATGATTTATCTGGGCGAAATGTGTTCAACGCTTTGTGTGGCAGGGCAGGTAAGGCATCTTCGATATCCTTTTGAATCAGGGCATAGGCATCGGCGATTGTTTTCTGAACTCCTTCTTCTTCCAGACTGAACTCGTCACGGAGAATAATCCCCCGTTCCTGGGCGGCTGTTGCCGGATCGTAAGGTTTCGCATAGGTGTTGATAAGCAGGAAATAGTTGTAAGCACGAAGTATTTTTGCCTGTGCTATGCCTTCAGTCTTATCGCTTTTACTGCCCTCGGCATCACCGATATTCTGAATGATGATATTATATTTTGCTATTTTATTGTAGCAAATGAAGTATAAATCGGCACTTCCCGTAGTCGTCATATAGGGGGGGCGGTCAAAGTCTTCATCCCAAAAGAAACAGACTGACATAAGCGGGTTTGCATAATTCTTGATTTGCTCGACGTAGGCTGGCGCATGTTCTCCGCATAGATACCATTCATCGTTTATGGGATAGCCATACATATCTTCCAACAGTCCCAGATAATCGCTGGTCTGGTTGAGGACTGCTTTCCCTTTGGGAACCAGGTCTAAGTAATTGTCGCAGGCGGTGAATGTGAGCGTTATAGCTACAAGACAACCTATGATTATATTCCGTTTCATAATGAATAGAGTTTTTTAGAAGTTAATGTTAATACCGAATATATAACTGGTAGCCTGTTCGGAGTTACGGGTTCCGCTGCTGGCATTGAAGGCTTCGGGATCAATATCCTGTTTGTTGGCAGCCCAGTAGCATGGGTTGTTAACCTGTGCACGCAGGCTGATAACCTTGAATCCGGCTTTGGTGATCCATTGTTGCGGCAGGGTATAGGAAAGACCGATATTGCGGACTTTAATGAAAGATGCGCTTGCGGTATTATAGTCGGCATATTTCCAATGGTATTCACGTTCGCCTTGCATGCCATATATATTCATGGAAGGAATATTCGTATTGGTATTTTCCGGTGTCCATCTTTTGGCGACATCTTCATGCATATTGCCTTTCTTTCTATTGTCTATTCCGTTGTAGAGAGGAGTTGCGTCTGTACGCAGGGTATGACCAGTGTAGTACACGATCTTGGTGAAGAAACTTAATTCTTTCCAACGTATACTGATATCAAGGGCACCGTTCCATTTCGGGTCAAACTGTCCTATACATCTCAACGCATTGATGTCACGGACACCTTCCACTGAAATAATTTCTCCTTCTGCATTATATACTGAGGGGTTTCCTTTGTCAGTCAGTCCGGCATAGCGATAAGCATATACGGAATTATATGTATCTCCTTTCAAATAATTGCTGGTCGGGTATTGCATCATGGTGACTGCATCTGTCGGTACGTATCCCACCTCTTTGATTTTGTTGCTGTTGTAAGCAGCAGTAAAGATGGTATTTAAAGACCAGTCCCTGCTTTTCAGCCAATCGTAAGAGAGGTTCAACTCTATACCTCTGTTGCGCATTGCGCCATTATTGAACTTGGCTTTTTCAAATCCGGTGGACGGGTCAAGGCTTTTTTGAGCTAGCAAGTCCGAACTATAACGATTGTAAAAGTCTATACTACCGTTTAGCCTGTGGAAAAAGGCGAAGTCCAGTCCGATGTTGACAGTTGCGGTTTTCTCCCAGCGAAGCAATTTATTTGGGGGAGACTGGATATCTGTCAGGTTGGCTCCACTGTACATAGAAGTCATATAGCTTCCTAATAGATAAGGAGAAGAACTTTGATCTACATTACCGGTAATACCATAGGTGGCACGTAGCTTGAGCATATCGAGCCATTCGATTCCTTTCATAAATTGTTCATTAGAAAGATTCCAACTGGCACCGACTGACCATAGCGGACGATAGCGGTATTTAGGGTCTGTTCCGAAAAGGTCGGCTTGTTCTATACGGATGCTGGCATTCAGTGCGTAGCGTGTGTCATATGTGTAGCCGGCATTGAAGTAGGCAGATACGTAACGATGGTGCGTATCAGATACGATGAGTGATTCGGACTTCTTGGCTGCATTGCTATTCATTTGTCCGAGAACACCGTCTTTCTCCAGGGTAGCCCAGTCTACTTGTTGGTAAGTCAATTTCTGACCGTCATATCCATATCGTTCTCCCATGTGGCTACGATACTTGTCTTCACGAATTTCCCCTCCCAATAATGCTGTGATATCATGCTTTTCGGCAATTACTGTCTGGTAGTTGAATTGTCCTCTTAAGTTCAGATAACTCCACCGTCCGTCCGAGTTTTTCAGTCTTCCGCCTTGTGGAATATTATAGATGAAACCTCCATCCGGGTTGACCGAAGCAAACTGGTTAATCATATACCGCATCATGTAAGAGTCTGCTTCGTCATATTCCTCACTGTCCGAAGCACGGTTTTCGTATTGGAATTTAACACCGAAGTCCAGTCCTTTGACTATCTTGAAATCTGCATGGGTGAATAGCTTCCAATACATATCTTTGTTCTTCTGCATATTCTTACTTGCTTCTTCTACCGCATTGTAGCCCATGAATTGAAGACCTTCTGTAGCATTGATTTTTTGTGCGTTGTAGTAATTATGCGGATAAGTGTAGGCATAACTTCCGTCTTCGTTGTAAAGCGCATCGTAAGGCATGGCTGAATTTTCTTCTAAAGGTTGTTCATGCAAGTGGTCTGCTTGTGAATACTCACTACCGGTGATAGCGACATTGGCTCCGAGTGTCAGTTTGAACCATTTAGTCAGGTCTAATTCATTTTTTAGATAGAATGTATATCTGTCCCAACGGTCATGTTTGTTATAAGTCGTTTGGTTTTCATAACGTGCGGAGAAGAATAGGCTCGATTTATCCCCACCCTTTGAGATGGAGACATTATAGTCCTGGGTGAAATTCATTTTTTTTAATGCTTCACGATATGCTTTCCGATAATCATTCTTACGTAATATATCCAGTGAACTGTTCAATTGGCCTTCCGTTATTTCGCCTTTTGCCATACGGTAATAAAGTCTGTCAACAGTAGTGAGATATTGGGGAGATCTGATTTCATTTTGAGTTTCGAAGTAATTTAGCGGGTTGCTTTGATACGTCGGGTTATTCAGCAGATAACTCTGTTCGTAGTCGATTACATCACTCGTAGAAGCATAATGCTGATAGTCAAGTGATGGTAGCGGATTCAGATAGAAATTGGCAGAGATGTTGATATTCGGTTTTTTGCTTGTTCCACGTTTGGTAGTAACAACGATTACACCGTTTGACGCACGTACTCCATATAGAGAAGTGGCGGCAGCATCTTTCAGTACGGTAATGGTTTCAATATCGTCAGGATTCAGTTCATTAAGGCTTATACCGGTGACCGGCTGCCCGTCCAGTACGAGAAGCGGGGTTGAATTGATGGCAAACGAAGAAGTACCGCGGATACTTGTCTTGCCATTGTAAGTAGTCAATCCCGGAGTGCTGCCTTCCAGTTTGCTTTCCAGGTTCATACCTTGAATCTTGTCGAGATAGTCGCTCTTGACAATGGTAGCTGCACCTGTCGACCGTTCGCGTGAGATAGTCTGGAAGCCGGTGACAATGACTGCATCCAACTGTTTCACATCCTCCACCATGACGACTTGCAGCAATTCTTCCCCACTGTAAACTACATTATGAGGTTTCATGCCGACGGAAGTAAAATTCAGTACAGTACCATATTTTAATGGCTTTGAGAAATAGAAACGTCCGTCAATGTCTGTGACATTGCCCTGGCTCTTGTCCTGAGTGAAGATGGCGACGCCCGGCAGTACATTACCGTCACTGTCAGTAACGCGTCCGTTCAGCAATGTCTTAGTAACTGCCTTTTTGGGAATAGCAGTAATGACAATGGTCCTTTCTTTTATAGAATACTGCAATCCGGTTCCTTCCAGAAGCTTTTTCATCACATTGTTGATGTCGGCATCCTGTAGAGACGCGGATACGCTGACTCCTTTCAGCAGAGCGGTATTGTAGAAAAACTGGTAATTGTACTGTTTACTTAGTTTCTCCAACACATTTTCCAACGGTTTCTTCGTAACCGTAATCGTAATCTTCTCCGGCTGGTTGGTCTGTGCATATGCCAGCGGAGCCGCGCAGGACAAAATGAAAGCAACTGCCATCATAAATCCTTTGGAAATTAACTTGTTTACCATAACTGTGTGAGGTTTTATAATATTAGATGTTACTGTTAATCAATCCTTTTTTCTATTGCATCTATCTTCCTGTCCTTGTAATATTTGAAATCAAGTTCATTGGTGAGATGGAGTATGTTCAGTATTTCGGTAAGCGGTTGTTTGCGCGAGAGGATACCGCTATATCGTAAATTCCGTATATCGTCACTTACACAGATTTCTACATTATACCATCGGGAGAGTTCAGTCATGATCGTGCCGATTGTCTCATTGTTGAAGATGAATTTATCTTCCGTCCATCCGGTAGTGACGGAGATATTCGCTGGTGTGACGTTATATTCTCCGTCCGTTTTCCGGTAAGTGAACTCTTCTCCGGGAGACAGGGAAGCCAGCACTTTCTGCCCTTCCCGCACATTGACCGAACCTTCGAGCAAGGTGATGCATATATTCTTTTCTTGTTCGTAGGCCTTGATATTGAAAGTCGTTCCTGTCACCTGTACATTGAGCGTTCCCAGCAATACAAGGAACGACCGTTCCGGATTAGGTTCCACTTGGAAGTATCCTTCCCCTTTGAGTTCGACCTGCCGTACATGCTTCTTGAAATGTGTGGGGAAAACCAGTTCCGAAGCCGCATTCATCCGGACGACCGTGCCGTCTTCCAATGTCAGTTGGTAGGTGCCGCCTGCCGGAACGGACAGTTTATTAAACTCATTATTGGGCTTCAGTTCAATAGAGATGTTCTTCTTGCCGTCCAGTGAACTTCCGTACAGTTGATTGCCTTTGACTGTCAGGTTATTTTCCGCCAGTTCCACAGGTTCATCGTTTTGTGCAATAATAGAAGTTTTCGGAGCAACGGGAACGGAAGCGACCCATTCGGGAACGACCTCTTCCCTGTTTTCCATCCATAACCATAGCGTAGCTGTACCTATAATTAAAAGGAAAGAAGCAGCGATGCTGCTTATCACGTGAATATTGAATCTTCTTGGCGGGAGAACAATCCGTTTGTTCACCTGCTGCAATGCCTCATCTACATTAATAGAGTCATGGAAAGAAATCTCATCGGGAAGTTGTTCTTGTTTAAGCAGTTCTTCGTATAGCTTCGGCAATTCCTCTTTCCATTCTCCGGCCAGAGGTGAAGTCGAAGTCTTTCCTGTGCATATTTCCTTAGCCACTTCCTCAGCTATCTGAATACTCTCTTTGATTTTATCGTCTGTCATCATGTATAAATAAAAAGGAATCTATGTTGTTTATAAGTAAAACAACATAGATTATAATCGGTATGATATAAAAGTTGATTTTTTATAAAATAAGCAGTAAAAATCTTAATTCTTCGAGTTCGGTACGCAGGCGGGCATAAGCGTGCATCTTGTGTGTCTTTACTGTGGGGACGGATAATGAAAGCATATCAGCTATTTCCTGGTTTGATTTGTTCTGAAGCGAAAGGATGATGATTTCCTGTTCACGTGGCGTGAGTTGCTTGATTTTTTTCCGCACGATGAAAGAGACTTCTTCACGGATAATATTCTCCTGGATAAATTCCTCGCCCTGCATCTTCTCCAGTTGGTTTTCCGCATAGCGGTTTTTTACGTCCTCATGCTTCAGATAGTTGAGGCAACGGTTGGCGATGGAACGGTAAAAGAATGCCTTGATAGTTACGATAGAGGAAAAATTTTCCCGCTGCTCCCAAAAAGCGATGAAAACATCCTGAACAATATCACGCGCTTCTTCTGTATCTAAACGATACCGGCAGGCGAAGGAAAGAAATAGGGTATAGTATTTTTTGAAAAATAGATCAAATTCTTTTTTACTACTCATTCCTTGCGCTCCTACATTGTCAATATTGCTATTTTGAAGTGCTATCATCTGATTCTGTTATGCACGCAAAAGTACGTATTTTCTTTTATCGCAAAAACTTTTTGGGGTATTTTTCTTTTAAAGACTTATCGAATGTCGTTTGTTTTAATTAAAACTTTACTATTTGTAAGTGTGATTAATAGTGTATTTTGTATCGGTTTGAGCCCGTCCTATTAGGAAAAAGTCTATATTTGTGGATGTGATTCAATTAGTAAACCATAATTCGATGAAGAATATTATTTTATCAGTTCTTTTTTCTTTCTGTTTTCTTCCCCTATGGGGACAAAAGGACTTCTCCCAAATAGATTCGCTTATCAAGCAACTGCTTCCCGAATCATCCGAAGTCGGTATATCCGTCTACGACTTGACGGCTAAGAAACCACTTTATGACTATCGTGCGGAGAAGTTGTCCCGTCCCGCCTCTACCATGAAACTGCTGACTGCCATTACCGCCCTCTCCCGTCCCGAAGCCGATGAGCCTTTCCGTACGGAAGTGTGGCACGACGGAGTGATAGAACATGATACATTGCAAGGAAACCTGTATGTTGTGGGTGGATTCGATCCGGAGTTTGACAGCCAGGCAATGGATTCGTTGGTTAAGAAAGTGATCAGTTACCCGTTTTCTGTGATTAACGGGCAAGTGTATGGGGATATTTCGATGAAAGATTCCCTTTACTGGGGGCATGGATGGGCATGGGATGATACTCCGGCAGGTTATCAGCCCTATCTCTCTCCGTTGATGTTCTGCAAGGGAACGGTCCAAGTTTCCGTAGTTCCCTCCACCGTGCAGGGGGATACGGCAAGCGTCTCCTGCCAGCCCGTATCTTCCTATTATACAGTAACGAATCAGACGAGAACACGCGCTTCCTCCGCCGGCAAGTTCTCTTTCACCAGAGATTGGCTGGCGAACGGGAATAATCTGACTGTTTCGGGCAATGTCACTTCGATCAGAAAAGATGATATCAATATTTATGACTCTCCCCGTTTCTTCATGCACACCTTTCTTGAACGTCTTCGGGGAGAAGGAATCGCCGTTCCTCCGTCGTATGATTTCGCCGAGTTGCCCCGTGACAGCGTGAAAGTGGAGCAGATGGCGTGCTGGAATACTTCCGTGCAGAAAGTGTTGAACCAGTTGATGAAAGAGAGTGATAACCTGAATGCGGAAGCCTTGCTTTGCCGTCTGGGCGCGCAGGCTACGGGAAAGAAACAGGTGGCGGCCGAAGACGGGATTGTCGAGATTATGAAGCTCATCCGTCGGTTGGGGCACGACCCGAAAGACTATAAGATTGCGGATGGTTGCGGACTGTCCAATTATAATTACCTCTCTCCCGCCCTATTGGTCGATTTCTTGAAATATGCCTATTCGCGGACGGATATTTTTCAGAAGTTATACAAGTCTCTTCCCGTTGGCGGGGTAGACGGTACGTTAAAAAACAGAATGAAGAGTGCGCCTGTATTTCGGAACGTTCATGCCAAGACAGGATCGTTTACAGCGATAAATACGCTTGCGGGCTATCTGAAGATGAAGAACGGGCATGAAGTGGCATTTGCCATCATGAACCAGAATGTACTTTCGGCTGCTAAGGCAAGAGCTTTTCAGGATAAGGTTTGCGAGTTGATTATCGGGCGATAATTTCTTTCAGACGAACTAGCAAAGAATGTCTTATTTGAAATAATTTTTAATTCAAATATCTAAGGAAACAAGTTTTTTATTATTTTTGCATTGAATAAGAGGGCTCTCTTTCCATGATTTTTTTCGATAAAAGAAGAAGCGTTATGTTTATCTTGTAGTTTGAAAACCTGAGAAACTTTCAAAGATGTATATACAAGGATGGCATAGTGGTTCTCACGCTTGAACCGAGTGAAGTATATTAAATACCTAAAAATCAAATATAAATATCAAAAATAGTATAGTGATGATACCATATAGTTCCCGATAATTGTGAGAGCTAGTCTATTATTTTCTATACAACTTCTATTACGTTAGGCACTAAAACCACGCAATTAACCTATCCGTAGATAGTGCGCTATAACTTATCGCAAACGTTTTCACAATGCCGAAAATATTTTTGGCACATCCATTGCAGAATCAAATAAAAGCATTACCTTTGCATACGATATGACCTCCCACGCTTCCCGTAGAACAGCGCACCCGGGGAGGTCTTCGAGTTTTTATATGGTTACCTCTGATGAAATTGACCCATAGAATAGAGTATATAAAGAAGCCGTTGACTCTCACTGAGCAAATTGCACGGTTAAAACAACGGGGGCTTGTTTTCGATGATGAAAGCGAGGCATCTGCTTATTTGTTCAATATCAGCTACTATCGACTTCGTGCATATACTTATCCGTTCCAAGATAACGGAGAAAACTCTGAACATAACTTTCTCGCAAAGATATTCACTTCAAAGACATAATAGACCTTTATTGTTTTGACCGCAGACTGCGTTCTCTTATTTTCAATGCCATTGAAAAGATAGAAGTAGCAGTACGTACAAAAATCGTACAGGTATATGCCGAAAGCACAAGCGATAGCCATTGGTACAAGGATGAAAGTTTATACCGTTTCAGCTACGATGATTTGATGGTTCATATCGATGCTGATGTAAGTCGAAGCAACGAAGATTTCATCAAGCATTACAAATCAAAATACAACAACCCTCCGATGCCGCCAAGTTGGATGGCACTTGAAGTAGTATCATTTGCTACATTGAGCCGCTTGTTCCAATCCTTGAAGTTGGATAGTCGCAAAGAGTACATTACCGAACAATTCGGTTTGAAGAAAGTGGCTATATTGGAGAACTGGCTACACGCTATTTCCAATCTCCGCAATTGTTGCGCTCACCACAGCCGTACTTGGAATCGTCGTTTTATGGTTAAGCGTGACATTGCCATACAACACTCTTTATCCGTTCATGGATAGAGCAACAACCGGACAAATACGCACAAACAAACTGTTTGCTGCACTTTCTTGTATTGCGTATATCCTTGATATTATAAGTCCCGGAAGCGACTTTAAGAGGAATATCAACGTCTTGCTCAAATCCGATTGCCGTCTGCTTGATTTTAAAGATATGGGATTCCCCAAATATTGGCAATCACTTCCTGTTTGGCGAGAAAAATAGCAGACACTACAAGACTATAATGGGCATAGTTCTTATCATTATGAAGGGACGTGGCGTTATGTGTCTGAGTCTAAGACACTAATTACTGATGTGAATGGTTGGATATGGAATGTTATATCTACATCTGATAAGCAGTGGACGGGGCTTAACGTGAGCGGGAAAAAAGCATATACATACAATCGTATAGTAAAATAACAGGTTGCTAATAGACTATAAATCCCTTGTCCTTTGAAGAGCGGGGGATTTATTAAAGTTTTGTTATGCGACTCTTCGTAGTTTTGAAATGAACTTTGAAATGAACATAGATAGATACTTAATACATTAATCCGAACAACCAAAGTGGAATCTCGTTATTGAATCCAATTTCTATGTTGTCAAGAGCCAGATATCCGTTCTCCACTCCTGCTAATTGTTTTTGAGTTTTGTTTTTACCGCCAATCTCGAAATTGTATGTCTCATTCAGTGTGAAATCTATTTGAGAGGAATAGGTAACTTTATGTTTTACGGATGTTTGATTGAAGAAGAATGTTTCGCGGACATTTCCTATGTCTGTTTTTTCTCCTCCCAGTGCATATGCATAGTTTGTATTACCTAAATAAATCTTTTCCGGTTTTGCCAGTTGTTTGATGCCGGAAGCTTCTTTGTCGAGCAGCAAGAGGGCTTGGGCTTTTTGGAGATAGGATAGATAATTCAACAGACTGATGCGACTGACTTCTATTTCTTTGCTGAGCATTGATATATTGGGAATATATGGCACAAGTCCTGCGAGGATGGAAAATAGCTTTTTTATTTTACCAATGGAATAATAATCTATTTTTTCAGTAGAAGGTAAGTCTACATCTAGAATTGTATTCAAGGTGGCTAATAACCTCTCGTGGTACAATATTTTATCTTCTTTATAAAAAGGGAAATAACCGTAAGTTAAGTATTCGTTGAATGCTACAAGCGGTTTCAACTGTTTGCTTACGTTCATGGCCAGTTCTATATGCTTGGTCAATATATCGGAAAGCGGGAGCGCTTCCATTTTATATCCATATTCAAATTGCAGGAACTCACGGAAAGAAAGTCCGTGCAAATGATAGGTAACGGCTCTTCTTGAAAGATCGGCTTCACCTTTATGTATTTCGAGCAAAGAAGAGCCGGTGAATACTATTTTTATATCCGGAAAACTGTCGTAGATATTCTTTATTTCTCTTGACCAACTTGGGTATTTATGCACTTCGTCCAAAAACAAAGCTTTCCCTCCCATTTTCTGAAACTCATCCGCCAACTCAAATAGAGAGTGGGTAGTAAACCAAATATTGTCCAATGAAACATAAAGTGTATCATTGTCATAACCAGGGTAATGCTCTTTTATATATTGAAGCAAGAGGGTTGTCTTCCCCGTTCCACGAGCGCCTGTTATGGCTATTAACCGGTTGTTCCAACGAATCTCATGATACAGATATCTTACGAAGTCTAATGAGACCCGTTCTCTTAGTTGATAGAATGTGGCAAATAGTTGTTTCATAGGAGTGGTTTATTAATTCCTCTACAAAAATACAATTGTATTCTCTAATAAACAAAAATAACCGGATTTTGTTTATCAGAGAATACAATTATATCTATTTGGCCTAGAATGCTGTAAATCCTATATTCTATTTATTTTGCGTATTCGGCCCAGTTCGTATTCTTCATATCACCGCTCTTAGCCAGTTCCGCGTGCATTCCGAGTGCAGCTTGGATGGCGTGTGGAGTCTGGGCTTTGCCGCCGGCCAGTTTGAGATAATCCCAAAGCAACTGTTTGTAGTCGGGATGTGCACAATTCTCGATGATAGCCTGCGCACGTTCTTTCGGACTCTTGCCACGAAGGTCGGCAACACCCTGTTCGGTGATGATGATATTTACAGAATGCTCGCTGTGGTCGAGGTGAGACACCATCGGGACGATAGCGCTGATCTTGCCTTCCTTAGCCACAGACGGACAAGTGAAGATAGAGATATAAGCGTTGCGGGTAAAGTCGCCCGAGCCGCCGATACCGTTCATCATCTTCGTGCCACCGATGTGGGTAGAGTTCACGTTACCGTAAATATCCGCCTCGATAGCCGTATTGATGGAAATTACACCGAGACGGCGAACCACTTCGGGGCTGTTTGATATTTCCGACGGACGGAGCACCAGCTTGTCGCGGAAGAAATCCATATCGTTGTAAATACCTTCAAGGCAGTCGTTGGTGACAGTCAGTGAGCAGGCGCTGCCGAACTTGATACGTCCTTCGCGGATCAGACCGATCACGGAGTTCTGAATCACCTCAGTGTACATTTCGAAAGGGGGAATTGTTTTGTCACGTCCCAATGCGCCGAGTACGGCGTTAGCGATATTTCCCACGCCCGACTGCAACGGAAGGAATGTAGCCGGAATGATACCGCGTTTCATATCCGCGGCAAGGAAGTCTGCCACGTTCTGCCCGATTTTGTCGGTCAGCGGGTCGGCGGCGGCGAAAGAACGGGCTTCGTCCGGCCAGTTGGTTTCCACCACACCGACAATCTTTTTCGGATCTACCTGCACGTATGGCAGTCCGATGCGGTCACTCGGCTTGTAGATCGGAATCTCGCGACGATAAGGAGGATCCAGAGGTTCGTATACGTCGTGCAGTCCCATGCCGGATTTACTGTGCGCACTGTTCAGCTCGATAATAATCTGGTCTGCCAGGCGACAGATGGTCGGGGCGATACCGCCGGCGGCAGTCAGGTAGATCTTTCCGTCCGGAGTCACCTCGCAAGCTTCGATGATGGCAACGTTCACTTTGCCCATGAATCCGTAGCGCACCTCCTGCGCCATCTGTGAAAGATGTATGTCATTGTAGGCAATTTCTCCGTTGTTCACAGCCTTGCGGAAATCGGCGTTGGTAGTGTAAGGAGCGCGGTAACGGATGGCTTTGGCACGTGATAGTATGCCGTCACAAGATTCTCCGGTAGATGCACCTGTAAAAATTCCTACTTGAAACGGGTTTCCTTTCGCGTGTTCCGCTTCAGCGATTTTTGCGAGTTCGGCTGTGACAGCCTTGGCCGTTCCGGCGGGAGTAAATCCGC
>ERZ857775.2392-NODE-2392-length-18383-cov-9.177161_pt1 | contig 18383 bp, 11 predicted proteins | sample MGYA00519698_ERZ857775 | MGnify/ENA primary metagenome ERZ857775 (study PRJEB31778, sample SAMEA3449363) | human gut metagenome | biome: human gut; feature: human-associated habitat; material: faeces | place: United Kingdom | collected 2010/2012 ...
TGCCCGAGTCTTAAGATAGTCAGTGTAACGACGCATATGCTGATAATACTTCTTAATCAAAGAATCATCCCCGTAAGTTTCATAGTACATAAACGGGAAAATAACCAGTGAACCTCCCCACTCCGGGGATTCGGCAAAAGCATCCATTCCGGGACCTTCAAAGACTACATACTCCGGAGCCGTTGTGGGCATTGCCCCATTCGGATGCTGGGCGTCTGCCATATTCTGCATAATCTGTGGAGCATAGGCTGTCAGATCATAATTATAGAGCAGTCCCGGTCCATTAAGGTGCACCTGTTCCAGCCATCCGAGTTTCTCCCGATGCGGACAATCAGTAAATACGGATTGCATATTACTGCGAACCGCCTTCTCAATCAATCGATGAGCTGCATTGAATATTCGGTTGGAAGATTCGAATGTAGAGACTTTCTTTGCCGAATTATAGATAAAACAGGATTGAATGTTTTTAAGGACAGGCAGTTTCTGAGGATTTTTCTGCCCTTTCAATACAGCACCTTCTACCTGAATGTACCGAAAACCATAATATGAAAAACGAGGATGCCAGATTTCGTCACCTTCACCTTTCAGTGTATATTCATAATAATGTTGACGTCCCGTTTGTCGCTGATTACAGGCACCTTCATCCGTCAATGCTTCGGCTACGAGCAGAGTCACTTTCTGTCCACGTTTACCACATACTGTTATTTCCGGAAAGCCAGCCAGATTTTGCCCCATATCCAACACGAAAGCAGAAGGATCGACAGTTCTTTTAGTCGATTTAGAAGCTGAAGCAACCTGTTCCGCATTTAGTTTGGTTACCTTTTGAATATCATATCGTTCCATGATTTTCACCGGAGGAGCCATCTGTGGACGTAATATTCCTTTAGGAGCTTCCTGTATAACTACCGGACGCCAATGGCTATCATCAAAGCCAACCTGATTCCATCCTTTTTGCTCACGACGAGCATCGTAATCCTCACCTCCATATATGCAATTGAAGGTTATCGGACTAAAATCATATTTCCAGTCATTGTCAGAACGGAGTGTTGTAGATGTTCCGTCTTCGTAATTAATAACCAGTTCAAATAAAAGTGTAGGAGGACCAAAACTTATCTGTAATTTGCGATAACGTCCTCCCTGCACATTATAGAATCCATTCCCCAATAAGATTCCCACGGCATTCTCACCATGCCGTAATTGTTCCGTTACATCATACGTGTTATAGAAAACAGTTTTATCATAATCACTCCACAGTGGAGCAAATTCACTGTTGCCCACTTTCTTTCCATTCAAAGAGAATTCATAGAATCCCAAACCACAAACGTATGCGGTTGCTTCTACTATTTTCTTGCCCGATTGGCGGTTTGTATTCCCTTCTGTCCTATCTCCCACCTGGAATGTTCTTCGCAAACAAATACTTTTCTTTGCTAAAGTGTCCACTGCTTCCCAAGCTGCCTTTACCTCCGGTTTCTTCAACTCTCCACCGTGAAACTTGCGTCCTTCCGGTAAATGAGCATTCTGACGAGTGATAGCTCCAATCCATTTTCCTTCGGAAAGTCTTGAAGAAGCAGAGCGAAACTTTGCTTCACGACTCCATTCAGAGGGTGCATCTGTCTCATCCCAAACACGAACCCGCCAACTATAATTGAATGGATTATCAGGCCGTATATCTGCCCCCTCTATAGAAACCAACTGGCTCTGCGTAGAATAGACTTTTCCACTATTCCAAACGGAACGTCCTGTAAAAGCTTCCCGGATGTCAATCTCATAAGCTGATTGTCGTGTTCCATTTTCCGGCGATTCCATCACCCATCCCAAGCGAGGTGAACCTTCGACCACTACCAGACCGTCCTGCATTTCACAGGTAAGGCGGCTGATTGTTATAGTCTTTGCCTGCATAAAACATGGCAGGCAAAGAAAAAGAAGGAGATATTTCTTTATATTCATTGTTCAGACTATCCTATCTATATTATCAGATAAATGATTATTTGAGTACATCCTTACAAACGATTCTTGTCAATGTATCTGCATGACCGACTTCTTTACCATCCACAAAAATGCGTAAACCTTTTCCACAATGATAACGATCGCCGTTCTTATCCCAAAGAATCGTCAGATTATGACCGTGATATAGTACATTATCCAGGCAGAACCAATCCCATTTGTCGGCAGGAATCAATGGATTTACTTCAATTGTATTATCCAGACGCGGACGAAGTCCAATCAATCCTGTAATCATCAAATCGTTGAAAGTAGAATGATTATAGTAGCGGCTGCGCTCCTGATCCCCTTTCAACCAATAACCGGTCACTTCATCCAAATATTCGCCAATGTAAGGACGACCACGATGATATTGTGACTCCACATACAATTCCATCTGACGGAAATATACACTGTCAGACAATACGGTCTGCGGATAATTGTTCATAAAGTTAGCCATTGCTGTCAATGTCTGTGCAGAAGCAAACGGCCAAATAGCTCCGTCCCACTCACACTTACCCACTCCATGTGTACGGAATTCCGGATGACGACGTTCTGCAGTAGTTAATCCGTAAGGAGCAGAGAAACCTTTTTCATCCAGAATCTCTTTCCAGGCAACTTCATATTTCTTTGTCGTATCCGGCAGGTTGAAATACCAGGGAATATATCCGATTGCTTCACGGACATTTGCTGAAGAGTCTGTACGCATCGTTTCAAAAAACTGGTGACGGGTATTCCACAACTCATTCTCTACCAGATTTCTCAACGTGTCTGCTCTCATACCATATTTCATAGCCATCCCTTCGTCACCGGAAAGAATTCCCATACATGAAAGTGCTTTGGCATTGCCATACATATAACTATTGATTGTCGGGCGGGCATACTTCTTCTTCCGTCCACCACTGATAGATTCTTCCATACCATCCTGTACATCCCCCTGCCAGTACAATCCGTTTTTCAAGCGGTTCGTACTTTCCCAGCGTTGATACTCGGTCTCCAGGTCTTTCTTCATGTCCAGCATAAAGTCTTTGTCGCCATCGACCATATAGCGTGCCAATACCGCATCTGCATTCCATGAACTGAACTTATTCATTTTCTTCATCGGTCCTCCATCATTACCGCGATACCATGTATGAATAATCTGATCCAGATATTTCGGGTCACGCAGCCAACGACTTTCGTAAATATGATGTCCGATTGCACAGGCAATCAGGTTATATTTATCCGAATAAGAACGTTGAACCAGAAACTCCGTCATACCATATCCAACCGGAGTTTCCTTGATATGCTTGCGCAACGACCACCAACGATAATAATACATCTCTTCAAAATTACGTTGCGGGCATTCAAACAAAGGAATATTTTCTTCCATCCACTCCGAAGCTTTTGCATTAGGAATCGCTTGAACGATATTCTCATCTTCCATTCCATTAAAATAATCCGCATAATGGCTGAAATCCTTATACTTCAAGAAAGCGGAAGATGTATCCTTGTCTGTGGAAGACGTTTTTACATTAGCTATACGATATTCGGCTATCGGCTCCTGTTCACCGGCACCGGGCAAATCGTATGTCTGGTCAGCCGGAGTATCCACTGTCGGGAATGTACGTGGCACGCCTGTACGGAAAGCTATTCTTTCGATACTTGCCACCGGAGCATAGAACATCCTCAGCCCTACCCTCTTGCCATCTACATATACTTGAATATTACGGTCGGCAGTTGAAAGGACAGCTTCTACATGATAGGTTTTTCCTGCTTCATACTTCATCATATTCGCAAACCGGGAACCACCTTTTGCACGAAAAACGCCATCCGGTGTCAGTTCCAAACGGGAGCAGGCAATTCCATTCTCATCCAGAAATTCAATTTGAAGCGTACCCTTATCATTCTGTCCGGCTTGCAAATCAAAGGAGACTTTCAATTCTTTAGAAGCGGGAATTTTCCGTTCCACTTTTGCATAATCAAAAGGATCTTTATCTTGCAGTTTCAACCATTGTCCATTCAGAGAAACCGGAGCCCAAATCGGAGAGTAAATATTCCAATCAGTCAAGTCAGATATTGCTTTCGACTTTGAAAAGTCATCGTTGGCGTGTGCGGAAGCATTGAGTTCCACCGGCACAGGAATGCGGGAAATCCACATATCTTCCTTGTTCACACTATAAGAAACCCATAAATCGCCATCTGCAGGTATCCCGTTCCCCTCCTGTATGCCACGAGGATACTGAGGACCGTATGATTTATAATTACCACCGTAACGCATCGGGGTGATTTCGCCATGCACCAGATTCAGCGTTGTATACTCCAGTCCGTCCTTACTCAATGAGATAGCCAACGGCCAACGGAATTCCGAAGGATTATATACCGTCGCGTATGTGCCGTCACTCAAACGTTGTCCCCAGATTTTCGCATTACTATTGACAAATCCCTTAGCACGGAGTACCGGTTGTTCCCAAGTATATCCTCCGTCTTCGCTGATAGAAGTGAGCGCGTGCTTCCAAAGGCTGGCAATTCTTCCGTCGGGAAGTGTGTAACAGTTAAATGCCTTATATCCTTTCTTTAAGGGGATAATAGGATCTTCACGGTCTGCCTCTTCTACCCATTGCATCATATACAGCGGATTGTCAAGAATCTCCTGGCAGGCTTTCACAAACTCGCGGTCTTTACTTTTCTTGAAATACGGATAATCGGTGTTCTTCTCGTTAAATCCGTGATTGTAATAAATAAAATAAATGGGACCGAACGAACCGTCCTTTTTTATTTCGCGTACTACCCGACCGATACCGTTTCCATCGTTCGGATCGTCTTTCTTATCTAAGGCAACTCCGTAATTTCCCATTGTTATTAATCGGCCGGACTTGGAGACATAGAAACCTACACGTTGGTGCATAATAGCAATCAGGTCTTTGGCTTGCATACCCGGACGAGATTCCTTGGTATATCCGTCCGGAACTTTATAAGGCGGAAATACTATTTCCGGATTCGTCCATTGATAGCCATCCTTTGATGTCATCAGAAATGTTTGGGAAGGCGGTACATGTTCGTCTGAAGGATCAGCCAGATATTGATAATAAAACTGGCCGTTCCAATAGGCCAACATCGGTTGATGGTTATATGTCCATCCATTGCCGTTCGACGGATCGGGATGTTCCCGGTTGGCGCGTACCAATTGGATATTATGCACTCCTACTACCGGAGACAACTGTCCGTCGTGATAAGTAGGGTTCGATAATTCTGTTCCTGTGTAATGGATTCTGTCTTGCGCTGCAACCGTAGATGTCAACCATCCGGCAGCCAATGCAAAGAGAATCTTTGTAGAGTTATTCATGTTATTTAGTGATTATCGGTGAATGATTACTGATTAAGGCGGGTATGTGTCAACAACGCTTTTACTACCGATTCGGGAGCTTTGAATATTGTTCCGTGTTTATGTCCGGCAGGTACACTTACTTCACTCGTCACGTCGGTAAAATTTATAAAATCTTTTGTGCGCATAGCACCGTATATCTTTTTCTGATAGACATCAAAGTAAACAAGATACTCCTCTCCTATCTTTTCTACAGTCGGACCTTCTACAAACGATTCGGTAAATGGTTGCGATGCAGGTGAATAAGGTCCTGTCAGGGAATCGGCAAAAGCAATTTTCAGATTGCGTTCCGGACGGGTATTATCCTTAAGTACCATCACATAGTCGTTCTTGCCCCGTTTTACAAGGACTGCATCAATCGAACTGAATCCCGGATCATACAAGACTTTCGCTTTAGAAATAGTCTTAAAGTCTTTCGTAGTGATATAATACAAACGATGATTATTGTTTTCCTCTTCTATTCCTCTCTCAAAACGGCCGGGAATGCAAGAAGCCCATACTACCATGAACTGTTCACTATCTTCATCATAGAAAATCTCCGGAGCCCATACATTGACTGTGGTCGGTTCTTCTGTCATGACAGGTATCATCTGTTGCTTAGACCAATGAATCAGGTCTTTGGAGTTTGCATAGCCGAACCCTAAATCGCCTTTCCAGCTTGTCGTCCAGACCAGATGAAAAGTTCCGTCGGGAGTACGTACCATCGAAGGGTCCCGCAACAGTTGATGTTGTCCTAATTCGGGCTTCAGCCAGACACCGGGAATACTGTCCCAATGCATTCCGTCTTCACTATATAAATATCTTAAGCCCTCATCAGCGGGTTCATGAAACGAAGTAAACATATAATAGTCCTTGCTTCCTCCGCAAGAAACAAAAAATAAAATACCTATTGCCGCTAATGTATCTCTTAACCTTTTCATTGCTATTATAATCTATAAATTGTATCCTTTATACAAAGGAGACGATAAAAGGACAAATTTGTACTCAAATATAAACGAAGATTCTTCATCTTCCGATTGAATTTTATATACGATAAAAGGGCGACTCTCCGAGCCACCCTTTCCGTCATCAAACAAACTAACCATTTTTATTATGGGAAGAGAATCTTATAAGGATCCTCCACGTGCTTTCACACGTTTGTACCATTCTTCACGTTCTTTTTTCAAGTCATATCCGCGTTTAGCCAGATAATTATTGATACGTCCTTTATATTTTCCAAAAGCAGCGTGTTTTTTATTTGAATTTTCAGCGTCCAAAGCAAATTCACGAGCTTCCACCAACCAAGCGTATATTTGCGCTTTTTCTTCTTCTTTAAGTGTCGGAATCATGTCGAGGTGAGAATCGTAGGTCACCTTCACAACCCCGTAAGTCATTCCGTCCTTCACCGCTTCTATCTGCTTCTCATCGAGGAAAAGAGATAAACTAGCGGGAAATGCGAAATGGGAACGATATAAAGCCGCATCTTTTTCATTCTCGGCTGCTTTCAATGCTTCATTCTTAGCCTCACCTGTCAATCCGGATTCTTTTACCTTCTTGACTTTCGCATCGCGTATCTCATAAATATCATTCAATTCGAAATAACGGTTGGCAATGATATTCCGGACATCCTCAGCAACCTGTTTATCTGTGAGTCCCAGCTTATCTACAATCTTCTGAGAACGGTTAACAATAGACTCCACATATTTCGGATCACGATTCTCTTTGTTCAGGTCAACTGCTCCGGCGGACATCCAAGTAGAGAGCAGTAACAGAGAAATTATCAGTATCTTTTTCATTGATATTGTTTTTTAATATAATAATGACATTTCAGCACCTTAGTTTACGTTAACTTCATCATTTACATTAACTTCCCTTTTTCCTCCAAAGTATCATAGTTGTTTTTCAAGTCTCTCCAATCTACTTTGTGCTTAGTGCTGATACCATTGATATACTTTTCGATATTAGTGTATCCGTCACCGGTACAGTCTTTATTGGCGTCACTCGGATCGTTCGGATTCAATCCATTCGCTTTTTCCCACTCATCCGGCATACCGTCGCCATCCGTATCTACGTATGGAGTACCTTTGTATTCGGGATAGCCGCCCATCTGGCGAATATCTGTGATGATTCCTTGTTTGTACGAGTCTTTCGGCAGACGACGATATTTAAACTGTCCGTCTTCACCCATTGACTTCGGAGCCAATCCTGTCAAATCACCGTATGCATCTTTCGGAAGTTTCTTTTCGTAATAAGGAATACCGGTTCTTACTTCTTCGATAACGCGTTCGTCTACAATGTCACGGCAAGGGATATTTGCACCTACATGTTTCAATACATAATCGTATGCGTCCTTTGCACTCATAATATTAATATATGGCATTTCGAACGGTTGGTAGCTTCTCATATACTCTGTATATCCGTCGGTATTCGGCTGAGTCTCAATCTGAATACCACCGTTCCAGTTATCTTTTGTAATCTCGGGATAACCTTCCATGATATTTCCGTCGGCATATACCCGTCCGTATACTTTATGATCCAGCTTGCTGCGTCCGGCTTCCGGTTTTAAGATACGGTGTCCTACATTGGAATCTTTAGGTGTGGCAGGTCCCGGCTTGTAGTAGTTATTAATCATATTGAACATCGCTGTATAATCACCTCCATCGGAAGAACGGTGTACCCAGTTGAACACTATATTATTAACGAAATTGAATATACCGTTCCAACCGATAGAAGGGTTACGGCCTGAGTTGCTAGCCCACAGATTACGGGCAAATGCACAGTTTTCTCCTCCCAACGTACTTCCGAATGCATGGTTATAAGTATCCAATGCTTTTGCGGAAATAGTATTCTGAATAGTTACATTTACAGTAGGGAGTTTCAAATCTTTGCTTTCATACTGTCCTTCGCTCGGATCATACATATGACGATAGAAAGATATATTTTCATCCAACCCCCAAGTACATGAACAGTGGTCAATCATAATATTTCCTACCGGATTTCCTCCGAAAGAGTCATCACGATGCCAGACCTTTGTCTCACCGCGACGGAAACGCATATGGCGTACAACCACATCATGCGTATCTACCCAGAATGATTCTCCGGCAATGCAGACACCATCTCCCGGAGCTGTCTGTCCGGCGATAGTTACATAAGGAGCGCGTACAATGATCGGAGATTCCAAACGAATGATACCTGCAACATTAAATACGATAATGCGTGCACCTCCTGTTTCACAAGCCTCACGGAAAGAACCGGGACCACGGTCATTCAGATTGGTAACGGTAATCACTTTACCTCCACGACCACCGAAGCTATACATTCCACCACCTTCTGCACCAGGAAATGCAGGAATATCGGCTTGGGGCAAATCATACGGACGACCGGCCCAAGGTATATACGGACGACCTTCTTTGGCTTCTTTCAGAACGATTGGCAACGCTTTTGCCCATGCTTCATCAGAACGCTTCCGTTCTTCAGTCATCATCTTTTTATAATTTTCTTTGGCTTCGTCTGTTATCTGTGGGTATTGTGCCCATACAACGCTCGGAGTCAACATTGCCGCAGCAAAAGCAGCTAAAAGTACATATTTCTTCTTCATTTTTTATTGGATTTTGTGAAGTTGTTAATTCAAAAATACAATAATAAGACGAAAAAGAAAAAGATTTGTAATCAGTAATGGTGATTTTTATTAGGTGTGGGGGACAGAAACTATTTTCCAATCTCCAATGGTCCGTGTAGCGCTATCGAAATTCACACCAATATTAACAACCGCCCGATGATCTGCCTGATATGAAATACTATATCCCTTACTGTGTTTATCTGTACTAAAGCATCATCCGGCGTATCGTCCACTTTAAATTCGAAAACATAAATGGCATTCTGCATCTTCACAACCGCATCCGCCCATCCTATAGCAGTATTCACTTCCACATCCACATACTGCCCCATTAAACGGAACAACAAATAGAAAATAGTCTGATTATGTTTTTCCTCCTTATTGTTCAATTGCTTTCAGAGGACTGAAAAAATCACGCATTATTCCACGGATTTCCGATTGAAGCTCCATATCATTGTTACTATCCAGCATTGGAGAATCGTATTCATCAATCAGGATAACAACTTGCATTCCGGTCTGTTCGTATGCACGCTGTATAATACCTTTTAACCGCAAGCTGAATGTGTTCTCACTTTCTTCACGTCCATAAACTTTTTCCCATTCTACCAATCGGTTGTTTATGACAGAACGCAACATATCCGCATTCATATATTTGCTAATACTGAAATCCATGTGTAACACCGGATAAATATTCCATTCTTTTTCCAGACGTTCCATTGCCAAACCATTAAACAGTTCTTTTTTTCCATTGAAATAAGCTTCTAATGTGGATACAAGCAAACTCTTGCCGAAACGTCGGGGGCGGCTAAGAAAAAAATGAAAGAACTATTCTTGTTCGTAATTAATCAAATAGTTTTAATCAGTTACTACTGATTCTGGCATTTTCATATGTTTTTGTTTTATTTGGTGCGGAAAGGAGCCAAATACTATTTTTATTTCTTTTTCTGCCTAATCTGATTAGCCGCGTTACTTATTCTTTTTGCGTTTGACTATAGTATTCCGCAAGAATAACTATAGTCTTCCTTACGTATAACTATAGTCATACGCAAAGTACACTATAGTTATACGAAGTAAAAGTAACGAATGAAATGAGTCTAAATAGTGAATCGATTATAAAAGAATGCCCATAGAAATCAATAAGAATAAGAAGGCTATCATTGTTTAATTCATAACCGCACATAAATGAAAAAGTCACCATTTCCTAAGTCTTTCTTTTGAAAGATGATAGGAAATGGTGACTTTCTCATTTATGCCACTTCAAAAAAAAGTAGAGAAACTATTACTCGGCTAACGGATCAAATGTTCCGTTACTACCTCCGTTGTTCGAATCTTCCCAACCAATACATTGCTCAATACCTTTACAATTATTTAAAGCACCTTGACTGAAACCGAGAAAGTAGTAGCGAGGCAAGAACTTTATATATAAAGGGTCTTTGTTTGTTGCATAAGCGTCACCTTTCTTCTCCTTACGAACAAAATGTTCATTGTAAAATTCTTGAAGTTGAGTTAATTGGTTTCCTTCTTCATCGCTGATTTCTTTACGGAAGTCGATACCTTTCGGACGTTCTACACCTGCTTTCAACAAGGGATCACTATCTGTATCACCGGTAGTACCACCTACACCATACTTAGTATCATTAAGACGGAACTCCATATTATCACGACGCTGATTTTCATTGAGTTCGGTAAAACCGAGCCACGTGCAAGTGTTACCACCCCAACCGGTAAGCGTCCATGATGCCGGCGCACCATCTACTTTATCCGTACCACCGTCAAAAAGCATCCAACGACGAAGATCATCAAAACGTTTGCCTTCGTAAGCCAGCTCAATCTGACGTTCATAGAGTACGGCGGACATACAAGCAGCCTGATCGGTAGAAAGGTTTTCCTGCAAGCCACAATCGCCTGAGTAACCGACACGCTGACGAATCAGTTTCAGTTGCTCTACCGCTTCATCCATGTGCCCTGCACCGCAAGCGGCTTCGGCGTAGTTGAGCAATACTTCCGCATAACGGATCTCCATCCAAGGAGCTGCAGAATATGCAAAACCACCATTATCATAAGTAGCATTAAATGAATAAAGGGGCTCAGAAATATCACCATCGTTACTACGTTTTCGTACATATACACCCTTTCTATTTTTTAACAGATTATCGGCGCCATAAGCGTTACCACTTTCCGGATCATTCACATCTTCCGGATCGGCATACCACACATAGTTCCACAATACATAATCCTTACCACTGTTATAGCTGGGGTTGAACGCATCCGCCGGAACAGGATCGCCTGTGTAAGCCCAACGGAAACCAGGCATGGCAAAGGTACGGTAAAAACGCGGATCACGATTCATGAAAGGATAGTCTTTTATGTTCGCCTCGTCTTCGCTCTCATTCAGCTTTTTATAGGTATTCAAACCGCGCGGACGTTTACCATCCTTCATGGGGAACATATCTACAAACATAGCCGATGCCTCTAAACCCTGTCCTGTGGTATTCTTCGGTCGGATGAAACGTTCCCAGTTATTATTCTTCTTTGTATCATCGTCTTGCTTCATATTGTGTAAGGTGCCAAATACCATCTCCGGATTCTGAATAACAGTAAACATCTTGGCAAAGTCCGAACCATTGATATTATTGCCTGTAGTATAAAGATGGTTACCGCAAGCATTGATATCTTTGATAGATTCTTTGATATATTCGTAAGCAGCAGCCCAACGACCCTTATCGTTGGCACGATTGAAGAGCGGACTTGCCCACAACAGTAACACACGCCCCTTTAGCGCCATAGCCGAAGCAGTAGTAACACGACCGTAGTTGTCGCCGTTCCATCCACCATTGGTGGTCTTTGCACGTAACATATCGGCAGCGATATCTAAATCATTGCAAATAAATTCAATGCATGCCTTCGTAGTAGAGCGAGGAACGAAAGAACTTTCAACAGGATCTTGTACCTTAGTGACTATAGGCACACCACCATACCACTTTACCATACTATAATAGCACCATGCACGCAGGAAATACGCCTGACCTAACAGTTCGTTTTTTTGTTCTTCGGTAAGGCTGCTGCCACTGATACCAGCAATCACATCATTGCAATTGCGGATTCGCCCCCATACCGACTCACGGATGTTGTTACTCTGATTATGAAAATAATCGGGTACTTTGTTACTACCCAAAACCGAGAGCTCAGCTTGTGGATTTACAAATAAACCAAATCCACTATACTCTTCGGTTGATTTAGAAATCCCATCAGCTTTACCGGTACACGGGTACTTCCAATTTGCATCCGAATTGGGATCAGGTAAAATCCACCAATAAAGGTCGAGTACACGGCCACTAGCACCTGCATAGTCGTTGTATACTTCACTAGTTACATTATCAAAATTCTGCTTATCCTCCAGGAACTGGTCGCTGCAAGAAGAGAGACTTAATGCTGCTATTAATGCAGCGCTAAATATTATTCTTTTCATTCTTTTCTTTTCATTTAGCATTATAAAACTTAGAAACCTACATTCACACCAATAGTAAACTTTCTCAGTTGAGGATATGAACCGTAGCTACATTGAGGATCCATAAAGTTGTCAGGATAAGGATTGTAGAGACTCAGCAAGTTCTGGCCTGTGATATTGAAACGGCAGCTACTCAAACCGACCTTCTTTATCCAATGCTTGGGCAATGCATAAGCCAAAGTGATACGATTCAAACTTACACGTGTGCCATTGACTCTCCAAAAAGAAGAAGTGACAGCATTTATATCTGAATATTTCAAGTTAGGTAGTGAGCCTTCTCTGTTTTGAGGCATTAGCAAATTGCCGGAAGCATCATAAATATCATTGTACACATATACATTGTCGGGCTTCCAGAACGAAGGCATATTGGTGTACTCGATGCTTTTGCCGGGTTTCAATGCCTGACCGGGAATGATACTATAGCCTCCCCAACTGGCACTAAGCTGAGCTGCGATTGAGATCCCTTTCCATTCAGCACTAAGGTTGGTAGTGAATCCCCAAGGATTGCTACGGTTAGAGAGACGCACTTGGTCATTATCTTTATCTACTATACCATCAGGAGCTGCATAAGTACCATCAGGCTGCTGGGCTCCACGCACATCTTTATAAATCAACATACCCGGACGAACTTCGTCTTTAGTCAACCCCATATAATCGGTAATATGATATGTATTGAAGTATTCTTCAATATCCTGGAAGCTACGGAACATACCCATACATTGCATCCCCCAAGTGCCGATGTCGGAACGGTCTCCCTTAGTGATTTGACGATATAGATATTCTTCTTCAAAGTCCATCATCAGTACTTTGTTATCGCTATAACCGGTATTGATACCGATTTTATATTTGAAATCCTTGCCGATGCGGTCGCGCCAAGTTGCCGAGATTTCAATACCATAGTTGTCCATCTCACCCAGATTGACAGCGGCCGATTGTGTACCGACAGTAGTAGGAACAGTCTGTTCGATATTCATCAACATTTCTCTATTCCAAGTATAATAAGCGTCTACATTGAAAGCCAATCGGCTGTTAAGTGTAGTAAAATCAATACCAAAGTTTGCTTTATACGACTTGTCCCAATGCACATTACGGTTTACCGCTGAATTATTTTTGTTAATAGAGATGGGCTTCGAAGCATTAATATTACCGGTAGTACCAAATACAGGCCCTTTGCCCGACTCGGTAGAGTAAATCTGCATCCACTGCCAAGGAGCGGTATTGTCACGACCGGTCAAACCGAATGAACCGCGAATTTTCAGATATTCTACCCACTTTAGGCGCATGAATTTCTCTTGTGACACAATCCAACCCAAAGACATGGAAGGGAAAAATCCCCAATAGTTTTCAGGAGCGAACTTGGTAGAAGAGTCACTACGGAACAGTACCTCCGCCAAATACTTATCCTGATAAGCATAGTTCACACGACCGATGTATGACAAGGAGCCAGACTCAGAACGGGAGAATACAGTATTTTTGTCACCGGTAGCCGAATTGGACTGTCCGGTAGTAAATTCATAAGGATCATTCACCTTTCCCATAAGATATTCACTTTCAGCCTCCGAACGTTCGATAGAGAATAAGCCACCTACGGTATGATCACCGAAAGAGCGGGAGTAGTTCATAGTAAAGTTCATCTGATAACTGTCCGAACGAGTAGTGCTACGTTGCAAGTAAGAAGGGCTTCCATTAGCAATTGTAGAGAGAATAAAATTATCTTCCGCCAAAAAGTCATTATAATCCTGACCATCCACAGGAGTATAGAGGTGGTTACCGCTACCGGTACGATTGACCATGCGATAGATAGAATAGCTGGATCCGTATTGATTATTCTTATCAGTACTGATACTCTTGCCATAATTAAATTTCAGTTCCAAGCCTTTCAAGACTTTTACAAATCCCATATCTAAGCTCAAACTACCATTAACAGTCATATTCGAATTCATGCTACGATTATAGTCACCGTTGTTCTGAAGCACTGAGAAAGAATAAGTTTGGTCATCATTTTGTACAGAGTTGGTGATACCCAAAGCCGAGATAGGCAGTCCGTTCACGGTTTCGGGAATATAAGTCGGACGAGTGAGCAACAGGTTGTAGTCTTTTTCATCGCTCGAACCGCCCACTTTTACATTCGGTTTGTTCTTCTTGCCATAATCACCCGATACAGTAAGATTCGCTTTCACCCACTTGCTAATCTTTACATCTACACCGGCACGATAGTTCCAACGATTGTACTCGAGGTCACCTAAGTTACCGTCTTGGTCAAAATACGAAACACCGGCAAAGTAATTGGCTTTTTCTGAACCGCCACTGATATTGACGCTATGTTTCTGAGTGAAACCGGTCTTCCAATATTTGTCGAGCAAGTCAAAATTCAGCCCTTTCATAGCTTCCAGTTCATCTGCTTGATAGAGATCAGTCTTCAAGTTAAGCGAAGTATTGGCAGGATCACCGGCTGCCCAAGTGTTATAAAGTCGTCCGTAATCATAGGCGCTCAACATCTTAGGACGCGAAAGTTCGTCGGTAAATCCAAAGCTGCCACTATAAGAAATTTGAGGAGCACCGGCTTTACCCTTTTTAGTAGTTACCAAAATTACACCATTAGCCGCACGCGCACCATAAACAGCAGCTGCCGCATCTTTCAATACAGAGATACTTTCAATAACCGAAGGATCGAGATTATTGAATGCTTGTGCACCTAGATTTTCACGTGTGTTACCTACCTTGATATCATCGGGATAGATGTAACCGTCTATTACATACAAAGGCTCTTGCGCCGTGCTACCCACTTCACCAAATGAGTTTGTATCACGTATATAGATTTTAGCATTCTCGCCCGGACGGCTTTGTCCGCCACTCACGCTCATACCATTAACCATACCGCTCAGTGAAGAAGCCAGCCCCGAGTCCGACAAATCCTGAATATCATCCATAGTCACAGTAGCAATAGCACCTGTCAGATGAGCTTTCTTCTGCACACCATACCCTACTACTACCACCTCGTCGAGCTGTTGGGCATCCTCTTTCAGTACTATTTTCTTTTGGCTCAAATCGCTGATAACCTGCGTAGTATATCCGATGAATGAAATCACCAGATTCTTTTTACCCGATATCGTAATAGTATAGTTTCCATCAATATCGGTAATCACACCATTGCTAGTCGAACCTTCCACCACAACTGTGGCACCCATTACCGGCTCACCGGTTTCATCAACTACTTGTCCTTTTACCACACGCTCCTGCGCAAAAACTGTAAACGTAGCTATCGAAAGCATTGCGCCCAAACACAGTCTTTTTATAAATTGTTTTTTATTCATTAGTATAAATTCTAATATGAGTCATTATTCTACTATTTCTTCAGGAAGCCAACGGGGATCACCAATTCGCTTGGCTATGTGTTCAGTACTACTCAAAGTAAAGTCGCCTTCCTCCGGATTTTTCATCTGAGGATCGCTAAAGGTAGCTGTAGTATCGTATTTATCCTTACCTTCCGCATTATTATACCAATAAGCATTATTCTTGTAATCATGCTTCATGTTAGCATTACCCTGCATCTTGTTAGTAATATCATTATTACCGCAATTTACAAAAAGGGTATTCTGGAAATTCAAAAATACGCAAGATTGTCCGCGATAATTATTCCAATTAACAAAATCCTTACCGTAAGCTATATTATAGAATGTAGTATTGAGGAAATTAAACTCGGCACCCGTGCGACCGGATATTTTATTTGGACGTTGACCGCTGATTTGCATAAAATTCTTACCAACTTGCTGTGTACTCCACAAGGTAGATTTTACTATATCCATACGGATAATAGAGCTCTTAGCTGCACGTACCAATATATCATTTTGCCGCACTTGAATATTACAATCACTAAAACCTAAATAATCGATACAATACTTTACCTTATTCATATCATAAAACAAATAACGATTCAAACCGGTCACATTACATCCTTGCAGCATAATAGGATTGCTTACAACATATTCTCCTGTCGCCACCTGCGATCCTTCATCAGGAGTAGCGCTGGTACCCAACAACGTCTCACTCTTTAAATTCTCACAATCAATATCTGCAAACTTCAATTTGAAACCATTGTTCGTAAGAAACGACGCATTGCCGGTCATCTTAATTTTGGCATGATTCACTTTGCTACCACGAATAGTAACCTGCTGATCAGCAAAATCAATAACATCGTCCAGTGTATATTCCTGTCCGCCCACGAGGTCGATAGTATACTCCTGACCGATCTTATCCTCAGGAATAGGATTGGCTTTCAACCATTCGTTAATGCTACCGCTCTCTATAGTGGCATCAGAAAGTGCTAAAGTGGAGTAAGGTACTTCAGATGCAACTTCAGCCTCTTTATTGTTATATTTGGCATTGCCTAAAGTACGAATCACAGCCTTATATTGAGTATCCGACTCTACGATTCTGCTCACACTGCAACCATCTACTATTTCCTTTTCAGTACCTACCACAATCGGATTTTCATTATTATCCACATTGTAAAGTGTAAATTCATAGCCACCGGCACCATCTACTACCGGCCATGCTACTACTAGTTTAGTCCCATCCGGAGATAGTATCATCGTAACATCATCAGCTTTAGGTGACTCCAAAGTCGAGTTTGTTACATTCGGGACAAAAACTTCATCGGCATCAATCCCTTTGTCACAAGCTGTAAAAAAAGTCAGCACCCCCATTAAAGCCATGCCTATACTCTTCCTACGCAAGAATTTTAAATTGTTTTTCATCACGTAAAATATTTAAATTAATATATAATATATTCAATATAAAGACGTATAACTAAGAAAGTTGTAATCACTTAAAAAGAGTAAAATGAAAAAATCTTTTCATTCAAACTAAGGATTACACTTCTCCCCAACCCTATCACTCTTGAAACACCTTCTTTAAGTACTCGATATTCGTTCCATAATTCTTCCTCACATTCCTTACATCTTCCTTATCTCGCGAGCGTTCCACGACCAGCCATCCGCTCCATCCCATCTTATCGAGTGTCTTTTTTACCTTATTCATGTCCAACCGCTTGTTGAACGGCAGGGTAACTCCGTCTGTATCTGTGCAATGAATCTGACAGATTCTCTTTTTCCCCAGAATCTTAAGCTCTTTGCACAAATCCCGTCCATTCTCCAATGCATTCTGAAATTTGAAATAGATCTTGATACCGGGAGAATTTATCTCTTTCAGCAGTTTCACCTCCCCTTTTGCATCAAGCTGAGTTTCTATACCGATGACCAAACCTTCGGAAGCTGCCATATCTCCTACCTCTTTCAAACGTTTTACTACTGCCATTCTAAGTTCCGGTTCATTCTCCCATCCGGCCTTAATACCTCCTAATGGAAGAAAAGCTACCTTAGCCCCCATCACTTGCATGGCATCCAAACATTCCCGAACCAATTCTTTGTAATTAGTCCGTTCTAAAAAAGACTGCCCGTAAAATCCGGACATGGCAATAGATGGAACTTCTACTTGGAATTTCTGTGCAGTTTCCCGAAACAGTTGTTGGAAATGAGGTTCACGGAGCTTATTATCAAATCTTTCTCTTTTGCCAAGACCGCCCATATCCAGTTCCACACCATCCCCTTTCAATTCATGCACCAATTGAAAAGAGCCGATCTTCTGACGTTTCAGAATCATCCAGTCGCATACGGCAATCTTATAACGCTGTTCTTTTTGTTGCGCTCCGGCAACGGCCAATAAAGGGAAACATTCGGCAAGCAGTAATGCCCAAAGGATACACTTCAACAAATTCCTTTTCATTATCATTCTATATTTATACACGATTTATGTACTAGACGAATGAAAGAGAATTTTGTAATCGCTTATAACACAAAGAAGAATATAAAAGAAGGAAAAAGGGGGCAGTAGAAATTTAGTGGGGATTATCGTTTCCTATTCTCACCCAAAATTCC
>ERZ857775.2393-NODE-2393-length-18382-cov-8.355814_pt1 | contig 18382 bp, 15 predicted proteins | sample MGYA00519698_ERZ857775 | MGnify/ENA primary metagenome ERZ857775 (study PRJEB31778, sample SAMEA3449363) | human gut metagenome | biome: human gut; feature: human-associated habitat; material: faeces | place: United Kingdom | collected 2010/2012 ...
GTACCGTCACCACTTTATCCGGATTGATCCCATAGCGGGTAATGACGATATTCCGGGTTAGATTACTGACGGTCACCACCCGATCGGCTTCCAGCATCCCCTGCCGTTCCAGGTTATAGACCGTTTGGTTCACATTCTCACCACTACGATCGAATTCAGTGGCATGTACGTGCACCACCAGAGGTTTTCCGGACACTCTTTTAGCAGCGATACCCGCAGCATAGGTCAACCAGTCGTGAGCATGGATCACATCGAACTGTTGTTGCCCTGCAATCGTAGCAGCAACCAGAGCATAACGAGCCACTTCTTCCATCAGATTAGCCCCGTATTTACCGGAAAATTGATATTTGTTTTTAAATTCAATCCGATTTTCTTCGCTTCCTTCCAGAACACACTTTTTCACCTCCCGGGTAAATGTCTCGGGATCCATATACGGCATCAGATTAGAGCCTACCTCCATAAAATCGATATTTTTCCAATATTCCTCCACATCATGGTATTGGTACAAAGACTCCACATCACTGGCGTTAATAATTTTGGCAGCACTCTGATCTTCATCACCGCTCGCTTTCGGCATGACGAAGAGCACTTCAACACCTTGTTTAGCCAATCCCCGGGTCAATCCCAGACATGCAGTTCCCAATCCTCCGGCAATATGAGGTGGAAACTCCCAGCCAAACATCAATACTCTAGTTTTCATATAATTATAATTAATTTTTTTTGCAATCGTGCGAAACCTTCCTTCCCCTTATCGTGTTTCCCTATCCGAAGTTTTCCACTTCATTCCTCTCGTCTGCCTCTTCCCCATCTATCATCTGTCATCTATCATCTTTACAAAACTTCTCCAGCAAAGCCATACTTCTCAGAATCTCCCCCACACTCCAGGCTTGCGATATACACCCATTCGGAGTATAAGGAGGATTTCCGTCATAAATTTCCCCGATAGAACAAACCCCATACACAGTCATATCTTCTTCGAAATTGGCCAATAATTCGCGGGCTGTTTTCGCAAATTTTTTCCCATAAAGCCGGAAATTAGCTTCGATATAAGGTCCGAGCAGCCAAGGCCAAACCGTTCCCTGATGGTAAGCTCTGTCCCGGGTTGCCTGATCTCCTTCGTAGGTGCCTTCATAGGCCGGATTCTTAGGTGCCAGTGTCCGTAAGCCTTTCGGTGTCAGTAATTCGTTCTTCACGACATCGAGCACGCCATGTATCATCTCGTCCGACAACGGACTATATTCGAGCGAACAGGCGATGACTTGGTTCGGACGTACAAAAACATTCTGTCCGCCTCCATTGACAAAATCGGCCAAATAGCCTTTTTCTTCATTCCAGAATACTTTCAGGAAGCTTTCTTTTACTTTGTCAGGCATATCTTTCCACTCTTTCACGAACTTATTATCTCCGGCCTGCCCGGCCAGTTTCAGGGTATAGCAAATAGCATTATACCAAAGAGCATTGATTTCCACCTGATAGCCTCCGCGTGGAGTAACCGGTACGCCATTGACAATGGCATCCATCCAGGTCAGTGCTTTTCCCGGTTCGTCGGCCCAGATCAGACCGTTATCCACCATCTTCACATATTCGTTGATTCCATCCCGGTAAGCTTTCAAAACGGCCTTCATCTTCGCCCCGTAGCTCTTCCAGACAGCAGCATCGTCCTGAACGGCTTCTCCATACTCCTGAACGGCTTTAAAAAACCACATCGGAGCATCGACCGAATTGTAGGAAGCATTTTTATCTTTACCGATATTCGGGAACAAACCGTTATTCAGCTGACGGATCATCGTGTCGAGAACTTCTTTACAAGTCCTGACATCATTCGCCGCAGCCAGGGTCACTCCCGGCAAAGCAATAAAGGTATCCCTTCCCCATCTTCCGAACCAGGGGTATCCTGCCATGATCTCGGTTTCTTTTCCTCTTCTCACGATAAACTGGGAAGCCGAATATTTCAGACAACTCACAAAGCTATTACGGGGAGCCCTGTTATCCAACAATTTCTGGAATTTGGTTTTCAACCGTCCGGTAGACACCGCATCGACAGAAGCAGAAAAAATCACACTTTCCCCTTTCTTTATCGGAAATTCGAAATACCCCGGTACGAACAAATCTTCCCTGAAATCATATCCCCGGTTTTGTTCTTCTATGTATTCGATGTTATAATACCAGTCGGGAGTAGCGATAAACTCGTTCTTCTTGCTGATTTGCATATTCAGGTATGGAAAACCATTATACAATTTGGAGCGGATCCCGTTTTCAACTTCCTGATATTTGGTATTGACCATCATATTCGCTTTCGACAAGCAATGGATATTCCGGTAAGCCAGGAACGGTTTCAATCTCAACGTCGTATCGGAATGGGCATCCAGCAAAGTATAACGGATCAGGACCTGAGGTTCGTTGTGTACCAGAATAATCTCTTTTTTGAGCTGTACGCCTCCCACCCGGTAAGTCAGGGTAAATACCGGTTCGTACTCGAAATCGACAATATATTTATGTCCCCGGGGTTCATAATTACCCGGATACTTATGGATACCCAAATTAAACTCACGTCCATGCTGGATGACCGTCTCGTCCAGGTTCGACAACAACACATGATTCTCCCCATCGAATTCTTCTATAGGCAATATCAGTAATCCGTGGTACTTCCGGGTATTACATCCGATAATAGTAGAAGACATATATCCTCCTGCCCGGTTTGTCGCCAACACTTCCCGCTTCAGTGAATATTCCAGATTCACCAATTCATCCTTATTAAATTTCAAATAAGCCATAATAACGTCTTTATATCTATTTTATTTTTTCATTTTAAGGTTTTCCTCCTGCAATTGCAGGACAACAGCCGTACGGGAAGGAATATAGAGACTCAACCAGTTTCGTCCTTCCCGGTAAAGGGTAAAATGTTCCAGCCCGTCGTCGATCCGGTTAAAACCGGAGAACAACTGATTGTCGGTATCCAATACCGGCAAATATTTTCCCGCTTCCACCTCGAACCGATAGTCGGAGAATGAACTTTGGGGATTAAAATTAAAAACAAACAGATAAGCGCCTCTCCGGAAAACCAATGTCTGTCTCTCATTATCTCTTACGACAGGCAGTGGGATAGGTTTAAAAAAGCCGTCTTTCTTTGCTAAAGAAATCATCGCTTTATCGAATTCGTTCAGAAAACGGAAACGCAAATCCTTGTCGTCTACCAGACTCCACAGCCGGCGGGCATGTTCGTAGCTCCAATTATTTCCTTCCCGTGGAAAATCGATCCATTCGGGATGGCCGAATTCATTCCCCATAAAATTCAGGTATCCGTCGCCGGCAGTGGCTATCGTCATCAGCCGGATCATTTTATGAAGTGCCATGCCCCGGTCGACCCGAAGGCTATGGTCGAAAACACTCATCGAAGTATAGATATCCTTGTCGACCAAACGGAAAAAAATGGTTTTATCCCCTACCATAGCCTGATCGTGACTTTCGGCATAACTGATGGTATGCTCTTCCGGACGTTTGTTGGTCAGTTCGTAAAACATATCCCCGACATGCCACTCCTCATCTTTTTTATCTTCGATCAATTTGATCCAATAATCCGGTACTCCCATGCTCATACGAAAATCGAAACCTAATCCTCCCTCGCCGACAGGCATCGCTAAACCCGGCATACCGCTCATATCTTCGGCAATCGTGATCACTTCCGGATTCACCTCATGGATCAACTTATTGGCTAAAGTCAGATAGGTAATCGCATCTTCATCCTGATTACCGTCGTAATAAAATTTGTATTCCGTAAAATCACGCCCTAAACCATGATCCCAATACAGCATACTGGTGATCCCATCGAAACGGAAGCCATCGAAATGAAATTCTTCCAGCCAATATTTACAATTCGACAACAAAAAACCGATCACTTCATTTTTTCCATAATCGAAGCAACGGGAATTCCACAATCGATGTTCACCCCGTTCACCAGGATAAAAATACTGGTTATAATCTCCGGCCAAACAACTCAATCCTTCGGCTTCATTCTTGACTGCATGAGAATGCACAAGATCCATGATCACACCGATACCGGCGGCATGGAGCTTATCCACAAAGGCCATCAGGTCCTTGGGGGTGCCGTAGCGGCTGGTGGGTGCAAAATAGCCGGTGACCTGATAGCCCCAGCTGCCGTCAAACGGATATTCCATCACCGGCAGCAGCTCTACATGGGTGTAGCCCATATCCTTGATGTACGGGATCAGCTCGTCCGCCAGCTCGGAGTAGTTGTAGGGCTTGCCGCCCTCCTTCATCTTCCAGCTGCCGGCATGCATCTCGTAGATATTCATCGGGCCGTTGATCACGTCCGCCTTTTTCTGTGCGGCCTGCCAGGTGGCGTCGTGCCATGCAAAGCCGGACAGATCGTAGACCTTGCTGCCGTTGGACGGCCGGGTCTCGGCGTGGAAGGCGTAGGGATCGGCCTTGTAGACAAGGTCGCCTGCACGGGTGGTTACGCAATATTTATAAACATCGTATTCCTTCATGCCGGGAATGAACAATTCCCACACGGAATCGCCATCCACCTTGTGCATGGGATGGCTGCCGGGCTTCCAGCTGTTGAAGTCGCCCACAACACTGATGGCTACGGCGTGCGGTGCCCATACGCGGAACACAACGCCGGATTCCCCGACCCGTGTTTCCAGATGTGCGCCGAAGTAGCGGTAAGCCTCGCAGTTGTTGCCCTGCTTGAACAGGTACACCGGCAGGTCCGATGTGTTGCTCTGAATCTTTTCTTCGGTCGGTTTCATAAACTGCTCCTCCCCGTGCGGAAGCCGAAAGCGGCTTCCACAGCTTTGTACTCTTTTATATTAAAATGTTTTGACCAGTTTTGCAAGACTTTTTGTCCGAAAAACAAATACAATTAACACAAATTTTCTGGCATTCTCTGTATGTTGTGGGCATATCATCCAAAATTTGCAGCTCAACATCGTGTAAACTGCTCATTTGACAAACGGTTTCAGCGAAAGCGTTGCGGAAACGGGAAAGGGGTCGGGGAAAGCCCACAGACTTTCCCCGACCCCGAAATAAAAATAGTTTTCTACTTAACATCAAAAGAGACCGCTGCACAGTTTGTACAGCGGTCTCTTTGCGTGGTTATTGTGTTTTGTTTACGGCTCAGCCCACAACGTAGACATTGACCTGAATGGCACCGTTGATGACGCTTTCGGCGTAGGTCTCGTAGAACAGGTCTACAAGGATCTGCCCCTTCTGGACGGCGATGCCGGTGTCGGTGGCTACGGCATAGCCGTAGACGAACTTGCCGTCGGTGGAGGTGATGTAGAGCTTGGTGCCGTAGGGGATCACGTCCGGGTCCACAGCCACGGTGCCATAGCCCAGACCCAGACCGGAAGAGCCCTTGCCGGTACGGGAATAGTAGCCGGTGGCCTTGCCGGTGAGCACCTTGCTATAAGAGGTGGGGGCGTTGGTGGTGCCGTCCGCGCCGGTCAGGGGGGACACTGGCGCGCCTGCGCCGTAGGTCTTGATGACGTGGTCGGTGGGCTCCACCGTGGTGGTGGTATCCACAACGGTGCTGTTCTCCAGCTCGCCGTCCACATAGCGGTCACGGGTGGTCACGGTCTGCTGACCGGCTGCGCCGTGCTGCACCGTGGTGGTGCGGCCGGTGTTGCGGAAGTACAGGCTGGTGTAGACATACTGGGTGTCGTAGGGGATGGCCTGAGTTTCCACCCGCTCTTCGTAGTCCACGCGGTGGACCACGATCTTGCTGCCGGCGGTCACAACGTGATCCAGCGCCGGCTCGGTGTAGTCGTCCCCTTCAAGGGTGATACCGGCGCGCTCCAGTGCATCGGCTACGGTGCCGAACACCAGCTTTACAGGGTACTCCTGCCCATCGGCGGTGATGCTGACGGAGAATGCGCGCTCGATGTTCAGGGAGGCAAGATTGCCGCTGAACGCGGTGTAGTAGACCTCATCGCCCTCCTCAGAGCGGATACCGGAAAGGTGCATGACCTGTGCGGGGGAAGCATCGGCATCAGTCAGAAGGACCTGCCGTGCACCATTGGAGTCGGTGACGTAGGTCAGCCGCAGATTTGCAGCGGTGACGCCAAGGGTAGCCACAAGGCATACCACCATGACACAAAATGCCAGCACACGGGGAGATACTGCCTGCTTTGCGGCAGTAACTGCTTTCTTCAATTTAACGGAAGCGATACGAGACAACTCCTCTCTTTGTCGTATTTGGCGCGGCCGCGGGTCTGTATTGCATCAGCACCCCGGCCGCCCGGACTGTGGCTGCTCTGAGTATAAGCGTCTCACAGTCAAATACGATGCTCTCTTCGGGTAAAAAGAATGAGCACCGTATTACAGGTTGGAATCCGCTTCGGGCAGACCACAAAACTGCCCCGGCACAGGCCGCATCTGCCCATGCCGTGCCGTACGCAGGACGGCTTTTTACTTCATCCAGATAGAATTTAAACGCTGCAACGTTCGTTGCACAAACGCTATTTTACCAGACCGTAAAGCATCTGTCAAATTTGTGTCTTGCGCTTTGTTAGATTTATAACATTATTTTTTGTGCAATTTTCACAGTGTTTCTTTTGATATTTTGGTTTTTAGGTGGTTTCCTTCTGATTTTTTCCTTTTTTCTGGGGGCAATTCGTTCATGAATTTTTAACATTTGCACCGGCTCTTTTCTCTGCGAATAAGGCCGCAGCAGCGGCCGCTGCGCCCAAAACAAGCTGCCCCACATCGCGGGTTTTGCATGGAAAACCTGCAGGGGAATTACCCGGTCCCGGCAGGGGAGAAAAGCTCGCATTTCCGGTGCCAAAACCCCGTTTAGCAAAATGCCGAAGAACAGAAAATTTCACATTTTTAGTACACACTGGATAGTTTTGCGTCCCCGGCGGTACAATCGGGACAGCAAACAGAAAAGGAGGTTTTGCATGGAGATCGAAATCCTTGAGCAGCAGTGCGGCGGCACCGAATTTGTGCCCCGGCCGCACCGGCTGCACCTTGGCGCACAGAACGCCGAGGGGGTGGACCGGCTGCAGTTCATCCTGCCCGCAGCGTGGGCGGGGTGCACCCTGGCGCTGTATCTGCGCCGCAGCGATGGGGTGCAGCTGGCCGCCATTCCGCTGGACGCCGACGACAGTGTGACGGTGGACCGCCGCCTGACCGGCAGCGTGCGGGGACAGTGGATGCTGGCCGCCATAGGCAGCGGCGGTTACACCGCCTACACCCGCCCCGGCAGCTACGATGCGTACGCTACCCTGCCTACGGACGGCGGCAGTGAGGAGCTGCCGCCCTCGGTGTACGAGCAGTTTGTGGCGCGCGTGCTGGAAAGCGCACACGCCGCAGCGGAAAGCGCCCGCCGTGCCGAAAACGGTGCGGCAGATACCGCCATGCAGGCGGCACTGGCGCAAAAGACTGCGGACAAAATTCTGGCCGACCGTACCGATGCCGAGGCCAGCGCAAAGCGGGCGGAGGCTGCCGCACTGCGGGCAGAAAGCTATGCACCCACCGGTGGGCAGGTGCTGAGCGTGAACAGCAAGGGCGGCGCGGTGCAGCTGAACGCACAGGATGTGGGGGCGGTGCCAAGCCCGGCGCAGCCTTTGCCCGGCGAGGTGGTGCGCATTCTCAGCGTGGATGCCGCCACCGGCGCGGTGCAGACCGATACCACCCCGCTGCCGGACCTACGCCCCTATGTGCGCAGCGAGACCGTGCCTACGGCGGCAACGCCCGGCGCGGTGCGGGCAGACGGGCAGTACGGCGTTGCGGTGCGGGCAGATGCCACCCTGACCACCGTGCCCGCCACGGCGGCGCAGTTGGACCGTATGACCGAGGCCCATGCGCCCCTGACCCCGGCGCTGCTGCCCTACGGCGTAAAAAAGGCGCTGACCAGTGCCGCCGGGGCAGCAGGCTGGTCGGCGCAGGAAAAGGCCGCCGCACTATTGCAGCTGGGCGCGGACGACCGGTTTTACTCCAAGGCTGAGGCAGACCGGAAATTCGGCATGGGCTGCACCATGCCGCCCGCCACCGCAGCCGTGCTGGGCGGCGTGAAGGTGGGGCGGGGCCTGACCGTGAGCGCAGACGGCACACTGGAAATGACGGCGGAAAACCTTGACACGGTGCTGGGCTTTAGCCTGGCAGAAAAACTGAATCAACTGAGAGGAGTGACGGACATGAACGGAAAGCTTGTCTACACAAGCGACGGTGCAGCGGGCAAAAGCAACAAGACGATGACTGTGCCGGACGAGGTGGATTATATTGTGGTAAGGATGGCGGTCCCTCTGGAATGTACCACGATCGCTACCACCGGCGGAGTAGCCGCAGCGGCGGCTGCGGACTACGGCTGCACCCGCATCGTGCGGGGCGGTACGGCGGTGGCCATAGTGGGCGGCGGCAACACCTACAATCTGCGGGACGGCGTTTACTGCAAGGGCGAAGCACTGGTGAAGGTGAGTTTTGCTGCGAACGGCACGGTGAACATCGGCGTGGTCGATGTAAACCTGGCGAGCAATGACAACGCTTATCCCTTCAACGTGGAGGGCTACCAGTATGTGTAAGGGCGGTGCAGCATGAATGAGATGACCATCCGGCTGGACAGAAACGGCGCGGCAGCGGTGCCCGGCGGACAGCTGCTGCTGGGGTATGCGGGCAACCGGGGCAACTACCGGCTGCGCATCGAGCAGCGGGGCGAGTGGAAGGGGCTGACCGTGTGCGCCCACTGGCACACCCCCGGCGCAAGCGCGGCTACGCTGGTGGAAAACGGAATCCTGACCGTACCGGCGGCGGTGACGGCAGTGCCCGGCGCGGGCTGCCTCACCTTTGAGGGCACGGACGGCAGCCGCACCGTGACCAGCGCTGATGTGCGGTGCAAAGTATGCGCCAACAGCGGCACGGCAGAGGGCACGATGCCCGCCCCGGCTACGCCTGCGTGGGAGGCGCTGGTAGGGCTGCTGGGCACCGGCGGCGGTATTACCACCGCGGAAAAACAGGCGCTGCTGGCCGTACTGCGGCTTCTGGCGGCGGGCAATGACGCAGCCATGGCAGCCTGCGACCGTCTGGCGACGCTGTGGGGCAACCCGCAGCCGCCGAAGGAGAACGTTTTTGCCGTGCTGGGGCAGGCGATCCTTGGAAAAATGATCTTAGGGAGGAACAAATGAGCTACGTAAAACAGAATTTTGTGGACGGCCAGACCCTGACGGCTGCCCAGCTGAACCACATGGAAGCAGGCATTGCCAATGCTGCCGGAACGCAGGGCGAAAAAGGCGACAAGGGAGAAAAGGGCGACCCCGGCCCGGCGGGTGCAAAAGGTGACCCGGGCGAGGGCTTTACCGCCAACGCAAAGGCGCTGCTGCTGAACCTGTTTGAAAATGCAGCCTATAAGACCGACACGATGCAGCCCACCCTGAATGCTCTGCGTGCAGAGTGGGGCGGCAGTGCACAGGAAGTTCCGGTGCAGAGCGTGAGCCTGAGCGCCGTGACCATGACCCTGAACGAGGGCGAGAGCAAGACCCTGACGGCCACCGTGCTGCCTGCGAACGCAACCGACAGGGCGGTGGTGTGGAGCGTTCTGCCTACCGGCTTTGCCACTGTGGCAAACGGCGTGGTGACAGGCATCAAAGCAGGTAACTGCACCGTGACTGCCACAGCAGGCGGTAAGAGTGCAAGCTGCGCGGTAACGGTGGAAGTAGTGGAGACAGCACAGCTGATCTACAGTCTGCCCGGCGAGACCGTGCTGACCCAGGGACTGGACACCGGTCTGAAGCTGCTGGAGCACGCCTCCACCGAGACGCCGCAATACACGATCCTAGTGGATGCGAAAGCGGGGGACGACTTTAATGCAAACACATGGCCTGCCTTCCTGCACTGCCTGACCGAGACCGGCGATACCGACAATCTGCCCGGCTTCAACTCCACCAGCAGCCCGCTGAACAAAAAGACCGAGTTTGCCTACTACAACTACGGCGGCGTAACCCTGTCGGACAGTATCGAACACCTCAAGACCCGCACGCGGTATGCGGTGCAGATCGACGGCAGAAAATATCGCGGCGGCAGTACCTACTGCCCGCTGACCGAGTGGAAAACCACAAACGGCACAATCGTAGACGTGCCCCAGACCTTCCTGATCGGTGCGGCGCAGAGCGCGGACGGCAGTAAAAAGCAGCAGTTCTGGTCTGGTACGTTGTACCAGTGCAGGGTGTATAAAGGCCTGCTGAGTGACGACAAGGTGAACAATTACATCGAGAAGGGGTGGTAAAATGGAAGTGTTTGACATCAACGGTCAGATCATCAGCCCGCTGGCGGGAAAAACACTGTACGTTGCGGGTGACAGCATCGCCTACGGCAAGGGCAGCGCAGGCGGCTACGGCAAATGTATTGCAGACAAGTACGGCATGACCCTGACCAATGAAGCGGTGGACGGCGCAACACTGACCCCGAATATTACCGATAAGGTATACGGCGGCACCCGTGGTTGCATCAGCACGGTGGTGACAAACTCCGCAGCGCTTGCAAAGGCAGACTACATTCTGCTGGAAGGCGGCGTGAATGATGCCTGGAACAACGCCCCTGTGGGTACCCTGACCGATGGCTTTGCCGCTGCCTACGACGAAACGACCATGACCGGCGCACTGGAGAAGATGCTGGACGATCTGGCAAAGAACTACAGCGACAAGCGCGTGGCCTATGTATTCCCGCACGGCGGGATGTTCGGCAGCAGCGAAAACTGGTATAAGACCTACAAGCCTGCCATCCTTGCGGCGCTGAAAAAATGGGGTGTGCCCTACGTTGACATTGCGGAGACCACCCCGCCTATGGGAAAACACGGCGTCAGCGAACTGGGCGATAAGTACACCAGCGACGGCACCCACCCCAACGCAGCGGGCTACGAGCGGTTTTATGCAGAGCCCATCGCAGCGCTGTTGAAACGGCTGTAAGGGGGCGCACGATGGCATTGCAAGCGTATTCTCTTGCCCGGGACGGCAGCACCGCCCTCTCGCCGCACTTCTGTGTGCGGGAGTTCCGCTGCAAGGACGGCAGCGACCCTGTCTTCATCGACACGGCGCTGGCAGAACTGCTGGAGCGTATCCGGGAGCACTTCGGAAAACCGGTGACGATCACCAGCGCCTACCGCACCCCGGCACACAACGCCAAGGCAGGCGGGGCAAAGTTCAGCCAGCACCTGTATGGCCGGGCAGCGGATATCCGGGTGCAGGACGTGAGCGTGGAGGGCGTGGCCGCCTACGCCGAAAGCCTGATGCCAGACCGGGGCGGCGTGGGACGCTACCCCGCGAAGGCGGGCAGAGCCGCCGGCTGGGTGCACGTGGACACCCGGGCAGACAAAGCCCGGTGGAGGGGGTGAGCGCGATGACAGGCATCATCTCAGCCATCATTGCAGGCGCGGTGACCCTGATCGGCGTGCTGATCGCCAACGGAAAAAGCCAGGCGGTGACCGATACCAAGCTGGAAGAACTGACCCGGGAGGTGCGGGAGCATAACAACTTTGCCCGCCGCGTACCCATTTTAGAAGAACAGATGAAGGTGGCCAACCACCGCATCGCAGATTTAGAGAAGGAGAGGAACTGAACCTATGAACGATACCCATTGCAAAATTTCTGCCGCCACCCTGGCACGCACGGCTGCGCTGGCGCTGGCACTGACCAATCAGGTGCTGAGCGCCTGCGGCAAGCCCATGCTGCCCATCGAGAGCGCCACCGTGGAGCAGCTGGTGACCACCGGCCTGACCGTGACCGCCGCCCTTGTGAACTGGTGGAAGAATAACTCCTTCACCCCGGAGGCCATCAAGGCCGACGGCTATCTGGAACAGCTGCGGGAGAAGAAGTAAAGGCTGCCGGGCAGGCGGGACGATATTTTTGTGAATAGAGCAATGCCGGAGCGTCCTCAGACGCTCCGGCATTGCATTTTCACAGGAAGGATATTGGAGCCGTTCCCAACAAAAAACTCCTCCGGCAGTTGCCGGAGGAGCATTCATTTTTCTATTCTAAACACGGATGCGCCGCCCTGACATGGTGCGCAGCCGGGCTTACTTCAGGAACTTTGCCACGGCGCGGGCGACGATGCCGCCCAGAATGCCGGACACCAGAAATTCGGCTACGCCCTGCACGCCAACCAGCAGCACTACGAACATGAAGGGGTTGGCAGCGCCCTTGACGGACACCAGATTCTGCACATAGTCGCAGCCGTAGAAAGCCAGCACGATGTAGCCCATGAAGAACAGGGTGTTCAGGGCGGGTGCGGTCATGGCGCTGAGGATGTAGCTCCAGGTGCGGGACTTATCCAGCTTCTGCAGGCCCTTGAAGATCAGGCCGCAGCACAGACCCATGAGCACACGCATGCCCACGCACAGGATAAAGGTGTTCAGCGGGCTGACCTGAAACAGTGCACCGGTCATGGCAGATGCGCCGGTGATGGCATCGTAGAAGCTCACAGCGCCGAACACGCCGCCCAGCAGGGCACCCACGGCGGGGCCCATGGTGATGGCGCCCACGGCGATGGGCAGGGTGAGGAAGCTCATGTACAGCGGGCCCACGGGCACACTGCCCAGACCGACAAGCTTCATCACCAGTTCAATGGCCACCAGCAGGGCCACACGAGTCAAGGTCTTCGTATTGGTATTCTTCATAATTCAGTTTTCCTCCTGCTGCCGTTCCGCCCTTTTTGTCGGATACGGCGCAAACCTGCCCGCTCTGTGCGGGTTTTAGGTGAATATTCAAATCTTTGGAAGCGCGTAGTTGTCAGGGCGTGTTCCAGAGAAAAATGCGTTAAAATCTGTCGCCGGGGAAGCGCACCCCGGCACTGCGGCGCGCCACCGTGAGTACCCGGCTCACCGCGATGCTGGTATCCAGCATGCGGGCGCACAGCTCCTGGTCTCCGGCGGTCATGGCGCGGTAAAAGGCCTCGAACTCTGCCGCCTGCCGGGGACGATCCCCGTTCAGGTTGTAGTGCTCCTCCTTGCCCTCGTTGGGATGGAAGGTCACACCGCCGCAGTAGTTCGGGGTGGATTTTTGCAGGATGTAGCCCTTCGTGCCCTGAATGATGCAGCGGGCAGGGGCTGCGCAGTCCTTGGCGGCAAGGCTTACCGCCTTGAAGCCGCTGTAATCCATCATCAGCACACCGCTGGTGTCGATATTGCGCTCCATGTTGGCGGCATACACCGCCTTATTCGGCTCACCAAACAGACCTACGATGTAGCTGACGTTGTACACGCCCAAGTCCATCAGTGCGCCGCCCGCACACAGCGGGTCGAACACCGGCGGGGTCTGCCCGGCGCAAAAGGCGTCGTACCGGCTGGAATACTGGCTGAAGCTGCACTGTACCATGCGTACCGTGCCCACCCGGGGCAGCAGCTCCCGGAGTTTGGCGTAGTTGGGCTGGTACTGGGTGGTCATCGCCTCAAAGAGGAACAGCCGCTTGCGCTGTGCCAGCGCAGCCAGCTCCTCGGTCTCGGCGGCGGTCACCGCCATGGGCTTTTCCACAATGACGTGCTTGCCTGCCTCCAGCGCCACCCGGGCGTAGCGGGCGTGCTGTAAGTTGGGCACGGCGATGTAGACCGCGTCCACCCATTGCAGCAGTTCAAAGTAATTGGTGGTGTGCTGTGGGATCTGATATTGTGCACACAGCTCTGCGGCCTTTGCCGCCGAGCGCGGGGTGCTGCACACCGCCTGCACAGTAAACGGCGTGTGCTCCACAAGCCATGGCAAAAATTCCTGCACGATCTTACCCGTGCCAAGAATGCCCAGTTTCATAATGCTCTCCCTTATCCTCTTGTTCCCTCAGCCTACCAGCGCCTCCGGCTCGCGGCGGGTGCGGCGGTTGGGGTGCGGGTGCTTTGCCCGGAGGCGTCCCTGCTGACCGTAATGCCTGCCGCCGCCATGGCTGCGGCCGTGCTCCTGCGGGGCGTTCAGCTGGTACAGCAGTGCCAGCCCCTTCATCAGCAACTCCGGGTCATAGGTCAGGGGGTGGCGGCACAGCGGGGTGACGTACTTTGCCAGACCGCCGGTGACCACCAGTGTAGCCGGGCTGCCCAATTCCTCTTCAATGCGCTGCACCATGCCGTCAATGAGCACGGCGGTGCCCAGCACCGAGCCGGACAGCATACAGCTTTCGGTATTGGTGCCGATGGCTTTTTTCGGGGAGCCCAGATGCACCTGCGGCAGCTGGGCACAGCGCTCACCCAGTGCGCGCAGCCCGGTGGAAAGGCCGGGGCAGATCACGCCGCCCCGGAACACCCGATCCTTGTCCACCACATTAAAGGTGGTGGCGGTGCCAAGGTCTACTGTGATGACCGGCAGCGGAAAGTTTGCCGCCGCATAGGCGGCATCCACCAGCCGGTCCTTGCCCACGGCGCGGGGCTCGTCCACCCCCATGGTCAGCCCGGTGCGGATGTCCGGCGAAACGATGACCGGCTTTTTGCCGGTGTAGTGGCGGGCGCACTCGGCCAGTGCCCCGGTGATCTGGGGCACTACGCTGGTAAGCACTGCACCTTCAAAGCGCATGGGACGCTCCGGATGGCGGCGGTGCGCAAATATTTTATCCATTTCGGCACGATATTCCGCAGCCGTGCGGGTGCGCACCGTGTCCATGCGCGCCACAAAGCATACACGTCCGTCCCGGATGCCCCCAAGGGCGACGGTGGTGTTGCCTATATCAATGGCTAAGATCATAATTCTGTTTTCCTTTTCAAAATAAAAGAAAAGAACCGGTTTGCTCTTTGTCAAGCGTATTTTACCGCATTTTTGCGCCGGATACAAGTTCCCGGCAAAGATTTTGTTGTGCTGGTGGAAGTTTTGCATTATACTAAGGTAAGATATGTGGAAAAGAACTGTTTTTCCGGGAGGTAAACGAACCATGGATCTGAACGGCAAGTGCGTCCTGCTGGGCGTGAGCGGCGGCATTGCCGCCTATAAGATGGCCAACGTGGCCAGTGCACTGCGCAAGCTGGGTGCGGATGTGGAGGTCATCATGACCAAAAACGCCACCCAGTTCATTACCCCTCTCACCTTTGAGACCCTGACCGGCCACAAGTGCATGGTGGACACCTTTGACCGGGATTTCAAGTTTGAGGTCACCCACATCTCGCTGGCAAAAAAAGCGGATGTGATTTTAGTCGCCCCCGCCACCGCCAACGTGATTGCCAAAATGGCGCACGGCATTGCGGACGATATGCTTACCACCGTGGTGCTGGCTGCCAAGTGCCCGAAGCTGGTGGCTCCCGCCATGAACACCGGCATGCTGGAAAACCCCATCACGCAGGATAACCTTGCCACGCTGGAGCGGTACGGCTTTACCGTCATCCCCTCCGAAAGCGGCGTGCTGGCCTGCAAGGATGTGGGCAGCGGACGCCTGCCCAAGGAGGAGGTACTGCTGGAGCACATCCTGCACACCATCGCCCGCCCGAAGGATCTGGCCGGGGTGCGCGTCGCGGTGACCGCCGGCCCTACGCAGGAGGCGCTGGACCCGGTGCGCTACCTGACCAACCACTCCACCGGCAAGATGGGCTACGCCCTTGCCCGCGCCGCCGCCATGCGGGGCGCCGAAGTGACCCTGATCCACGGGCAGACCGCGCTGCCGCCGGTCAAGTTCACCACCGATGTGCCGGTGACCACCGCCCGGCAGATGTACGAGGCGGTGACTGACCGCTTTGACACCACCGATGTGCTCATCATGGCCGCCGCCGTGGCGGACTACCGCCCCGCTACCGTGGCCAACGACAAGATCAAAAAGAAGGAAGGCGACCTCTCCATCCCGGTGGAGCGCACCGAGGATATCCTTGGCACCATCGGCCCCCGCAAGACCCACCAGTTCCTGTGCGGGTTTTCCATGGAGACCCGGGACCTTGTGGAAAACTCCTCCGCGAAGCTTGCCAAGAAGAATCTGGACATGGTGGTGGCAAACAACCTCAAGGTGGCCGGTGCAGGCTTTGGGGTGGACACCAACGTGGTCACCTTCATCACCCCGGACGGCACCCGGGAGCTGCCCCTGATGAGCAAGGCAGACGTGGCTGATGCCATTCTGGACGAGATCCTGCGGCGGCGGGCAAAGTAATACTGCCGGGATTTTGTTGTACACATATCACAAAATTCACAAAAAAATTATGGTTCTTTCCGAAAATTCGGCCTTACCTGTTTATTTTATGCTGCAAAAATTATATAATAAGAGTGTGTCCCTATGTTTGGAAGGAATCGGTCTGCGCTGCAGCCGTTAATATTTGGAGGAGAGCCTTACTATGTTCATGTACTCGGATTATAGCCAGCATCTGCTGGACCATGTAAAGAAAATCCATTTTATCGGCTGCGGCGGCAGCGGAATGTACCCGCTGATCCAGATCCTTGCCGCCAAGGGCTACGAGCTGTCCGGCAGCGATGTGCTGGACGGCAGCATCATCCGCTACGAGCGGGAGATGGGCGTGAAGGTCAGCCTGGGCCACAGCGCCGACAACATCATCGGTGTGGACATGGTGGTGTATTCCGCAGCCATCTCCAAGGACAACGTGGAGCTGTGTGCCGCTTCCTCCTACGGCATCCCCACCATCGAGCGCAGCGTACTGCTGGGCTATGTGAGCCGTCTGTACAAGCAGAGCATCTGCGTGTCCGGCACCCACGGCAAGACCACCACTACTTCTATGATCACCACCGCACTGGAGCTGGCCGGCCGCGATCCCTCTGCCGTCATCGGCGGCAAGCTGCCCCTGATCAACGGCTACGGCAAGGCCGGCAAGGGCGATGACATCGTCATTGAGTCCTGCGAGTTTGCCGAGACCTTCCTGAAGCTCACCCCCTACCTGTCGGTGGTGCTGAACATCGACAACGATCACCTGGACTACTACGGCAGCATGGGCGAGCTGAAGTTTGCCTTCAAGCGGTTTGCCCTCCTGACCCAGTTCATGATCTTTGCCAACGCCGATGACAAGAACACCATGGATGTTATGTACACCCTGGACCGCCGGGTGCGCACATTCGGCATCGAGAACGACGGCGACTATCAGGCTGTCAACGTGCAGGAATATAAGCCTGGCTTCTTCGAGTTCGACCTCAAGGAGTGGAGCAAGATCACCGGCCACATCCGCCTGTCCGTGCCGGGCCGCCACAACATCTACAATGCGCTGGCCATGTGCGCTGTGTGCCGTTTTGTGGGCCTGACCGTGGAGCAGTGTGCCGAGGCCGCCCTGAACTTCAAGGGTGCCGGCCGCCGCTTTGAGGTGTACGGCGAGTGCAACGGTGCACTGGTCATCGACGACTATGCCCACCACCCCACCGAGCTGCGCGCTACCCTGAACACCGCCAAGGAAATGGGCTACAAGCGCCTGATCGCCGTCCACCAGCCGTTTACATACAGCCGCACCAAGATGCTGTTCAACGACTTCGTGGATGTGCTCAAGATCCCCGATGTGGCAGTCATCACCCCCATCATGGGCAGCCGTGAGCCCAACGACCCCACCATCACCAGCGCAAAGCTGGCCGCCCAGATCCCCGGCTCCGTGCTGGTGGACAGCCTGCAGGCCGCTGCCGACTGGGTCAAGCAGAACGCACAGCCGGGTGACCTTGTCATCACCCTGGGCTGCGGCGACATCTACAAGGCCAGCAAGATGATGGTGGCCGACAACCAGTAAAGAATCTGCTATACAAAAAGAGGAACGACAGCTGTCGTTCCTCTTTTTTCGTTGATCCGGGTCAGTTCCGCGAGCACTTTTCCGCGTCGATGGCCAGCACGAACATCAGCACATACAGCGCATCCTCCGGATCTGCAATGTCCAGCACATAAGTATCCGTCCAGTGGAGCAGCTCCTTTGAGATCGCCGCCACCTTTTCCCCATCCGGCCCGGTGATGGTGTAGTCCCATTCCGTCCAGTCGCCTTCGATGTGCCAGCCGTTGAAGTCGATATTATACCGTGGTTTGAACCAGCCCCACGGTTCTTTTTTCAGGGTGCCGATGCAGTCGCTCCCCTCGTAAAGTTCGAATTGGGGCCACCAGGAAAAAATCTGCTCCTTCACGGTACCCAGCTCATGCTCCTCGCTGGCGTCGAATATTTTCAGGCAGTGTCCCCACGAGAGCTGCCCTTTCACGACATAGACCGTATTTTCGTTTTCGTCGTAAATGTCATAGCTGTCAAACCAGGTAAATGCACGCTGTTTGAATAAAAGCTTCATGCTGTCCTCCTTGGCATTCCTGCCGCATTGCAGACACCTTTATCCTATATACGATTGAGGACGGCATTTTCATGCAGGAACTGGGAAATTTTTTCATCGGCAAGAGCTTTGGACGAAAAAAGCAAAAAGAAAACGCTCCAAGATTTCTCTTAGAGCGTTTTGATCAAGTCGGCGACTACCTATTTTCACAAGCCGTTTCCAGCTAACTATCTTGGGCACGAGTGAGCTTA
>ERZ857775.2398-NODE-2398-length-18337-cov-13.424188_pt1 | contig 18337 bp, 16 predicted proteins | sample MGYA00519698_ERZ857775 | MGnify/ENA primary metagenome ERZ857775 (study PRJEB31778, sample SAMEA3449363) | human gut metagenome | biome: human gut; feature: human-associated habitat; material: faeces | place: United Kingdom | collected 2010/2012 ...
TTCTATGCATTTCCTACTTTTTTAGCCAGATATTCTTGTCCTACAAACTCCGCACAAGTCAGCATGGCAGTTAGTGTTACCCCTAATGCACCATGCACATTCAGGTTTTGCCCGGTGAGAAAGAGATTTCCCAAGCGGCTTCTTGTAGATACGAAACCAATTTGCGGACATTTATAATCTTTGATAATCCCATACGCGGAACCATCAACTGTTCCTGTATAGTCCCGATAGCTTAATGGAGTAGTGGTATACATCTCTTCTATGTTTTCTGAAAGATCAATGCCATGTCCCCGGATGAAGCGGAGAATCTGCTCTGCTTTCTCCTTTTTGAAGGATTGGTAGTCTTCTCCCCGATGTTCGGGAGTCGTGTCCTTCCAGGCAGATAGTTCATCTATATACATCGGTGTCAGGATGGAAATGACACTGGCATATTGACTGTCCTCGGAAGACGCTTGCATGGAAATCATACAGTTGGTGGTCCGTCCCGGATAGAGCAGTTTATCATACCACACTTTATTGTTCGCATGTAGATACAGGTTGCGGTTCTGATAGGGAGTGCTTTTTTTCTTCATTACCAGGTAGAGCGTAAAGATGCCGTAGGTATTTTCCAGCGAACGGATGCGGGAAATATAGGCATTCTTGATGCTACGGTTTTTATCCAGTATCTCCAATGTCCGTTGGGGATGCATATTGGAGATAACGAAGTCGCTTTCCAGTCGCTCTTTTCCGTTGATGATAACCCCTTGTACCTTTTCGTTTTCAACGATGATGCGGGTGGCTTCACTGTTATTGAGTACGGTCCCTCCGTTTGCCCGGATTACATTGATTAGCTCCAGACTGACTTGCATACTTCCGTCTACAAAACGGTAGGCCCCTTCAATATAGGAGTGGTTAATCATGGCATGCTGGTAGAAAGTGGAGACATCTTTCAAACCTCCGTAGAGTAAAGCTGAACCTGCCAGTACATTTCGTAAGGCGGGGTCCGGAGTGATATCCGCAATCAGATGGGCGGCAGAGGTACAAAAGTATTTCATACCCTCTAAAGCGAGTGTGCCTTGTTTCAGGTGGTCTACGCTAATCAGGTTTCCGACAGCCTGAAGCTGTTCGGCATAGCATTTCAAGTTTTCTTTCTCATGCGGGAAGGAACGGCAGATGGTTTCAATAAACTGCGGGTACCCCATTGCATAATCGTATGTTTTTCCTTTATAGTAGATCGTATCAAAAGCAGCATCGTCCAAGCGTTTTATTTTCAGCTTGTCCATGATACCGAAATAGCGGAAATACTGGTTCATCACTTGACCCTCATCCAGGCTTCCTACATAATGAATACCCGTATCCAACAGATGCCCTTTTCGTTGGTAAGTCTGGAAACATCCGCCGAATTGCGCATTTTTTTCTACTACGCATACGTTGAATCCCTCTTTGCTAAGAATCGCTCCGCATTCCAGTCCGCCAAGGCCGCTGCCGATAATGATGATGTCATATTTGCTCATACTAGTTCGGTTTTCTAAATATGTAAATGGTGTTTGATGTATATTTGTCATTAGGAATGATTTCGACAGCCATTCCACAGGCGACTGCTATTTCCCGTAATTGGGTTTCAGTGGTGAAATACAGCTCTCCGGTTGTCCGGTTGAAGTTGAAAATACGGGTGGATAGTAATTCCGTGAACCGGGTTAACCGGTGTTTGGAAGCGTTGGCTGAATTTCCGTCGCGTATGATAATCATTCCTTGTGAACGTAAGCGACCGGCACATTTCAACAATAGGGTTTGTTGATGTTCGTAGCTCATATAGTGAAGCATGTCGTTCAGGATAAAGACATCACTTTCCGGCAGGGGATATTCCAATGCATTGCCATGCTTGAACTGGAGATGCTCGTTGCGTAACCATCCGTGCTGCGCCAGCGCTATCTTGTCTTCATCGTAATCAATACCCAGGATTTCCCGGTCTTCGGAAAGCAGAGACAGCATATAGCATAACGGGCCGAAGCCGCAACCGATGTCTGTGATTTGCCCTTGGACGGGAATCAACCGGTTGAATAGCCGGTAATTCTTTTCCATTTTTACTTTGATACGGATATACCATTCTATGACGGGACCTTTATAGATATAGTTCTGGATAAGAGCTTCGTAGAATGCAGGATTGTCCGTCGTGTTCTGTTCATGGCAGATACGGGCATAAACCTCTTTCATGTAAGCGGATATGCGTTTGGTACGCTCCTGATAAGTACTTCCGAAAGACAGGTCGTCTAATGGTATACGGGGAAGTATTTCCGTATAGATGATTCCTTTCCGGATATTGAAAGGTTGTGCTTTGGCAATGATTTTGTTATTACCGTAAAGCAGGATCGGGAGAATATCCAGTTTCAATGCTTCTGCCAGATAGAATGCTCCTTTGTGGAAACGTTTCATCTTTCCGTTATAGGTACGTGTGCCTTCCGGGAAAATGGCGATGGAGTAGCCCTCCTTCACTTTTTTCCGCATCCGTTCCATATATTGCTCGTATCCTTCGCCTATATAATAGAAGTCGACATAACGAATGATGGCTCCGAAGAAAGGAGAGTGCCATACCCAATGATTGGTTACCATCAGGATTTTAGACGAAAGAGACAGCAATACCAGAATGTCGATGAACGACTGGTGGTTGGCAATGATAATTGCCGGATGCCGGAAGCGTTCGTTGGCTTTGTTGATATGTTCTTTTTTGACGGCGGTGGCCAGTAGCAAAATTCCTTTGCAGGTGATTTGTATCAGGCGGCACACCAAACGCTGCTTGCTGCTTTTGCGCACAGGCACCGGATAAAGCAGAATAATCAATATACGGAGGATGATGCAGCCGATAAAGAAAAGCAGGAAGAGCAACACGGTACGTATCAATCCGATAAGCGTATAAGGCGGCAATCCTTTGGAAGCGGGGCCTGCGATGAAGAACCGGAAAATGAGTGGCTGAATGGTATAGGCCACCAGTACCACTGCTATCATACCCAGAATGGAAATCAGGGAAATGGATTGCAAAGCCGGGTGTTTGGCAAACACAAGTGCTCCCATACCGACCACTGTGGTGAAGGCAGAGAAGAAGATGGCTGTTTTATGCGAATTCAACACCTTCTGACCTGTACGGTATTTGTTTTGTAGCCCGTCCATAATGAAGATACTGAAGTCATCTCCAATGCCAAAGATAAAGGTGGACAGGATGATGTTGATAATATTGAACTCAATTCCCAGAATTCCCATTAATCCTAAGATGATTACCCAGCTGATTAGCATCGGGAGAAAACTCATCAAGGTAAGCTCGATACGTCCGTAGGAGAACCATAGTGCAAAGAATATCAGGAAAGAAGAGATGTACAGAATCAGGTAAAAGTCGTCATTGATGGCCGATACCCATTTGTTGGCAAAGTAGGAACGGTCGAAGATGACTACATTCGGATCTTTATTAAAGTTCTGGTACACAGCTTCTTTATTCGATTCGCTGATCCGTATCTGGCTGATAAGCATGGTGATGGAATCGGCAGAGGTTTGCCATTCATTTAATAGCTTGCCGGATAAATCGTCTCTTTGCGCGGCGTAATGATATTCACCGAAAGGTTGGTTCATCCATTGATAAAAAGGTTCGAAACTTCCCGGACGGAAACGATATTCGGCAGCAGCTGTTTCCAGCTGTTCACGGACTTGTTGCTGTTTTTCATCCGTCCAGTAATCTTTCCATTTCTTCAGGCGTTTCTGCTGCTCCTGCGGAGAGATCAGAAACTGCGAGGCAGAGGCATACTCTTTGATGAGTCCCTGCTCTTTCAGTGCCGATAACTTCTGATTGGTCGTTGCATAAGTTTCGGTAGCCTGATTCATGTCTTTTCCCACACTGACAAAAAGCACGGTCTTTTCGTCGTTGTCGAAGAGTTGCAGTAATTTTTCTTCCGATTGTTGGAGATGGCGGGGCTCATAGTTGAGACTCATCATATCGTTGTTGAAGCCTACCTTTTGCGAAGTAAACAAACAGATCACTGTAATGAGGAGGATGCCGCCTACCAGCCATTTATTCTTTTCGTAAGAATAAGCATTTATTTTCTCAATGATGCGTAGTATGCGTCCCTGTTTGACGTCTGCCTGTCCTTTCAGAAAATGAGGCAGGTAAATGAGACAGAAGAGGGTGGTGCCCACCAATGCCAGAGAGGCAAACAGTCCGAAGTCGCGTAACAGATCGGAACTGGTGAATATCAATCCCAGAAATGCGCCGATGGTGGTGAAACTACCTACCGTAAGCGGATAGGCTATCTCTTTAATAAGTTGTTGTACGGTGGAAACGTGGTTCTGATGTGCCAGCATGTGAATGGAATAGCTTAGTGCAATACCCATCACTGCCGAACCGGCTCCCACTGCAATGGCGGAGATACTTCCTTTAATAAAGAAAATGAGAAACAGGGCAAATAATCCTCCGAACAGTACCGGAGTAATAATCAACGGTATCGATCTCTTTCGTTTAAAAACGAGTGAGATAAATACAATGATGATAAGCAGTGCCAGGGAGGAGGTCAGGATGGTATCTTTCTTAATCTGACGGGCGTTGTAGACTCCCACGGAGGGACCGCCGAAATATTCAGCTCGAATGGTAGGAGATTCTCCCTGTACGTGCTTGAGCTCTTCTTCGAGTATCTTTATCAGTTCGTCGTTCTTTCCGGTGCTGCCTGTACTGAATACCGGGGTAATGAACATAAGTAAGGTGGAGCCGTCTTTGGAGAAGATATGTTCGTCATAAATCTCGTAGTTGGCTTCCAATTGGAAATCTTGCAAATGTTTCAGGGTTTCGCTTCCCAGTCCGAGCGGGTCCCGGAGAATATAACTTCTTAATGCAATTCCGGCAGGAGAGAGGAGGTTGGTATAATTCTTCTGCATGGCAGCCTGTATCCCTTTATCCGTCAGTAAGGAATCGAAGCGTTGATAGTCCGTATCTGTCAGGAAAAGCGGAAGATGTTCATAAACGAAGTCTGTGGCTCCTTGGATGAGGCTTTGGTCTACCTGTGCGAAAATTCCTTTAATCAGTTTTCCTCCGGCTTTTTCAGTCAGGGTTTGTTGCAGTTGTCCGGCTGCTTCTATCAGGGAGTCAGGTTCTACGCGGTGGCAGGTATCTGCCGAGGATAACATAATGATAATCTTATCCTTAATCTTGAGATTGTCGAACACTTTGATTGTGTTCTGGGAATCTTTAGTGTCGGGGAAAAATTGTGTGATGTTCTCTTCGAACCTTACTTGCAGGGCAAAGAATCCCATTAACAGGACACAACTGATGAGTGACAAATAGAACAGAATCTTGTGCCTCTCGAAATAATCATATAGTCCGATAAAAAACTGGGTCATATCTTTTTTTTCCTACACGCCGTGAGCAGAATGAACGCGATGGTTCCTGCCAGTATGCTGCATACGACTGCAAAGATAACACTTCCTATTAAATATTGCTCTATGACTGATTTTACATTTTCAAAAGAAAGTTCGTTTAAATGCAGATTGACAGGATCTCCCAGCACTTTGCAGCCGGTTACGTAACTGCCGTACAGCAAAAATGGAATCATCGGAGGGATACTGATATTGGCTGCTACAATAGCTATGACTTTATTCAGTCTGAACAAATGTGCCAGAAATAACGTGATTAGCATTTGATATCCCCATACCGGAACGATACCCATGAATACGCCGAGTGTGATGGCAGCCGTGATCCGCAGATTAGATTCGGGGGAGTGGGTGACATGATCCGAGAAAAACTGCTTGCAGTTCTTCCAAGTCAGTTTACGGAAGAAGTTCCGGGGGATGATCCAAAGGAAAGTGACGAGCACCAGTACTGTGTTCAGGATACTGATACGGGTGAAATCGCGGAACGGTCGGAAATGAGAAACCCGCTCTTCCTGTGGCGGATAATAAACATGTACCGGAATGTTTTTAACGGTAATGCCTCCCCAGGCTGCAAAGACAAGTGCTTCCAACTCAAATTCGTATTTGGCGGTGTAATACCACTTGTCCACATTCATTCGTTGGATGGGGTACAGGCGGTAGCCGGATTGTGTATCTTGCAATTTGATACCTGTTTCGAGGGTAAACCAGAAGTTGGAAAACTTATTGGCAAATGTATTCTTTCCCGGCATATTGTCCGAGGCGAGGTTACGGGCACCTATCAATAATGTGTCCGGTTCTTTTTCTATGGCTTCGATCAATGCGGGAATATCCGAAGCGAAATGCTGTCCGTCAGAATCAATGGTGATTGCATACCGAAATCCTTGCTTTTTGGCAAAGGATAGTCCATGTCTCAAAGCTACTCCTTTTCCTTGATTGGCAGGGTGGGTGATGATATGTAAGTTAGATTCCCGGCTAAGTATTCCGGCTGTTTCATCTGTAGAACCGTCGTTGACAACAAGGATATCGGGGGCGTAGAAACGTACACTTTCTATGACGTCCGCCAGTGTCTTTCCATTGTTGTAACTTGGGATGATAACAATGATCCCTAATTGTTTCAACTTCTCGTGCCAATAGGCTGTACTTATTTGTTCCTTCATGCTTTCGGGGTAAGTGCAGCTTTTAGTTTGATGAAACATTCGTCCTTTACGGTATTTTCCTCTACAGTGCTCTCTTTCACTGTATTCTTTTTTACAGCTTCCTTTTTTACACTCCCTTCCGCTTGCAACTGAAGTGTACCTTCTTCTGTCTCTTTAAAAGTCAGTGCCACCGAAATGTGCGGTGTTTCTATGGGATTGATAGCCGAAAGAAACTTGCAGGAAGACACTTGTGTTACTTGCAATTTTTGTTGGCGAATGTCTTCTACACATTCCTTGATAAGTTGTAACAGGCAAACTCCCGGCACTACCGGGTGTCCGGGGAAATGTCCCTGATAAACAGGATGCCCGGGATTCAACTTTATCTGGATAGTCCAGATCGTTGAGTCCGATGATTCGGAGGAAAGGATGGTATAGAAGTTATCAAGTAGCATATATTAAATCTCTTTAGATAGTTTATCCAGACGGATCGTTAACCGAATCCACGGATGTTTGATTTTTATTTGTGCGGGATCGCCCGGAGTATTGCCAGTGATGTAGACCACTGACTTTCCAAAGCCTTTTCCACTGGTTCTTTTTTCAGTAGCACTGTCTTTGGTCGCTTTCACACGAATATCTTTCCCACTTAAGAACAGACGTCTGAAATCCATCTCCAGAAGTTTCAGCACCTTTTCCTTTTTCATGGGTTCAATGCAGCTGTTGACAGTAAACTGATCGTTGCGAAGAGAAAAATCGAAAAGGCTTAGTCCGAAGTAAGTAGACGCTACGATCCGGATTTCGTTATCAGGCATACGGCGTACTATTAGCATACCGCTCATGTGATGTTTCATGAAATCCAGTTGGATATTGTATTTTTGCGAGCTTTCTCCTTGTGTTAGTTCGATAGCGGGGGGCACGGTACTTCCTTCCCCGCTCATCCGTGGAGAGCAGGAAGTCTGGATCTGTATCCATAAGAACAGCAGAACCGTCAGACTAACGAATCGCAAACTTCGTCTCATTCTTCAGGGAGTTGAACTTTTTATTATAGAATTCGTATTCTGTATAGTTTGTGGCTGTTTCGGACAGACGGAGTTTGTGTACCGACATATCTTTCTTGTCCAGATAGATTTCTATACCGGCAATATAGGCTTGTACCGCTTTGTTGGTCGGTTTTATTTTAACCAGATAGTATCGTGCGTCTTCAAAATACTCCAGCAGGTAGTTGGACGACATTTTAGACAGGTCGCCTATCATACACGCGGTCAGCATATCCTGCATCTGTGCCATCATTTTGTTCGAACTAAGATTCATGATACTTTTCTTGCCATCCGAAACGATTTTGAGCTTACTGCCGTTTATCACGATGAGATAATCCATCGGGCGGAAATATTCCATGCAAATTTTATGGGTCTTTTGGTAGTAGAACTTCCCTTTGGAAGTAACTTTCTCATCGAATACATCGAGATATTTCACTTGGGTGAAATCGCTTTCGATGGACTCTACGGTTTGCGCCTCCTTTGCCAGGCGGCTTTCAAACTCTGTCTTTTGCGCCATCTTTTTCATGCCCTGGGCATGGGTAGAGGCTATAGATAGGAAACTAAATAGTAAATATATGAATGGTGTTCTCATTATCAATCGAATATGTACCTCTATTAAATCTCTACACAGCGTGTAGAGATTTCGTTCTTTAGTGAAAGTAAGATAAGATCTTTCCATAATAGTTTCTTTATTGATATATTAGTTTATCCGGACGGACAACTGTATATCCTTGTTCTTTCAGCAAATCCAAGATTTGTTTCACTAGCTGGTCGCTGTCCGGCATCCGGTCGTGCAACAGAATAATGGCTCCCGGTTCAAGACGTTTCCGAATCCTGGCAAGGACTTTATCCGGTGCTGGTTGTTGTGTATCCAGTGTACGGATGCTCCATCCTATAGAGGTATATCCTAACTGTCGAACGGCTTTCGCAATCGTTGGATTAGTGACACCAAACGGCGGACGAAACAAACTAACCGGCTGCGAAGTTACTCGTTCTAGTTCACACTGACAAGTTTGCAAGTCTTTTTTCATCTTGGAGAGCCTGTATAGCGGGAATAAACCGGAATGGGTATGCGAATGATTTCCAATCAGATGACCTTCTGCCACCATTTTTTGCAAGATTGCTTCATTCCCTTTTACCTTATGACCGATACAGAAGAAACAGGCGGTTACCTGATATTCTTTTAGTACCTGCAGAACTTTGGGAGTCTGTAGGGAGTCGGGGCCGTCATCAAAAGTCAGGGCGACAATCTTTTCCGCAGTATGCTTTTTGCAAAATGACCGGAGGTAAATTCCCGATTGAATGCAATAAGAGGCATAAACGAGAAAAGACAGGAGCAAGAGCAAGCAAAGAAGGAGGCAAACGATTATCATACGCTTTTCCGGATTAGAATCAATGAATGATTGATGGAGTGGTGATGATTGTAAATCAATATATGGGTCGAGGTAGTGCAGTTGACCGATTCGTTCACTGCTTTCCATACCGCATACGATGTTGCGGTAGGATATTCACCACATTCATTCTTAAAACTAAGATGAACACTTTCCGGGAAAAGGTTTGTTTCAAGCTCTTCATAAATAGAGTTGCCATTGTCGACAGTTTGCTCGTGAGAGTCATCTTGATTGTGTTGTTTCTTGTTTTTCCCGGTAACCAACCACTGAATATCCTGACATTCTAAACCATTTCGTTGCAAAAAACGGATGATTCGGGAGCTGATTTCTTCTGTTGTCTGTTTCCCGATGAAAGTTTCGACTCCCTGTATTTCAGCCAACGGATGCTCTCCGGCTTCCCGACTTAATAGGAAGAATTGAGCACCTTCTCCGGCTGCTATCCCTTTCTGCATTCCCAGCCGTTGCTGAATCGTGTAACTGGTTTCTGTCATTTCATCAATGGCTCCCACAAGTATATTCTCGCTTCCTTCTTCTATTTTCATCATAGCGTCCAATAAAGCACTTTCAAAACTAAGTCCACGGTGGACATAAGTCATGTTGTAGGCATGTATTTGATGAATCAGAGCTATTTGTGCACCGATTGTATTGAATGTCGACTGGATGAAAGGAGTAGGATTCAGCATCCGCTCTTCATTATCCAATAGGTTGTTCAGGAATTTTTCCGTATCTGTCAGGCAGCCCAATCCTGTTGCTGTGATGATTCCTTGTATCTTTTTAGGAGATAGTTCACCCATACATTCCAATCCGCAGGCTACCCCCATTTTTACGATACGGCTCATGCGTCTGCGCAAGGTCGCATTGGTGATAATATCCTTATAATCGGGTTCGCAAGCCTGAAGATAAGGGTGATTATTTTCTGGTGAATGATCCTTTGGCGGATGAATGGAAGCGATGCGTTGAATATAAACTGGCTGCATAGGCTTAAATACTTAAAGGTGCGTTCATGCTGGAAAGTTCGTTGCGGAAAAGAGGAGCGATGAATCGTTTCCTCCGAAACCGAAAGAGTTGGATAACACATGTCGGATGGGCATTCCTTCTTGAAAAGAGGTTTCCGGTATCAGTCCTGTTTCCGGCATCGCATCCGTAAAGTTCAGGTTGGGATAAATCAGCCCTTTATCTATTGAAAGAACGGAGTAAACAGCTTCAATTCCCTCGGAAGCTCCTAAGGTATGTCCGATAAAAGCTTTTACCGAACTAAATGGCGGAACGTGTTCTCCAAAGATTCTTCGGAGTGCCATACCTTCTGACGCATCATTGCCGGGAGTACCTGTTCCATGTACATTGATATAATTGATTTCTTTGGGAGAAATGCCGCTGGAGGCGATAGCTTCACTCATTGACAGAAAGGCACCGTCCCCTTCAGGAGAACTTCCTGTTTGATGATAAGCCTCATTTGTATTGGCGTAACCGCTAAGTTCGCAATAAGGAGTTCTTTGAAGTGAACTTTCCGATTGAAGCACTAAGTAACCGGCACCTTCTCCCAGATTTAATCCGGTACGTGAGCGGTCAAAGGGACGGCAATGTGTTTTGTCCAAAATCATCAGGGAGTTGAATCCATTGAGCGTAAACCGGCAAAGTGCATCTGTGCCTCCCGCGATAGCGGCATCCAGTAGCCCGTGTTTAATCATTCTTGCTCCCAGCATGATGGCATTGGCTGCTGACGAGCAGGCTGTACTGATGGTGGTTATAAAATCATTGATACCCAAATACGAAGCAATCAATTCTGTACTGGCTCCGCAGTCGTGTGAAATTACTTCCCGTAACCGTCCCTGTCCCGGGTTCTTCTTGAAAGATTCATAGAAGTGCTCGCTCAAATCCATGCCGCCAACGGAAGTAGCGGAAATAAAACCGATACGTAATGGTGGTGTGAGTCCCGCATCTTTTATTGCTTCTTCGGCTGCTATCATTCCCAACAAGGCTGTACGTGATACAGTGCGTTGCGGCGGTAAAGAGATCAGTTTCTTTAGTTCCTCATTGCTACGTTTCACTTCGGATACGGGCGCATCGAGAGCCGTCGGAAAAAGAGTTACTTTTCCGATGCCATGCTTTCTTTGTCTCAACGCTTCTATATTTTCGGAAACTCCGATACCGATGCCCGAAACAACTCCCAATCCGGTGACGTATATCTTCATCGGTTAAGCTTTGCGATTAGCAATGATGTAGTCTGCCAGTGTACGTACCGAGTAGAAGATTTGTTTTCCTTCACTGGGGTTCTCTATCTTTATACCGTATTCGCGTTCCAGAATCAGGATGATTTCGAGTGCGTCAATGGAGTCAAGGCCAAGACCTTCGTCGCCAAACAGAGGGGCTTCATTGTCAATATCTTCCGGAGTGATTTCTTCAAGGTTCAACTCTTCGATTAGTTTCCCTTTCACTTCGTCCATCAGTTCTCTTTTGGTTTGATCTAAATTATCCATAAATCGTTGATATATTATTAAGTTGTTTAAATTCTGCTTGATAATGTCCGTCCAGTAGTTCGCACCAGCCTATGATACAGGTGCGTAACTTACTTTTCGCCATCACAATCCTTGCATAATCTTCTAATGAGGCAGCATCGGATTGTCGACGGACAAAGAATGTATTCTCTCCCTGAATCTTGTGCCGGATACAGATTTCTCCCAATACTACATTGGGGAGAGTGTAGACAAACACGGCAGGACTGGCTGCTTTGTCTCCTTCTTTACTGATGATTGCCTGATGTTTGCAGTCCGTATCCAGAGAGGAAGAAGCATTGGCAAGAATGATTCCAATCTCTTCCGGACGGTAGTTTGTATCTTTCAGTAAATATTCGGCAGCTACATATCCCAGCTTACAGAGGTTGTCCATCTTATAGAACTTCATATTGTTTTCTCCCAGATGCTTGTATGCTTCCCGGATGAATGGTGCAAAGTCTGTTTCCGAAGAGCTGAATACAGTTGTTCCTTTACTTTCTACTGCTCCCGGTCTGATTGTGACCATGTTGCCCGATTCCACCACTGCTTTGCAAACTGACGGAGCACTCGCTTTGTCGGTTGCCTGCAAGTTTGCTTTCTGTTTCAGATGAGCATCGGGGAGGGATAATACCAGTGCGGCATTACAGCCTCCGAAACCGGAAGCGGTTTTGATGCAACATTTCATCGGCATCGGTTGATGAGTGGCATAGACAGTGATAGGCATGGGAACACCGAGTGTTTCATATCCTAAAGTTCCGTAGTATCTTCCTTCTTTTAGTTGCTCTATGCAAAGTATGGTTTCGATAATGCCCGAAGCTCCTAATGTATGACCGAAATAGGGCTTAAGGCTATTCACCGGAACTGTAGCTAATCCCGCCAGATGTATGGCTTTGGATTCCATTTCGTCATTGTAAACCGTGGCTGTTCCGTGTGCATTGATAAAGCTAATGTCTTCGGGGAGTGCTCCGGCTTCTTCCATTGCCTGATTAATAGCTAGAGCTAAACCATCCCCTGTTCGGGAAGGACCGGATATATGGTTAGCGTCATTACTGATTGCTCCTCCGGAGAGAATAATATGATTCGCGTTTCCTTGAGTTTCTAAAAGAACAGCTCCACAGGCTTCGCCCAGACTTAATCCATCCCGTTGTATATCGTATGGTCGGCAGGGGTGTGCGCTGACAGATCGGAACGATAGAAAGCCGCTGGTAATGAAATGAGAAAGAATATCCCCACCTGCCACAATCACTCGTTTGTAACGTCCTGATTCTATCCATCTCTTAGCGACGATTAGTGCCGAGACTCCTGATATACAGGCATTGGAGATGACCTCTACCTGATTTGCCGCTCCAAAGAAATCTCCGATTCGTTCTGCCATTTTCCAAAGAAAAACTGGACTGTCGGCAGAGATTTGCTGTGGAAAGGCTGATTGTTTTGTCCGGTCACTCAATAAATCAACATTTCCTTTAGTGGTCGATAATAACAAGGCGCAATCCGGCTCCCGCAAGTCGGCTCCCGATTGAGAAATAACCTCTTGGATAGCCAGTATGAATAATTGCTCCATTCGGGTATAATCCGTAATCTGCATCAGCTTCGCCCGTTTTTCCAGTTCCACAGAATCAATCATTCCCGCCAATAGGGGATGATCGGAAATTAGGCCGGCTTCTTGCATACGGATTCCGCTTCGGTAGTTATGGATGGCCTCCAGATTTTCCGGGATGCCGAAACCTAACGAACTAATCAGCGTATAGGCTGTGATGTATATATTCAAAGGATATTCCATTTCTTTTTCCATTCCAGATAAAACGGAGGATTCATAAGCTCCAATTCTTTATTCAGGTTCAGGAACACTTGTATGGTGCTTCCGGTAGCTACTATACTCTGGTCGGTAGCCCGGTAGATAACGTATTCAAATTTTATCTTGGCTGCCTCACAGGCAATATAGCGCGTCTCGACAATCGCTTCTTCACCAAAAGATAGTGATTGTTTGAACTGACAGGTTAAATCCACGATAGGAACCATGTATCCCTCCCGGTAAATACTCATATAATCCAAACCATACTGTTTGCCAAAAGCTTCTCTTCCATCTTCAAAATAGCGCACATACTCACCATGCCATACAATCTGCATGGAGTCTATTTCGCTGAACCGCACTCTGAAGGTAGTCCGGTTAGTCAAAGCTGCAACCTGTTGATTCGTTTTCCGTTTCATTCTTTTTTTATAAATATTTTCATCCTGCATTCAGCTATCAGCTTGTCTTCCACTTTCACTTGTGCAGAAATCAATGTAATGTCGAATACCTCCTGTATAACGGTAATCTCTGTAAATAGTTTCATCCCGATTTTTGGCAAATCGTAGATTTTAAGTTTGTCTACCGAGCCGATAAACCCTAACGGTACTTTTTCACCCTGCCGGGTATAAAGAAATCCGATACGTGCTGCTGCCGATTGAGCGATGTGTTCAATAATTCCTGCCTCTTGCAGTTTTCCGGTTTCGCAGAAAATATTATCAGCAGTAACAGTCAGTCCGGAATAGGAATGATTCTCTTCGATACCAAAGAAACTGTCCACCATCACGATGGGCGGACGCTGTGGAATCAAATTGAGTATTCCTTCTCCTTGTATGATAACTTCTCTGTTGTTCATTTTAATCTGCATTGTACAATGCTGTGTCCCATTCCTAAATGGTCATCTATCTTTTCAACTTCCAATCCCGCTGCTTTGATGCACCGTTCCATATCATCCGAATGATACATTTTGCTGTTACCATTTGCCATGGCTGTGAAATAAAGACTGATTTGTGTCAGGCAATAAGCGGCTGTGTCAAACTTTTGCCGGTTCCAGAAAGTTTCCATGATATAGAGGCGGCTCTCCCGGCTCATAGAGCGGGCTGCGCGGGTCAGTATGCTGGTTACTTCTTCTTCCGAGAAACAATCAAGGAACTGGCTCATCCAGATAGCATCGAACCCTGTCGGGAAAGGAACTTCGGGATCGAGCAGATTGGCGCCATACCCGTGGATACGTATTGCTCCGGGCAGTTCTTTAGTTTGTTGACGCATCATCTCCAATTGTTGCGGAAGGTCCATAATAGTTACTTCCACCGCGTCGTCATAGCTTACGCACTTGGTTGCCCATCGACCGGTATTACCTCCCACATCCAGTAAAGTCTTGGGATGACGGGCGAAAACAATCGCCAAAGCTTCGTCAAACGAGCAATCCGAGTAATAATGATCGAAACCGAACCAGCTCTTTTGTACCTGTGAGGGCAGACTTGACAGCCCTTCATAGATGGTACTCCATTCGCCGAATACTTTCAGCCCTTCGGGACGTCCGTTGGTGAGAGCCTCTTCAAGATGGAACATTCCCAGATAGTTGACATCGTGGTTGAAATCCATATTGACACGTACCATCTTGTCGTTGAGCAGGAACCATCCGGCTTTGGCAAGGCGGTAACGGTTTTCGTGCTGCAATACGGTACCGATGGTTAATGAGGCTTCCAACAAAACTTGTGTCGCATAAGAAGACAACCCACAAGCCTTGCTGATTTCTTCTTGTGTCATGCCAGCGCGTTCGTCGGCCAGTAACTGAAAAATACCGAATTTGAGCATAAGGCGTGATACCTGAAACACGACGGGCCCGAAAGCTATTTCTTGTGCCAGGCGTTGTGCCTCTACCGCGGTCAACGGTTCCTTATCATATTGATTCTGTTGCATCTTTATTTTGTTATATCTTTCTATTTCAATCCTTTGAGAGCGAACCGTCACTTGTGGTTTCCCAGAATGAGTAATAGTTGAACCATTGTTCCGGATAGCGTTTCAGTATCTGGTCCAAAGCGGCCGTGTATTGTTCGAGCAGAGCTGTCTCTGCTTTCTTTTCTTTGGTTCGTATGACTGGTTCCGTCCTTATAAAATGAAAACAGTAGGTTCTGCCCGGCTCTCTCATGGCAAAGTAGAATACCACCGGAACTTTCATTCGCGAACCAAGCAGGAAAGGACCGGCAGGGAAAGGAGCTTTCTGTCCCAGGAGTGTTCCTGTCAGCAGTTTCTCTTTATTCAGATAACGGTCGCCCTGGAAGCATACATATTCTTTCTTGTTTAACGCCTCGGTAATACGGAAAACGTGTGTCAGGTTATCTTCGTTGACGGGGATAATCTTAAAATCCTTGTCCTGACCATTTTTCTCCAATATCTCTTTGATTCTACGATGTTCGGCATCATACATCACGATATTGATTTTCTTTCCGTAATCGTCGAAGAAAGGGACGCCTATTTCCCAGTTTCCCACATGGGCGCCAATCATAATCACTCCCTGTTCACTGTTCAGCAATTGCAGAAATTCCGGATACCGTTCGAACTCGAACCGGTATTGATCGACTTTTCCGTTGCCAATGGCTACTTTGTCAATCAGGATTTGCCCTAACCGGTAATAGTTGCGTAGCAACATACCCAAAGAGCGTATTCGGGTGTATTTCAGAATGTGGCGAGCATAAAACCAGGTGCTTTTGGTGGCTTTCGGAGCAAACGGTATGAAGTACAATACTACCAGACTTAGAAATATATAAGCGGCAGTAATGCCCAGATACTTAATCAGGTAAATAAAGAATAAGTATCCGAATGTTCCTCCCCGGGTTTTGCCTTTCCACGTCGACATATTTACTTGGCTTCCTGCATACGGGTGATAACGAGATCGTAGAAGTCCTGGAAGGTTTTGATACCCGCAAAATCTTGTCCGGTTACATTGAAACCGAAGTTCTTTTCTACCAGTACCACCATATCGACCAAGTCCAGGCTGTCCAGTTCAAGAGTTTCCATTAACGGTGCATCCGGCTGGATAACGTCGATGTCTACTTCAAACTCTTCTGCCAGAGTGGTTCTTATTTTCTCGATGATTTCTTCGTTTGTCATATATCTGTTTTCTTTAGTAAATTATGGATTGATTTTGCGTATGATTAGCGTGGAATTGGTTCCTCCGAATCCGAATGAGTTGGAAAGGAACGTATCAAATTCCAGGTTTACCCGTTGGGTAGGTATATTTAATTGTGCAGAGGCCTCGTCCGGTTCCTCGAAATTGAGGTTGGGAGCGATGAAACCGTTGTTCATCATGAGGGTGGAATAAATCACTTCACTGGCACCGGCCATCCACATTTCATGTCCTGTCATAGACTTTGTGGAGGTCACATACGGGTGATGCCCTTCAAATACTTCTGCAATGGCTTTCGCCTCGTTCAAGTCACCTACCGGAGTTGAGGTGGCGTGTGCATTGATATAACTGATCTGTTCGAGTGCAATCCCTGCATCTTTGATAGCCATTTGAAGAGAACGTTTCGGGCCGTCTACATTAGGTACGGAGATGTGATCTCCATTGGATGAAAAACCGTAACCGATGACTTCGGCCAGAATGGGAGCTCCCCTTTTTACAGCCGATTCATAACTCTCTAATACCAGACTGGCGGCTCCTCCACTCGGAATCAGTCCGTCACGTCGTTTATCAAAAGGTTTCGAGGCTTTCTCGGGGACTGCTTCCTGGGTGGAAAATGCGCTTAGTCCGTCGAAACTTCCTACCGCATAAGGATTGACTTCTTGTGCGCCACCGCAAAGAATACAATCCTGCAATCCCGATTTTATAAGCAGGTAACCCATACCAATAGCGTGAGAACCGCTTGCACAGGCCCCGGCAATGGTGAAGTTGACTCCTCTAAGTTTGAAAATAACCGACAGGTTCATTGTCACGGTGGAATTCATCGATTGGAAAATAGAACCGGAACCCACTAGCGCTGTATTTTTCTTTTCACGAATGATGTCCACTGCGTTAATAACAGGAGCGGCACTACTATCATTGCCATACAAGATACCCACTTCATTGGCTTCGAGAAAATCCTCATTAATACCGGCATTACGGAAAGCTTCTAATGTAGCGAGATAAGCATATTCTCCCTGCTCCGGTAGACAGAGACGTTTACGGCGGTCCAACAACTTCTTCAAGTCGGGACGTTCCAATATCCCCGTTAATGCAGAAAAATAGCCCAATTCTTTCCGTACCGGGTCTATGCCAATTCCCGATTTCCCATGATATAGTGAGTCTTTTACTTCATCCAGATTCTTGCCGATGCAAGAGTAAATCCCCATTCCCGTGATAACAACTCTTTTCATTATTTTGTCTATTCTATGCTTTTATTTTAAGTATATAGTCCTCCGTTGATGGAAATCACTTCTCCTGTGATGTAGGATGAGGCTGGAGATGCCAGGAAACCGATCAGGTCGGCAACCTCTTCCGGAGTGCCGAAACGTCCCGCAGGAATATGTTTCTTCCATTCGTTCTCATCAATTCCTTCCGTCATATCCGTACGGATGAATCCCGGAGCTACTGCGTTGACTGTTACTTTCTTCTTGGCAACTTCCTGTGCCAGTGCTTTGGTAGCGGCTATTACGCCACCTTTGGCTGCGGAGTAATTGGCTTGGCCGGGCATTCCCTGAATGCCCGACAATGACACGATATTTACGATACGCCCATAACGTTTGACCAGCATATTCTTCAATAAAGGCTGTGTCACGTTGAAGAATCCGTTCAGGCTGATATCGAGTACTTTGCTCCATTCTTCTCCTGTCATCCAGAGCATCAGGTTGTCTTTGCGGATACCTGCATTGTTTATCAGTACCTCGATATATTCGTCGGGGTGTTGGGAAACCCAGTTGCCCAAAGCAAGGGTGATAGCGGCAGGGTCGGTCACATCGAACTTCATCAACTCGCCATTACTTCCTTTTTCCTGTACTAACTGCAACGTTTTCTCCGCTTCTGCGTCGTTATTCTGATAATTTATCAGTATAAAGTAGCCCATTTCCGCCAGTTTACAACTGACAGCACGGCCGATACCTCGGCTTCCTCCGGTTACTAATGCATATTTCATTT